>Ga0364860_10288_pt1 | contig 28956 bp, 31 predicted proteins | sample ExccelAu500001D4_FD_206916 | JGI IMG/M metagenome (GOLD analysis project Ga0364860, IMG submission 206916) | Enriched cells from Trout Bog Lake Hypolimnion, Wisconsin, USA - BchlTB.Aug20.5000.01 .D4 | ecosystem: Environmental > Aquatic > Freshwater > Lake > Hypolimnion/Profundal zone | place: USA...
TCTTCATTAGCGGCCTTGGAGAGGTAGTACTGGATACCGTACTGCCTGAATGCCGAAGCATAGATATCAACAGGCTGCATGGAGAATATCATGATCCTGATGGCCGGATAAAGGTTGCGGATGATGGGCACCACCTCAAGCGAGGTGCCGTCAGGAAAGATGACATCCAGGATAACGTGTGTGACGCCGCCTTTTTTAAGTTCATTCATCAGGGCATTGCAGGTGGCGGCCTCGGCTACGTGTTTACACTTAAGCCTGGCCGTTAAAAGCAATGTTATCCCCTTCCGCACCATGCTATGGTCATCGGCAACTATTATACTCGTGGGCAGCATGTTTGTCATTCACCTTGATTTATATTCTTGCTTTCATATCGACAATGTATAAATCAGTAAAACATAAAGGTCTAAAAAAATTATTTCATCTCATAGAATTTTTTCTACAAACACATTGGGCATTTGCATTTATTATTGCATTAGTTATAATATATAGTTCATAAATCGTTGTCACAAAGTTTTACAGATTAAATAAAATATCATGGAAGCAGTACTCATGGAACCTACAACAACCAGCCCAATGCCAGCAATGAATAATGTGGCATTTAAATCGGCTACTTTGATCACGAGGGCCGTAAACCACAGATTGCGCAAGCAGATCATAGCCCTGCTGGATGAACAGAAGCGTATGCATGTATCAGACATATACGCAAAGCTGAAATTGCAGCAGTCTGTGACGTCACAGCACCTGGCACTGATGCGCCGTGCGGAAATAGTGACCACCAACCGTGAAGGGCGTAATATTTATTACCTGCTCAATTACAAACGGCTTGAGCAGATCGCCATGTTTTCGGACAAGGTAGGCTCAGAACCACTGGATGAACTTTAAAATGTATAATTGCCGGCCCCTATGACCCGTAGTAGTTTTATCTGCACCGCCACTCTCTTTGCGATAGAGAATGTTGTGTACCTGGCATTAGTGAGCGGGATATACTCCAGCTACAGTAAGCGGACAAAGAGGAGGTATGACCTGTTGCAGTTCCGCCCATACCAGCTTTATGACCGTACTTTTATCAACTCCTACCCGACTGCAAACGGGCAGGAGTTTTATAAACTGATCAATAAGCTCACCATCACGTTTAATGTACTGATACTGGTGACCTTTATAATGCTGCTGCTGATCAATGCGGCGGCGGTTTAAATAATGGCTCAATGGCTCAATGGCCGTAATAAGCAGAGTAATAGATGAATCGTTGTACGCAAAGCCTATGTGGGTTATAACCGGTGATGAAATGGTGAGCAGGAAAATGTTGGTGGAATAAAAAGTATTGCAATTGATTTTTTTACTATTTTGTTGTAAATCATCTGTATATTAGAAAGATCACGGTAATACTTTTAGGGCTAATCTTAGCGTGCACAATGCTGAGTAGTTGCTTCAGGAGAAACTATAATGGTGAGCATGGATGGCACCACAAGAGCAACATGCAGCACTATGATAATATGAGTCACAAATGGAGAAACAACTGATTATTGCAAACTAGTTTTGACATGTGATATTTGCTCTTGAAGGATCAGTTTATGGCGATAAAAAAAAGTTTGGCGGAAGGTAAAAAAAAGCGCTAAATATTATTTATAATGGGCAAGGACTATCAATTCCTCATTGGCTTTCTCATAATACCTGCGATTCTCTTTTTTGTCCCTATCAGCATAATATACCTTACCTATACAAAGTTAAGATACAAGAACACCGATTGGACTTTCTACCGAAATCGTAAATTCTGGCGTTTCTTTCTCGTTTCCTATATACTATCGCTCATAGGTACTTTCGTATTCGTTTTCATTTTAAACGGTGTAAATATGTGCTGAGTCAGGATAGTATGTATAAGATGACTGTTCATCCCTCCTGTTCACCTACCTTTAACACTTCTTTATATTGCATATTAGCCTTTGATTGTGAACCTTTGGGCTATCGCTTTAAAACATCGTATTCATGAGTTCAAAAATATTTTGCCTGTGGTGTATCTGCATGGTATCTTTTAGTGGATTTGTATTTGGCCAGCATGGCTGTCTGGCAAAGGCGGAGGTGCTGTGCAGCGGGCTGAAGAGCGCAGACTACAATGTAATAAAACCGCTACTGGACAGTAAAGTAAAGATAGGCGACCTGCCCACAGGGATGAACGATGCTATAATGCCGCAGATACTGGCCCAGATGCCCAAGCCGGACAGCTATAAGATAACCGGCGAAGAACAAGAAGGCAACAACATGCGTGTACATGCTGTGTTTATGATAAATGGCAAGCAGGAGCAGCGATCGTTTTTGTTTAACCAGAATTGTGTGGTGACGGAGCTGGACATACTGGGCAATGCAAAAGCCACTGCCATGGAGATGCCGGTGGGCCAGGCTGCTGCAGAGATGCCGGATAAAATGACGATGTCTTTCACACTGAAGCATAACGAGATATTTGTAAAGGCAAAACTAAATGGCACAGAGGGCGACTTTCTGCTGGATAGTGGCGCGCCCATGCTGATACTCAACAGCGCACACCTGCCAAAGGGCGCGGGCAAGGCAATGGGCGCGATAGCCGCAGGCGTGGGCGGCGAGGCCGGCGACATGAGCATGGTGCACATGGACAGCCTGTACTGGTGCGGCATGGAAATGAGAAACAGCGATGCGCTGGCAAATGACTTCAGCCACCTGGAGAAACAGCTGAAACACCAGTTCCTGGGGCTGATAGGCTATGAGGTGTTTAAAGATTATGAGATCACTTTTGATTATGCCAACCAGGTGATAACGCTGGTAAAAACGGATGACAACGGCAACTGCCCCGCCAATATGCAGCAAAACGGGACAGTGATATGCACGGCGCCTTTTGACCAGGTCATGCACATACCTGTGATCAGCGTGAGCATAAGCGGCAAGGACTACAGGATGGGTATAGACTGTGGTGCAGCCGGCAACCTGTTTTATGAAAAATACATCCCTGCGCTGGAGGGCAACTATAAGGCGAAGAAAAAAGAAAAGCTGGCAGGTGCAGGCAAAAAGGTGACCAAGGTGCCCACCGGCATCATCAAGGTGAGCAGTATAGGCAAAACAGCATTTAAAAATATGCGCACCGCTTTTTCAGATGACGAACTGAACGAACTGAACAATGGCTATGGCCTGAAGGTAGACGGCCTGCTGGGCTACCCTTTCCTGAAGCAATACAAAACAAGCATCAATTATAAAAAGAAGGAGATGCGGTTTTATAATTAACCAACAACAGCGATAATAACCGCTCTATATTTTGGTGGCTTTTAAACTAAAGTCCATGCTCACAGCCTGGTTTGTGATAGCGCCACATGAGACGTAATCGACACCGGTACGGGCATAGGAAATAATGTTATCGAGATCGATACCGCCCGATGCCTCGGTCTCATACTTACCACCAATCAGCCCAACTGCCTCTTTCACTATTTCCGGCGGGCAGTTATCGATCATGATGCGGTATACATTGCCCACAGCAAGCACACGGCGCACATCATCAAGGTTACGGGTCTCGACCTCTATTTTCAGGTTGAGGTTGTTGGCCGCAAGGTACTCGTTGGTTTTCAGTATGGCCTGCTCTATGCCGCCACAAAAATCGATGTGGTTGTCCTTCAGCATGATCATATCGTAGAGGCCCATGCGCAGGTTGTAACCGCCGCCAATGCGCACTGCCTGCTTTTCATATTCACGGAACAGCGGCGTGGTTTTGCGGGTGTCCAGTATTTTGGTTTTGTAATCTTTTATTTTATCGGCATACTTATGGGTAAGCGTTGCGATGCCGCTCATGCGCTGCATGCAGTTAAGCACCAGTCTTTCTGCTTTTAATATGGTATGCACGCGGGCTTCAACGGTAAACGCAGTTTCGCCGTTATTTACCGCATCGCCATCTTTTTTATAGAGGGTGAATTTTGCATCTTCTTCCAGATGATGGAAAATATCCTGCGCCAGCTGCATGCCTGCCAGTATGCCCTCTTCCTTTATTTTAAGTACTGCCTTACCTTTGGCACCGGCCGGTATGGATGCCAGTGTAGAGTAATCGCCGCTGCCCACGTCTTCGAGCAATGCTGCTGCAATGAATTCCTGTGTTGTCAAAACGCTCTGTATTTTGGGACGCAAAATAAGTAAATACTGATAATTAATTAGCTGTTGCCCGGGCCATTGAATTTTTATTTAGGCTCCAGCTTCATTACCGTGGCCTTATTACTGTGTGCATCAGCATCGCTATAATCTTCATAAACCACGTAAGGTATACCATTCTTATCGATAGCTATGTCGGTGTATAATGCCTCGCCCGCTGAAAACCCTTCTTTGCCTACATTAACCCAATTATTACCGTTGCATTTTATTACAGTTGCTTTGGCATCATGGTCCATATCGAGAAAGGCAAGATATGGTATGCTGTGGGTGTCAAGTGCCAAAGACAAGTACGCCACTTTACCAGCTGAGGCTTGTATATTGCCTACACTGGTCCATTCATTGCCATTGAATTTCATGACAACCGCTTTTTTGCCAATCGAAGAATCCCGGTATGCGGCATAGGGTGTGCCATCGGCATCGATGGCTATGGATTCATATTCGGCAAACCCCTTAGAAAAACCCTGCTTACCTACAGCTACCCATTTGCTGCCATCGTACCTCATTACACTGACTTTACCCTCGTTGCCATTATCCTTGTATACCACGTATGGGGTGCCACTCTTACTTATAGCTATAGATGTGTACTCAGCCTGGCCCGTAGAAAAGCCCGCCTCACCTACTGTGACCCAGTCATCGCCATTGAATTTCATGACCGTAGCTTTGCCGTTGTTTCCATTGTCCTGATAGGCCACATAGGGCGTGCCTTCTTTATCTATGGCTATTGAAGTGTACTGCACCCAGCCATCAGAGAACTTTGGCATCCCAACATTCACCCATTTACCATCACTATACTTGATAACGGAAGCGTAATTGAGGTTTCGCGAATCCTTGTAAGCAACAAAGGGCACATCGTTTTTTCCCACAGCTATGGCAGTGCATGTACCTGGCCTCATTCCGGGATCCATTGACTCACCAACATTCACCCAGCGGTGCCCATCGTATTTCTTCACAGTAACATTGGAGCCATTACCCATGTCGGCATAAGCTACGTATGGAATAGCTAAATCGCCTATGGCTATCGAAGTGTAAGAAGCGGCACCAGACGAAAAACCAATTGAGCCAACAGGCACCCAATTTTGTGCTGCTACAGCCGATGTTATAAATATAGCACCTGATATAAAGACAGCATATCTGAGGCAGTTCATTTGGGGAGGTTTTGGTTTAGCTTTAAAAATAGCTATTCAATTTCAACTTTTCCAGTAATCGGACCTCTTGTTGTCACCGCAGTTACGAAATAAATCCCCGCAGGTGCATCCAGCGTCACTTGTGTATCCGCACTAGTAGTGGCTTTAAATTCCTTTACTTTTTCACCAAGGATATTGGTGATGGTAATGGTGGCGGTTTCGGGCTGTGGGGTGGAGATGTTTAGGGTGAATGTGTTGTGGGTGGGGTTTGGGAAGATGGTGAGGGATGATGTGGCTGGGGCGATGGGTTGCACAGCTGTAGGGAGGCCGTAGCGCATCACGGTGGCGCGTTCATTATCTGAAGAATCGAGGTAGGTTACATAGGGTGTGCCTGCGCTGTTGACGGCTATGGCCGTGCCGAGTGCAGGGCCTGCCGAAAAGCCTGCGCTGCCTACGGGCGCCCAATCTGTGCCGCTGTATTTCATCACCGTGGCTTTAAAGCCGTTGCCCGCATCCTGGTAGGCCACGTAAGGTGTGCCGCTGCCATCGAGCGTGATGGATGGCAGGCCCGCTGCGCCTGCCGAAAAACCTGCAGTGCCTGTGGTAACCCAGCCGGTGCCGTTAAAGCTCATAACGGTGGCTTTGCCTGCATGGGCGCCATCATTATAGGCCACGTATGGTGTGCCGTCCCCGGCAATAGCGAGCCAGTGATAACCAAATGCGGCGCCCGCCGAGAAACCCGCACTGCCCACAATGGCCCAGCCGGTATCGGCATACTTCACTACGGTGGCTGCGTTGTTATTGGCATTGTCCTGGTATACTACATAGGGTATGCCCGATGAATCGGTGGTGATGCAGGTATAGGCGGCTGTGCCTGCGGAGAAAGACTCCCGCCCCAGCAGCACCCAGCCGCTATCTGTATACTTCATTACCGTAACGCCACGGCCTGCGCTGAGGTCTACATATGCTATATAGGGCGTGCCCGAGGGATCTACCGCGACCGACACATTTTCGGCATAGCCGGGTGTGAACCCCACAACACCTACCGGCGCCCAGCCTGCGGCATCATACTTCATCACCGTGGCAGCGCCACCATTGCCATAATCTACAAAGCCCACATAAATGGCCCCGTTATGATCGGCGGCAATAGATGTGGACCATGCGCCACTTACAGAGCAAGGCATATTGCCCAGCGCTACCCAACTGCTGCCATCAAACTTACGGGCTATGGCTTTCTTCAGGTTATACTTGTCTACATACACCACATAAGGTGTATCGTTTTTGCCAAAGACGATGGAATTAAAATCGGCCTCGCCGGGGGTGAAGCCTGCACTGCCCACATCCAGCCAGCTCTGCGCACGGGCCACTGTTGCGGCCCCACTCATTATCATAATGGCAAATGCCATGATCAAGCACTTATGACCACTGTATACATTCTTCATAAGTCTCTTTTTTGCGGTGAACTTTACATAATAAATATACGCTTTTTTTTGCGAAAATATTACAGCGCTGTCCACACCAAACCTATGCCGGGGCACGCCAAGCCGTTTGCGCAGCAAGTGTGTTGATGAAAAGGCAATGGCACCCGGACCGGGGAACCATCAGCTTAAAACAAACTGGCCATGTGGCGGGTAATGCAGGTAATCGTCCCAGTCGATGGCGAATACTTTGCGCAGCTTCTGGGTGAGCTCTGAGAATGCGGCAGATTTTGTGACATACAGGTTTGCACCGTTGCGAAAGCAGTCTTCAACGATCTTATCAGACACGCTGGAGGTATACATGACGATGGGCAAACTATCATACTCCCGGTTTTTGCGTATCTCCACAATGCAGGCCACACCATCTTTGCAGGGCATGTGGATGTCGAGGAACAGGATATAAGGGATATGCTCCTTCAGTAATACAAACAAGCGGTCGCCGTTCTCGGCATGCCTGAGCTCATAAGGTATATTGATGCTTTTCAAAGCCATTTCAAAGATCAGCACATCGTCCTGGTCGTCTTCGGCCAGTAGTATGTCTTTATGTAGAATGCCTGTCATTTTTTCAATTTTAATCCCTAACTAATCACTCTAAAATATGGAATAATCCAAGAAGCGCCAAGATAAAAAATAAACCCGCCGGATAGCTTTAATGCCTTGTTATTATGCTTTTAAAAAAAGCAAATCTATAGCACTACGATAAATTCGCTACCCTCATCCACCACACTTTTCACCATTATTGTGCCGCCCATAGCCTCTATCTGGGTGCGGGTAATATACAAGCCAATGCCCTTGCTCTCGTAGCCCGAATGAAAGACCTGGTTGAGCTGAAAAATGCGGGCGCTGTATTTATTCATATCTATGCCCAGGCCATTATCTTTAACAGAAATAACCTGGCGGCCTTTCTCCATGCGGGTAGAAATTCTGATCTTCAGCGGCACATTGGGGCGGGCATATTTCAGGGCGTTATTGATAAAATCATAGAGCATACTCTCCATATAGGCGCGTGGATAGGTGATGACGGGCAGCCCGAGGTCAAGGTCTATAACGGCTTTGCGCTGGTGCACAAAACCATGCAGCTGGCCCACTATACCTGCAATGATCACCTTTATATCGCAGTCTTCATATTGCACACCTGTATTCAGGTCTGCCTCGGCCACTTCCATCAGCGTATTGAGTGTGGCCAGAAATGAATCTGTACTCTCCTGTATGTAAGTGATGGCCTGTGCGGTAGTAAATTCATCGGCAGTGGTGGCAGCAAATTCATCATTAGCGGCCACCGCAGGTACGGTATTATCGCCCACCTGCATGCGCGCCATCTTCAGCATCAGTATATCGGCCAGCAACTTTATGTTGGCCCCTGCCCCCCGCAGGTTGTGTGCAATGATATGGTTTACATTTTCCAACTGTTTTATTTTGCCGGCCAGGTATTCTGGTGTCTCCGCCCCTATGTAATTTCCTTGCTCATTCATATCCGCCAGTTTTATAACATCCCTTAAAAAAAACTTCATGCCGTTAACGGTCATTTAACCGCATCCGGTGAATATATTTTATCGCTATACATTGTATATTGATTGTAAAATTTAATTATCACGGCTATTTTCCTTCTTCAATATTGCCGGCGTGGGTAGCATTTGATTTGTTGCTACATCTCCCCGATATTTAACAAGCACCACCATAACTTTTCCACATCATGAGGCCGGGGCAGGGCCATATTCACCCACCTGTTCCCACAAACCGAGTGCACAGCATTGTTATAAAAATTGAAATAAACGAAATAAAAGAGGGGTGAAAATGACGAAAGAAAACATCTGAAGGTGCAATGCATCCTGCACCATCGGGGTATGATATCGGGGTTGCGGTAAGTTGCATAGAGATAGGTTTAGGTGATTGAAAAGGGCTGGTCATAAGATCAGGCCCCGCTATTAATAAAGATGTATAAACGATGCTAAACGTTAGTGACTGGCCGAAATATATTTCCCGGCATTGTCAAAAACACAGGCTCCTGTGATATACAACGATGAAACATTTAAGTATATTGTTGTCCGAAAAACAACTTTATGAAATTAAAAAAAGTTATCCCTGCCCTATTGCTGGCCAGCATCGGTTTGGGCAGTTGTGTTATGTACACTCCATTTCACCACCACCCCTATCACCACCATGCACGTTATCATGGATTTGGCCGCCACCAGTATTATGGATAAGACAGATAACCCCAAATAACTTAAAAATATCCGCCAGCACGGCGGATATTTTCTTTTCACGCAAAAACTTTTACTTTAGTTATATCCTCGGATGCCCCCGAACTCCAATATTGCTACCCTCTTTATTTTAAAACTCCTTTAACTCCCGCCCCATAAAACGGGCATAATTTTTTTAACAACTTGTGCAAGAAAAACAAGTGGTATGGAACAGCTACTCATTATATGCGTAATAGGTGCGATAGCAGGATTGATAGCCAGCACCATTGTAAAGTATGACAGTGGAAACTTCCTGGTAGATATACTAACCGGCATTGTGGGCGGATATGTGGGCTACAAACTGTTCGGCAGTTTATTTGCATTTACCGGCAATATCTGGCTCAACAAAATATTTACGGCAGCCATAGGGGCCGTGGTGCTGGACCTGGTACTGAAGCTGCTGCAAACATTGCTAAGGCATGCAGAGCAACCCCGGCAAGACCGGCACAGCAGGCATTGCTAGCCAATCATTAAAGTAAGGGGCTGCCCTACTGCTGTGCCATCCTGAGGTTCTCCTCAAGGTAAGCATTCAGCTTGAGGGAATAATCATTGAGCTCAGTGGCAGATGCTAAAAGGTAAGGTACTATTTCCCGCTGGTCTGCTCCGGTTGAGAGCATTTCATCCTGCATCAGGTTAATGAAGCCCTGTATATTAGTGATCGGCTTACGTATTTCATGCGACACAGTATAGAGCATATTTTCCATTGTCCGGAGATAGGCGTTTCTTGATTCTTCAGCTTTTTTCTGCTCGTCGATCTGTATCCTTAATGAGAGGTAACCGCTTATGCCATCCTTCCTGTTTTTTATGGGTATGATCACAGATTCCACCCAATAAAAGGTGCCATCTTTCGCTTTATTTCTCAATTGCCCGGTCCATGCTTTGCCGCCGGTAATGGTTTCCCAGATATTCTCAAAATAGCTCTGCGGATGATATCCCGAATTTATGATGCGGTGCGTTTGCCCTATCAGTTCTTCCTGTGTGAACTTAGATACTTCGCAAAATTTTTCATTGGCATAAGTGATCACCCCATCGGCATCTGTGATGGTGCAAATGATACTTGTATTTACAGCCTGCCTGAATGCGGTAAGCGTAGACAGCAGGTTTTCTTTTTCCCTCCTGGCTTCCATGACATTACTTATATCCTTACCAACCGAGAGTATCTCTTTTAAGTTGCCATTGTCGTCAAATATGCCTGTTTCTTTCCACAACACCCATTTACCGTCACCGGCAACACCCGACCGCAGGGTAAATGAAGTATTAGGCTCTTCACGTGTTATTTTCTTTACCGCATCCCTGTATTTTTTGAGCTTTGCTTCCGAAAAATTCTCTACAAATTTTCTGCCTATCAGTTCTTCAGCGGGCCTTTGCACAAGATCGCAATAAGCTTTGTTTACGTACCTGAGCACGGTTTCCGGAGTAGATATTGTAATGTAATCGTCTGAATTAATTAATAAACTATAACCTATTTCTTTCACATTTAATTCTTTAGTCATTGAAAATATCAGTTTATGCCAGTCATTAAAAATCTGCCTTCGGTTAACAAGACAACTTGTTAATAATAGATTAACACCGCGATCATTTTAATGGTAAAATAATGCATTTTATGATATGGCGAAAATACGATCTCATTTTTGGCGAAAAATTGATCTTCGTCATGCAAAAATATGTCGCCACTCCCAACCGCTGCCGCAATATAATGTGCTTTGACATAAAAAACACGGTGTTGTTTTATAAAAAATCATATTTTACAAGCACAAACAATACCCATGTCATACTGCAGCGCAATAGAAAATATGACGGCCGAGAAAAAGGCCATCCACAAACCCTATCACGACACCCGATACGGCTTCCCGATACATGATGACAACGAGCTGTTTTGCCGCCTGGTGATGGAGATCAACCAGGCAGGACTGAGCTGGGAAACGATACTCAAGAAAGAAGACACCTTCAGAAAAGCTTACCACAACTTCAACATAAAAAAAGTAGCCGCCTACACCGAAGCCGACCGCGAGCGGCTGATGGCCGACCCCGGCATAATACGCAACCGCCTCAAGATAAATGCTGCAATAGAAAATGCAAAGACCCTACTGCAGCTGCAAAAAGAACACGGCTCATTTGAAAAATGGCTGCACCACCACCACCCCAAAACAAAAGAAGAATGGGTGAAGCTCTTTAAGAAAACATTCCGCTTCACGGGTGGCGAGATCGTAAATGAATTCCTGATGAGTGTAGGCATACTACCCGGCTGCCATACGCCGGACTGCCCGGTATATAAGAAGGTGCTGAAGGCGAAGCCGATGTGGAAGGAAAGGAACTAGCCCGATTTCTAAGCAACAAAAAAGCAGACAACTGGAAATAAAAGCTTGTGTGCATCACAACAAATGCAACAAAGACGGGGCATTGGGCTTATTCAACAGGTACATGAGCCGGAGCACAAAGAGGTTGTTGTTCTGCTCATTAGGTACATTATTAGATGGCAACTCTGTGCGTATCTTGACCATGGAGTACTGGAAGCGGAAGGTGAGATAAAACCGCTGCCAGATATGAAACTCTGTGCCGGCGATGAACTCATAGTCTTCCTTATTAAACGGATACAGGCCGCTCTGCACGGTGATGTATGAATCTGTATTGATGATCTCGGTAGCGCTCACGAGGCGGCCGTAGGAAAAACCGGCGCCAAAACGATTGTCGAACTGATCGATGTAATTGAGCATGACGGGGACTTCTATATAATTGAGCCGGTCGTAGGTGTAAGTGAAGTTAACGCCGGGGATGCCCGAGGGGCGGAGCTGGTTGTCTTTCTGGCCTTTCTGGGAGAAGAGCATTTCCATACTGATATCGAAGCGGGGCTTGATGCGGGTGAACACCACAGCGCCCATGTTTGCACCCAGCTTATCGTAGCGTGAATCTTCATCATCATCTATAGTGGCGAAGTTTGCACCGAGTATAACACCACCGGTAAACACGCGCGGCACCTCATCGTAATAACTGCTTTGTGCAGATGCGCGCGGAGCAATGAACATTGCCACAATAAATGCGGCAACTATGAGTGTGCCAATTACCGGTGACTGGGTGCTATGTGAGTGTGGGTCCAAATGATCTTATTTCTTGCGGAGCAATTCGTAATAACTTCTGAGTTGTAAGGCGCGGTCCCTAACCAGGCCTATGCGGTCTTCATGGCGCTGGAGGCACCATTTATTGCCGGGGATATCAAACATAAAATCGTAAGAAGTAAAAGTGGCATCACGGTATGCGAGCCAGGCTTCCTGGGCTTGTTTAAGAGCAAGCTTGTCGTCTTCTTTTTTGAGCTCACGGAGCAGGCGGTCGTACTCATCTTTCATCTGTTTTTCCCAGGCGGCATAGGCGCGGAAAGCACAATCGCTCACATTGGGACAGGCCGAATCTTTGACCACACATTTGTTGTACTCTATGTCTATATCATCCTGCTTGCGGTCTTGTGCGGAGACGCTGAGTGCTATGAAGGTTGTGAAGAAGAGGAAGAGAAGTGTGCGCATTTGTTGAGGGGGGTTGATGAATGATGACGAAGTTAATTGATTGTGTTTTGTTTTGGATAGATAAAGTCTACAGTTGATTTCCCTTCTCTTATGGGCCGCTTGATGTTGTTATACATTTTTATTTTTCTTTATCTAAAATCTACAGTTGATCTATGTTGATATTTTTGGGGTTTAGAATTAGTGGTGCAAGCTGGTAGCGGGTTTCGGGGGATTGGGGTGAAATCATAGTTGATTTTTTATCGACTGTAAAAGATTTTGCTGTTGATTTTTCGGCGGTTTTCATCATTTTTTGATTTTTTGGGCTGCTTATTTTAATCGTGTTTAATATATAACTGATAATGGGCTGCCTGAAAATATCACACTTTTCCGGGAAATTTTTATTTTTAACTAATTTATTGATTATCAATGTTTTACAAACGTAAAATGTCTCAAAAATATCACGATTTTATCACGCGCTATTTTCATAATATGTAGCAGTTATTGCTAGTTTTCTTATGACTAAAGGTAGGATGGGGATGGGAGAATGTGGGGGAAGTGTATATACCTTTGTTTTTTTGGGGGGGGGCTATTGAGTGTGTTTATATGGGGATGTGCAGATACTTACAGTGGTCCTGTTGCCGTATTTATATACGGGATGATTGTTGGTTTCAGCCGTTTTTTTGTATTCGATGGCGGTAAAGGTGTATGTTTTTAGTGGGTTGAGGCCTTCTACCGTGACAGTAGTATCCGAAATTCCGGTGTTATTATACACGACATAACAATTATGCCCCAGGTAGCTGCCGCGGCCATATATATTGTTAGGTGTATAATCCCTGCCATCGACAGGGAAGCCTTTAATGGAGTCAATATTGGTTGCTCCATCAGTAAAAGCATCATTCACCGAATCAGCTTCATAAGCTATGATCATACGGCCATTGCCAGACCCATGGGTGCAACTGACACTGGCGGAAGTAATAGAAGCAATTATGGGGGCACTGACAACTGCGTTAGCGTCTGGTGGAAACAAATTATACTTCGATGAGAGTAAACTTTCTTTTGATGAAGGATTAACCAGCTTTGACAATGAATCAACAATTTTTATACATTGCCAACCTAGATTGTATTGCCCAGCATCAAAATCATCGGTATGTACTCTACGATTGAATAATATGGCACACGTATAACCATCTTTTGCACCCCGGGTAACAATTTGTTCAGTTGCCGTGCCATTTTCCCGACCGTTATGGCTCCATGCCGTATCGCCATTAATCTCCCAGCCTTTTGCATAGCCGGGATGTATTCTTGACGGCTTAGTCATTGTGTCGATCATATCATTACTCAGCACAGGGGGATTGGTAGGATGTTTCTTATCTACGGAAACTAAAACTTTAACCATATCCTCTGCAGTGGCGATCCATCCTCCGAAAGAATTCATGTTCTTCATATTAAAACCACCATATTGAACGGATACGTTTCCACCACCTCCCGAATATGATAAAGAGGTTTGGTTACCTTCATATTCTACTTCTCTTTCCTGCTTTAAAGTTGTGTCTCCTAAACGAATATCATCTATGTGATTAGGACCAAATATATTCTTCGTAATATAATCATCATATTTACTGCCGGAAATTTTCTCAATTATCTTACCAAGTATCAAATAGCCGACATTCGAGTATGCGTATTTTAAACCTGGCTCATGATCCAAACCTTTCACCAAAAGAAATTTGATCAGTGCGCTGTCACCTATTGGACTTGGCTCGTTCAAAGCTTTTGCAACATGCAATGGAAATGTATGGGGATCGCATGACGAAAAGCCATCGCAGGGTAGATCGCGGTCCCAGCCAGCATTATGTTCCAGTAATTGTCTTACCGTAATCCTATAAATATTGGTATCGTGAATTGCATCCAGATAGTAACGATAACAGGGCAATTCGAATATGCCTGGAACCTGATGGATTGTATCAGCAAATACTCTGTCATCCAATCGCAAGGTATCATTTTGTACAAGTTGCATTATTGCAATTGAAGTATATTGTTTAGATAAGCTCATGATGCGGTAACGGTCATAGGGTTTGGCAGAATCTGTCTTTGCCAAATCAGAAAAACCGAAAGAGCGATTATAAACCAAATTGCCATCCTTTGTTATTGCCACAGATGCCGCACCAATAGAATATTTCTGAGTAAAATCCTCTATTAAACTATCTACATGATAAAAAGATGGGTCATCAACGCCGGTCTGCCCTTTACAGACTGTGGTAAAGAGCAACAAGCTAAGCACTAATAAAAGAGGAATTGATCGTTTCATTACTTTTTAATTTGAGAGGATGCTGTAACTTATAGAAATAAACAACCCTGTTTTCAGCTCTTTATTATACTGCACCCCGGGAGGGTTGGTAAAATAAGTGCTACTGGATACTACCGTTTGCTGGTTATCGCTTAGTGTGCTTACAAACATACCTGCAATACCTGCTGTGGCTATAAAGCCGTAATAATGTATAGAGCCGCCGGCGAGATAAGTTAAATGTGGAACACCCTGCACTGTGAACCCAAAACCCACCGAGGGCCCTATACCAAAAGCAGAACGCCCCGTTTGCCAAATCAAACTACCCATAGCGTTTGGACCTATTGGCTGCTCGCTGTTGCCGCTTTGCTTCAACTGATAAGGCGAGCCCAGTGTAACACTTCCTGTACTACCGGGCGCCACTACCTGCTGCCACTGGTATTTTTCGTTCTGCAAGCTATTGTCCATGCTTACGAAGCCCCCCAGACTGAGGTGGACCACCGGATTTTGCGGACGCACCTTGATCATTGGTTCCTTGTCAGTTAACCGTTTGATCTTTTTATCCAACTTACTGTGACCTTTACCTTGCCCCTCTTTGTACGCCTTCTTTTTTGTTAATAATTCTATTCTTTTCTCAATCGAAACACTTTGAGCATATGCGGCTGAGCCATATAAGCAAAGCACTAAAAAAATCATCCTTTTCATAATCTACCTATTTTATCAGATAAAAAAAATAAACATTCATTTACTTCCCTGCTGCCCCGCCACCGCCACCACTACTAACGCTGGGGATGGCTACGTTAAACAAGGACAAACCCACTCCGAAACCTACCCAAGGCGCTCCACTTTTGCCCCAAGCAGTGTTGACATTTTGCACGGCAAAACCGTAGCCCCCGGCAGCTAAAATCTGCACAGAAGATATGGCCACCCCGATATGCACGCCTGTAATAAATGCAGGCACCATTATTTTATTGTTTGTGTTATCTGTTGCGGACGCCAACGCAGCAACGAAACCAGTCCCCATATAGAAATTCTTTGGGGCTATCTGATCATTTTTAAAGAAGGTAGTCTTACCATGCGCCCAGCCGTAAGCCATACCTGCGTTGAGGAAGTTTGACTGAAGATTAATGGCCTTCCGAAATGAAAAACCAATATCCTGGAATGGTATGGAAATAGGGATAAGATACTTGCCGTTAAATACCAGATTAAACTTATTGTAATTGCTGTTTTTGCTGGGCTGCGTATTAAAATTATTGGGGATCACCACGTAGAAAGTATCCTGGTAAGGATTGGGTTCATACCGATTGGGGGCCAATGACAATATCTTATCTTCAAAAACAAGGCTATCGCTGTAATCATGATTGGGCTTATTTTTAAGCAGTTTTAAATTATTCTTGTTGTTGCGCTTGGCGACATGTTTTCTGAACCAGGGAACAACAAGTAAAGAGTCGGAACCTGCCTTACTGACTACGTAACACTTCATGATAGGATGCGACAAAGTCGTATTTCCTTTCCCAACAATGCTGTAAGGGGTATAGACATTTTTGGCGGCAGATGTCGGATTAATAGTCAATGTAGTGACCGGCGGCATAGAAATAACCGACTCAGAAAAATCTCTTCTTTTTATTTTCATTGTATCGGTTGCTATTACCGAGACCGGGCGAATAGAAGCCAGGGAACCCGTGATCTTTGCGGGGATGGTGTAAGTAGCCGTAACAGTGGTGGTAGTAGCTATAATGTAGTCGGAATCTGCATGCGGTAAATGTGCAGTGCTATCAACAGCAATAATATTACTAACTGTCACCTTGGTTACAGTCTTGGCAGTATCCGGGCCGGGTGGAGCGATCATGTCTTTTTTATAGAGCACATCGACCCCGTATTTGTATTTCAAATACTTCTGGTGCAGGGCGGTATCACTATTGCCAAGCCCCCCCATCCTTTTCCAGGTAGGGAACACCAGATTGTTCGAGGGTGTGAAATTATCCTGCGCCTCGTAATCGACTTCATCGATCATCTGGGTTTCGGGGTTAAATTTGAACCGGGGCAAAGATTGCTGCTCATGCAGGAGTGGTGGTGGCTTAGGCTGCTCATCCGATTGTTCCTTCAGTGCACCAACAAAATTATTATTATTCAAAATGGTATCCGGAGGGTTGATCAGCTTTGTGATATCAAACGGCCTGAAAACGTCTTTGGAAGAATCGAGCCGCCAGTATACCGGATTATAAGCGGGATCATACTTATGCCGTAACGTGTCATCATGAATGACATCGGCCATGGTAAAATTGCGGTTATAACCTGTACCAAGGAATATTATTTCGAAAAAGTTTTTGAGATATTGGGGAATGATTTTTTTGTTGTTACTGTTGTTATTGGCTTTGATGTTTTTATTTAGAGTTGAGAGTATGTGAGAAAGTGAGTCTTTATGCAGTGAGTTTTCATGAAGCGATTTACTCAATGATTTTTCCGAATCAGATAGAAATTTGAGAATACCTTCTTTTTGTTTTATTCTATTTTGTAAATCAATTGAATCTTTCACATTCGCCAACAAACTATCATTTTGGGGTTGTGTTTGTCTCGTTTCTGCTATGGCTTCACTTACTACTTGAAAAGCCTCAATCTTTATATTAGAACTATTCTTTTTGTAAATATCCATATCCCGAATCTTTCCAGAGCTATCGATTCTATTCACTTCGCTATTGAGCCTATGATTTTGATTTTTTAAATCTGCTAAAGAGTCTTTCTCTTCCAAGAAAGCCTCTTGTAATTCTTTAATTTGATTCACTATTGAGTTATTTGACTTCGCTATTGAGTCTGGTTTTAGCTGAAGTGCTTTATAAAGACTATCAGCCTGCTGCTTTTCCCTCAATTCAAAAGCCGTGGGTTTAAAGCGCAGGTGAGACCGTGTTTTGTATTTTGGCTTGAGGACATACTTAAAAGTATATGGGCTGGAGTTACCGCCTGCCTGCGCAAAGACAGACAAGCCATGGGCCATAAAAAAAGCAAAAAGTATAAATACAATTATTTTTTTCACTATAAAAAATTATGGGTAATTGCTAAAACAGTATACAATGACTTATACTTGCGTAAACATAATCAAGCATTTTTGAAAATAATATAGTTCAATATATAAAGTAGCTATTTTTTGTTTGGAAAATGTTTTTATATTATCGCGTTTTTGTGTGGATAATTGTTTCTATTGGTGGGAATGATGAATAGAAATCCCCACTGATGAACGGTGCTATCGCCACGGACAGTGATGGTAGCAATGGTGCCCGGACAACAATTATTAACGATTGGATTATTTGGTTATTTTTACGGAAAATGATGTGCGCTATGAATAAATTAATTGCTTTGGGGTTATGGATGGTGGCGGCGGTGGCGCTGTGGGGTTGCTCTACGTCATCGAGCCCGGCGGGCAGTGGTAGTGGCAGTTGCGCTACTGTGGTGTGCCAGAATGGGGGCACGTGCGTGAGCGGCACGTGCGACTGCCCTTCGGGATATACGGGCACTAACTGCCAGACGGTGGTGCCGGGCGGATTGCTGTTTTGGACCGACTGCGCAACGATGGACACTACCGGCGTGATCAAGGTGTATTTTGATACTTCAGGGGCGAATACTGTGGGCCTCATCATACACTGCGCTGCGAGTGTGAGCAACTGCTCAGACAATACCGGGGCCAGCTTTACACCACTCACCACGGGCAGATATGGTTATAAAGCAATATCAACTACCGGCGGCCGTGTATGGACCGGACAGGTGGTGGTGAACGCCAGTTGCCAAACGATATACTTGCACTGATAAAAGTAGGGAGTAGAGAGTAGAGAGTAGAGAGTAGGAAAATATAGAGTTAGTTATTGATAGCGGGCAGTGCATGGAGAGATCCGGGCACTGCCCGATTTGTATTGGGGGGAGGTGGTGCCGCGGGTAAGTGATCATGTTTCGGTGAAGGCGAGCGACTTGCCAAATGTGTCGGGCAGGATGAGGGCGGAGGTGAGGGCCAGCATCCACACTATGGCACCGGTGAGGGCCAGGCCGGTGGTAAGGCTGACGCTGAATGTATGCTCTATGAACTGGTGCAGGGGTATAAGCAGCACGAGTGCACCGCGCATAAAATTAGTGACAGTGGCGGCAACGGTGACACGGAGATTGGTGCCAAAATGCTCGGCCGTAGAGGTAACAAAGACGGAGAGATAGCCACAGCCAAGCCCCATAAAAAACGACGTGGGCGCAAGTGGCATACCCATGTATATGAGCATGAAATGCGCCATGGTGGCCACAATACCAAAGAGCATGAATGTGAGCAGTATCTTTTTGCGCGTCTTGAAGAGCTGGCTGAGGATGCCGCTCAGCAGATCGCCGGAGGAGATGCCCACCTGGAAGAGGATGAAGCAGGTGGAGAGCTGGAGGCCCGTGATGTTGTGGGCTTTTGCAAGCTCGGGCGAGAGGGTGATGAGCAGGCCTACACTATACCAGATGGGGATGCCCATGAGGATACAGGCGACATACATCATCGTGCGCTTACGCGACGAAAAGAGCAGCAACAGCGAACCGCTTCGCTCGTGTTGTGCGTGTGCAGCCGTGAACATGGCCGACTCGTGAGAACGGGCTCGCAATACTAATAATACACCACCTGCCATGCCTGCGGCAAGAAACGCCTGCCGCCACGGCAGAAAAGTGCCGGCAAGGCCTGCGGCTACCGCACCGAGCGCGCCGAGCGTAGCCACAATGATGGTGCCATAACCGCGGTGCTCAACCGACATGCTCTCTGACACCAATGTAATACCCGAACCCAGCTCGCCCGCAAGGCCCACGCCTGCAAGGAAACGGATGATGGCATAGGTATTGACATCGTGCACAAAAGAGTTAGCAAAGTTGGCGAGGGAGTACAGTAGTATAGAGCCGTAGAGCACCGTTACCCTACCCTTTTTATCGGCGATGATGCCGGTGATGATGCCGCCCAGCATCATGCCGGCCATCTGGATAGACAGCAGCCGCTCTCCGGTATTGGTAAGGTCTGCGCCGGTGAGGCCAAGGTCTTTGAGCGAGGGTATGCGGTAAACATTGAACAGAAAAAGATCGAAGGCATCAATAAAGAAACCGATGCCGGCAACCAGCACAGCGATGTTGAACGGTGATCTGTATGTGGAGTTGCCGGGATGCATTGTGGGGGATGAAGATAATGGATTATGGGTAATCAGGCCATGCCGAAAAGTAATATGCGATGTGCACGGATAGCATTAAAAATCTTTAAAAATTGTAAATGGCTAAGATAAAAAGCGGGTAATATATAAAAAATATCGAAACAAAAAATAGCTACCTCATGGAGGTAGCTATTTTATTTTTAAAACAGTTGTATTTCTTTTACAAGCAAAATCATATTTAACCATAAGTAAATTAGCAGATAGTATCAAGTATAACAATCTACGTATTCATTGATTTAAAAGATTAATTTATGAAAAAACTTGTTTTAGGTTTATTGATGTGCATGGTGGCGCTGAGCGTACATGCGCAAATACAAGGGAGCAAAAGTGTTTGCCCAAATACCCAAACAACTTTTAGCGATAAAGTTCAAGGAGGAACGTGGTCTAGCCCTAATACTAACATTGCCGTAATAGGTAGTAGTTTATCAAACGGCGTTTCAACTTTTACTGTTAATGCTACTGCGGGAGGTCAGGCATTAATTATTTACTCAGCTCCTAATTCCCTTCCGGATTCAGCGACAATAACGGTATCCCCTGTGATTTCACCTCTATCGATCGTGGGTACACAAGCCACTAATCCAATAAGTGTGTGTGTAGGTGATACCGTCATGCTAGGAGACCCGATAGCCGGCGGTGCATGGTCTAAAAATAATAGCATGGTAACTATAGGAACCACCGGTATTGTTACTGGAGTTTCGCAAGGCACATCAATAATAACATATGGAATTACGGGTTGTCCAAAAGACACCGCTATGGTAACCGTGACAGTAAGCGCAATGGTGAGTGCCTCCATTAGCACATCGGCAAAGACATTGTATGTTGGCACCAGTGCAAATCTATCCTCTAACGGCGCGCAAACTCCGAATCCTGATTCAAGCAACGCATCTTATCCATGGGCGAATAGCAATTCAACGGTAGCAACAATAACGGTAAACCCTCAAATGTCTAATACAGTAACCGTAACCGGAGTTGCGGCAGGAACGGCAACTATATTCTACACTGTAAGTCCCGGCTGCTATGCCACGACTACGATGACCGTAAATAGTAATGCGGCAGCACCCACACTATCTGCCAGCGATGTGATGGCACATATGGCGGCTGTAGTGGATTCAGATAAAGCGGAGAGCATTGCGATAGGGCACATTAACCTTACAGATACAGCGGCGGATGTATATAGCGATGACTATATGCAGTACAGGCATGATTCTGAAAAATATCATAATTGCAAGATGAGGATCAAATACAAATTTGCAAAACATGAAGGGCTGGATAGAGAAAAATATGACAACGCATCTTTTGATACTTTTAAAATCCTGAAGCCGCTTATTAGATACCCGATAGGTAAAGTAGAGCTTAATGTAAAGAACGGCTATATTAACAATGCCCGTGTAACCCTGAAAGACGGCAGCAAAGATGGGCTGATCCTCAGTAACAGCAGCATATACTACAGTATACCTTATGTGCATGACAATGTAAAGTCTACGATGCTGTGCAATGAAAAGGGTGACAAATGCATGATACTGAATGACATCATCAGTTACAGAAGCATTATGAATACCAAAAATTACACCCCCAACGATGATACGGTGACATTGATACCCAACACTAACGCAAGCGTGCCACTGAGCAGGAACATAGACCTCAACAGCAATATTGACTTCAGGATATATACAGACCTGCTGGGGGTGATCAACAAGCAAAGCAATGGACTGGTGCAGGCAGAAGCAACAACTAATATTTTCATAAACGGATACACTACCACCATGTTCAAAACCTGTGGCCTGGTGTTTGCAAACTTTATACAACCAAGTTTCAGCTATTCAAAATTTGCCAACCAGTCAAATGCCCTGAACCTGTCTGACTCCTCACAGCCATTGCAACTGTCAGACAGCCAGCGGGTGGCATTGTACCAGCTCTCTTACCTGCAACTGGGCGTAAAACTGAACATTGCCAAACTTATGTTCGGCAGTAACTTTGTGGAACTGAACGGAGGGATGAACTATAATTTCTCTAATGTGCAGCTGGGTAATGATGTGAGCAACCTGAAAACGTATAATACATGGTCGGGGTATTCTGAGATAGCTGCTGAATTATTAAATACTGAAAATTTCGGGATGGATGTTTACATAAAACTATTATGGCAGAATACCGTAAATACCAGCATGCTGGTATCAGGATACCAGGACTTTTACGTCATACCCCAAATATGCATGTTCTACTATCCCGGCGATAATAAAAGCAGTAAAATATTCTTGAAACTCAACCTCACGCAACAGGAAAGTGCCAGCACACATTTAGACCAAAATATACTGGATTACAAAAGGGGCTTTATATCGTTACAGGTAGGATATAGTGCTAAACTGAAAATATAACACCTGCCACGCAAAACATTTTGATTACCCATTTAAACTAAAATAAAATGAAAGCAAATACTTTATACTTACTGCTGTTGCTGCCACTGATCACCTTCACCGGCTGCCGGAAAAGGCCTGCAAGAGAGCTGCCCTTTACAACTACTTTTACAAAACCGTGCCTGGTAAATGGCGTAGATGTTGTGGATGTAATATTCGTGACCCAGCAAATGCCAATGAGCACACAGGTATTTGTATATTTCAGAAATGCGTCCGGGTCAAAGATAAATGACGCCAAAGTACTGATAGAAGTATGCAATTCACTTCCCCAGAACTATATGAACTGCACCACACTGGACCCGATAAATATAGGCCCACTAACAGATACCGGTGGCTATCAACGGCTAACCGAAAAAGGCCTGTCGTTTGTAGCTCCCGAAACATACCTGGACAGCGCTCATATAAATGTGGGACTGCTATCGTATGACACTGCAACCCGCAAGAACGCACTGGCCGGCAACTATGAAAATAATTACGCCACTACTTTTACCACCACTACTGCCGGCGACACCATACTCACCTATGCCAGGGGATACGTTTTTTGTGATGGCAACTCCCTGTTCCGGCTGAAGTTGATTAACGGCGATTCCAGCTACTACAACATATACGGCTATAGTTTTAACAACACCACCTACAGCGGTAATATATACAACCCAATGGGCACTTTGATATCGACAGTATCTTTGGGAGGCAGCCCGAAGAGTATTGTAACAGCCAATGACTCGTTCAGATGTGTATTCAATATCACAACGCCGATCGCAGATAGTATCAACGCCATCAATATTGACCTGGGCCAGTAAGGCGTGGATGCCATTGCTGAATTACCGCCGGAACATGCACTATAAGACCAATAAATGCGACTTTATGAAATGGGCCTCTTTGTTCATCATGATCACTTTGTGCAGCATCATGCTGCCAGATGCGGGATGGGCGCAAAGTCACCACATTTCAGACGATTCGGATGATGTCATACACTACAGGCACATGCTGCCTGCTTTAACATTACACGATTCAACCCATGTCTTTAAAGGCAACGACCTCAAAGACAAGAGGCCCAGGCATACATACAAAGACAAACGGCAACACAACCTTAACCTTGCGCTGGACCTGTACTGCGGTGGATTTGACGGCTATGAACAAATCAATGGCATTGACAAACCATTGTCTGGTTTTTTCAAACAATTGAACACTGCCGGCATCACTACCCCGATAGGGGTTTCGATAACTCTCGGAAACCTTTATAACAGGCGGCAACGGAACTTTTCGTTTTCTGTTTTTATATCCGTGTTCGACCCGGGAGTAATATCAGCCTTGAGGTATAGCAATGGTAATACATTAAAGAATGCCGCAGTGTCTGAAAGCCCGAATATAGCATTGAAGAACCTGGTAACGCCGGGAGGTTACGTGAGTGTAGGCATCCCGAGGTGCCCGCTTTCGTTAAACGCAGGTTTGCAGGGTGGCCTTAATCCGCGAAATGTCGTCATCCCGGGCGCAACGGGCAACTCCAGCAGCTTCTGGAATAATAGCTATATCAGATACAGCATTTCACTGTGCATGAACATTCCTTTGTTCAACATTTACACAAGTGCTAAGTAAAACATATCAGGAAGCGCCGACTTGGCATCAATCATAAAATTGACCATGCATATTGTATCAGCCCCCCATACAGATACACCTGGCCAACACAGCCCGCATCTTTATTATTCCGCCCTCTTTTAACTTCCGCAGAAAATAATAGTCTTATTATCAGTAACTAAAAAACAAACAACAATGACTGCAAAAAACATGGTTAAATGCGCATTTCTTTTTGTAATGCTGATGGCATCATCGCTTACTTATGCGCAACAGCAAATGCCCAGGACACCGGAAGAAAGGGCGCAAAAACAACTGAACTGGATGCAAAAAAACCTGGGGCTTACAGATGACCAGGGCAAAAAAGCATACGCCATATTACTCAGTGCGGCTATACAGGCCGACAAGGTGAAGGGCGAACAGCCAGGACAGGACAAAAGAATGGACAGGGACGATGTGATGAAAACCAGGGATTCAAATATGCAGCAAGTGCTCACTGGCGACCAATACCAGAGATACCTGGCCCATGAGCAGGAATTGCGGGACAAAATGCAGCAGCGCAGGGCCATGCAGCAAGGGCGCAACTAAATAACTCACACTTAAAAACAAATTACCCCCGGCCATATCGCCGGGGGTAATTTTATGTTCAGGAGATCCATTGCATCTTCAATGCACCCTACTCCTTATCTATCATAAACCCATGATCGGTGCCGCCATGAGGGCCAGGGCTTGCGCCTATGCACATGGTGTAATGCCTGTACTTGTACATCTCGCAGCCATTATCCTTGCCAGTGTATTTGAAACCCATTTTTTTAAGTCCCGACAGTAACAAATTATACGTAGCTTCAGATGAGGTAATTAATGTGATAACGCCGGATGCAACGGTGAATAAATGGTCGTAACAGGGTTTGTTATTTTCTTGGTAGTCTCTCTCGTAATTGGCCAATGCACCATTGCTGGCCGACTTATCAACAACAAAACAATGGTGCAACACTATGCCATCCACTGTTTTGCCATCCGCCTTTACCATGCTGATGAGGTCTGCGGGAGTGAGGTTGCAGTTTTTGTTTTGTGCAGAAAGCGGGTGCGCCCCTGAAATGAACAACAACAATGCGGCAACTAAAAGTGTGTTTTTCATGCGGGAGGTATTTTTGGGGTAGTATCAAGATACGAAGAAATGAAATTGGGGATTACAAATCACTAACCATTTGTTTTCAGATTGAAAATCCAAAAGAGCGGCTTTCATTTTTATTTATCCTCAGATAAACAGTACAAAGTAAACCAATAGTACCGCAAAAATAATAATGTCGGTAATAAGTGCAAAGGCTTCATTTGCACCCGCTGGCTTTTTAACCAGGTGTTGCAAACCTGCTATGCCGTAATAGATGCCGCTGGCAAATGCACTGACGATGCGCCATTGCGGCAACCAGAGCGTGAGTATACCAACCAGGCCGAAACAGAGATTGGCAAAACCTAATTCCCGCACCACGGGAAGGGCCTCTGCCGCCTCAATGTGAAATATCTGCTTAGCCGTGAATGCGGGGTCTTTTACCTGCTTGATACCGGCAGCAAACAGCCGCAACCCCACAGCCGAAAAAATGAACCACTTACCTGCAAGCGCGAATGAAAATGCCACATCCGGATGCACTACCCTTTCGATAGCTGCTGCCGCAACAGGTAATATGAACGTTAATAATGAAACACCAAGTATATAGCCTTTATTTACCTGGCCGGTTGTGTTGTCAGACATGGTGGTGCGCTTTTTGCAAATATAGAAAAGAGCGGGGAAAAACATAACTTTAGCACTATATAAGCCCAATACCGGACTTTCAAAAATCGAGTCCGAAAAAATGGCTATTTTCCTATGGCGAGACAATTCCTGATATTGGTGTTCTTGTGCATTGCAGCACGTAGTGGTGCGCAGAATAAAGCTTACGAGGGAATCGGGGAGGTGGTAAACGGCGATGCAACACGTATAACCTGGACGGATTCTGTAGTGGAGGGAGATACTATTCTGATACAAGAAAATTTCCCGCTCAGAGATACTACTTATACCACGCATAAGCTTGATGAGCGTGGCAACCAAATATCCTGCAGCTATTATAACGAGCATGACGTTATGGTAATGCAGGTGACCAACCGGTATGATGCCGAGAATAAAAGAACAGAAACCGTGTGCCGTAACGGCAATGGCGGCCTTATCTGGAAGCGTGTATATAAATATGATGCAAAAGGCTACCCGGCTACAACGATCACTTACAACAGCAAGGACAGCATTACCGATGTGCTGGACTTAAAAGTGAAATACCGGAGAGGAAAGTATGCGTATTGCTTTGACAAAGACGGTAAACATGCAAGAACGGTGAGATTTACGGAAGACGACAAACCTATGTGCAGCTGTGATGATAAAAATGAGGAGCATACAACCTCATATTATCCCGAAGATAAACCAGATACTGTAATAACTTATGACAGCAGCGGCAGAAAAAAAATGACCGTGTCAATAGGCATGAACGGCACCTGGCGGGCCATTGTACAGTATGATATAAACGGAAACGAAATAGAAGAAGATGATTATAACCCGGCAGGTGAAAAGATAAGGATGGAGCTGCAAGAATATGACGACCATGGCAATTTGCTGGTGCGTACCGAAAAGATAGGTAACTATTTTTCGCCGGGAGGGTTCAGAGAGAAATTTAGTTATGATGCCAACGGACATAAAACAACATGTACGGATTACGAATGGCAAGGGACCGGAAGTGATGCGAGGTATGTGCTGGATGGCCATACGTTGTATGACAGCAACGACCATGTGACGGAGCAAACAATCTATACAGATGGCAAAATGAGTATGCGGACAACTAATGCATTCGACGCAAAAGGCGATATGCTGCATAATGCGAGATATGATAAGGACACGAGCATTAAAGAAGAAACCTTTTGCCGGTATGAGGATTTTGACACACATGGCAACTGGCGCAAAAAAATAACATGGGGATGGAAAGGGGATGAGGCTAGCGACAACATACCAACCGTTATATACCGGGATATAGCATACAGGGAGTGATGTATCTGGCGGTTATTGGGCATCGCAATTGTAGATCAGGTGAGACACCTTTGAAGTATGACACATCTTTATTTCACAACCCTCCCCTACTGCTGCCGCACCGTGATCCCCGAATTCCGCGTCCGCTTTATCATACCCGTCACATCAAACACGCGTATCACATCTTCATAACGCACATCAAACGGCGGATAGTAATATTTTCCTTTCAGTGCGCCATTCTCATGCACCAGTGTGTTGTCTGAAAAGCAGGTGTAGCCTGTTTTTTCATCATTGTAGTAGAGGCGCTTGAAGACGCGGTTGCTCTTGGTCTCCAGCACATATATCTCGCCCGGCTGTATAAAGCCATCGTAGCAACGTTTGATGCCCAGGATGCAACCTGATGGATAATTGGGGTTCATGCTGTTGCCATACACGGTGAATGCGGCCTCGCTGTCGCGCAGCAGGTCGCCCACGTCTATATATTCTACCTGCGGGCTCTCGTTAGTGTATATCTGCATATCGCCACCGGCCGCGGCATCGCCTATGAGTGGTACTTTTTTATATGGTTTTTCCGGCTCGGTGAACATAGACCCTTCGCCAGTTAGCAGCCATTCGCGGCTCACGGAGGGGAAGGCCATCACTATTTTTTCGACAATGTCCAATTTTATTTCGCTATCCCGGCTGATGGCTTTACTTATTGTGCTGGCGCCGGTGCTGATGTCCCGCTCAAACTTGCTGACATTGGTGTTCAGCGCTTTTATCAAATCATTTAATATTAATGCCTTAGCCATAATACAAATAAATATTAAAGGGGTTGTCCAAATTTATTTGGACATTAATTAGACATTGTCTATTTTTGTGCGGCAATCAAAGAAAGATCACAGATGATGCAAAATACGAATAATACCACAAAACGCAAGAGCCACCGGCTGAACGAAACCCAAAAATGTTTGCTAAAAGCATTTGTAAACAGCTATGACACCATACAGGAAGCCGCCGAGCAGCTGGGCGTATCCCGCCAGGTGCTGGACCGCGTGCTGCTGGTATGGAGCGGAAGCCCGGAGAGTATGCGGGTTATTTTGAAAAGAATCGTTTAACCGGAATTAGGAATTTGGTAATTGGGAATTGGGATCGATGTCGGTGGAATTAGTATCAGGAATTGGGATTGACATCGGCGATAAAATGACAGTAAAAACATAATCCAAATTACAAATTCCTATAAAAACGCAATCCGAATTACAAAGTACCAATTACAAATTCCAATCATCAAATCAGCAAATTGACACCATATGAAGCCAGACAACACTGAAGCAAAACCTAAAACAGAATCACTGCGCACCAGGATCATCTGCGACCTGCACAAGATCTTCTGCGATGAATTTGAAAGCGGCGACATGCGCCTCACACAAGCCGCCATGAACGCGATCATAAAACACCACGGGCTCAAATTCCTGGAGCCGCGGGAAATAGACACCTGCTTCTTCCTGCTGGATGTGAGCGATATAGAGGCATCGTTCTACGAAGCCATCAACAGCCAGCGCTGCCTTGACCTCGCCTATTTCGCCATACAGTGCGAGGCCTATATAGACTTTACACAAGCCATAAGAAAGGAGCACGAGGCCCGCTACGGCGCATACGCCATGTATCATGTAATAGTGGTGAAAGGCAAGGAAGACGAGGCGGGAGATGGCAAGCTGAGGGCGTGAATTGCGGGATCAGTAATTAGGTATTTGGAATTGGGATTGATATCCGGTGTAAGAATTGCGGGATTAGTAATTAGGTATTGGGAATTGGGATTGATATCCAGTGTAAGACGAAAGCACAAAAAAAGAGTTCAATCCAAATTACTAATTACCCGTGAATTGCGGGATTAGTAATTAGGTATTGGGAATTGGGATTGATATCCAGTGTAAGACGAAAGCACAAAAAAAGAGTTCAATCCAAATTACTAATT
>Ga0364860_10391_pt1 | contig 28927 bp, 24 predicted proteins | sample ExccelAu500001D4_FD_206916 | JGI IMG/M metagenome (GOLD analysis project Ga0364860, IMG submission 206916) | Enriched cells from Trout Bog Lake Hypolimnion, Wisconsin, USA - BchlTB.Aug20.5000.01 .D4 | ecosystem: Environmental > Aquatic > Freshwater > Lake > Hypolimnion/Profundal zone | place: USA...
AGGGGATGAGCCCGGAACAAATCCAGAAACTGAAATTAAGGGTACAGGGTTTGAACGCTGCAGGCAATAATGCTGCTGCTGCAAAATCCGGTGCTTCTGATTCTCCCCTGTTCAGGACTGCGGATGCAGTAAAAAAACCGGGTGAAAACAATGATAATGCTGAGCTGAAAATTTTTGGTGCAGAATTGTTTTCTAAAGAGAATGTTACGTTTGAACCTAATTTACAGATGGCCACCCCTAAAAACTATATGATTGGTACCGGCGACCAGCTGAATATTGATTTATTCGGTTTTTCGGATGCGAATTTTAAACTGAAAGTGAGTCCGGATGGTAATATCCGTATCCCTAATTCAGGCCCTTTAAAAGTGGCTGGCCTATCTTTTGAGGATGCGCAGTTGAAAATTAAAGGCCAGCTGGCTAAAATATACCCGCAGATTAAGGAGGGTAAAACTTCGGTACAGGTAACATTGGGGCAGATACGCAGTATACGGGTAACCCTGATTGGCGAAATAACGAAACCGGGTACCTATACCCTGCCTTCGCTGGCTACTATTGCCAATGCATTGTACCTGAGCGGTGGGCCGAACAGTATTGGCAGTTACCGCAATGTGGCTTTATACAGAGGTGCTAAACTGGTTACTACTTTTGACTTGTACGATTTTTTACTGAAAGGGGATTTGAGTAAAAACCTGCGGCTGGAGGAAGAAGATATTATTAAAGTAAACCCTTTTGAAACCAGGGTGGCACTGAGTGGTGCCGTGAAGCGTAAAGCGATTTATGAAATGAAGGCCGGGGATAATATGAATGATCTGGCTTTCCGGGATTTTATACGGGTGGTGCGGATTACCAAAAGCCAGAAAGAAGTGATGATTGTTAATGCTGCGGATTATGGCAGTTTTACCTTTCATTCCGGCGACAGTTGTTATGTAGACCCGGTATTTAACCGGTTTAGCAATAGTGTGGTAATAACAGGTGCTTTATACCACCCCGGTACTTATACGGTTACAGAATTTAAAGATTTGAAGGGTTTGCTGGAAACGGCCGGTATTAGGGAGGAAGCTTACCTGAAAAGAGGGGTGATACGGAGAAGGGATGAAAATTATGCTGCTTCAATACTGGATTTTAATGTTACGGATATTTTGAAGGGTACCAGCAGTATTGCTTTGCAACGGGAAGATTCTATACGCATTTACAGCAACTTTGAATTAAAGGTTAGTGAATCTGTATCTGTGAATGGCGAGGTACACAAACCTGGTGTATATACTTTTATAAAGGGTATGCAGCTTCAGGATATTATTCTGATGGCCGGGGGTTTTAACGAAGCAGCCAGTGGTAAGCGTGTGGAAATTTCCAGGAGAATGAAAGACAGCAGCAAAGAGGAAGAAGCAGAAAAATATGCAGTGATCAAAACCATTGAGCTGAACCGTGATTTGGCGGATACGAAAGAGGCACCGCTATTTGAATTGCAGCCTTTTGATATTGTTTCTGTGAGAAAAAACCCTGTGTATAAAGAACAGATTAAAGTAAGAATAGAGGGCGAAGTGCTCTATCCGGGGGAATATACTGTTGAAAGCAAAAGGGAAACTGTGAGTGATTTGATTATAAGGGCGGGTGGGCTGAGAACCAATGCGTATGCCGAAGGGGCTGTTTTATTACGAAACACTTTTTCTGATGCTATTGAAGCCAGTTTTGCACAGAATAAATTGCAGAGCATACAAAACCAGTTTAGCAATGATTCTTTAAGCAGAAACCTGGTGAACAGTATTAGCCAGGGCCGTAAAATTGTGGGGATCCGGTTAAATGAAGCAATGGAAAACCCGCATAAAAGGGGGGATATTAATTTACTGGAAGGGGATGTACTGAGTGTGCCCGAAATACCGAAAACAGTACAGAGTTTTGGTGCAGTATATGTACCTAAAAAAGTACTCTACAGGCCGGGCCTGAGTGTAAAAGAGGTAGTGGAAGAATCCGGTGGTTTTTTAAATACGGCTTCGCACAGAAGAACCTATGTGATGTACCCGAATGGTGAAATACGTACCATTAAACATTTTTTGTTTTTTAAGTCTTATCCTGCCATTAAACCGGGAGCTGAAGTGTATGTACCGCTGCATGTAAGGAAATATACTATTGCTGAAGTTGCATCTGTTGGTGCAGCATCTGCATCTGTGGCGGCTTTATTTATTTCGATGATATATCTGATTAAATCTTTGTAGAGTTAATGCTTGTTTGGTAATTTTGCACTTATCCCCCAGCTGTTTTTGATTTAACATTAAATGACAATTATGTTCAGAAATATTTCAATTGTACCCCGCTGGGTGATTTTTTTACTGGATATCGGCTGTACGGTTTTTGCCTTTTTTTTTGCCATACTGATCAATCAGAACCTGAACCTGGAGTCCATTAACTGGAATCATTTAAAAAATATTTTTTTATTGCTGATCCTGGTGAATACCCTGGTGTTTTCTGCGGTACGTACCTATTCGGGGATTGTTCGCTATACCGGTTTTCAGGATGCATTGCGCATTTTTCTTTCCCTTTCCCTTTCTGCAGGGTTTATTCTGATACTGAGCAGTATTTCCAGTAAATATGCAGACCTCTTAATTCCCAGCAGGACAGTGATCATTCTCTATGAAACATTCAGCTTCCTGAGCATGCTAAGTTACCGGGTAATAGTAAAGTTTGTTTTTCATTATGCCAACAGTATTAAAATGACCCAGAAAACAGTGGTGATTTTTGGGGCGGGTGAAGCAGGGGTGGCTACTAAAAGGGTACTGGAACTGGATACCCAGAACAATATTTATCTCCTTGCGTTTATTGATGATGATAAAAAGAAAAATAACAGGGCACTGGATGGTATTCCTATATTATCGGAATTACAGTTTAAGGAACTCCTGAAAAAAGAACAGGTGGATGAACTGGTAATTGCCAGTTTTACCATTGGCATTAAGCGTAAAAATGAAATTGTTGACTTTTGCCTGAACCATGATATTAAAGTATTAAATGTGCCCCCGTACAGATTATGGTCTGAAGGCAGCTTTACTGCCAGGCAATTAAAAAGTATTAAAATTGAAGAATTGCTGGAAAGGGAACCGATCAGTATTAATAATGAACTGATTGGGGAACAGATTAAAGGAAAACGGATACTGGTTTCAGGTGCTGCCGGTTCTATTGGAAGTGAAATTGTTAGGCAACTGCTGCAATATAAACCGGAACTGATTATTCTTTGTGACCAGGCCGAAAGCCCCTTGTATAGCCTGGAACTGGAATTACAGGAAACTAAAACGAAAGTAACCATGGTTTCTTACCTGTCTGATATTACGAACGAATTAAGGATGCGGGTTTTATTTGAACAGTTTAAACCGCAATATGTTTACCATGCAGCGGCGTATAAGCATGTGCCCATGATGGAACTTTGTCCGGAAGAAGCTATCAGAAACAATGTGTTCGGAACCAAATTGCTGGCAGACCTGGCAGTGGAATTTAAAGTGGAGCGGTTTGTTATGGTTTCTACCGATAAAGCGGTGAATCCGACCAATGTGATGGGTGCTTCTAAAAGAATTGCAGAAATGTATGTACAGGCACTGTCCCGACTGCGTTTTCAGCGTACTAAATTTGTAACCACCCGTTTTGGAAATGTACTGGGTTCTAACGGGTCTGTTATCCTGCGCTTTAAAGAGCAGATTGAAAAAGGAGGCCCTGTAACGGTTACACACCCGAATGTTACGCGCTATTTTATGACCATTCCCGAAGCCTGCCAGTTGGTACTGGAAGCGGCAAGTATGGGTAATGGAGGGGAGATCTTTGTATTTGATATGGGCGATTCTGTGAACATTGCCAATATGGCTAAGAAAATGATACGCCTCTATGGACTGTTACCCAATATTGATATTAATATTAATTATATTGGACTGAGGCCGGGTGAAAAACTGTATGAAGAATTACTGAACGACGAAGAAAATACAGTAAGAACATACCATGAAAAGATCTGTATTGCTAAAGTGCGGGAAATAGAACTGGAAGGGTTGGTTAACTTACTGGAAGCACTGGAAACTGCTACAGGTAATTGTAAGGATACGAATTTTCTGGTGGGGTTAATGAAAGAAATTGTACCTGAATTTGTAAGTAATAATAGTGTTTTTGAAGCATTAGATAATAAATACGGAACTGTAATTTCAATAAATAAGATTGGGTAAAAATTAATAAGTTATACATCAATGACATTTAATGAATTAAGGAAGAATTTGAAAAGAGACTTCTCTAATTTTAAAAAAATAAAAGTTGCTCTTTTAGGTGATTCTGCCACACAATTTTTAGCAAAAGCGATTCGGGGTTTTGGATATGAATATCAACTTGATATAAATGTTTTTGATGCAGATTTTAATCAAATTGACAGACAAATTTTTGATGCAGGATCAGAATTGTATTCATTTAATCCGGAAGCAACCATAGTATTTGAGTCCGGTCACAAATTGTTACAAAAGTTTAATAAAACAGGAGAGGTTGGTAGAAAATGTTTTGCAGATAAACAGTTAGAAAGAATTAGACTATTAACTGAAACATTGCAACATAAAATTACTACCAAAATTATTTTCTTAAATTATGCAGAAGAAGATGATCGGGTTTTTGGCAATTTTGCAAATAAGGTTGAATCATCTTTTATATTTCAGGTACGTAAACTGAATTACCTGTTATCTGAATTCGCTCTCGGGAATTCTGGATTTTACATTTGCGATATTTCTTCCATTCAAAATAAAGCAGGACGGGATTTTCTATTTTCACCATCGATTTACATCAATAATGAAATGGTATTAAGTATTGATGCACTGCCAGTTGTAGCAGCATCAATTACTCAGATGATTTCAGCCTTTAATGGAAAATTTAAGAAATGTATTGTTTTGGATTTAGATAATACTTTATGGGGTGGCATTATTGGGGATGATGGATTGAATACTATTCAGATAGGTAATTTAGGTATTGGCAAAGCGTTTACAGAATTTCAATATTGGTTAAAGAAACTGCAACAAAGGGGTATAATTACATGCATTTGTAGTAAAAATACGGAAGCTATAGCAATTGAACCATTTGAGAAGCATCCTGATATGATATTGCGCCTGAAAGATATTTCTGTTTTTGTGGCAAACTGGGAGACGAAAGTGGATAATATAAAACACATTCAACGGATTCTGAATATTGGGTTTGATGCCATGGTTTTTCTTGATGACAATCCATTTGAAAGAGATATGGTACGCCAAAATATTCCTGATATTGCTGTACCCGAACTTCCGAAAGATCCTGCTGAATATCTCGAATACCTGTATTCACTTAATCTTTTTGAAACAGTATCTTATTCTGGTGAAGATTCTAAACGGACGGAACAATATAAAATTGAATCTGAAAGGGTAAAAGTTCAGGCTTCATTTGCAAATGAAGATGATTTTTTGAAAAGCCTTGAAATGTTTTCGGATGTGCAGCCGTTTAATTCATTTTCAATTCCACGGATAGCACAATTATCCCAGCGTTCCAATCAATTTAATGTAAGAACAATACGCTATGCCGAAGATGAATTAATACAAATTTCAATGAAGGAAGGGTATTTTACCTTTTCGTTTACTTTAGTAGACAAATATGGTGATAATGGATTGATTTGCGCTGTAATTTTAAAAGAGCGGCAACCCAATGAATTATTTATTGATACCTGGTTTATGAGTTGCAGGGTATTAAAACGTGGTATGGAGAATTTTGTACTAAACCATATTGCAGCTATTGCACTGGCTAATAATTATCAACTGATTATTGGTGAATATATTGCAACTGAAAAGAATCAAATAGTGAAGGATCATTATGAAAAACTTGGATTTGACTGGAATGGAAGCTTTTGGCAATTAAATACTTTTACCTACAAGCCAAAAGAATGTTATATTAATGTAAAAATAAAATAAAATAGAGGGGTGTATTTGGTTAGTGAAGCAGCTCAAAATATTTTATGCTGAAGAGAAACAATAAGATAACCATACTTAGAAAAGAAAAATGAACAATTTTAGAGATGAGTTGTTTGCAGGTATAAACAAAGGAATGTGTTGATAAGTTAAACGTAAAAGAGCAATTATGCAACGAGAAGTAATTATTAAAGAATTAAACGAAATATTTGAAGATATTATTGATGAAGGAACAATTTCTCTTTCAGAAACAACTACTTCTAAAGATATTGAAGGTTGGGATTCATTAACGAATATTCAATTGGTTGTAGCGATTGAAAAAAAGTATAATATTAAATTCACATCTGAGGAAATTATTTCATGGGAAAATGTTGGAGAAATGATTGATTGTACATTATCAAAATTAAAATAGATGGAAATTATCAATAGACCACCTCCTCCAAAAATTTCACAATTTACTGAAAAAGATTGCATGGGTTGCAACGCATGTTTTGACATATGTGGCCCTAAGGCAATTGTACAGGAAACCAATGCAGAGGGTTTCTGGTATCCAAAAGTTATTATGGATAAATGTACTGATTGTGGGGCATGTGATGCTATTTGCCCGGAATTGCATATTAATGAATTAAGAGAAAATGGAACAACAAAAAACCCTGTTGTTGTTGCTGCTTATAACAAAGATGAGGAAGTGCAGCGTGCAAGCACTTCCGGTGGTTTATTCTCTGCCCTGGCTAACAAAATGTATGACGAAGGTGGATATGTGTGTGGTGCTGTATATACCGATGATTTCTATAATGTGGAGCATATTGTGAGTAATAAGCGGGAAGATTTAGTGCGAATCAGGGGATCAAAGCATTTTCAAAGCAATATGACGGGTATCTACAGACAAATTAATAAATTACTTAGAAAAGGGGAGAAAGTTTTAATATGTGCTGCTCCTTGCCAAATAGCAGGTTTGCGTATGTTTCTCAGGAAGGAATACGAGAATCTGATAACTGTTGATTTTATTTGCCTGGGTATCAATTCTCCTAAAATATTTCAAAAACACCTGGAATCTCTTGAACTTGAATATGGCGCAAAAGCAATTTCGGTACAGGCTAAAACCAAGGACTTAGGTTGGAGGGCCTTAGCCTACAAAATAAAGTTTGCTAATAACAAAGTATATTTAAAGGAAGGGAGTAAAGACAATTTTACCCGAAGTTTTGTTGAAACACATTCCAGTGTAAGGCCGGCTTGTTATGTATGCCAGTATAAAGATTTTCCCCGTATCAGTGATATTTCATTAGGTGATTTCTGGGGTATTGAAGATACTAAAAGTAAATTGACTGATAAAAATTTGGGTACTTCTGCTGTTTTGCTAAATTCAGAAAAAGGAATTGCATTTTTTGAATCGATCAAAAATAATATTGAATCTCAGGACTTTTCCTTAGCCGATGTTTTACCACATAATCAGGCATTGTTACATCCTCTTAAAAAACCAACTTTTAAAAGGGAAGAGTTTTACAAGGCACTTGATACGCTTCCTTTTGATCAGGTGGCAAAAAAATATTTTCCTTCAAAACTGGTAAAACTGGTGAATAAGGCTAAAATAATATTGCAATTTGCAGGAAGCAAGATAAAGCACATGGGTTTTCTTCCAAAAGCATATTTTCAATTTCTTTGGATAAATTTTTTACGGAAAAACACTGAAAGAAACCGTTTAAGAGCCAAGCTTTTCTATCCTGCACGGTTCTCTGTTCTTGATATTCATAAACAGGCACTGGTTAGTATTAAAGGTTCGATACTATTTGGGTACAAACGCATCAGGGGATCCAGAATGGAAACCAGATTAGCGGTAGAGGGTAATGGTTCGCTGGAAATTGAACGTGGGCGTATTTCTGTTTATTATGGAACCGATATACTTGTATTTAAAGGTGCCCACCTTACTTTTAAAGGAGATGCTACAATAAACCAGGGCGTTCAGATTATATGTATGGATGCAATTTCCATTGGAGCTGATGTATTGATTTCGCGTGATGTAGTAATTCGTGATAACGATGGTGGCCATGAAATAATGAAAGAAGGATACAGGAAAACAGCACCTGTAGTAATTGGAAATCATGTTTGGATTGGGCAGGGGGCTATGATTATGAAAGGGGTAACAATTGGCGAAGGTGCTATTATAGCTGCCGGAGCATGGGTTGTAACTGATGTAAAACCCAATTCTTTAGTAATGGGAGACCCTTCAAGGGCTGTACAGAAAAATGTAGAATGGAGGCACTAAATTAAGATGGCAGCTTCCGCTAATAAACGTATTGCTAAAAATACGGGAATGTTATATTTCCGGATGTTTTTAACTTTATGTATTACACTATACACATCCCGGGTGGTGTTGAATATATTAGGTGTTGTAGATTTCGGTATTTATAATGTAGTGGGGGGAGTTGTTGGAATGTTTTTATTTCTCAATTCAGCAATGGCTGCAGCCAGTTCCCGATTTCTGATATTTGAGTTGGCAAAAAATGATTTATATGAATTAAAGCGGGTTTTTAATGCTTCATTGAGTAGCCATATTTTTATAGTAATTGTAATTTTTCTTCTATCCGAAACCATTGGCCTTTGGTTTTTGACTCATAAGTTAGTCTTACCTGTTGAACGGATGAGTGCCGTGCATTGGGTGTACCAATTTTCAATTTTAAGTGCAATGGTTTCACTTACCCAAATACCATATAATGCAACAATAATAGCGCACGAAAAGATGAGTGTGTACGGATATGTTACAATTATTGAAGTACTGTTAAGATTAGTGATAGTTTATTTTTTGAGTTTAGGGAACCTTGATAAACTTAAGGTTTATGCTGTTTTATATTTCCTGGTGACGTTAATAATCTCTGTTATTTACCGAACTTATTGTAACCGGAATTTTAAAGAATGCCGCATTGCTTTCCATTGGGATAAAGCTCTTTATAAAAAACTTTTTTCTTTTTCCGTTTGGGAACTTTACGGGGGTGTGGCATTAATGGGTATGGGACAAGGGCTGAATATGTTACTGAATATCTTTTTTGGCCCTGTTGTTAATGCTGCCAGAGGAATAGCTTATATGGTGCAAGGGGCTATTGTAGGATTTGGTGATAGCTTTATTACAGCGGTTAAACCTCAAATAATTAAACTGTATGCAGAAAATGATGTAAAAAAGATGATGTCATTTGTTTTTGTATCCTCTAAATATTCATTTTATTTAACGCTTTTTTTTTCACTGCCTTTATATATTGAAATCTCTTTCATATTAAAACTATGGCTGAAAATTGTACCGGATCATACTGCTTCATTTTGCCGCTTAATATTGATTAATAATTTGATTTGGTCTATGAGGAACCCTATAGTTACAGCCTTTCATGCTATTGGGAAAATTAAAATAGCAAATTTGGTATGTGGTAGTTTATTTTATTTAATAATTGTCTTTTCATATATCTGTTTAAAGATGGGTTATTATCCGGAATCTGTATTTATTGTAACCATTTTAGTTTCTGTGTTGATTCAAATAACAGAACTATTTCTTTTAAAGAGTTTAATCTCTTATTCAATAATTGCTTATTTTAAAGAAGTGGTATTAATTTGTGTACTTGTGATGATCAGTGCTGCAATTGTTCCTTATTTGTTTTCCATCCTGTTTGAGCAGGGATTTATACGGTTATTAATTGTAGGATTTTCAAGTTTAATAGTCATTTTTTTCACGGTTTATTATTTCGGTATCGGCAAAGAAGTGCGGAACCAGATTATAGCTAAAATTCTGATGATAAAAAATAATATAGCAAAATGACAAAAGCATTAATGAATGGATATGAAATGCCAGTAATAGGGATGGGAACTTACCCGCTGCAGGGTGAGGCAATGACTAATGCAGTATTTGCCGCAGTAAAATGCGGCTACAGAGCTTTTGATACTGCATATGCGTATAAAAACGGCGAAAGTTTAGGAAATGCGTTGCAGGAAGTATTCAGCAAAACAAGTGTGCAAAGAAAAGAGGTATTTGTGATTTCTAAAATTGGGGAAAACCTGGAAGATGGTATGCCGGATTGTAAATTGTTTTACGAGTCTTACCCAAATGAAAAAAAAAATATCAGGGGTGTTGTATCCAATCAATTGACAGAGATATTAGCCAATTTGAAAACAGAGTATCTGGATTTATTATTAATACATTGGCCTCATCCGGATTATCTGGTTGAAATTTGGAGTGCTATGGAAGAGGAATACCGTAATGGGAGAGTTAAGGCAATAGGAGTTTCAAATTGCAGGGAATGGCACTTGAATAAAATTATGGATGGAGGTACTATTTGCCCAATGGTTAATCAAATTGAATTACATCCTCTAAATACAAAAAAAAAATTAGTACAGTTTTGTCAAAATTCAGGTATTCAGGTTCAGGCTTTTAGCCCATTGTTAGTGATGAATCAAAAATTAACCAATGCCACTGTGCTTAAATTATTAGCTGCAAAGTATCATAAAACCATCCCTCAGATTATATTGCGCTGGGATATTCAACAAGGTATAATGCCGATCCCAAAGTCGCGGAATCAACTAAGATTGCAGGAAAATATAGATATTTTTAATTTTGAGTTGTTAGAGGAGGAAATGGCTGAAATTGATGTGCTGAATGAAGGGTATAAAGCATTGGTTGAGTCAAAGTATTGTCCCGGGTATTAAAAAAGTGAACGAAATGAAAAAGATGATTTTATTATTTGTGATGCAGGCTTTTTTTGGTTTTGTTCTAGCTGGTTTTATTTATTTATTTGTGGGATTTTTATATGCTTGTATTGCATTATTCTTTTTATTGTTGATGTTGATGATAAAACCAGTTTGTTTGGTTTTATATAAAGTGATTTTAAAAACTAATTGGTGTAGGAAGCAGGTAGACAATGAGCTGAAATTTATAAGAAGAATTTCATGTGAACTGGATGTTTGCAATTTAGGTAGTAATTCAGGCAGATATGCTTTCTCCTATTCAGATACCGGCCTGAAAGGAGAAAACTGGGCATTGGGTCCGCAAACCCTGGCCTACGATTTTCGGGTACTTAAAAATTATCATAGCTATTTGAAAGAAGGTGCTACAGTCTTAATTCCTGTTTGTCCTTTGAGCAGCTGCATTATTGATTTTGAAGAGGATAGTAATAATTTTAAGTATTATTCATTTTTACATCCGGGTTATATATTAAACTTTTCCAAGGCTACGAAATTGAAATTGATCCGGAAGGCAGAAACTGTATATCATGTTACTTTTTTTAGAGTTGTGCTTAAGCGCTTGGTTAAAAATTTGATGGGTATGGAAAGAAAAAGCATGTCTGATCAAAAGCTTGAATTTGATGCAAACAGATGGATTAATAATTGGAAGAAGCAGTTTGAAATTGAGGATATGGATGGGTTGGTTTCAAAAAAGAACCTGGAAACTATCGGATCTAATACAGATTTGTTAAGAAATATGATTGTGTTTTGTTTGGAGCGCAACTTAAAACCCGTTATTGTTTTACCTCCGGTAACCTCAGCACTAAGTTCAAAGTTCCCGGCTGTTTTCAGGGAAAATTACATCTATTCATTTATTAGAAATGCAAATACATATCAAATCCCTTTTTTGAACTATATGGATGATGAGTTTTTATCTGATCCGGCATTATATTTCAACTCTTATTTTTTAAATGTTAAGGGGCGAAAATTATTTTCACAGACAATATTAAGAGATCTTCATTTGGTTATATGAAAAAAATACTAATAAAGAACTTCCCAAACCTGAATAATTACGGAACCGGAATGATGGGGTTGGTAACTATACAAATGTTAATGGAAAAGTATGGTAAGGATAATATTGAAATTTATAGCCAGTTTAATGAATATGCAAATATTGACGAAATAAATAATGAATTTTCAGAACCGGTACAGTTAAATACTTATATAGATAAAGTTGATGAAAAGATTGCGAATATTAATAATGCAGTGTTAAAAAAAGTTTCTGTTATTTTAAGTTTAATCTTTTATAAACCTAAGAAAGAATTTGATTTGATCATTGTTTTAGGGGGAGATGATTTTTCAGAATGCTCCTCTAAATATATTGCAAGTATAGAATTGTATAAATTGTGGCGTTGCTCAATGTATTCCAAAGTAATCATGCTTGCACAGACAATTGGGCCATTTTCAAATGCCGTAAATCGTTTTACATTCAGGCATCTGCTTTCTAAAATGAGTTTATATGCCCGGGATCCATGGACAGCGGAATATATAGATAAAGCATTCAACCTGAAAGTTAAACAAATGGGAGATCTGGCTTTTAATTCATTACCATTGCAGGGAAATGTGCTGATTGAGCATAGTATTTTGAAGCAATATGGTTTAAGTAAAGATGGTTACTTTACAATTGTTATTTCAGGATTGGTTAAAGAGGGTTATTATTGTAAAGATGAAGATGTGTATCTGTTAAGGCACAGGGATTTTATTCTGCGATCATTTGAAAATGCTGATGTAAAAGGGAAAAAAGTGGTGCTTTTGGCTCACACTTTTCCACCTTATGGAGATGAAGCTTCACTGGTTGAAAAATTATATAATATGTTTACCACTGAACAGAGAGAACTGGTTGTTTTAATTAAAGAAAAAATATACCCTACAAAAGCCCGGTTTATCTTAGGAAATGGAATTTTTACTGTAACCGGAAGAATGCATCCTGCTGTTTCAACTTTTCAGATGGGGAAACCTGCCATTGCTTTATCCTATAGTCAAAAATATTATGGTGTTCTGGGTAAGAGCTTAAATAGAATTGACCTGATAATTAATGCCAATGAACCTGATAAATGGATATCCGGGGAGATAGTTTCTTTAGTAGAGGAAAAGGTTGGATATTTATTAGACAATTACACTCAAATTGTAGCAGAAATAAAAAGCAGTGTTGAGCAATTAAAAGAGATTAATAACAACATATTGCAAAACATTTAGTATACAAATGCATTCCTATTAATATCACTTTTATGTGTGAACCAACAGTTTCAATTATTATTCCAACATATAACAGGGCTCATTTATTGACGAAAACCATACCCTATTATGTGCAAAAGCATGTTATGGAAATAATAATTATTGATGATAATTCTACAGATAACACAGAGGAAGTAGTAAAAGAGCTAAGTAAAACCATTCCAATCATCAGATACTTTAGGTCAGCAAAAAAAATAAGGCAAACCGGGGCAAAAAATATTGGAATTAAAATGGCTGTTGGTGATTATTGTTATTTTGGCGATGATGATAGTATTTTAAAAAATGGTTCGATTGAAAGCCTGGTAAAAAATGCTCTACAAAATAAAGATACTCTGATTGGCTCGCGTCATATTTATATGGATAAAACGCAGGATTTAAATGAATTACTTTTAGACAAAAATATCCTTCAGGATTTTAATTTAAGTACTTTTTACAATAAGGATACAATGATACTATATACGTATCCTAAAGTTGCTAAAGTAGTGGAATTACCTTTTTGTCAGGCTTGTTTTTTATTATCTGCTTCTATTGCAAAGACACAGTTGTTTAATGAAAAATTTATTGGTACCTGTAATAGGGAAGAAACGGATTATATTATGCAATTATGCCTAAAAGGACATCGTGTAATACTGGATTGTGATTCACTTTCAATTGATTTGCCCCGTGATAAATCTACCGGTGGTATCCGTTCAGTAGGATTTTTACTCAGACATCTTGGGGAGGCATATAATGAATACATGTTTTATCATAGAAACCGGGCTTATTTACAAAAAATTTCAACACTGAATACAAATCCATTGTTAAGAGCATGTATGCATCTGGTGAGAAAAATAATTAAATAGGTTAATATACATGAAATATTTTGTTTTAAATTGATGTTATGATTCCCTACCTCTTATATTATTTTATTGGGCTTTCTATATTTTTTTTTAACAAAAAATGGATTCCAATTTCTTTTTCATTATTGTGGTTTGTTTTTGTTGGCTTCAGGGATGCAATTGGAACAGATTATTACTCTACTTTAGGTGCTATTCAACGGTCTTATATAGATTTTGAAAATCCTGCTTTGAGTTTTTATTCTTACAATCTGGTAGATTTAGAATTATCATTTAAACTAATAGCTACTGTAATTCATTATTGTAGTAATAAAGTTGAATATGCATATATTTTAATTGGATTTATTGAAGCACTGATAATATTTCTCATTTTAAAAAAAGTAAAACATAAACAAATATTTTTAGTTTATTTTTTAACTATGTTTACTTTGAATTATCCTATGAATGCGATAAGGCAGGGATTTTCGTTACTGATTTTAATTTTTGGATTAAACTATTTTTCTACTGGAGCGTATATAAAACGAAATATAACAATTGTATTCTCCTGCCTTTCTCATTATGCCTCCATACCAATTATTGTGTTGTCTGGTATTAGTTTTAAAAATAAAATAGTAAGTATTATTGCATTGCTTTTAGTTGTAGCACTTTTTTATACTTTCGGTGAAATGATAATTTTAAGATGGCCTACAGAAGATATAACAAGTTACAAATTTCAAGGATATGGCGTTAAATTAATAATACAAACTTTGTTGATCTTGTCTATTAATTATTTTATAGTAGAACGGAAAATTTTCACCCAGGAAAATGTTTTATTAATCGCCTTAATGATTGCTACATACATATATAATCCATTTATAAGATTAAATACGTTTTACACTTTTGTTGTGGTATTTAGTGACTTATTTAAAATAGATAATAAAATTTTACGTAAAAAAAATATACTATTATTATTTTCAATACCCTTTTTTACTTTCTTTTCTGAATGGCTGGAGATTAGCCGGTTTGTACCTGTTTCAGGACTTGGTCACTGGTTGCCCTATAAAAGTTTACTTTTTTAATTTATTTTAAGCAAAAGCATTTCAGAGTGCTAGTTTTGATGTTACTCATTACTGAATTAAAAAAAATATGAAACTAATTTGTATACCGGCAACAGTAAATCACCTTAAATATGTTGATTATACTCTTAAACTTTTATCTGGATATTTTCCAAATGATAATTTTATAATTGTAACTCCGGAGCCAGTTGCATTTAAGTACCTGGAAAGTAATGTTGTTGTAGTAAAAAATGATATTGAATATTTAGATGTAACTCAGGAGTATGTTAGAGAAGCATTATGTGAAAAAAAGAAAGTATTATATAAATGGTATTACCAGCAACTGCTAAAATATTCAATTATAGCAAAATCTCAAAAATATTCTGATGTACTTATTATGGATGCAGACACTATTCCCTTATCAAATTTTATAGTTAACATTGAGGCGATAAATCTTAATACAACAGAATATCATAAACCATATTTTGATTTACTAAAAAGTCATTTTCCTGATCAAAAATTACTTACTAAATCAGCAATCGTGAATTGTATGTGGTTTAATGTATCGTTGTTTAATGAAATGATCCAGTCACTGGAAGATAATGGTAGCAGAAAATGGTATCAGGTTATAATTGATGATATTGGTAAGTTAAATGAATCTAATAAGTTTAGTGAATATGAAACATATGCAAATTATAAATTCAACAAAACTAATGCTAAGCAGGTAGTATTGAAGATATTTAGAAGAGCTGATCTGTTTAATGACTATTATTCTTTTGAAGAAATTATAAAGATAGCAGGATTGTTTAAATTTGATTTGATATCCTTTGAAGATAATCACAGCAGCTCATTATTAAAGAAAGTGGTGGTATTTATACTCGTGATTTATGTTAAGATAAAACTACTTTTAAATAATAAACTATAATTTTAGAAGTAATATTTAAATGAATAAATATCTATATACTATTTTGGTAAATACTTCGGATGGCTTTGAGGATTGCTGGCATCCGTTTTTTACATTATTCCATAAATATTGGCCAAATTGTGATGTTCCGATCTTGCTAAATACAGAGCACAAAGATTTTAATTTTTATCCGTTAAACATCAAAGCTTCAAAAGTTAATGCTGGTAATGAAAGAAGATTAACATGGAGTGAATGCCTGATTGAAGCAATAAAGAAAATTGAGTCGCCTTTTATTCTGTATTTTCAGGAAGATTATTTCTTAGAAAGCATGGTGAATGTTTCACAGATTGATGATTTTGCAGCAATGATGATGAGTGATGATAAAATTAAGTTTATTGGGCTTACACATTTTGGGAATTATCCACCATTCCTTGATTACTCCGGTGATAAAAGGCTCAAAATTGTTTCTCAAGGGTCAAAATACAGAATTTCTACACAAGCTGGCTTGTGGAGAAAAGAAACATTACTTTCCTATTTGTGTGAAGATGAAAATGGGTGGATGTTTGAAATTTTTGGTACTCAAAGAGCAAAGAAAAGAAAGGATCTTTTTTTGACAGCAAACAGGGAAATTTATAATGAGTTTAATCCAATAATTTTTTATCAAATAACAGGTATAGTGAAAGGTAAATGGATACTCTCAATGCCTCTTTTATTTGAGAAGGAGGGATTAGAAATGGATTTTTTGAAGAGAGGGTTTTATACACCCAAAAATATAGTATTTAGAAAATTTGAAACGGCGGCTGCTTTGTTAAAGAAATTTCCAAAATTACTAAAACTCATTTTATTTAATAATTAACATAGTAAAGAAGGCAGTACAATTATAAAACTTAGACATGGATAAATTTGAAAGTATTTGGATAATAGATCCATATGAAGAGATTCCTATTAAAGGTTGGCGGGAAGGAAGATATTATTTACTTGGAAAGGAATTAGTAAAAGCTGGATTTAAGGTAACACTATTTATTTCAAATTTTTCTCACAGAACAAAAAAATATTTACAAACTGATATTAGTGAAGAGTTGTTTGAGGGAGTTTTATTTAAAATTATACCAGGTTTTTCTTATAAGAAAAATATTTCGTTTTCACGGATTCTCTATGAAGTTTTTTTTATAAAGCGACTTTTGAAAACCAATAGCAGTTCTGTAAAACCAAGGTGTATAATTGTGAGAGAGCCCGCATTGTTTCTATCCGGACCACTTGTTCGTTTTTGTAAAATAAATAAAATAAAATTAATTATTGATGTAATTGATCTTTGGCCCGAGGTTTTTAAGGTAGCTTTGCCCAGTGTTTTACGAAGATTTTCTGATTTTATATTTTACTTTTTGTATGAAAGAAGAAGGAGGTTTTTTTTAAATGCAAGTGCATTTATAGCAGTTTCTCCAGATTATTTGGATTTAGCAAACTCAATAAAGGCTGGCATACCTTCAAATACAATATTTTGGGGGTGTGACTCATCTAATATTTCGGATATTATTATTACAAATGAGTCTGCTTTTTTGGAGGATTTAAATCTAAAAAAAGGGGAAGATGATTTTTGGATTATTTATGCTGGAACATTAGGAGACAATTATGACATTAAGTCAATTATTTATGCAGCAGAACAAATCAGTAATCTTTTACCCAATATAAAATTTCTAATTGCCGGATCTGGCCCGCTTGAAGAATGGCTCATTAAATACTTTGAACTGAATTGCCCCAGCAACATAAATTTTCTGGGCAGTTTACAAACAGATAAATTATTACAATTATTTCGGTTTTGTGATATTGGTTTATGTACTTATTCTCAGTACTCAACTGTTTCTATGCCTATAAAAGCATACGATTATTTCGTAGCCGGACTTCCTGTTATTAACTCATTGGGAAGAAATTTGGGCAAGATAGTTACAGAATACGATCTTGGATATAATTATGAACCAGAAAATATGGATTCTTTTAAAAAGACAATTTTAGAAGTTTATGCTGAAAGAAAAAAGCTGGGAACAAAAAAAAATAATGTTAAAAAAATAGCACTCCAGTTTGAACAAAAAATACAGTATAGTAAAATTGTACCTATAGTAAATAAAATTCTTTATGTATAAATTATTTTTTAAACGATTAATGGATGTTTTTTTATCAATTTGTGGAATTTTATTTTTAGCACCAATTTTTCTATTGATTATACTTATACTTTATTTTGTAAATAAAGGAAATCCTTTCTTTATACAAACCCGTCCAGGGAGAAACCAAGTCTGTTTTAAATTATACAAGTTTAAAACAATGAACGATAAGAAAAGTGAAGATGGCCAACTTCTTTCAGATTCAGAAAGGATTACCTTTATTGGCAAAATCATTCGTAAAACAAGTCTAGATGAGTTACCGCAGTTGTTTAATGTGCTTATTGGTGATATGAGTTTAATTGGTCCAAGGCCATTATTACCCCAGTATTTATCTTTATATAATGAAACACAAAAGAGAAGACACCTTGTTAAACCGGGTATTACTGGTTGGGCACAGGTAAACGGCAGGAACGCAATTAGTTGGGAACAAAAGTTTGAATATGATGTTTGGTATGTAGACAATTTTAGTTTTTTTTTGGATGCTAAAATATTGTTTAAAACAGTGAGCAAAGTTATTATGTTTGTTGGCGTCAACTTGAATGAAGAGATTACAATGGAAATTTTTAAAGGAAATAATTGATATGTTATTATACGGAGCAAGTGGACATGCAAAAGTTATTTGTAGTGCTCTTGAATCAAGCGGGATTAATATTATTGGGATATTTGATGATAATCTCAATATTATTAAGTTAGATAATTATAAAGTAATTGGACTTTACAATGCATATTTATTTAGTGACGATAAAATTATAATTGCCATTGGAAATAACTCAATCAGAAAAAAAGTTGCATGTACAATTAAGCATGAATTTGGAAATGCAATCCATTCCAAGAGTATAGTTGATAACTTAACAAATATTGGTGCCGGGACTGTTATTTTGCATAATGCCCTTATTCAAAGAGGTACTGTTATTGGCAAACATTGTATAATTAATTCAAGTTCTTCAATTGATCATGATTGTAAAATTGATGATTTTGTACATATTTCGCCTGGTTCAACATTATGCGGTAATGTAGAAATTGGGGAGGGCACTCAAATTGGAGCTGGATCAACTGTAATTCAAAATTTAAAAATTGGTAAGTGGTGTACGATTGGTGCTGGGTCAGTAGTGATAAACAACGTTCCGGATTATTCTGTAGTTGTTGGAGTGCCTGGGAAAATAATTAAAAATATTAATAAATGAGTAATTCGAAAATTTGGCTTTCCTCTCCACATATGGGTGAAAATGAGTTGATAAATGTAAAAGAAGCTTTTGAAACCAATTGGATTGCCCCTTTGGGGCCTTTTGTTGATTTATTTGAGAAAAAATTAGCTGAAAAAACAAAAGTAAAGCATGTAGCTGCATTGTCTTCCGGAACTTCTGCTATCCATTTGGCTTTAATTATATTGGGAGTTGAAAAAGATGATATTGTATTGTGCCAATCCTTTACTTTTTCTGCTTCGGCCAACCCTATAGTTTACCAGGGTGCAACACCTGTATTTATAGATTCGGAAAAGGAAACATGGAATATGTGCCCACAGGCATTGGAAGATGCTATTAAAAAGTATGTGGCTATAGGGAAGAAGCCGAAAGCTATTATACCTGTTCATTTATATGGTGTGCCTGCAAAAATGTTTGAAATTATTTCAATTGCCAATAAATATGAAATACCTGTCATTGAAGATGCGGCAGAAGCATTGGGTTCAACTTATAAGGGTATACCTTGTGGGTCATTTGGTAAATTTGGAATACTAAGTTTTAATGGAAATAAAATTATTACAACTTCAGGTGGCGGGGCTTTGATTTCAAATGAAGAAGATGCAATAAATAAAGCGAGATTTTTAGCAACTCAGGCAAGAGATAAAGCTCCACATTATCAACATTCACATATTGGATATAATTATAGACTTTCTAATGTTCTGGCAGGTATTGGAGTTGGCCAATTAGATGTTCTGGATGAAAGGGTGGTAGCACGGAGAAGTAATTTCCAGTTTTATCAATCTGAATTGTCTGTTATTTCAGGAATATCTTTTTTACAGGAATCGGCAGATTCTTTTTCTAACCGTTGGCTTACATGTATTTTAGTGGATCCTTTAAAAACAAAAGGTATTACCAGTGAAGATATAAGAGTTAAACTGGAAAAAGACAATATCGAAAGCAGGCCTTTGTGGAAACCTATGCATTTGCAACCCATTTTTTCAACAGCCGATTTTTTGGGAGGGGTAATTGCTGCAGAATTATTTGAACATGGGTTATGTTTACCTTCGGGTAGTAACTTAGCTGAGGCAGATTTGGAAAGGACTGTTTCAATCATAAAGTCTTTATTTTAGTATAAAAAATATTTTAGATTAAATTGTTAATTAAAGATCCTCACCACGGAGATATTCTGTTCAACAAACTATATAATTTCTTGTAAAAGCTTTTTAAATAGTAAATAATTATGGATCAATCATCTGATGAAATAACACTAAAAGAGCTGATAATAAAATTAAAAGAAGGCTATAACTATTTGAAGTTAAAGTGGCTTGTAATAGTTTTAGCCGGCATTTTAGGCGGAGCAATTGGCATTTTATATACATGGCTTCAGAAACCGGTATATACTGCAGTTACTACTTATGCCTTAGATGACGAAAAAAGCAATGGTGGTGGATTAGGTGGAGCTTTGGGGCTGGCCAGTTCTTTAGGGTTTGATGTGGGAGGATCAGGTGCCAATGGTGCATTTGGAGCATCAAATTTGATGGAACTGCTGCATTCCAGATCTTTAATTGAAAAAACATTATTATCTGAAGTAGTTGTGGAAGGTAAGCAAATGACTTTAGCCGATTTTTACATAGATGTAAATGAGCTTCGTAAAAAATGGCCCGCTGATAAAAAAGAATTATTGCAGGTTCATTTTCCTGTGGAAGCTGACAGAGATGGTTTTACCCGCTTGCAGGATAGTGTTTTAGGCAGCATTTCTTTAAATGTGGATAAAAATCAATTGAACATTCTCCAAAAAGATAAAAAAGTATCTATTGGAACGATTGAAGTAAGATCAACCAATGAACAGTTTTCTAAACTGTTTTGTGATAACCTGATTAAAGAAGTAACAGAATTTTATGTGGCAACAAAGAGTCAAAAAGCCCGGAGCAATGTTACTATTTTGCAAAAACAGACAGATTCAATTCGTGCGGAATTAAACAATGCTATTACAGGTGTGGCAGCTGCCAATGATAATACATATAATTTAAACCCTGTTCTTAGCATTCATAAAGTACCAGCGGCGAAAAGACAGGTTGATGTGCAGGCAAATACAGCCATACTTACCCAGTTGGTAACTAATCTGGAACTGGCTAAAGTTACTTTATTAAAAGAAACGCCATTGATACAGGTAATTGATAAGCCCATACTTCCTTTAAAAAAAGAAAAAACCAGTAAATTAATTGGCTTAATAATTGGAGGCTTTTTAGGGGGGGGGGTAACAATACTGTTTTTGATCTCTAAACGGTTTTTTAAAAATATTATAGCCTGATTCCCGTTTTGTTAATGGGAAAATACGCTAAAGAAAAGAACTCTGATAAGATCAATAGGCATTCTCGTCGCCTTTTATAATGTTTACAATGGTTTGCAGAATGATCTTAAAATCCAGCCGGAAAGTCCAATGGTTAATATAATATAAGTCAAATCTTACTCTGGTTTCCATGGCACCGGGCCTGTAAGTTGCTCCCCTGGCACCATTTACCTGTGCCCATCCGGTTATTCCCGGATTTACCAAATGCCGTAAAAGATAATTATCTACGGTTTGCATAGATTCAATATTTATTGGAGTTGCATGGGGCCTGGGCCCAACAACAGACATATTTCCCTGTAAAACATTCCAGAATTGGGGTAATTCATCAAAACTGATTCTTCTTAAGTATTTACCCAGTGAAGTAACCCGGGGATCGTTCCTGACCGTAAGCGCAAAAGTGCCATTCTGATTAAACTGTGGAGCATTTACGTACATGGTACGGAATTTATACAGTATGATTTTTTGGTTATTAAGCCCCCATCTTTCCTGTTTTAAAAAAACAGGGCCCCGGGAAGTTAGTTTTATAAGCAGGGCAATTAATGGGAATAGCCATATGCCCATGAAAATAAAAAAACAGACAGAAAAAATAATATCGAATGTCCTTTTTGAAATCTGGTTAAACTTTTTTTCCAATGGCAGGTTTTTCAACTTTAAAAAAGGGATTAAGCCAATATTTTCAATTTTGGAAGTATTAGCTGCATATTGATAAAAATCGGGGATAATTCCTGTTCTTATGCTCATCTGTTCGCAAACTTCAATACATTGTTTTATTTCTTCCATTTTAGAATTTGGCAAAATAATCACATTTGAAACCAGAATAATAATGAATACGAGGCTAAGGTAATGAGTTTTTGCAAATGACGAATCTTCTGTACACCGTATGATTACGGTTTCTTTTTGCCTTCGTTCAAACAAAAACCAGAATAGTTACCTTTGCCCCATGGCTAAAATAGCTATTAAAATCATTAACCAGTCGGGCAATCCCTTACCGGCCTATGCCACTGAAGGTGCATCGGGAATGGATATCCGTGCCAATTTGAAGGAACCGCTTACTTTATCCTCCCTGGAAAGGTTTCTGGTACCCACCGGATTGTTTGTTGAGTTACCGGAAGGGTATGAAGCACAGATTAGGCCAAGAAGCGGTTTGGCCATTAAACAGGGGATAACCTGTTTAAACAGCCCCGGTACCATTGATGCAGACTACAGAGGTGAAATAAAAGTTATTTTAATAAATCTTTCCGGTGAAGCATTTACCTTACACCCCGGTGACCGGATTGCACAAATGGTGATACAGCCGGTTGTGAAAGCAGAATGGCTGGAAGTGGCTGTTATTAATGAAACTGAACGCGGGCATGGCGGTTTTGGCCATACCGGAAAAATATAAAACATGCGTTATTTATCCTTTTTTTTATTGGCCCTGATGGCGGTGGCAGGTTGTAAAACTGTTAAAAAAGTATCGGCAGTGCAACAGTCCTTTACCAAAAAAGATACCATTCCGCGTATTATAATCAGTGAAGTGCCCAAAGTAGATTCTGAAGCCATTGTGAAGAGTATTATGGGGAAAGTGATGAAGAAAAAAATTGACTTTAAAACCTTTAATGCCAAGTTAAAAGTTGATTATGAGGGGGGCGAAAACAGTATGCCTACCGTTACTGCTTATGTGAGTATTAAAAAAGACAGTATTGTATATGTTAAAATAACCCACCCCATTGCAGGCCTGCTTTTTGAAGTGCTGGTGAATAAAGACAGTGTATTTACGTTTGATATGAAACATAAGACCAAACAAAAGCGGGCGATTGCCTATTTGCAGGAAGTTGCCAAAATACCTTTTGATTTTGGAACCTTACAGGATGTTTTGGTGGGGAACCCTATTTTTCTGGACAGTAATGTGGTGTCTTATAAAACCAGTGCCAACCAGTTGCTGGTACTGATGGTGGGGGATATTTTTAAACATTCTGTAACACTGGATAATACTGATTTTAAAATATTGCACAGTAAACTGGATGATGTGGATTTTAACCGGAACCGGACCTGTGATATTACTTTTGAGAATTACCAGCAGGATAATGAATACCAGTTTGCCACTTACCGGCGGATTACTATTGCGGAGAAGTCCATCACCGATATTACCCTGGATTTTAAAGAACATTCTTTTAACGACCCGTTAAAATATACATTTACCGCACCTAAAAATTTTAAACTCAAGTAATTTAAATGCTTATTTAGCGTTATCCAATTGAACTATTTCTTATTTATGTATCCTTTCATTAAAAAAATATTCTTTTTTTCTATACTGGCCGTTTTGGCCTGCCAGCCTGTTGCTGCGCAGCAAAACCAAAGCCGGGAAGATTTACAGAAAGCACAGAAACAATTACAGAAAGAAATAGACGATTTAAATGTAACTCTGGACGGGATCAGGAAAAATAAAAAACAATCTTTAAGTCAGCTGGCCATTGTACAACGTAAAATTGCCAAAAGAGAACAGCTGGTGAATAATATTAACCATGAAGTTCACCGCATTGATGATGATATTTTTACCAAGGAAATTGAAGAGAACCACCTGAAAAAGGAACTGGATACCCTGAAACAGAAATATGCCCAGAGCCTGGTATTTGCTTATAAAAACCGCGGCAGTTACGAATACCTGAACTTTTTATTTTCAGCATCTGATTTTAATGATGCCATGAAAAGGATGATGTACCTGAAAAGTTACCGCCAGTACCGGGAAACACAGGCTCAGGCCATTGTTAAAACGGAAGATTTGCTGCAGCAAACCATTGGTACACTTAATTATAATAAAGTAGCTAAAAATAATGCCCTGAAAACACAGAGCAGTCAATTACAGGTGCTGGAACAGGATAAAAAGGAAAAGGACCAGGTGGTGAAAAGCCTGAAAGACCAGGAAAATGATGTGGTATCACAACTGAAAAAAAGAGAACGGCAGCGTCAGGATTTGAGCCGTGCCATTTCTGCAGCGATAAGGCGGGAGCAGGAAGAATACCAGCGGAAAGAGAAAGAGCGGATTGCCAAAATGAATGCAGCTGAAAAAGCAGCAGCGGCGGCTGAAAGTAAAAATGCAGCAGTAGCGGCACCCAAAAACCCGGCAGGCAGTAAAATGAAGGGCAATGAGCCGGTTACCGGTGTTGCAGGTGCAGGTTCCGGATCTTCCAGGCCTTACAGTACTTTTGAAACAACGCCTGAGGGAAAGGAAATGTCGATCAATTTTGAAAATAACAAGCACCGTTTGCCCTGGCCGGTTGCAGGCGGCTATGTTTCGCATGAATATGGCATACATATTATACCCGATACTAAATTACATGAACAGAATGACGGGATTTTTATTGCAACGCCGGTTGGAACCAATGTACGGTGCGTTGCAGACGGGGATGTGATTTCTGTAATTGATATGGGCGAAAGCCAGGCAGTACTGGTACAGCATGGTAAATATTTTACCACCTACAGTAACCTGTCCAGTGTTAATATTAATAAAGGCCAGAAAGTAAGTGCCGGCACCGTATTGGGAAAAGCTTCGGTAAACCTGGAAGGAACCGGTGAAGTTGGTTTTATGGTGAGTGATAAGAACGGTTTTACAGACCCGGTTAACTGGCTGAAACAAAGGTAGAAAAAACGATTGTTTTATGAAACAGTATATTTTATCCTTTGACCAGGGTACCACGAGCAGCCGTGCGATTATATTTGATAAAAAAGGAGCGATTATCTCCATTGCCCAGAAAGAATTTACCCAACTATTTCCCCAACCCGGATGGGTGGAACACGATGCCAATGAAATTTGGAGTACACAATTGGGTGTGGCTGCAGAAGCTATTACAAAAGCAGGATTAACCGTACAGCAAATAGCTGCTATTGGTATTACCAACCAGCGGGAAACAACCGTGGTATGGGATAAAATAACCGGAATGCCGCTCTGCAATGCAATTGTTTGGCAGGACAGGAGGACGGCGGAATTTTGTGATAGCTTAAAAAAGGAAGGGAAAGCTGGAATGATACAGCAAAAAACGGGGCTGGTTCCGGATGCTTATTTTTCGGCTACTAAACTCCGTTGGATACTGGATCATATACCCGGTGCAAGGGAAAAAGCAGAACAGGGTACGATCTGTTTTGGTACCATCGACTGCTGGTTGCTGTGGAAATTAACCAATGGAACGGTGCATGCCACTGATGTGAGCAATGCTTCCCGTACCCTTTTATTTAATATACATACTTTGAGCTGGGATGCGGATTTGCTGCAGTTATTTAATATACCGGCTTCTGTTTTACCGGAAGTAAAAAGCAGCAGTGAAATTTACGGGTATACCCAGCATGTATTAACTACGCACCCGATACCCATTGCCGGGATTGCCGGTGATCAGCAGTCTGCCTTATTTGGCCAGATGTGTACCGCTCCGGGTATGGTAAAGAATACCTATGGAACCGGTTGCTTTATGCTGATGAATACAGGTACAGTGGCGGTGCCCTCCCGGAATAATTTATTAACCACCATTGCCTGGAAAGTTAACGGAGAAACACAATATGCCCTGGAAGGCAGTGTTTTTATTGCAGGAGCAGTGGTGCAATGGTTAAGGGACGGACTGAAAATTATACGTACTGCTGCAGAAATTGAAAGCCTGGCGGCGGAGGTTACAGATAATGCCGGTGTGTATATTGTACCGGCTTTTGCTGGACTGGGGGCGCCTTACTGGAACCAGCATGCAAAGGGTACGATTGTAGGCATTACCAGGGGAACTACGGCTGCACATTTTGCCCGGGCTGCACTGGAAAGTATTGCTTACCAGACCATGGACGTACTGAAGGCTATGGAAGCGGATTCCGGTATTTCGATTAAAGAATTAAGGGTGGATGGCGGAGCTACCGCCAATAATTTACTGATGCAGTTTCAGAGTAATATGCTGCAATGCAGGGTGGTTAGGCCAAAGGTTACTGAAACCACAGCATTGGGGGCTGCTTACCTGGCCGGACTGGCGGTGGGTTACTGGAGCGGACTGGAAGATATACAGCAGCAATGGCAGATGGAACGGGCTTTTTTGCCTGTAATGCCTGCGGATGAAAGGAATACTTTATCTGATGGGTGGAAAAAAGCAATTGATGCTGCAGTGAGCTGGGCGCTCTGACGCTAATGGTTCAGTTACATTCACTTAGGTAATGATAGAGGGGATACCTGTAAAAATATTTAGGAAATAACCGGTAATTTTGGATATGAAGAGAACTGAAATGTTACTGCAATTGCAGGAAACGCCTGTTTGGGATATAGTGATTATTGGAGGGGGGGCCACCGGTTTGGGTGCTGCACTGGATGCTGCTTCGAGAGGATACAAAACTTTATTGCTGGAAAGGGCAGATTTTGCACAGGGTACCAGTAGCAGGAGTACTAAACTGGTACACGGGGGGGTAAGGTACCTGGAGCAGGGGAATATTAAATTTGTAATGGAGGCACTGAAAGAAAGGGGGTATCTATTAAAAAATGCACCGCATTTAACCAATGACCAGCCTTTTATATTACCGGTATACAGTTATTTTCAGAAATGGTATTATGGCCTGGGACTGATGTTATATGATTATTTATCAGGTAAATTAAGCCTTGGGAAAACAAAGATTTTATCGCGCAAAAAAACATTACTGGCATTACCTGCATTAAACCCTAAAAAACTTACAGGCGGGATTTTGTACTACGACGGGCAGTTTGATGATGCCAGGCTGGCAATGGATATTGCTGCAGCAGCTGCAGAACAAGGTGCAGTTGTATTGAATTATACGGAGGTTACCGGATTTATAAAGGAAAATGGAAAGATTAATGGGGTTGAATGCAGAGACCTGCTTAGCGGTAAATTGTATTCCTTAGATGCTAAAGTGGTGATTAATGCCTCCGGAGTTTTCAGTGATGCCATACAGCAATTGGATGATTCTGAACATTTGCCTATGATTGCACCCTCTCAGGGGATTCACCTGGTAGTGGATACTCAGTTTTTTCCGGGTGGTAATGCACTGATTATTCCTAAAACAGATGATGAACGGGTTTTGTTTGCCGTGCCCTGGAATGGAAAATTACTGCTGGGTACCACCGATACTTTAATGGAACATATTGAGGCAGAGCCCAGGCCTTTACCGGAAGAAATAAATTTTATCATCAGCCATTTTAACCGCTATTGCAATACTAATATTGCTGAAAAGGATGTATTGAGTGTATTTGCCGGACTTCGCCCGCTGGTTAGAAAGGGTAAAAAACAAAGCAGTTCGGAAACATCAAGGGACCATACCATTGTGGTGGCTGTTTCAAATTTAGTAACCATTACAGGAGGTAAATGGACCACATACCGTAAAATGGCTGAAGATGCCGTGAATAATGCCCTGTTTGTTGGGAAACTGGAAAAAAAGGAATGTAAAACGGAAAATCTGAGGATTAGTGAGTTGCCATTGCATATAGGGAAAAATAACCCGCTGCATATTTATGGCAATAAAGCCCAATTCATTGTTCAATTAATGCAGAAAAATCCTGAATTGGCTGAAAAAATACACCCTGATTATTCGTATATCAAAGCAGAACTGAAGTGGATTATAGACAATGAAATGCCGCAAAAACTGGAAGATATACTGGCCAGAAGGCTGCGCCTGCTTTTTCTGGATGCCCGGGCGGCTATGGATTGTTGTGAACTGGTGGCCGGTTACCTGCAGGTTGCTTTGCAGAAAGACGAGGCCTGGAAGCTGGATCAGGTAAGGGAATTTAAAATTCTTGCTCAGCAATATTTACTTGCTTAAATTTAGTGTACCAACAATAAAATTCTTGCCATGACTGCATTTTTTGGTGAATTAACCGGAACAGCTTTACTGATTATATTAGGGGATGGGGTGGTAGCGAATGTGGTTTTAAACAAAACCAAGGGAAGTAATGGTGGATTAATTGCCATTACGATGGGATGGGCTATTGCCGTATTTACCGGTGTTTTTGTTGCAGCAGCTTCCAGCGGGGCACACCTGAACCCGGCCATTACCATTGCTTTTGCGGTAATGGGTAAATTTAATTGGAATTTGGTAGCAGGTTATATACTGGCACAGATGCTGGGTGCGATGCTGGGATCTGCAATAGTATGGCTGGTTTACCGGCAGCATTTTGATGCAACGCCCGACCCTGGTTTACAACTGGCTGTCTTTTGCACCGATCCGGCTATTCCCAATACTTTTCAAAACATATTATCAGAAATTACCGGAACTTTTGTGTTGGTATTTGCCGTATTAAATTTAGCCGCACCTGCCAGTAGCCTGGGGGCCATCAATGCATTGCCTGTGGCATTAATAGTGCTGGGTATTGGCCTTGGCCTGGGAGGAACAACGGGATATGCCATTAATCCGGCCAGAGACCTGGGGCCCAGGTTGATGCATTTTATATTGCCCATTAAAGGAAAAGGCGGCAGTAACTGGCAGTACAGCTGGATACCTGTTTTAGGACCGGTAATTGGGGGACTACTGGCTGCTGGTTTATTTATGGTATTGAATTGAACAGGGGCTGTTTTGGATAACATTTTTG
>Ga0364860_10392_pt1 | contig 28926 bp, 27 predicted proteins | sample ExccelAu500001D4_FD_206916 | JGI IMG/M metagenome (GOLD analysis project Ga0364860, IMG submission 206916) | Enriched cells from Trout Bog Lake Hypolimnion, Wisconsin, USA - BchlTB.Aug20.5000.01 .D4 | ecosystem: Environmental > Aquatic > Freshwater > Lake > Hypolimnion/Profundal zone | place: USA...
GCCACAGGAAATACGTGAACGCGTGGTTTGCGTTGATGAGAAACCAGTGGTACCGCATGAGGATACGCGTCCTACGACTCCCTTACAGCAGGGGACGAGTTGCGAGGTGGGATTATGAGTACTTGCGCTGTGGAACAGCCAACGTCTTCTGTAGTATTAAGCCTATGGCGGGGGTTCATTTCACCAAAGTGACGCCCACGCACGCATCGCCTAAATTCGCCAATTTCCTGTTGAAGATTGCCGAGCATTACCCCACCGCTGAAACGCTCCATATGGTTAAGTACAATTTGAGTGTCCACTCCCGTAAAGCGCTGGTAGACCGATTTGGCGAAGGAGCGGGCGCTGCCTGTGGAAACGAATCAATATGAATTGCGCGCCTCGCGTGGAAGCCGGCTCAATCAGGCCGAGATCGAGACGAGCCTGTTCAGTCGCCATTTCTTGGGGAAACGCCGGAACGGGAACGTCGTTACGCTGTGCCGTCAGACCAAAGCATCGAATCGATGCGTGAATCGCGATCCTATCACGATCTGCTGGAAGTTCACCAGAAAACAGACGCGTCGGAAGATGAATTACTCATTTACGCGGTCACTGTACTAGGCGGTGTTTTAGTACTGCGACAGTATCGCAGAAAGTGACTCTCAAATGGACCAACTTCAAATAAATACACCTGACCTGGGCCCTAAGGTTCAGACACAAGCTATCGAATCAGTGGACAATACGGAAAGGAGCATACCTCTGAGTCTAAAGATCACTTATTTCCTTCGTCTGTTATGGGTAAGACGGCGCGTGGTCTTTTGGATTCTTGCCACGGGAATATTACTCTCAGGGCTATATGCTTTTCATTTGCCAGCGATGTATACATCCACTACATCTCTGATGCCTCCTGACAGTGCCTCCTCTAATTCCAACCTGATAAGCCTATTGTCTACTTCTAGCCCAGCCGCCTCGGTTGGCGGTTCATTGCTAGGAGTAAGAACCCCTGGCGCGCTATTCGTTGGAATTCTGGGAAGCCGTACAGTCCAGGAGAGCTTGGTAAGACGCTTCGATCTTATTCATCACTATAAGACAAACCTCATTGAGGATGCCTGTAACCGATTAGCGATCGATACACAAATCGTGGAAGATCCAAAGAACGGAATCATCAGGATCAGCGTTGACGACAAGGACCCAATTCTCGCTTCTAACATGGCAAAGGCTTATGTTGAAGAACTTGATCGCGTGGTGGCCCTGGAGAGCACATCCGCGGCTCGTAGAGAACGCGTCTTTCTCGAAGAACGTCTTGAGGAAATTAAGCAGGATCTGGATAATTCGTCCGAAGCTCTTAGTCAGTTTTCGACAAGAAGCAGAACTATCGACATGCCTTCGCAGGCAAGGGCAATGGTTGATACTGGACTCAAGCTGCAAGAAGAATTGACGACTGCACGCTCAGACCTAGCAGGGCTGCGTCAGGCCTATTCGGAAGACAATGTCAGGGTACGTACAGCGAGCGCTCGGGTCGACGAACTTCAAAGGCAAATGGATAAGATCACCGGGCTCTCTCAAGAAGATAACTCCAGGGACGCTACGCGCGAGTCTGATTATCCTTCACTCGGAGCATTACCCGCATTGGGACTCACTTATGCAGACTTAAACCGGAAGGTTCTTGTTGAGGAAACCTTGTGGGAGGCCCTTACCAAGCAGTATGAAGCAGCTAAGGTTCAAGAGGCAAAGGAAATACCCACCATTCGTGTCCTGGACTCTGCTAATGTGCCGCAGCGTAAGTCCTCTCCTGTTCGAAGATATATAGTGCTCCTAGGCATGATGCTTTCGTTGTTTGCGGCATGCATAGCAGTGGTTGTACTATCTGTTTGCGAAAATATGGATGCTCGGGACGAACGAATGAGACTTGCGACAGAGATTTTCGACACGACACTCAGTTCTCATAAGTGGATTTTGCGCCTACCTGGTATAAGTCGGCTTTACGCACGCATTCGCGGTGTTTAGTCACGGCATTAAGAGTATTGTCGTATTTAATAATCCGCGAGTGTCTGTAGCCACCTTGCACATTATAGATTGTTACATAAAATATCTCCTCTATCGCGGAACATGACACCCAAGGGAGCTATGAGCACCAATACTCAAACCATAATTGAACCGGCCGTGAACAGATGGGGGACTCTAAAATGGGTTCTCTTGCTACTGCTGGCTTTAGGAGTGCCTTGGGGAATATGGAGTGTTTCTGTTCTGCTGGGCGGCGGCAACTCGCAGATGGTAGTACTCGATACAATGATGGGGTGTTTCGTCCTGCTGGCAATAGGGTATTTAGGACTGCACAGTCTAAGAGGTTTGTCGTGGTGTAGCACTCCGGTCTTCGTGACGTTCTACACAATAATGGCTTATATCGTGCTGCCGGGTTGGCGCTTTGCCACTGGCGACGACCGTGTTGATCCTCTGTATGTCCACGCTATGTTTCTGGTTTTGATTGGATTGATCGCTTTCTGGATTGGCAGCTTGGCTGTTATGAAAGAAATCAGATTTCGATTTATACCTCGATCGCAAAAAACATCCAGCCGCGTTGCATACATGAGCCTGACAGCGCTAGTGATCGGCGTGTGTGGAAAACTAATAATGTGGCAGGTTGGACTGTTTTCCTACCTGTCCGATCGATCGGTAGTACTGTCCTCCTTATGGTACGTGCAGTGGCTGACCTACGTATCAAATCTGCTGAATGCGGCGCTGCTAGTTTCGGCGATCGAGGTTCTTGGGAAGCGATCCGCAGGGCCATTTATAAAGATTGTGTTCTGGCTATCCGTTGTGTTCTCAGTTGGATTTGGAGTGATATCGGGGTTCAAGGGAGAAATTCTGTTTCCACTTCTCTACCTTGTGCTCATCTATGGGATTACGAATAGGAGAATCCCTCGGGTCGCATTGCTATTCCCCTTATTGCCAGTTCTGATCTATCCGTTCGGGAATGCATATCGTCATAATCTGGATCAAGGATATAGAGCTCAAGTCAATACCATCAAGGGACTGGGTGTGATACTTAAAAAATCGATTGACGACGTGCTTAGCTCAAGTGATGACATAGCTGGACATGGTTTCAACGATACGACGAGCCGCTTATCCGATCTTACCTATGTTCACGATATGCTCTCCATTCCCGACCCTTCAATGTTGAAAGGCGATGAAATAATCTGGTTAGCTCCGATCTACCCATTTGTACCCAGAGCCATATGGCCCAATAAGCCGATTTTCAATAAGGTTCAGCGGCTCAGCATAGCTCTTGGCCGCCCAGAGATTACGTCCTCAGCAACTCCTGTAATTGGGGATCTTTATTTGACGTATGGAACGGTCGGAGTTATCATCGGCCTTTTTTTTTATGGGATCTGCTATCAGATTTACATGAACTGGTTTAGCAAAGAAGCTTTGACGGAGAGGCGGCTGTTCATTTATATACTCATGCTGATCCAATTAATGGGACTAGGTGGAGACGTTGTCACAGCCATAGCAATATGGCTCCAGTCAGGCCTCGTATTTGTGTTTATCTCTTACTTCATTTATGGCCGAACAAGCATTTCATCAAGTCATGATTACAAGATCGTTCATGGTTTAAGCACTCCAGTATCGTCTCAACTGTCGAGTTGATATGCTGTTGCGATTGGAGTACCAGGTCTTCTCTGTTCCAGTTTGGATGATAAAATCTGATCTTAATAGGAGCGAAACATGGACGAAGGGCTAAGCACACGCCGGAGCGGGTGGTGAATCTGCGGCGGGATATTGAAGTTGGCCGAACGAGTTGACGACACCGGGGCAAGCCGTTGGAGCGGGATAACGGAACAGATCTATAACCGACGGCGTAAGGAATGTGCCAGGCTGAAGCTGGACTATAGACACTGCGGATGAATGAGTAGGAGATGGGGAACTCGCGTGTGAAGCGGCTGATGGCAGAGCTTAGCCTGGACAAACAGATACTGAAGAATATCGCTGAGGGAATCTTGTTAACCCCGCTCGGCGCAAGTGGCTGAATACAGCAGGCAGCAGTACATGTACATCGAACCCGCTCGCCATGGGAGAACGACAACTGTGTGAGCTTCAACTCGAAGATCCCCGATGAGTTCATGAAAAGAGAGGGCTTTTAAGCCTGAAGGAAGCCCAAGTGCTGGCAGAGCGCTGTCGGATGCACTACAACACCGTCTGTCCACACTCGACGCCGAGTTAGCGGCCCCCGCGCCGACAGCCTGGCAGGTTACACAGCCAACACGAAGCATGGAGAAGTGGAAAACCGCTACGCACTTCCCACTTTTCCATGCCCCTGCTGCGACTATCTGAACTCAAAGATAGCCGCGCTGAGCTGTAACATATCCTTGATCCGCCCATACTACGCTACCGTGACCTCTACACACACACATTACCCCAAATCGACGGTAGTGAACACGCCCAATAACCCTCGACACCATTTGCGTAGGCATACCTAATGACCACTGCCCGGCCAAGCGTAAGCGTAGTTCTTGTTACTTATAGACGCGCTCGGTTACTAGACGCAACTATTGATGCTATTCTTCGTCAGAGCCTGACCGACTTCGAACTGATCATCGCCGATAATGCATCACCGGATGACACTGAAGAGGTGTGTCGGCGGTGGGCCTCACGCGACGGTCGTATTCGTTACTACAGGCGATCCCATAATGTAGGAATGCTACAGAATATGGCCTTGAGTATCCAAGACTCTGTGGCCAACTATGTGGCGATCTTTCATGACGACAACGTATACGATCCTGCTTTACTCTTAGAGTGGAAGACCTGTCTCGACGAAAATCCGAATGCGGCATTTGTGTTCAATGGCTATCAAGCACTCGATCCCCAAGGCCGTCCGGCCGAGGTATACCGCACGCCATTTGCTCGATGCTCGCCGGGCTTTGTTCTCCTAGAGCGGTTCTACTTTACCGACTGGCGCTTTACCTCACCGGTATACGGCACCGCCATGCTGAGACGAACTGCATACGACAAAGTCGGAGGTTTTGACGAACGTTTCGGGCCCTGGACGGATGTCGACTTGTGGATGCGGCTCGCTGAGGAATTTGATGTTTGCTACGTCGACGCCCCTCTTATATCAGTGACTAGTCGAGAAGTTACTCCCCACCAGTTTGACGACAATAGTTCTCACGTCCAATCCCTTCTGGAGCAGATGTTCTGGGAGGCGCGCATGCGCCATTACCAAGGCAGGCCAATGCGGCGACTTATTGAAATGGGACGACACGCGGGGTTTGTCGTAGCTGCTCGGGCATTCCTGCTGCTACTTCGGGCAAACTCGACCCTGCGGGGCAGAAGTCGCCCGCAAAGATGAAAAGCAATTCGGATTTTGCAGTACAGTAGCGCGTTTCCGTAACGATGAATCTGCAATTGTTGCCAGACTTTCCGAGGTTTGCCATGATCAAGGTCGCATTTTTTTCCTCTAGTACAGAGGACTACCTTGCAGACTCCGTGCTGCATGGTTTACGCGAGTTGCTGGCAGCGAATGTCGTTGATTTTCCCAAGGCGGATCGGCTTTACAAAAATTGCCCTGAATCCATAAAAAAACATATTCGCGGCGGGGGATTCAGCTTATATGGGTTGCTCGACGATATCGAAGTTGACCGCCACTGCGTACACTCCAGAATTCTTAATCATGAATTCGACCTTGTCATTTTTGGCAACATCTACAACGACTTTGGGCCATTCGTCGAGCTGGTCCCGATGCTTGACCCGAAAAAGACAGCGGTTCTTGATGGAGCAGATTGGGAGGCGATGTATCCGTATTCCGGAAATTGGTGGAGGCATCCGGGGTGTTGGTTCCTGCCGCGCGCGAACCGGTTTCCCTATTTCAAGCGGGAGTTAACCCCGCGCACCCTGCAATACCGCTCCTACCTGCTTATTCCAATGAAACTTTGCCGTATAATGCCGCTGCCTCGGAATATACGGCCCATCGCTTTTTCAATTCCCGCAGAGAAGATCGTGAAGATACTGCCGGTGAAGCAGAAGCTCTTCGCAACGCACGTAGTAGATGCCGAGGTGGCAAAGCATCTACCAGGCACGAGTACTGTGGGAGTCTTTGCGTCCGAAGTGGAATACTATAGCGACCTACAGGCATCGCGTTTTGCGATCACAACAAAGCGCGCTGGATGGGACTGTCTTCGCCATTATGAAATAGCCGCGAATGGATGCGTAATGTGCTTTCGCGATCTTGACCAAAAGTCGGCAACATGTGCGCCGCACGGTCTAAATAAACACAATTGCATAATCTATCATGACTACGATGATCTACAGAGACAGATTGGCAACATTAGCGATACACACTACGAGCAATTGCAAGCTGCTACGTTGAAGTGGGCGAGTGAAAACACCACGATTGAACGCGCAAAGCAGCTCCTGCGCACCATTAACCCCGAGATTATGCAATGAATAGCGAACTAGATATGGTTCAGGCCACCCCTCTTCCACCTGGGGTTCCTGAGACCGGCACGCCGCAGAACGTCGCTCCCTTTTCGCGTGCTGCAGCCGCTGGCCGGCTTCGCAGTGGCGTGTGGCAAATGGTTCTGAGCCAGGTTGTTAGTAGTGCGACGCCTCTTCTGTTGGTTTCGCTCTACCTGCGCGCCTGGGGACCGACCACATACGGCCGGTGGCTCTCGCTGACAGCACTCGTCTCCTATCTGAGCCTGCTTGATTTTGGCGGCCAGACCTTCATCGGGAACCTTGCGGCAATGGACTTTGCAAAAGGGGACGCGCAAGGCATGAGGGCGAAGCTCTCAGAAGGCTTGTCGCTGTTTTTCGCGATTGCTTTGGCTGCATATGCCGCGCTTGCCGTGGTGTTGTTCCTCCCGAAAATGGCGTTTCTAGGAAAGATAATCAACCCCCATGCGGGTGATCGTGCCATTTTGCTGCTAATGGCAGGCACGGTTCTGAGCGCGATACCGGGCTCAATCTACGCGGTCGCATACCGGTCCAGCGGTCTGGTTAGCCGGGGAATTGCGATTGGAACCTATTCCCGGCTCGTAGCGTATGCGAGCTTCGCGGTGTCACTCCTGATCGGTATTGGACCGGTCGCCTATGCCGGAGTGAATGCGGCTACCGCGGTAATGGGCACTGTGGTTGTGGTGCGAGATGCTCCTCGTCATATCGCCGCGTGCCGTGGCTTGCGGATCAGATGGTCGCTGGTGCGCGCGGGAGTCTCACACTTGGCCGGCGCCCTGTTTTTCTGGTTGCTGTCAGTTGCTAATGCCATCAATCAGCAGGGCGTTATCCTGGTGCTTGCGGCGCTCAACGGTCCTACCGCTGTCGTTACCTTCGTCACGCATCGAATGGTTGCGAACGCAGTTATATACGTGGCTAACATCTTTCAGGGTCCAACGTGCCCTGAGATGACCTTCCTGCATGCTCGAGAGAACACTGCGGGCCTGGCGCGATTGTTGAAGGTGACTCTGAAGACAGTTGTTTTTATCAGCGCTTTACTCGGGATGTTCTTATGGTTTGTTGCACCCGTGGCGTATCGGACCTGGACACGCCACAGGGTCGCGTTCGATCCGCTGTTGCTCGCGATTCTGCTCGCTCAAGTGGTCCTGGCCTCGGCCTGGACGACATCTGGATGGAGCCTCATTGCCGTCAACCACCACAAGGGTCTCGCTTACTGGAACGCCGGCAATGCGGCACTCACGATCGTCCTTGCAATTTTGTTCGTTCCCCACTACGGGGTATATGGTGCCGCTGTAGCGTCTCTGTTGGGAGACATTGTCTGTGGACTCCTGGTGTATCCCGCCCTGGCCGCAAAATTGTCCCGATGCTCCCCGGTGGATATATATAGAGCGGCGGGAACTCCGCTGCTGGTGGTTTGTGGCATTGGAATCCCACTCATTATGGTCCGGCGGTACCTGGGAGTTTGGGAATTTGGCCTAGTAACGGCCCTTTCAGTCGCAGCAGTCCTACTACTGTGCATTCGCTTTGTCTTCAACCAAGAGGAGCGGCGCTGGATCAGGTTCGAAATCCAGACGATGTGCGGAATCTAACAAACAAGCCAATTCGAGCGTACCAGCGACTGCATCCAGCTTAGTAACATTGGCCATGTACAGGCTCTGTAGTAATAGCAGGCCATGTGTACACTTATCGCCAAAGTGTATTCCCGATTAATACAGTGCACGGAGGCTGGTTTGGTCTAGTGAAACCGCTTCAAGAAGTTCTGCACAAGCATTAGAGATTAAGCACCGTAGTTGAAAAACGGAGATTCTAGATAAACCATGTTTCGTTCACTACTAAGAAGATGCTTGAGTCGGACATGGAAAGTGTTGCCACCGGGGCACGATACAGTCTTGTCAGCATATTCACATCCATCATGTCCGATAAGGAGAAGTTCCGCAGGGGCTCCCCGAGCATGCCTGGATTGTTGGAGAACATCAGAGACAATGGATTTTCTCCCGTTACCATCATCGATATTGGCGCCAACGTAGGCGACTGGCATCCGCACGGCTGCGTCAGTCTTCCCCTCCTCGCGAATTCTGATGTTCGATGCAAATCCTGACAACGACCGGGCGCTCCGCAATACTGTGCGTGAACTCAGAAGCCGCTCAGAGCACTTTATCACTTTGCTTGGAGCAGTGAAGAATGACGCCGTTACTTTTTACAAACTTGGTACAGGCTCCTCCGTTCTTCCTGAGCTGTCAACAGTCGAAAGAGAAGTGGTTACTTTGCATATGGACACACTCGACAACAAGGCTGAGAGCGCAGCCCTGCAGGTTCCGTTACTGCTGAAGTTGGACGTGCAGGGATTTGAGTTGGAAGTTCTGGCGGGCGGAAGGCGCACGCTTAGGCTTTCAGAAGTCGTGATTATGGAAGTGTCGCTCCTCCCCTGCAACGATGGTGGTCCGCTATTCGCCGACGTTATCGCTTTTATGAAGGAAGAAGGCTTTGTTGTATTCGATTTCTGTGGCCAGCATAGAAGAGAGGGCGACAAAGTGCTCGTCCAAACGGACGTGGCTTTTGTCCGAAATGACAGTCGTTTGCACTGACTACATATCGATCGCGCGAGAGACATTCGCTCCTCCACTCTCTACGAGTTCTCAAAGTTAAATAGATACTACGAAAGTGGTCACGGCTATGCAATTTATCTTCGTACACACAGAACCATATGGGCATATCAATCTCCAGCACCTTTATGATGGTAGTGTGCGCTTTGCGGGTGCTGAGGCGAAATGTCGCTTCTTGTTCTGGCTTGCCGCGCGCGGTCACGAAGTTCGTCTTATTGGGAACGTCGCAGATCAGACGGTGCTTGGCGTGCATGGCAAGTTTGTATCGGATGATATCGGAGGCGCAATCCTTGAATCGGTTCGAAACGAGGATGCGCTCGTAATCTTCAATAACCCGCCACGTCTAAATGACTGGAAGGAGATGAAGCGGCTAAAGCGCCAGAGAGTACATATTGCGCTCTGGGCCGGTAACGCCTTTCCCTCTGAGTGGATCAGTCGTCTTAGCGCGAATGAAATAGACCGGATCGTGTGTGTAAGTAACACTCATCGGGACTGGTACCGTATTTATCATGGATTCTCAAAGGTTGAGGCTTCGTATCCAGGCGTCGACACCGATCTAATGGCTTCTGCGAGACAGAAGCCGAGGGATGAACGCACGGTTGTCTCGGTGTCCATACCAAGGAAGACAAAGGGATTTCACCACCTGCTGAGCGCCTGGAGAATAGTACGGCGACGCGTTCCCGATGCCCTTCTGCGTGTTTGTGGATCAGCACGAATGCACGACTCGGACGCAGTTCTTGGCGCGACGGGTCTATTAGATAGAGAGATTGAAGAAGAGTTCCCTGACTTCTTTTCGGATTACCCACACTCATCGAGTAGTGCGGGAATTGAGTTGCTGGGCTCTATCGACTTGACAGACGTTTATACAGAGATTAAATCGGCAGCACTGGCAGTCGTGAACTGCAATTGGCGCGTCTCAATCGAAACATATTGCCGGGCCGCAGTCGAGGCTCAAGTGGCGGGAACTCCTGTTGTTGGCGCTAAGCGCGGATCTCTGCCAGAAGTTGTTCAGGATGGCAAGACGGGGATTCTGGTTGATCGAGAAGATCCGGAAGAGTTGGCAGAGGCTATTGTTCAGCTGTTATTGGACCGGTCGCGCAGGTTGCGCATGGGGGATGCTGGAATTAGATGGGCGAAGAAATTTGCTGAGTATTCCACCATAGCGCCTGACTGGGAGGGTATTGCCGCTCGCGCAATAACTGGCGCACCAGCGCCCGCGGATCCAAGTTTTCCCGGTGACCTCCTTCGCGGAATGGGCTACGGGTACGTACGCATGGCCGCACACCTGGCCAAGAAAAGCATCAGGCATGTTCGAAGTTGACTATACGAGTGATCCATTTGATGAACCTATTGTGTCAGTATAGAAATTTTTTTGAACATTGGAGGTATTTCCCGCCTGACAGGATTACCATCGCCGCACTTGACCGCTATGCGCCATATAAGAAATGATCGCCTGTCGTTGGCGCTCTTATAATGACGAAAAGGCTACACTGTGCCCTATCAACTTGACTCTGTCTGGAGCTCGCGCAATAGCTATTCGGGTGGTACCTGAGGGCCATATTGGGACTGTTTTGTTCTTCGATGAAGTGAGTCGGCATAATTTATCACGAGAGTACGAAGGCGAGTACCATGATCGCCTCCCATATGAGTCCCTGTCAGGCACCAACACTCTATGGTTGAACTTCAGGAGATGATAATGAAGAGGATTTTCAAAGATGCACTGCGACGTTGCAGTTTGCTGGTTGGGCGCAGGAGCCTTTATCGGATCTCGCGCTTTCTGATGTATGCAGCTAGAGGGGAAGTTGACAATACACCATTTGACCCGTTGTTGAATGGTGAAAGCATGATGCAAACAGTCAGCGTACGTACAGCCGTTTCGCCAGCCATAATTCTCGACGTAGGAGCGAATGTGGGAGATTGGACTGCCAGCTTGCTTGAAATCTCTGGCGACCTTCGGATACTAGTCCAAGCCCATGCATTCGAACCCTGCCGAGGGACTTTCATGCAGCTATCTGAACGGTTGGGGAATATGCCAAACGTAACTCTTGTCAACGCTGCCTGTTCCAGGCAGCCAGGGACCGCGATGATGCATGTTTATGGTAGCGGAGCTGGAACGAACACTCTTGCGGAGCCCATGGACGGACGACGGCGAGGAGATTTGTTTGACTAAACACCTAGGATAGGGGTCAACTCCGAAACAGAGATGTTTCCAGTTATGCGCTCTCAAACTCACCGGTCAGGAAAGCTGTTCGTGTTTTTCGTTCACTGGCGGGACAGAGATGCTTCTGTCGCCCCCATGTACGTGGCCCGTTATGACGGTCTCAACGAGCCAGATACGAACGGTAAACATTATATTATATACAGAGTTTCGTTTTGCTGCATGGCGCCGAATTCATAACGTATTTCACCAAGTTCTGGAGGATTCCAGTTCATGCATAAGGTACTCAACGGCAATCAAAATGGGTTGGCAGTAGCGGCACCTGAACCGAGTGGTTACACGACAACTCTGATAGCAATCGTGCTCACCGGACTTGTCGCGCGACTCGCGCTTCTCATTCATGGCGCACCGTTCTACGATGACGCGTTTATCACATTCCGATTCGCGGCAAATCTTGCAAATGGATATGGGTTGGTTTGGATTCCTGGCGAACATGTACTCGGAACAAGCGCGCCCTTATATGCATGCGTGCTCGCCTTCCTGGGGAAGATATTCGGTACAATACACATTCCATATCTGGCCGTTACGTTTGGGTTGTTGAGCTACCTCGGGGCGTGCGCGCTGTTGAGGCCAATCGCAAAGAGTATCGGGTTCAATGCGATTGAGACCTATCTGCTATTTTTGCTACTTTGCTTCCAGCCCAACATCGTTTTTGCTTCTGTAAATGGTATGGAAACAGGGTTTTTGCTCTTTCTGATGCTGCTGGCAGCTTATCTCTGGATTCGAGGACCAGGGTGGCTCGCTGGAATCAGTTGTGCGCTGCTGATCGCTACCAGAGTGGACGCGGCCGCATGGGTCGGGACTCTCTTTCTCACATACATCATTGCGAAACGTGCCATGCCATGGCGCGCTATCGTGGCCTTTTCAACAGGTGTGGCTGTGTGGATCGCTATTGCGATTCATGCCTGGGGAGCATTCATTCCAGTGACGACGAGAGCCAAACTATTGGCGTACAACATAGGGGGATCGTTCGCAGTCCGCTTGTTCAGTGTTCTCGAACAATACTTCCGGTTCGGAAATCGCATGTCGTTGATAGTGATCGTACTACCGTTTGCGGTTGGTGCCTGGGTTGCCTGCAAGAAGCGTTCGATCGCGGTGGGGATGATGTTGTTGTACATCCTGGGAAGCGCAATTGCACTCGCTGCTGCGCGCGCCCCGATTTTTCCGTGGTACATCGTTCCGGTGAATATGGCGATGATATTCGTCGAGACCTTGGGGTGGGGTTGGCTGCTCTCGAAAGTTAAGATACCCCATACCGCGGCGTTGCTAGTTCTCTCCATACTGCTCGGGGTTTGGCTCGTACGAGATTATTATGATAGTTGGCGAGTCTTTCAGGCTCCTGCAAATCTTAAGGTTGGGCTATGGTTGCAGGGGCATGTCCGGCCAGACTCAACGGTGTTTACTGAACCCGCTGGATGGATCGGTTTTTACTGCAATTGTAGATTGCGCGACTCCATCGGATTGGTGAATCCGGAGATTGTTCATTATTGGAGCCGTCCTGGAGGACGCGAGCGATGGTTCTCTACTGCATTGCGAGAGGGCATGCCCGATTATGTAGTTCTAAGACAACAAGAATATACGACGGGAATCCTATTCTCCAGTGAGCACACCCCATTGTTTGCATCGGAATCGGATAAGCAATGGTTCTATGAGGAATATAAGATGGTTTTCATTGCGAATCTATCGGTTCCGAGTCAGTCACAAGATGCCTTCTTTATATTTCAGCGTGAATAGAAATAATCCACCTAAGAAATCTTTGCACAAGTCCACGTCTTGAAAGGGACGTGCTTCAGCCCGTCCGTAAGTGTTGCAAAATCACGGGGGCTTTAGCCCCTGAGGGAATGTTGATGACTTGTGCAGACCTCCCCTAACGGTGTTATTGGGAGCGGTCAGTATGCTACCTGCGCATTCCATAGATATTGTGCAGTTTGAGTACAACCAACGATGGATTGGATGCCGTAACTACTTACGTGATGTGTTTACGTTTTTGATCCCAAGAGGATACATAATCGGCAAACTGGTCGGTTCTAGCATTCAGTTCTCCCCCTACTGGCAATGGGAACTCGAAACCTGGGCTGAAGGTAATTATATCGCTTGTCTCAACAGTGAGTTAAAATACTTTCAGCGCTCTGAGCCTGACTGGCTTTCATATCGGAAGGATTGAGATAATAGAGCGAATGCCTAAACCTACTATTCCAATCAAAACAATTTTGTATGTTAATTCAATGGATGACTATATGGGGGTCGGGTCACCGAGAACCAATGTCACCCGCTACAGAGCGCTCGCCGCTATGCCGGGTTTAAATGTGAGGGCATTCGACAGCAGATCAACCTTGGGTGAATCTCTGTGGCAAAAGAGAGTGAACCACCGGCTTTATTTAGGGAAGTCGGTTCACCGCGCAAACGAGGCGCTAATCGAAACGGTCAAGGAAACAAACCCTGACTATGTCATCGTCGACGGTGATATTTGGTTATATCCGTCTACTCTGAAGACGATCAGACGGCATGCAGGCGCGCTAATCTATTATGGTACTGACGATGCTTTAGCCAGGCCATCCGTTCTCTGGCTTCATCGTCTTGGCGCAAAGTACTTTGATCTGTACCTAACGACGAATCGGTTTAATGTTTGGGAGATGCGTGATCGATACGGTGTTCAAACGATGCGGGTCGGTATGGGTTATGACCGCGATTACTATACGAAATCCGTTCTGAACGCGCATGCCACCGATGCGCTGGGATATTCTATGATCTTTGTTGGGCATTGGGAGCCGCACACGGAGGGCTTTGTCAATGCGCTCATGGAGGCTGGTCACTCGGTGTTACTCTATGGGGGCGGATGGCAAAAGGCGAAGAATTATGCGATGCGGAGCACGCGTCCTTTGCCTGGCAAGGATTATGTTGAAGCGATTGCGAGTGCATCCATTGCGCTCTGCTTTCTGTCTGAGGAGGAGCGCAATGAATCTACTGGGCGATCTTATGAAATTCCAGGGATCGGCACATTTATGCTTGCGCAGTACACAGACGAGCACGAGTACATCTTCGGTGATGGCGTCGGCGCCGGGTTGTTTTCCAACCAAAACGAACTCGTCGAAAAAGCCGGTTACTACTTAAAACATATTTCCGAGCGCAGACTTATAGCTGACAAAGGCAGAAGTCGCTGTCAAGAACTCGGTTTGTCCTGGCAAGAGCATATGCAGCGTGAGTGGCCGATCGTTCGTCGCGTTTTGGACCAGGGAATCGATACGTTGACGGATGCAGATGACCTCCCATTCTGGCAAGGATTTCGAAGGGGAAAAGCGGTAAAGCGGGAATTCCTGGATAAGGCATAGATTCCAATCCGGGATCGATGATTTACGAAACCTGCGACCAAGTCTGACTGACCAATAGATAATTTTAGGATTAGCTATTACTAGCGCAGTCAAGAACGAGGAGAGATGTTGCTTATGACGCTTCGCCTACAGCTCGGCGCGGGACGCTTTGAGAATATAGATCCAAAGGTTGTTCACATTTTCGCGGATCGGAGTTGGATTCACCTTGGTGATAGGTCTACGCAACAAACTCCGTTTCTGAAAATGCTAAAGGGTAAGGGCTTTATGTATCTTATTAGCATTATGCTTTCTAAGCTGACCAAGGTACGTCGGAATTGGTTAGCTGCTGAACAACTCTCAAGCGCCTATGACTTGACGGAGTTTCGTTTCTTTTCCTATGCAGCCGGAGACACTCTCCCATTTGCCGACGAATCGATCGATTTCATATACTCCGAACATTTTTTTGAGCACTTATTCACAGATGAGGCGGTTTCGCTTTTGAAAGAGTGTATGCGTATAATGCGGCCAGGTGCTGTTATTCGTACCTGCGTTCCAGATGCTGATCTAAGAACTTACATGAAGCCGGAGCCCATTGGTTTTCCGGACTTGAAGATGTCTTTTACCGATCCTACAAAGCACAAGACAAGGTGGTCTGTTTATTCTCTAAGCGCAATACTTGAACTTATCGGATTTCTGCCCGTTCCCCTTGTCTATTGTACAAAGACCGGTGAGTTTATAGATCAGAATCCAGCCGTATTGTCCTATTCTGGAAATCCCGATGTGGAGATTGTTAATAGAATGGATTATATTTCCAGACGGAGTAGCTCTCTTATTGTCGATGGCAAAAAACCTTAACGCCGGACGGTTTTGTCATAGAACTGGCCGTTATCCACAGTCATTCATCTACAACGGAACAGTGTGAAATTCCATATGAAAAATAGACTTTTCCTGATAACCGGAGCCGCCGGCTTCATTGGTAGCAGTTTGTGTGATCGTCTTTTGAAAGAAAATTATAGGGTGCGCGGTTATGACAATTTCTCCACTGGGAGGATCGATTTCCTTGAAGAGGCAATACGCTCCGACGCATTCGAGCTATGCAAGGGAGATTTGCTGGATGCGGAAAGACTAATAATCTCGATGGAAGGTGTAGATACCGTCTTTCATTTTGCGGCAAACGCCGACGTGCGAAAAGGGCCAGAGCACCCGCGAAAAGACCTGGAGCAAAACACTATCGGCACAGCCAACGTGTTGGAGGCAATGAGAGAATGCGGAGTGAAGCGGATTGTGTTTGCTTCGACGGGCTCTGTATATGGAGAACCTGAGGTCTTTCCCACGCCAGAGAAAGCCCCATTTCCTGTTCAGACTTCATTATATGCAACATCGAAGGTGGCAGCCGAAGGATTGATTGCGGCCTACTGCGAAGCTTATGAGATGCAGAGTTGGATATTCCGTTTTGTTTCCATTCTGGGTGAACGGTACACGCACGGGCATGTATTTGATTTCTATAATCAGCTATTGGAACATCCTGGCAGTCTCCACGTGCTAGGCAATGGTCAGCAGCGGAAGTCGTATTTGTATGTACAGGATTGTATGGATGCCATACTCATTGCCTTAGACAAGGCCAACGAAAAGGTAAATATCCTTAACCTTGGAACCAATGAATACTGCCAAGTAGACGACTCCATCGGTTGGATTACAAGTTATCTAGGACTCAACCCAGTTCGTACCTATGCAGGAGGACAGAGGGGATGGGTTGGAGATAGCCCGTTCATTTTTCTGGATACAACCAAGATGCGTAACCTCGGCTGGGCACCGCGGCTGACCATCCAGCAGAGTGTAGTTAAGACGATTGAATATCTTACGTTGCACCGCCAGTTGTTTGAGGCGAGAGTATAAATGTCTAAGATAGCTGTGGTTGGGATGTGGCACCTTGGTCCGGTCACCGCTGCGTGTCTAGCGTCTGTCGGGCACTCTGTGATTGCTTTGGATGAAAATTCAGAGGTAATCGCCGGACTAGCCCAAGCTCGCCCCCCGGTTGCTGAGCCAGGGCTGGCCGAGATGATCTCCCACGAATATGCCGTTGAACGGTTGAGGTTTTCTGTGCATCTTGAGGAGGCTACAGGATGCGATGTGGTCTGGATAGCCTACGACACTCCAGTTGATGAAAACGACATAGCTGACGTCGAGTTTGTCCATAGGCAATCCTTAAAAGTTCTCGAGTACGTTGACGACGGTACGGTGTTTGTCGTTAGCTCGCAGATGCCCGTGGGGTCGATCGCCCGGCTGGAACGTGAATTCGCGCCATTGGCAGCCGGTCGGCACATTTACTTCGCTTGCGCACCCGAGAATTTACGCCTGGGTAAAGCGATAGAAGTCTTTCTGCGCCCAGACCGGGCGGTGCTGGGAGTTCGAGATCAAGCGGCGCGAGCTGTTCTAGAAGCCGTCTATCACCGGTTCACTGACCGGATTGAGTGGATGTCAGTCGAGTCGGCCGAGATGACCAAACACTCTATCAATGCGTTCCTCGCGACCTCAATCTGCTTTATCAATGAAATTGCAACAATGTGCGAGGTAACCGGTGCTGATGTTGCTGAGGTTGAACGAGGGTTGAAGACCGACAAGCGGATCGGCAAACAAGCCTATTTACATGCGGGTGGTGCAATTGCAGGAGGAACTTTAGCGCGTGACGTTATGTTTTTACGGTCCTTGGGAAGAACCGCCGCAGTGCAATTGCCACTAATAGACGGAGGTTACGCAAGCAACGAACGGCACAAGACATGGCTAGAACGGCAGATATCCGATGCGCTCGTAGCGCTACCTGGCAAGAAGGTGGCGATTCTGGGCCTCACCTATAAACCTGGAACCAACACTCTTAGGCGGTCATCTGCAGTGGAAATGGCGCGGTGGTTGAACAGCAAGGGCGCTCGCGTTCAAGCGTTCGACCCGCAGGTTTCGGAGTTGCCGGAAGAATTGCGGTCAGTGATTTCGCTCGGCACGAGCGTCGCAGATACATTGTGCAATGCAGATGCCCTTGTTGTAATGACACCATGGCCGCAATTCCAGTCGCTGGATCCGGCTCTCGCTCCTCCAGTTGTCTTCGATGTAACGCGGCTTCTCGAGAACATTCTCTCTGCGCGGACAGATATCCGGTATTATTCAATAGGGAGAGCACCTTGAAGCTCGAAAGCAGGCGTGTGGTAGTGACTGGTGCAAGTCAGGGCTTGGGGAGGGCGATCGCTGAGGCCTTCCTTACTGAAGGCGCTAGCGTGCTGATCTGTGCTCGCAGTGCTTCGGATCTGGAGCGCACACGCAAGGCGCTGGAAGTGATTGCGCCGAATCGGGTTCATGCTCGACTATGCGATATAGCGGTAGAGAACGAAGTGGATGCGCTAGCCATCGAAGCAGAATCAGTGCTTGGTGGTGTGGATATTCTGGTAGCCAACGCAGGAGTATATGGGCCCAAAGGTCGAATCGAAGAGGTTGATTGGGCACAGTGGGTCGACGCGATTCGCATCAACCTCCTCGGAACAGTGTATTGTTGCCGCAGTTTTTTGCCTCTGCTTCGGAAGTCTTCCTGCGGCAAGGTGCTGATCCTCTCGGGTGGTGGTGCATCTAAACCGCTTCCGTTTCTAAGCGCATATGCTGCTTCGAAAGCAGGTGTCGTGCGCTTCGGGGAAACACTGGCTGAGGAAGTGAAGCCTTTCGGCATCGATGTCAACATGATCGCACCCGGGGCCCTCAACACTCGTTTGTTGAATGAGGTGCTCGACGCGGGTCCAGAGAAGGTGGGGGAGGTGTTCTACAATGCAGCACTGAAGCAGCGAGAGTTTGGTGGAACGCCTCTTGAACGTGGAGCAGAGCTTTGCGTGTTTCTGGCTTCGGATGCGTGCGACGGAGTTACTGGGCGGCTTCTTAGCGCACAGTGGGATCCATGGCCACGGCTCGGTGAGCTAAAAGATGAGTTGAACGGAACCGATATATATACGCTGCGGCGAATCGTACCTGCTGAGCGTGGAAAGAGTTGGGATCGTAAATGAGGGTGGCGATCATCGGCTGTGGTATGATCGGTCGTAAACGGGCTGACGAGTTGTGTGGCGCTACTGTCGCGGTCTGTTGTGATCTTAATATAGAGCGCGGTCGATCGCTCGCGGAGAGGTTTGATGCCCGCGCCACGCAGGACTGGCAGGAAGCCGCTACATGCGACGAGGTTGATGTCGTCCTAGTTGCGACGACTCACGATATGTTGCCGCGCGTGGCCGAACAAGCCGCTGCCGCGGGAAAGCATGTGCTCATGGAGAAGCCTGGCGCTCGTCGCGCGGCAGACCTCGAACCCGTCATAGCGGCCGCCAAACGGACTGGCGCACTCGTTCGAATTGGATTCAACCATCGCTACCACAGGGCGTTTCGAAAAGCACGCGAGCTTATTGACAGTGGCGCTCTTGGCGATCTGATGTTTGTCCGCGCCAGATATGGCCACGGAGGTCGGCTTGGCTATGAAAATGAATGGCGCGCCAAGCCCGAGATCTCTGGTGGGGGAGAAGGAATCGATCAGGGTATGCATCTGATTGACCTTGCACGGTGGTTTTTCGGCGACTTTGTCCACATACAAGGCTATGCGGCAACCTACTACTGGGATATGCCGGTTGATGACAATTCTTTCTATTTGCTCCGTACAGCACAGAATCAAACGGCCTTCCTACACGCAAGTTGCACGGAGTGGAAAAACACCTTTAGTTTTGAGATATATGGCAAGCGTGCCAAGTTGGAAGTCTCTGGATTAGGTGGAAGCTATGGAATAGAGCGCCTGTCCTATTACCGGATGATGCACGAAATGGGCCCGCCAGAGACCACCATTTTCGAGTACCCAATGGCTGATAATTCCTGGAGTCTTGAGTGGCAAGCCTTCGTCGAGGACATTGAGATGTCACGACCGCCGAGTCCCGGCTTAGAGGATGCGCAGGCAGCATTGCGGATCGTGGAAGCTATCTGCGAGCAGAGGTACACAGGCAAATGATTATAGCGCGAAGCCCTCTCAGAATCTCTCTGGGAGGCGGAGGTACCGACTTGCCCTCCTATTACCGCGAACATGGTGGATTTGTAATCGCGGCTGCCATTAACCGATATGTATATCTCACGCTTCACGAAACATTTGTCGAATATTTGATTGTGAAGTACTCGGAGATGGAAAAAGTTGGCACCGTCGACGAAGTGAAACACCCACTAGTAAGAGAGGCGCTCAAACTAACTAATACAACTGGGCCCGGCCTAGAAATCGCTTCCATGTCGGACATCCCCGCGGGCTCGGGCCTGGGTTCTTCCGGCAGCTTCACCACGGCACTTCTTTATGCTCTCCATGTGCATAAACGTGAGTCCATATCAAAGCGTACGTTGGCCGAGATGGCCTGCCACATCGAGATCGATCTGCTGGGGGAACCGATTGGCAAGCAAGACCAGTTCATCGCCTCCTATGGGGGTATCACTTGTTTTGATTTCGAGCGTGATGACCGGGTAGGAATCACTCCTTTGCGGCTAGAGCCAACTGCCCTTCACAACTTGGAAGATAACCTGATGCTCTTCTTCACGAAGTACACCAGAAATGCTTCGGAAATCCTTAAGGACCAGGATGTACGCAGTAGACAAGGTGATCAATCCATGATCGAGAATCTGCATGTCGTTAAGCAGCTAGGTTACGAGAGCAAGGAGGCATTGGAATCGGGGGATCTGCGTGGCTTCGCAGGCATTATGCACGCTCATTGGGAACACAAGAAGAAACGAACGCCGGGAATGAGCAACAGCCAGATCGATCAGTATTACGAATTGGCAAGAAATAACGGCGCGCTTGGAGGAAAGCTGATTGGGGCCGGTGGTGGTGGCTTCCTTATGTTCTATACCGAGGACAAGACGCGGCTTAGGGGGGCTATGCATAACGCAGGATTGCGGGAGGTGCGCTTCCGGTTCGACTTCGATGGCTGTAGTGTGATTGCGCATTCCTGAAGGTCGCAAGGCAAGGAGAGCAGAGTGCTACCAGTCGCAATATTGGTGGGAGGACTTGGGACACGAGTCCGTCCCATGACAGAGAACACTCCTAAAGCGCTGCTTCTGATACGTGGTGAGCCCTTTATCGGCCATCAGTTGCGGTTGCTGCGGAGCCGAGGCATTGAGCGCGTTGTCTTATGTGTTGGGCACCTGGGCGTACAAATTCGTGATTTCGTCGGTGATGGCGATGCCTTTGGATTGAAGGCAGATTATTCATGGGATGGTCCAATCGCTCTGGGCACCGCAGGAGCGCTGCGAAGAGCAATTCCAAAACTCGGCGAGGCCTTCTTCTGCATCTATGGCGATTCCTACCTGCCCTGCGACTACCGTGCTGCCGAGGAGGCGTTTTACAACTCGGGTAAACAGGGATTGATGACGGTATTCCGCAATGACGGGCAGTGGGACTCCAGCAATGTGGAGTTTGGCGCTGGACAGATTCTGGTCTACGACAAGCAGCATCGAACCAAGAGTATGCATCACATCGATTACGGGTTGGGCCTCTTTCGTAGTTCGGCGTTCAGCGGCCTACCCGAGCAGCCGTGCGATCTGGCAACGATTTATCAGAACCTGCTGCGGCGCGAAGAGCTTGCCGCCTTTGAGGTTGCGGAACGGTTTTACGAAGCCGGCTCCTTCGAAGGTATTCACTCATTAGCAGAGTTTCTCGGCACAGCAGACCCCAAGCAAGGGAGGCAGAATGGCTGATTTTTGCAAACAGTTTCTTTCCGAGGTTCAACAGGTTGTTGCAGGGCTCGATACGGCGGCGATCGAGAAATGCGTCAGCATATTTGCGGAGACGCGTGATAGCGAGGGGCGACTGTTTATCCTCGGAGTGGGAGGAAGCGCAGCCAATGCATCCCACGCGGTTAACGACTTTCGAAAGATCGTCGGTCTGGAAGCTTATGCCCCTACCGACAATGTCTCCGAACTTACAGCGCGAACCAACGACGAGGGATGGGCAGGAGTCTTCGCTTCGTGGCTCCGCGTGAGCCACCTACGGAAGGAGGACTGTGTGCTCGTACTTTCTGTTGGCGGAGGGAACATCGAGAAGGGGGTAAGTCCAAACCTGGTCGAGGCGCTTAGATATGCCCAGATCATCGGGGCCAGAATTACGGCTATAGTTGGGCGCGACGGTGGTTTTGCAGCTCAAGTTGCGGATGCGTGCGTGATTATCCCCACAGTCAATCCGGTGCATGTGACGCCGCACAGTGAGGCCTTTCAGGCAGTTGTATGGCATTTAATGGTCTCTCATCCCCTGCTGAAGCAGGCAGAGACGAAGTGGGAATCGCTGTGATAGCTTGAAAGTCAAATTGCGCTGCTACAGTGACAATCGACCTCGTTTTTCGTGAGTGAAATCTGTTTTGAGCCGCTCAATAGACTCTCCCAATCTCGATGTACTGCGTTCCTTTGCCGTGATGGCGGTGGTCGCCTCGCACTTTGCCCTTTATCAAAGTTCTGATCCTAGATTCATAGAGTTCGCGCATAACTTTGGCGTGGGGGGGTGTGTTTCTTCTTCGTCCACACGAGCCTAGTTCTTTTTTATTCGATGGAGAGGACGAGAACATCAAGCCTTGCACGAAATTTTTACATTCGTCGAGCGTTTCGCATATACCCATTATGCTGGGTCAGTATTCTTCTTGTTCTGACAACTGGGTTGACGGATATTCCGCATGACGCAGTGGGCCAGATGGGCTGGCGGGGCATTCTTGCCAACTTGGCCTTGGTACAAAACATAACTCACCATAATGATGTATTTGGGCCACTGTGGAGTCTTCCATGGGAAGTGCAGATGTACTTGGTGCTTCCAATACTCTTCTTGCTGTTGAAAAAGAGTGGCTATCCGTTACTACTTGCAGTTTCGATGTGGTTTTGTCTTACTGCCTTAGCGGTGGCTTCGGAGACCTTCAAGGTGCCGGGCATATTTCATTCATTAATCTTTCCTCCGATGTTTTTTGGTGGGATGGTTGCATTTTATTTTGCTTCCCATGTTCGGGCAAGACTTCTGTCGTATGTTTGGCTGCTAATCGTTCCGATGCTTTTGATGGGGCGCTGCTTGTTGCTGCATGGAACTTCTCTACAGAATCCTTATAATGTGCTCGTAAATGCTATCGTCTGTCTTGTGATCGGGTTTGCAATTCCTCTATTCAAAGCTATTCACACTTCATTCGTAGCTTATCCGTCGCATATGCTTGCAAAATACTCATACGGAATTTATCTGTTTCACATGCCTGTTGTGGTCTTAATTTTTAAATATTTTTCGTCATACCCTGTCGTGTTCAAGATCGGAGCACTTGTTATTCTCACGGGTGCGGTCTCGGTATTTTTTTATCACACAGTGGAGCATCCACTTATTCAGTTTGTAAAGCGTATAGCCGAATGGTTCGAGATGCCACAGGAATTGCAAGTGAAGCAGGATACGGAAGTTGGCTCCTGAAGCTGGCGCTATTTTAGTTCCAAGACATACAATATTAGCTTTCGCGGCCGCAGAATAGCCGCTGAAGAGATGTGAGGAGCTACATACAGGGAATTATTTCTTTGTAAACTCCTATGCTGATTGTGCCAGAGAAGGGAAGCGGATGGATCAGCCTGATGTTGTTTTAGAATGTATTCTCAGAGAGAATGAATCTTGCCGGCGCGCCATATTTCTTGATCGTGACGGGGTACTCAACCGGGTTGTGCTCCGCAATGGCAAACCGCACCCACCGGTCAGTATTGATGAATTTCAGATTTTGAACGACGTCCAGAAGTCGCTCGCGGAATTGGCAAGTCATGGATTTCTTTTGTTCGTAGTGACCAATCAACCCGACGTAGCGCGGGGTACGCAGCAGCGTTCAGTGGTGGATGCCATGCATCAGGTACTACGCGAGGCTCTTCCTTTGGATGGTATCTACGTATGCTTTCACGATGACGCCGACGAATGTGAGTGCCGCAAGCCAAAGCCAGGCCTCCTATTGATTGCGGCGGCGGAACACGGCATCTCCCTTTCCGGCAGTTACATGGTTGGGGACCGCTGGCGCGACGTTGACGCCGGCCAACGCGCCGGCTGCAGGACGGTATGGATTGATTGTGGCTATACTGAGCGAGGCCCTTCCATCCCGGCTGATGCCGTGGTGAAGTCGCTGCAAGAGGCAGTCGCTTGGATTCTTCTAGCAGATTCGGAAAGGTGATAATACGAGATGAGCTCGATCGATAAACTTAAGATCAAGATATTTGCGGATGGAGCTGACAAGGCCGGAATGCTGAACATGTACCGCTCTACGGCTATTCGGGGATTCACCACCAATCCAACACTGATGCGCAAGGCGGGAGTACGTGATTACGAGACTTTCGCGCGTGACGTCTTGGCCGCAATACCGGATCGGCCAATCTCTCTCGAAGTGTTGTCCGATGATTTCCAGCAGATGGAGCGGCAGGCAAGAATCATCTCTAGTTGGGCTGATAACGTATACGTCAAGATTCCAATTACAAATACCAAGGGTGAGTTGTCGACTGGAGTAGTTCGTCGACTCAATCATGATGGAATTAAAATCAACGTGACCGCTCTTCTCACTCTGGAGCAAGTTCAGTCAGTAATGGCGCCACTTGCTGGAGGCGCGGCCGCATGTGTCTCCATCTTCGCGGGGCGCATCGCGGATACAGGACGCGACCCGGTTCCGGTTATGACGACAGCGTTAGAGATGCTACGTCAAGTTCCTAATGTCGAGCTGATCTGGGCAAGCCCGCGCGAACTGCTAAACGTTTTTCAGGCCGATGCGATTGGCTGCCACATCATTACCGCCACCAATGATATCCTAAATAAGCTGGCGCTGATAGGAAAGGACTTGTCCGATTATTCGTTGGATACCGTCAAGATGTTCTATTCCGACGCCACTGCATCAGAATTAACCCTGTAGTGAATTATGGATTGGGCTAAACTGCTATCGGTGTAACCATGTTAGCTTGCACGTTGTTGATTTATTATTGGGGGGACTCATAACTCCTTCCCGGATAGGAGATTAAATGAAAGCGCTCGATGCTGCACTGTACATGGTCAACTCGGGCGACTCCCAGGTTTTTCTAGGCGCGTCTTGGGTTCCGCTATCAATTAGAATGGCACCAAGAAAATGGAGAAAACGCATAGCATTGGAATGGCTGGCAATCAGTCCGCATTATTTCTTTCGAACCGCCAAGAATGAGAATTTGGGACATTTTAGCTTTTTGATGTCTGAGTGGGAGAGAAACAAGCGATCCCGTCAATTACTTGCGGATCAGATTGTTAAACCGTATATTAGCCCTGAGTTTACGATACTAGACTATGGTTGCGGGCCAGGATGGCTTGCAGCGGCGGCGTCTAGCTATGCTAAACGCGTTATTGCATGCGACATATCTAAAGGAGTGTTGGAGTGCGCTAGAGTACTCAACGCTAGGCCTAATTTGGAGTATCTTGAAGTTCACCAGACTGGCCTTTCTGAAATCGAGAATTCCTCAGTTGATCTAATATACTCATTCGCTGTAATTCAACATATTAATGACGATACGTTTTATAAGATCCTAGAGGAATTTCATCGCGTTATGAAGTGCGGATCCATAATTCTCTGCCATGTTGTCTTAGGTGGGGGGATCGGATGGAGAACAGAAGTCCAATGGCGTGAAGATCGAAGCATTGCGGGACGTACTAAGTGGGTTGCCGGACTTCACTGTTTTGCACGTGACCCTGAGCAGATAACGGCAATCGTGAAAGCTTCTGGATTCGTCGATATTGCATTAGATCCTATTCATTTACCGGGAGATGACGATCTCGCCCATCAGCATCTGTTGCGTTTTATGAAGCCTCGATGATCCGCGAAGACAAATTCCGAACGCCGAGCTGATCTGGGCCAGTTGCCTGAACTGCATAGTGTATTTTAGTTTTGCGCGATTAGTAGTCACTTCATCACCGCCTCCATAGATATTCTAAATTAGCTAGAGTTAGCAGGATGGCTCTCCGATCAATCACCGAACACCATCAAGGTATTTTATTCAGCGGCCAATGCCTGGTAAACGCGGATCGGGGACATCTTAACTATGCGCCGTCAGACCAAAGTATGGAATCGGCATGTGAATCGAGACCCCATCACAATCTGATGGAAGTTCACCAGAAGACAGACGCATCTGAAAATTAATCGCTCATTTACACGATCACTGTTCTAGATTATCGGAGATGACCAAATCATTAATCCAACGAAAGTGATTGTAACGGGAAATCGAGGGTTCGTCGGGCAGCATTTCTGCTCCAGTTATGGTGGCATACCCCTGGCAGACGAGCATGGCGCGATCGATTTGCGCGACACCGCAAGGGTAAGATCCGCGCTATCCGCTATCGATCCAGAAGCAGTATTGCACCTGGCCGCACAGAGTTCAGTGGCTGTGTCGTTTCAATTTCCGGACACCACTATGGCCGTGAATTTTCAGGGAACGTTCAACCTCCTCGAGGCACTTAAAGCAATTCAGTTTGAAGGTGTCTTAGTTTATGTCAGTTCGGCCGAGGTGTATGGGATGGTGGCCGATACGGATCTACCGACAAAGGAAACTCAGCCCTTACGTCCTCGCAGCCCATATGCTGTTAGTAAGGTCGCGGGCGAAGCGTTGTGCTACCAGTGGAGCCAGACGGAGAAATTTCGCATCGTAATCGCGCGGCCATTTAATCAGATCGGTCCGGGGCAAGATCGGCGCTTTTCCATTGCAAACTTTGCTCGTCAGATCATTGATATTCGCAACGATAAGCGGCCGCCGTTCCTGATAACTGGAAACCTCGATGTGACGAGAGACTTTACCGATGTCCGCGACGCAATACGAGCGTATTACCACCTACTGGAGAATGGCCGCAATAGCGAGGCATATAACGTCTGCTATGGAAAAGAGTGTTCTTTGCGTGCGTTGGTCGAAGAGATGCTGCAAATTGCTGGCGTCGGAGCCGAGTTGCTAACGGATACAACACGACTGCGACCAGGTGAACAGATCCGAATGATCGGCGATAACACAAAGATACGTGAGCAACTGGGATGGGCACCTGAGATTTTACTAGCTACGACATTAGCGGATGTTATACACGAAACGGAGAACGACTATTAATGGCCAAACATGCACTTATTACTGGAATCACTGGTCAAGACGGAGCCTATCTAGCGAAGTTTCTTTTAGATAAGGGATATTCTGTGCATGGATTAATTGCACGGCGTGGGACAGATACGCTCTGGAGACTGCGTGAGCTTAATGTTCTCGATAAGATCGATCTCATTGACGCCGACCTGCTTGATCTCTCGTCGCTGATTCGTGTCTTAGAGAAGACCAACGCGGATGAAGTCTATAATCTGGCTGCGCAGAGCTTTGTTGCCACATCATGGGATCAACCCCTTCTCACAGCTGAGGTGACTGGGGTTGGGGCTCTGCGGATGCTCGAGGCGGTGCGCATTGTGAATCCCCTCGCACATTATTATCAGGCGTCGACAAGCGAGATGTTCGGCAAAGTCCGTGAGCCTGTACAGGATGAGAATACGTTATTTCATCCACGAAGCCCCTATGGGGTCTCCAAGCTTTTTGCTCATTGGAGCACGATTAATTACCGGGAGAGCTACAATCTACATGCGTCATGCGGAATACTCTTTAACCATGAATCACCCCTACGGGGTATTGAGTTCGTTACTCGCAAGGTTACTGACGCGGTGGCGCGAATATCTTTAGGGAAACAGAAGGAGTTGCGGCTCGGAAACATTGACGCGCAGCGAGACTGGGGCTTTGCTGGCGACTATGTAGAGGCGATGTGGAGCATGCTTCAGCAGCCAGATCCTGACGATTATGTTGTCGCGACGGGTACGACTACTTCAGTCCGCGCGATGTGTGAATGTTCATTTGCATATGTAGGATTGAATTACATCAACTATCTGGTTATAGATCCGCGCTTTCAGCGACCTGCTGAAGTCGATATTCTCCGTGGTAACCCGTCTAAAATTCATGCGCGAATAGGCTGGAAATACAAGACGTCTTGGGAAGAGCTAATCCATATGATGGTGGATGCAGATTTGCAACGTATAGAGCGCGAGAGCACTGGCTTTCACTGTAGAGATAAATGATTGCTGAGTAAGAAAAAAGACTTCGGTTTACTTCTGAGAGCAAAGCTTCACGGAAGGCACTCAGTTTCTATCACGATTGCAAATAGTGCCAAACAGAGAGGTCATGAAAATACTACTAGTTACAGTTGCGCACTACACTGATCAACCTGGTGGATCACAGAAGGTAGCTTTTGATGAAGCGATAGAACTTAAGCGACGCGGGGAAGAGGTTTGGGTACTAGCACAAGGGACACCTTCGCTGCCGGAGTATGAAGAGAATGATGGAATTCACCTTCTGCGCTATGTGCCGAAAAAGGTTGCGCTCTGGAATCCGCTCCGCCGGTATGTGCATCAAAAGGCCGCTGCCGCAGTACTCGCGCGGCATTTGCCAAATGTGGACGCAATCCATGGCTTTATTCTACTAGCCTATGTGGCCGCACTCGATTTTTATGGCGAATCAGTCCGTAGCAGCTATACCATCACCTCACCAGTGACGATGGAGATGGATATTGCGTGGAAATACTCGAGTTTTCTGCGAAGGCTGACAGCTCCACTTGGGTTGGCGGCCTTGAAGCGGATTGAAGCCGACTGCTTGCACAGGTCGCATGTGATTACTTCGATGTCCCAGTACACGGTTGACTGCATTAGCAAAGTTCATGGCTCAGCCGTTGCGAAACGACTGAAGCTGGTTCCTGGATGGGTCGATACCTCGCGCTACGTGCCGATGGAGGATAGAGACAGCATCAAGGCACAGTTGGGTTGGCCGACGGATATTCCGGTGCTGTTTACGTTAAGACGACTGGTACCGCGAATGGGGCTAGAACGACTCCTCGATGCTAGTTATCGTCTCCTTCAAGAAGGACATAACTTTCACCTAGTGATCGGGGGCAGCGGGCTGCTTCGGAGAAAGCTAGAGGCACAGACACATACACTAGGGATTGGAAACTCCGTGTCTTTTCAGGGACGAATTGAGGACCTGGAGTTGCCGCTGGCTTATGCAGCATGCGACGCGTTCGTGTTACCGACTGCAGAACTCGAGTGCTTCGGGTTGATTGCCCTAGAGGCCCTGTCTGCTGGGCGTACGGTATTGGCGACCCCGGTTGGAGCGATTCCGGAAATTATTCGCCTGTTTGAGCCTTCTTGGCTATCACAATCCGCGGAGGTAGATGACATCGCCGATCTGCTTCGTCAATATCTCACGAATACTCTGCCAGAACATTCTCCAGCTCAGTTGCACGAACAGATTCACCGTAATTACAGGAGAGAGATGG
>Ga0364860_10365_pt2 | contig 28534 bp, 27 predicted proteins | sample ExccelAu500001D4_FD_206916 | JGI IMG/M metagenome (GOLD analysis project Ga0364860, IMG submission 206916) | Enriched cells from Trout Bog Lake Hypolimnion, Wisconsin, USA - BchlTB.Aug20.5000.01 .D4 | ecosystem: Environmental > Aquatic > Freshwater > Lake > Hypolimnion/Profundal zone | place: USA...
CCCTTGATGTCCGACAACCGTGCCGCGATCTCGTCAATTGCCTGTTGCCAGGGAATGCGCTGCCACTTGCCCTCACCCCGTGCCAGCGATGTTGGGCAGTCCGAAAGAGTCGGAGGTGTTGCGTTCTGGGACCTTTGTGTTCTCAAAATGACACGAATTCCTCAGAAAAAGACTGATTCGCTTCCTCCTCTCTTTATCTCTTATTTCTCCTCAACACGGTCGGAGTGCGATAAAACGGCCCCGTTACGCCACTCCTCACAGCCCACGCATCATCATTGGGAACCCATAGTCTTTTTGGCCCCCATGTTGCACGGTCCAATCCTTGTAAGCTTGTGGTCTAGGCCGGCGGAAAGTCCCGAGCGATTTCGAGTGAGGAACTATGAGTAAAAGTGTCGACTTAAATCAGGAAGGCGTACAGGTCAAGAAATCGGCCTGTTATTTCTGCCACCAAAACTGCGGAGTACTGGCATACGTCAAAGACAATAAGGTTCTTGCCATTGAAGGGGACCCTGAATTTCCAACCAATCAGGGCGGGCTGTGCTCTCGGGGTAATTCCGCGTTGCAACACCTCGACCATCCTGATCGGGTCAACTACCCGCTGAAACGAATCGGACAACGGGGTGAGGGCAAGTGGCAGCGCATTCCCTGGCAACAGGCAATTGACGAGATCGCGGCACGGTTGTCGGACATCAAGGGTCAATTCGGTGCCGAAGCGGTCGCCACTGCAGGCGGCACACAGCGCACCGATGACTGGGCGCGTCGCCGTTTCATGAACCTGTTCGGCAGCCCCAACGGCTTCCACAACGCCCATCTGTGCTGGATCCCGACCTTTATGATCGAAACGGCGATTTATGGTTGGTGCCCTTTCGATCTCGATATAGCCAATAGCCGCTGCCTGGTACTGTGGGGGCAAAACCCCGGTGCGTCAGGCATGCCCGAAATGCACCATATTGTTGACCTGCAAGCAAAGGGACTCAAGGTCATCGTCATCGATCCGCGATTTACGGAGACGGCGTCCAAGGCCGATCTCTGGTTGCCGCTGCGTCCGGGCTCGGACCTGGCGCTGGCTCTGGCCTGGCTGCATGTGATCATCTACTCAGGGCTATTCGACCAGGAATATGTCGAAAACTACTGTGTGGGCTTCGAAGCTCTGGCCGACCATGTCGCGGACTTTTCCCCCGAATGGGCGGCTCCCCTGACTTGGCTGACGCCGGATCAGATCCGCGACAGTGCCGTCATGTACGCCACCAACAAACCCGGCAACATCCAGTGGGGGACTTCCGTCGACCAGATCGGCCGACCGGCCGGAGCCACAATGCACGCCCGCGCCTTATTGCGGGCGCTGACCGGCAACCTGGACGTATTCGGGGGCGATCTGCTCACCGGTCCGAGCAAGGAGTTCATCACCGACGAGGAGATGGAAGCCAACGACTCTTTGCCGGAAGAGCAGAAGACCAAACAGATCGGTTCCGATCGCTTCAAGATGGTGACTTGGCCCGGCTATGGGCGCATTGCTGAGTTGAGCAAAGCCTTCTGGGGCAAGGCTCCCACCGCCGAATGGATGTGCGAGGCGCATCCGCCGTCAGTCTTCCGGGCGATTCTCAGCGAGAAGCCGTATCCGGTGAAGGCGCTCCTGGTCAGCGCCACCAATCCGATTTCATCCTATGGCGAAACCAGTCTGGTCATGGAGGCCTTGCAAAAGGTCGACTTCATGGTAACCAGCGATTACTGGATGACGCCGACGGCGATGCTTTCCGACATAACGATTACAACTTCTGGCGCGATCTGGGCGTTGCGCTGGGGCAACAGGAACACTGGCCATGGCAAACCGTCGAAGACGCTTATTTCCACAAAGTTGAGGGCTTGGGCTCAGGTGCCGAAAATTACGATCAATATGTAGAGAACGTCCGGTTTCATTTCCCCGAGCGCGAATACTCGAAATTCAAGGAGCGGGGCTTCGCCACACCCTCGGGCAAGGTGGAACTCTACTCCAGCGTTCTGGAGGGACTTGGTTATCCGCCTCTGCCCGAGTATGTCGGGCCAACCGAGAACGAAATCGATCACCCCGAATTAGCCAAGAAGTTTCCACTGGTTCTTACCACCGGAGGAGGCTTCATGCCCTTCCATCATTCGGAACATTTCCAGATCAAAACTCTGAGATACCTGCGCCACGAGCCCTACATGGACATCAATCCGGCGACCGCAGCCAGCCTGTCGATCGAGGATGGTGACTGGGTCTGGATTGAAACCGCCCGCGGCCGTATCAGACAGAAAGCCAACCTCACGAATGGAATCGATCCGCGAGTTGTCTTTACCCAGCGCGGCTGGTGGTATCCGGAGCGGGACATGACGTCTCCGGGTTTGGGGGGCTGTACCGAATCCAACGCTAATGTTCTGACCACCACCGCAGACAAAGATTGCGATCCCTTCAGCGGAGCCTGGGCGAATCGCGGTCTGCTGTGCCGGGTCTACAAGGCCAGCCAATTGGGCGATAAGGAGGTAAGCTGACATGACTCGCTATGCCATGGTCATGGATACGAGGCGCTGCATTGGCTGTGGGTCTTGCACTGTCGCCTGCAAAATCCATAACGAACTACCGATCGATATCGTCTACAACCCGGTAACCACCATCGGTCCCACAGGAACTTTTCCGGACCTGACCCTGAGCTTTCTGCCTTTGATTTGTATGCACTGCGACAACCCGCCCTGTGTCGACGCATGCCCGACCACCGCTTCGGTACAGCGCGATGACGGAATCGTCCACGTTGTGGATTCGAAATGTGTAGGTTGCCTTTCCTGCATCATGGCCTGCCCATACGGTGCCCGACAGCATAATCACGAAACCGGAACCGTCAGCAAATGTGATTTCTGCAAAGATCGGCTCGAACAGGGAAAACTGCCTCACTGCGTTGCTACCTGTCACCAGAAGGCCCGAATTTTTGGCGATCTGCATGATCCGGACAGTGAAGTCAGCAAACTGTTAAAGAACAACAGAACAGTACAACTTCTGGGCGAGCTGAACACCGAACCCCAGGTGTTTTATATCTACTGATGAGTTTCGAGGAGGCACCAAGCCAATGAGCAACAAACATCAAAACTGGGGCTGGATGCTGGCAGTTGACTTCTTCTTTGCCGGCATGGGCGGCGGAATGTTAGTGATTGCCGCCATGGTCGAGCTCTTCGGCGGGGGCACGCGCATGTCGCTGCTCGGTAATCTGCTCGGGCCCGTGTCAATGTGCATCGGTTGCGGCTTTCTCATGTTGGAGCTTGGCCGGCCTTTGCGGGCTTGGCGGGTATTCATGAATCCAAAGGCCATTCTCACCGTCGGCGCCTGGATGATGTCCGTCGCCATCATCTCCGGCTTCATCTACGCCGCCATGGCTATTCCCCTCGATCTGATTTTCTGGCGGGGATGGACGACCCTTGGGAAATGTTTGGCGGTCGTCAACCTGGTCACCGGCCTCGTAGTCGCCACCTATCCGGGCGTTCTTCTCGGCCGCCTGAAGGGGCGACCCTTCTGGGGAGGGCCGGGGATCATAGCTCTGTATCTGCTTTCCTCCTTGATTACCGCTAGCGCCGTTCACTTTCTCAGCGGACTCCTGACCCCCGCTCCGGCTATGACCATCTGGCAGGCCTTGCCGGGGTTGATTGCCGTTTTGCTTCTGTTTCAGTTGCTGCTGTGGACCGGCTATCTCTGGATCAAGCAGAGCGGAGCGACGGCAGCGGAAGCCAACAGCGCTCAACGCTGGACCAGTGGCGACCTGGCCTCAGCTTTCAAGATTGGATTCGTGGCCCTGGGAACCGTGGCGCCCCTGGTTCTGGTGTTGCTTCCTTTTCCGGTCGCCCGGGCAGTGGGAGCCGTTCTCGCCCTACTGGGTGGTGTCACCATGCGCCTGCTTACCATCCGCAGCGGCGAAGACCGGACTTTTCTTCCAGGCGAACAGAAATACCGTCTCCGGCTTCCGACGGGAGACGAGGAATTTCTTCATAAGAACTGGCTTTGATTGCTCCCTGCCTTCGCGACATTTTCAAGCGGGAAATTAGATCGCATGAAATGTCCTGTTGCCCCACGATGCATTTACTGAAAAAGGAGTTAGATGTGGCAAGTGTTGACAACATTACCCGCAGTGCCGGCGTTGAGGTGAGTGAGCAACCGGTACCCAACGGCTCGAAGCAGGGTCGGCTTAGGATCAGTGACATCGGTGGATTGATATATTTAGCTGCCATTTCAGCAGTGATCTTACTGAACATCCACCTCGTCATGGCGTTGACCATGGCGCACCCGCTGCTGATGAGTTTCGTCAAGTTCGCATTGCTAGCAACGTTCGGAGAATGCCTCAAGACTCGAATTGAAAGGGGGACCTGGTTTCCTTCGAAGCTTCCCCTCCGTGTTGCCATATGGGGTTGCTTTGGAATGTGGATCTGCCTTTCCTTCCCATTTGTTGAGGGAGGCCTAAAGGCCCTCATCGCTCTTAAGGAATGGCCGAGCCAGGCTCTGACCGTCTCGTTGGTCTTGTGGATAAACTATTTCGGCGGTTATGCGTTCTTCATGATGCTCTGCCACTACTGGATCGATACCATGGTGGTCGAAGGGGGCATATGGCCTTGGCAGCTTTTCGGCCGACCGCAGACCGTACGGTGGGCCAAGATCGTCTTTCTTGCGATAACCTTCTTCTGGTCGCCAGTTCATCTCATAACTTTCTCGCTGCCGCCGCTTTGGCGCCCCCTTTGGGCGGCCTATATTAGCATCGCGTTCGGACTCATTCTGTCCTTCGCGGCGGGGCGAAGAACAAAGTCCACCCAATGCAATTCGACGGTCTAAATCCGGGGGTTCATCAGACAATCGGCGGCTTGACGAGGCCGCCGATGCAGCAGTGGCAGCCGGTCAAATCTGCCACTGGTGAAAATGAAGCAACGGCCGGCACGCCTGGCTCCAATGACACTTTGGCCATCATCGCGGTTACGCTGGCCGCCATTGTTGCATTCCTCAATGTCTTTGCTACCCAGCCGCTCCTGCCGCTTTTTGAGCAGATATTCCACGCGTCCAAGTCAGAGGTCGGGCGAACTGTCAGCGTCACAACCCTGGGTGTCGCACTCAGCGCGACTTTTTGGGGAGCCTTGGCCGAGCGCGTTGGCCGCCGCAAGGTTATCGTCCTATCCACGTTCCTGCTCGCCATCCCAACCATTTTGGCAGCTAGCGCGGGTAGCCTCACACATTTGGTTATCTGGCGCTTCCTGCAGGGCATCGTCGTGCCCGGAATCTTCGGCGTCACCATCGCCTATATCACCGAGGAATGGCCGCGCGCGCGCGTGCCGAAGGTGATGTCTCTTTACGTCAGCGGCATCGTGCTCGGTGGTTTTCTCGGCCGCCTTTTGACCGGAGTCGCCGCCGCCCATCAACTCATTCCCTTCGTCGCTCCAAACTGGCGTAATGGTTTCTTAGTCATCGGAGCTATTGACCTCGCCTTCGGCTGCATTCTCTGGTGCTGGCTTCCCAATGATTCTGTGCTGCCCGCCGGTGCCGACAAGAAGACAAACATCGCTCGCCACTTCCGGAATCCGCAACTGCTTGCAACCTTCGCCGTCGGATTCAATGTGTTCTTTTCCCTTATAGCGACCTTCACCTACGTCACCTTCTATCTTGCTGCTCCTCCGTTCTGGCTCTCTCCCGCGAAGTTGAGTGCGCTCTTCATGGTCTATCTTGTCGGGCTTATCGTCACGCCTCTAGGCGGTATCTGGATTTCGCATGTCGGTTCGCGCGCCGCTCTCATCTGCTCGGTCGGAGCCGGCATCATAGGAATCCTCCTGACCCTGATCCCGAACCTTCTGGTCATCATCTTCGGGCTGATCCTCTGCTCTTCAGGAGTCTTCATCTGCCAGGCCGCCTCCAACAGCTACATCCAGCGCATTGCGCAGTCGGGTGGACGTGCCTCTGCCACTGGGCTTTACGTGATGTTCTACTACACTGGCGGTAGCCTCGCGGGAGTCTTGCCTGGCTTGCTCTGGCGTTACGGCCAATGGAAGGCATGCGTAGCCCTGATTGTCTTCGTGCAAGCGGTCTCCGTCACAATTGCCGGAAGCATATGGAAGGGCAAAGACTCTTAGTGCCCTGGTAACTTACCGCGTCCACGCATTGCTGCCGTGGCGATACGAATGCATTTTTACCGGAAAGCCCTTCCATCTCCGACAACCATTGTTGTCTCCTCTCTCACTGCGCCTGTTAGCTAAAGCCGACTGCGGCCAATGAGAGGATGTAGAAACGATTTCATCATCGAGTGCATGCCCACCTTGATGGCTCAGCATTGCGCGGCCGAGATGGGAGAATAATTGTTGACTTACACTTTGCGCTGCGTTGCCGTACATACAGTTGGATGTTCTTCTTTTGCCAGCCAGCCACAGAAACCTACTCCTGCCACTGCTCCGATCACCTGAGCTGCAATAAACGGGACAATGTCTGCCGGACGAATTCCGGCAAACGTATCGGTGAAGCAGCGCGCAATCGCTACCGCCGGATTGGCAAACGAAGTCGACGATGTGAACCAGATGGCCGCCGTTACATACAGACCCACAGCACCAGCCACACACTCCAGCTTTCTCTTGCCGCACATCTCGATCACGCACAGCAGTCCGAAGGTCGCCACAACCTCACCCACCAGCATACCTATTCCGTTTCGCGCGTGGTGCGACCATTCGATCACCGGCAGCCCGAACATTACCTGCGCGATCATTGTGCCTGCGATGCCGCCTGCGATTTGCGCCACAGAATACGGCAGCACTTCGCACATCGGAAACGTGCCCTTTACCGCCATCGCCAACGACACCGCAGGATTGAAGTGCGCCGATGAGAATTCGCCCAGCGCGGCAATCAGCACAAACAGAACCGCACCAGTCGCCAGACTATTGACCAGCAACGTCACAGCGACGTTTCCATTCGATAGCTTGTCACCCATAATTCCCGAGCCGACCACGGCTGCCACCAGCGCCCCCGCGCCTGCGAATTCCGCAGCCATTCGTCTTGTAAGTGAGTAGTTCATTAGCAGCATCCCCCACCCGAGCAGCAGCCGTCGTCCGACTTCGGCGCAGGCCCACACGGGAATGCTCCGTGATGGTCAGACATGTCGCCAACCACCTCGAAGTACTTGCCAAAGCGAGTCTGGCCCACCATAGCCGCCGTGTTGCCGCACACCAGCATCGGCTTATTCAAGTAAAAAGTGTGGTGATCGTCCAGCGCGAAGTTGAACTCGCTGCCTTTGATCCCGCCGCGATAATAGGCCACCTGCCCGAAGTCTTCGCAGATGTCCTCCAACGGCAGCTTGAACGCGCGAATCGTAAGCGATGAGAACTTGATGTTGCCAACCTTGGCTTCAATTTCAGGATTGCCGATCTTTGTCTTGTTCTGCCGTACTACACGGAAGTCCATGCAGCCCAGACCGCGCAGCAGTCGCCGGAAGTCTTCCGTGTACATCGCACCGCCCAGGCATTCTCCCAGCAGCACCGGATCTTCGTGCAGCGCCTTCGGAATTCTGCGGTCGGCGAAGATGTCGGAAAAGAACAGCTCTCCACCCGGCTTCAGCACGCGGAAAATCTCTGAGAAGACTCTTTCCTTTTCCGGCGACAGATTGAGCACGCAGTTCGAGATCACCACGTCCACGCAATTGTCCTCAATTCCGGCAGACTTCAAGTCCTCAATATGCCCTAGACGGAAGTCGACATTCGACTTCGCGTATCCGAACCGGTCGGCCATCGTCGCCTGATGCCGCTGCGCCACATCCAACTGCTCCTCGGTCATGTCAATACCTATGACGCATCCCGTTTCACTAACCAGTTTTGAGACAAGGTAGGCATCGCGTCCCGTGCCACATCCCAGATCCAGCACCGAGCAGCCCTCCAACGCCGCCGGAATCGGCGAACCACATCCATAGAAGCGGTCTAGAATTTCCGGCTCGATCAAGTCGAGGATCTCGCGCAGCATCGATGGCAGCGAGTCGGCGGTACAGCATGTCTTGCTCTTCAGCTTCTGCTTCTCTTTAGTCAGAGTTCCGTAGTATTCCTTCACCTTTGCCAACACCTCGGCAGCTGTCGTGGCCATATATGCATCCTCTTATTTCATCTATATAGGTGTTCATGTGCTCCGCCAGACGAGTCGGCGGTATTTATTGCTGATCTAAGAAATAACCTGCCTCATGATTTAAGTGCGCCCTGGCATGAACTGCCTGCGCCTGCGGTACAGGCGAAACAATGAGGGCCGAAGGTGATTTCGTGTCCTGTCAACTGCAGGACAATCTCGCGAGCAGAAAGCTCTCCGAGACGGAGCGGGCGTCCATTGCCCAACGCAAGCCCAAGCGCCTGGTTGAAGTCACAGTCGTAGAGAAAGCCGTCCCACGAAATGCTGATCTGTTCCTTGCACATTACGTAACACAGAGTTGCTGGATTGAATGCTTTCTCAAGCAAGAAACAATAGGAGTTATATTCATTCTGCTTCCGGAGCCCGGAAGCGAAGCGCCCAATCGGGGAGTTCGTTATGGTCAGCAAGCGGTTGAAGGCAATTCCGTACTGCTCGCCCAGAATCCGTTTGTAGTCGCTTTCGAGTTGCTCTTGCGCTGGAGGAAGCGCGGGGCCGTCCGGGTTATAGACAAGCGCTAGCGTGAGAGCAGAATCATCCTGCCCGTAGCCCAACGCATTCAGCTTCCGTAGTGCCTCAAGAGAGCGCATGAACGTAGATGCTCCGCGCTGTTTGTCGACATTTTCTTCGGTATAGCAGGGAAGGCTTGCGATGATCTCCACCCGTTGCTTCGCCAGAAACGTCGGCAAATCCTCGTTTCCCTCTTCGAGAAGCACGGTAAGATTTGAGCGAACGATGACGTGGCGCTTATCGGAGGTCATCTGCTGAACGAGCCACCGGAAGTTCGGGTTCATCTCCGGAGCCCCACCGGTAATGTCCACCGTGCCAGCTCCGGTGCAGCGGACAAATTCGACGGCCAGCATCATTGTTTCCCGGCTCATGATCTCAGTGCGTTGCGGGCCGGCGTCGATGTGGCAATGATGACAGCTCTGATTGCAAAGCCGACCAAGGTTGATCTGTACCGTATGAATGAAATCGCGGCGCAGGCAAACTCCCTCACGCTGCAAACACTCTGCGAATGACAGATGCTGGAATTGCGCTACTGACACGTTCACCGTTTCCCTTTCTTGTTTAACTCGTGTGCCTGAGAAACAGACGAGCCCGTAACCAGAAGCTCATTACTCTTCCGCAGGGGAATAGTAGGCCTATCGCTTGGGCGGCCATTCCAGGGCGTATCCCGGCGCGGAACGTCCGCGGGGTTGCACACTACGACAACAGGCCTACGTTAGTTGGCCCTTGCGATTAGTGAGTTGTTAGCTGCTAAGAGATGGCGAGGAATGGAGGAGGGAGTTGCCAAGTGAGCGTCTGATGTTTGGATGTGCTCCGGTGCGAAGGCTCTTTGGTTTCGTAAGGGATCACATTGAGCAACTGAAGCAGGATTGCAGCCAGTGCGCTCCAGGCGTTCTTGGATCGTGCCAGCAACCGAAGATCTTCGAGAACATCGAGATCGATCTTGACCGGCAACTGCGCGGCCCAACTTTCACCGAACCGCCTCAGGAGTTCTGCAAAATCTGTGTTCTGATGCCAGCGAATGCCCGACAACTGGGCGCGACCTTCGCGATGCAACCCTATCAGGTAGCATCCGCCGCGATGATCTGGGCCTAAGACCAGCCGTTTTTGTTCAAGACTCTGAAATGCACTCGCAATGTCACCCGCAGTGAGGCTAGGGCAGTCCGAGCCGACGATGACGATCTTGCGGTAACCGAGCGTGGCCAATTGTTCGACGGCATCTTCCAACCGCTCGCCAAAGCTGGCTCCGGTGTACCGCTGCAAATGTACGGTGTACGAGCGGCCTTTCGAAGCGCTCGGCTCCACCGAGGTAAAGATGTGAACGTCGATCGCCTCGGTAGCAAGTCCTGTGAATCTTCTGGTATTGAACAACCGTTGAAACGGAAGCGGCCACTTGCGCCGTTGACAGTCTATTGCCGCCGGGTCGGCGAAGACGAGGAGAGCTTGGGCTGAACGCGCCACCATTCTCTCGCCGGGCGCAGCTTTGGGACAATCCCGCGCACCACAACCCGAACTGATGTTGGGCATCAGATCTACGACGTCGTTCTGATTAGGCCAGTCCATATTTGAAACTACGCAACCTTCGCATTGCACGCAAGCTGCCAAACTACCAATTACGTTGTAAGCACTCTTCCCCGCGATCACGATTTCAAGAACACACCACATTCGCCTGTCTCGTGGACATGATGGCTATCTTGTGCGTCTCGCCCCGTTGCTTTCGCTGGCTTCACAGCGACCAAACTGATCGCGCTGCCGGCAGAGCAGCACATCGCCGATTTCTGTATCCCACACGCCCGGGAATGCCTCCTCCAAGGCCTCCGCATGAAGAACATTCGCGAGGAATAGTGAGTGATCGCCGACAGTCCGGCGTTCTTCTATACGGCATTCCAAATAGCCCAGCGCTCCGGCTATTCGTGGCGGACGGACGCAATGAGACTTTTCTGTCTGAAGGGTTGCGTTGGCAAACTTATCCACGCTTTTGCCCGAACAGTTGCCGCACGTCTCAACCGCTTTAAGAAAACTCTGCCCAACAATGTTCAGTACAAATTCGTTGGTCTCAAGCAGCAATGAGTGCGAGTGGCGGCTTGGCGCGATACTGATGGCGATGATCGGAGGCTCATGTGAAACCGGCATAGTCCAGGTCACGCTCAGAACGTTCGGCTGCCCTGTCGTATCGCAACACGTGATAAGCGCCACCGGTCTGGGGTTTAGCAATGCGGCAATGTCTCTTCCTTTTACGTTGACCATGCTCATCACACTTGCGGAGGCAGATAGATCTTCGCACGAGAGTCAGGTATTGCCTTTTTCGCAAGCTCGGCAAGTCCTTCTATGAGCAATGGCATCTGGGCGTAGGGAACCCCCATGAACATCAGGTCGTCTCCGACATCGGAAGATGCGCGACAGCCATAGCATCCCAGGGAAATGTTGATCTTGCCACTCGTGTACGGCAGCAGTGTGGTCTCGACGCACTGCGCGTTGTAACCACTGACCTTGAAATCAAATTTTTTTCCCGTGAAGTAGGCAGCAGCCATGCACAGCCACATCATCTGCTCAGGTTGCGCGATGATGGCGATGATATCCGGAGCCATAACCGCTTTTTCCAGCGGAGTTACCAGCGTCGCTTGAACCGAGCGCTGCGGCAATTGCGGACGCTCGGCAACCATCTGTCGTGCAGCTTCGATTGTGGCCAGCTTGCCAAAGCGGATATATAACTCGCCGCTTGCCAACTTGGGTGGAATTTCGGTCAGCCCCAAAATCGATGTTCCGTCGGGACAGGCATGACAATCTGCTGTCATAAGCAGACTCTTACCCCGGCGGGCAGCCATCAGCGACTGGCAGTAACGCAGCTTAGTCCGCGGCTTAGGAACATCCGGCAGCACTTCGCCTTTCGGGATCAAGCTGATGGCAACGGGTTTCCACCGCAGACGCAGGACCCGTTCCAACATGGAAGACCATTCGTAGCACTGCCATTGTTGGTGTGGGTCTGGTTGTGTTTGGGGTGCGGACTCAATTGAAACAGATTCCGACGGCGGTTGCACAACGCGCAAGGCGCCAGTTGGGCATTGGCCGACACAAGTGTCGCACCCCCAACAGTCTTCGACGCGGAGCGGCATGGGCCGTCGATCACCATTGTGACCTTGCATCTCGAATACCGAGACTGGACAGAAGTCAGCACAGGTTCCACAACCATTGCAGCGTACCTGATCAATCTCAATTTGCAACATCGATGGTCTCCCTTGGGTCGTTACGCTGTGTACTCATGGTTCACTCCGCTCGATTCTGTCGGAAGTTGCCTGCACGACAGCCCGTCATACGTTAATCTGCTTGCATTTCATGATCCGTTGACTGCGGTCCGAGGATCTCATCGTGTTCTTTCGCAATCGGATAGACGCGGCACGGCAGTCCGTTATAACTCCACTGCCCGAGTAACGGGTCGCAGTTCTCAAACTCCGCATTGGTCAGAACATTTGCATTGGAAATCCAGATGCTATCGAGTTCATTGCGCTCGGTCCCTTCCCCAGGAAACCACCAACCGTACTCCACACTCACAACACCGGGGCGCATCACAACGATCCTGGTAGTGAAACGCGCCTGACCAGAGATGGTTTCTACCCTCACCTTTGCTCCATCGACAGCTCCAATTTTGGCTGCGGTCTCGGCGCTCATCTCCGCCCACGGCGTTGGGTGAATCGCGCGCAACGTTTCAACCTGATGAAAAGAGGATGCATAAAAGGGCTGGCGGCGGGCGCCGGTAATCAACTGTAAAGGAAACTCAGCATCATATATTGCTGCAGGCTTGTTCTCCGGCAAGGGCTCATACCCGAGTGTGTGCAGCATATGGGAGTACAACTCAATCTTCCCGGAAGGTGTAGAGAAGCCGGTTGCTCTGCCGGTTTCAGGGTTGATCTCCTTGTGTTTTTCGTACTTGCATTCGGGAGCGTAGATGCCGGTTTCGCAAAACTCACTCCAAGTGAGTCCTGCGGGACGGAAGACATCGTCGAGCGCTTCCTCGAAGGTTGACCATGGCCAATCAGAGGCTTCACCGAGCCGTACACCGAGGCCACGCCAGAAATCAAAGTCCGCATGCCGCTCGAATAGCGGAGATATTGCGGCCGGACCTCCATAGGCAATATTCGCAACTCCGGCATTTGTCTGAACTACCGGACGCTCCATTCCACCGGCGCTTGGCAGGATGTAATCGGCCAACATCGCCGTTGGAGTCTTAAAATACTCAAGCACGACGAGCAGGTCCAAACTCCGCAGCGCCCGGTAAATCAAATGGGTATCGGCCTGGGTCAACAACGGGTTGCTCCCCATCACGATCATGGAACGGATCGGATAAGGTTCTCCGCTGAGCATGGCCCGCCAGACAAGATTCGGGTGGGCAGAGGTCAAGTAGCGCTTTGGCAATCGCTTGCCAGCCAGCCGCGTATGGGAATCGACATTCTCATAACCGGAGTAAGTCTGGAGCAACAGGCGATGCTGGCCCAGTTGCTTTTCCTTTTGCCCCGCAGGCAGCCGGTCACTTAATTCAAGATCGATTTCGGGAGTAATGTCAGGCGTCTCTCCGAGATAGTTTGACCCAGGGATGTCTACATTCCCAGTAATAGCCCTCAGAATTGCCAAGGCTCGATGGGTGGCAATGCTGTTCGCACCAATTTGGTCGATTCCCCTACCGCTGATGATGGTGGACGGACGCGCCTGCGCAAGCAGCCGTGCGACTCTAACGATCTCAGCGGCGTTCACCCCCGTGATTTCAGCACATCGTTCTGGCGTGTAGCTTGCAATATGCGATTGCAACTCGGGGAATCCATTACACCACTCGTCAACAAAAGCCTCGTCGTGGAGCTTTTCCCCAACGATGACATTCAGCAGACCCAAAGCTAGAGCGCTGTCGGTTGCCGGTTTGATGGCGAGCCAATGCTTAGCCAGCGCAGCCGTTCGAGTACGCCGCGGATCGACCACAATCAGGTTTCCGCCGCCATTTGCGAATTTAACAATCGAGCGCCAGAAGAAAGAATTATCCGACTCGGCAGGATTGGTTCCCCAGATGATCGCGCACGATGTGCGTTCCGGATCCAGTTCGTTGTCGATGGGCCAGCCGAACGTCAGAGTGTTGGTCCAGATGCCAGGGTTCCAGCAAATCTGGCCGATACCGACGTTGTTGGGACTGCCGAACAGATTCATGAAGCGGTGCATCGGCCAGTAAGTCGCATGCGGGCCGCCGATGCTGGTTGCCAAGGTTTCTGCGCCGTAGCTCTGTTTAAGATCGCCGAGCCGTCCGGCAATTTCGTCCAACGCTTGTGTCCACGGGATTTGCTCCCACTGGCCGCCGCCTCGCTCACCAACCCGCTTGAGCGGAAAATTCATGCGCTGAGGATGATTGAGTATCTCAGCGTTCGAGCGCCACCGCCGACAGCCCTTCATGATGGAGGTATCGTAGGGGTAGCGGCTGGGGTCTGGTTCCACGGAGACAACGCAGCCGTTTTCAACGTGAGCCGTGAGCGCACACAGGTAGCCGCAGAGACGGCAGTTGGTACGCTCGGTGCGACTCATCGAACCGCTCCTACAGACGCCAATGCAACCCCTTGAACGGGATGGATACGCTGTCCATTGCAGCCGGTCAGGTGATAGGAGCAGAAAGGCAGCATTCTTCCATCTGGAATGGCAACTACCATGCTGCACTCCCGAAGGCGCTCCAGATCCATCGTCCCGGCATCCATGTAGTTCATGATCACCAGAGAAAGTCCCTCAACGTTTTCGCCCGCTTGCTGCAACAGGATGTCGCGAAACACGGAACCCTGCGGACTGTTTGAATCGAATGCAGTTCGATACTGTTCGGGCGAAATCTCTCGCGTGATTGGGACAAACCCATTCGGCTTGCGAACAAGAAAAGTACCAGAGTCACAGAGTGGGTGCGCACAACCTAGTGGGAAAAAATCATAGGGGTCGACTAAATCAGGACATTGCTCCGCCAGCGTGAAAATAATGTCACCCATCGAAAGACGCCTGGGCTGTCCAACTTCGAAGCGGCCCGAGGTGAACGCAGGTTGCAGCGCAAGCCCCGCAACGATATCGACGTTCTTCAATGCGAACCGCAAGACATCGCCGACCTGATCGAGGTTTGTGCCATCGATCACCGTCATGGCCAGCACAACTTGCAAACCGGCCCGGCGGCAGTTCTCGATCGCTTGCAGCTTCGTGGCTAACAAATCGGCTCCGCGAATCTGCGAGTACAGTGACGAAGTTAATCCATCGAACTGGAGATAGATACCGGTAAGACCTGCTTCTTGGAGGCGGAGAAGGTACTCGAAATCGCGAGAGATCACGATACCATTCGTGTTCACCTCAATGCCTTCGAATCCCGCCTCGCGGCCTAAACGAACGATCTCCGGCAAGTCTCGACGCAAGGTTGGTTCGCCGCCTGTGATCTGAATGCCCGGCGCCGTTCCAACCTGCGCCCGAATCTGTTGGAAGATCTGCTCCAAGGCCGGAAGTGATATGTCTGCTTCAGCCACATCGGCCGACATGAAACAGACCGGGCAGCGAAGATTGCAGCGCCGTGTCACCTCAATCTCGACAAGTGTTGGCTTTCGCAGATGACTGACGCAGGGTCCGCAATCTCGCGGGCATCCTCGATCGAGTAAAGTCATACATCTAGGCGGGACTAAAGGAAACGAGAAGGAGTTCATCCAGCGGTAATGCTCTACGTCAGGCCACACTCTCAGCTCGGAAGCGCCGTGTTCATGACACTCCTTCGCAAGATATACGGCGTTATCTTTTGAGACGAGGTTGGCTTCCACAACCTGCAGGCAGACCGGGCATACGCTCAAGGTCCGGCTAAGAAACGCGGGGGCTGACATCGCCATCCTCCTGGGTTAACACTTTCGCTTTCTCCAATCGGTCGAGGTTCAACTCGCCCGCTTCCCCCTGCCACATCGCTATCTGATTCCGGGCGATCTGCTCATAATCAATCCGGAGGTTGAAGACGAGTTCGAGACAATGGCGAACCTCACCCTTCTGTGCGAGTGGCGAAAGTCTGCGCGAACAAGCCAAGCACGAGGTCACCATACAACTGGCCCCAGAGCGATCGAACTCATCGACCCTTCTGCCAGCTCGGGACAGGCAGAGATCTGGGTCGATGAGCGGCACAATCCCTCCAGAGCCGCAGCAAATCGTATCTCTCCCTGAGTGTTCCATCTCCGACACGGGATGCTCGCCGAGGATTGCGCGCAGGTCCGCTCCAAACTCGCCGCTTTCGCGGTCGGCACAGGAGTCGTGTACCGTAAGGCTCTGGGTCCCGGGAATACGAACATCGGCTTCACGGAGAAGCCTATAAAGTGAGACTACTTCAATGCCTTCAAGTTTCCCCGCGAGGCTGGCATGGCAATTGGCACACACCGTGACAATACGGGCCGCCCCCGCAGCTCGTAATTTGGAAAGAAGATAACGCTGCAGTTGGTCCTTGCGGCTTTCTAGACCCAGACTGGCGAGCGGTTTTCCGCAACACAAATCGGTAAAGCCAAGCACCATTCCCTGCGATTGAAGCCAGGCATGGGCTGCGCGCGTCAACTCCGGTGCATACGTGGCAAGCGAGCAACCGGGAAAAAACAAAGTATCACAGTGATCGCGCTTTAGATCGTCATAGTTAATTTTATAGGTATCGCGATACAGGGAGAAGCCATTCCAGTCTCGATCAACGAAAATCGGCTCAAAGCCATCCAGTGACAATCTGCCTTGATCCACTAAGAATGATCTTGCGCTCTCAAACAACAATCCTGCATTCAGAGCAGAGGGGCAATCCCTGGTGCAGAAGCCGCAAAGATCGCAGCGCTGTATCAGGTCGCGCAGTTTGGAAGAGTCCTTCCCTTCAAGGAGCTGCTTGGCAATTTCACCAGGATTGAGGCCGGAGTCACGCAGTAGATCACAGGCCGAAACACATGAGCCACACTGACTGCATTGTTCACTGCACTGGCTCAGTGCTTTCACTAACTCAAGATTCCGGTCCATATCTACTGTCCCAATCCACTTCTGCAACGGTAACACTCAAACACTTCCTAGCTTCTATTCCATGCTCTCAAGAATGCTTCATCTCTCCAATGCAAGCGCGTGATGCTCCCTGAGATTGCTGAATCCCTTGCATGTAACCACGCAAGGGATTCAGCGTCAACCGACTGGGTTATGATGCCCCGCCCTAGTGCGTAGAAGCGGCGCTGGCCATCTCCGGAACGGCATTACGCCGTGCCGCAGCCGCGTGCCGCGACAGAACCAAGACGATCACAGCGATGAGCAGCCCGGACAAGCCGTTCACCACACAGATTCGCCCAACGCTCCAGCTGTGGGCGAGGAGAACGCCTCCCACCACCGGTCCCAGCATGGAGCCGACTTTCCCGACTCCATACGCCCAGCCTATGCCCGAGCCTCGGATCGAAGTCGGATAGGAAATAGTACCGAGTGCCATCAATCCGGTGTTCCCACCATTGACGAACAAGCCGGTAATGCCTGCCAGAATGGCAACCACCATAAACGGATTGTGGGACCCTAACCCGAAGATACTTACAGTGATGAACGCGAGGACAAACCATATTTCCAGCACGTGGTACACGTCAAATTTGTCCATCAGGCGGCCAATGATAAGCGAGGCTATAAGCGAACCCAGGTTAAGGAACGCATACGCCACGCTGTATTGTCGAATGGAAGCCCCGGCGTTGCGCAGCAGGGTTGGGGTCCAGGAGAGCATGACCCACAACAGGTAGAAACTCAGGAAGAAGAGCATCCAGACCGCTATGGTAGTGAACGCGCGGCCCTCGGTAAAGAGATGCTTAACGGGCACGCCAGAGAGCTTCTTCTCGTTGCTGTAGAACTCGGTCTCCTGATCTCCTGCCATCGCTGGCGAGATCCTGGAAATTATCTTCCTCATTGCCAGCTTGTCTTTCCCTTGGCGCACCAGGAATGCCAGCGATTCGGGAAGGAACATGGCGACCATCACGCCCACAATAATCGGAGGAATGCCCCCCACCCAGAAGAGCGATTGCCATCCATGATGCGGAAGCAGCCATGCCGCCGCAAATGCGGCGATCACGGATCCCAGCGGCATCCCCGCCCACATCATTCCAGTGACAAAGGCGCGCCGGTGGCTGGGCGCATATTCGCATCCAAGAGCCAGCGCATTGGGAATGGCCCCGCCCAAACCGATTCCAGCGAGGAACCGGAACAGGGCAAGTTGCGGGACGCTCCCTACGGTGGTGGTCAGCATGGTGAAGAGTCCGAAAATTAGAGCAGAGATAAACAGACTTTTCTTGCGGCCCCAGCGATCGGAAAGCATTCCGATCATCATTGCCCCGATCAGCGGTCCCATCTGGCCGGCGCCAACCGCCAATCCCAGAGCAGTCGGGCTAGCATGCAGGTACTGGGCGATCTTGGGCAGAGTAACCCCGATCACCACGAGATCGAAACCGTCCAGGATAATCACAAGAAGGCAAAGGGTATAAACTTTGATATGGAAGGATGTGATTGGACTTTTATCAAAAACGTCCGTCACACACACGCTTCTGGCCGCCATAATTTGCTCCTTAGGATGAGTAACGGCGAATTCTTACCACCGTCTAGAAAATAATCTGTCGCACGTTCGTTACCAGACCGCTCGGCCTGGATTCTTCCCTCGAAATCGATCTGGAGTCGGCTTATCCGGCCAATCTCTGAGTTTTATTTAGCTGTATCGGAGCGTACCTGTTTCGGCGGTTGGCGAGTCGGGCGGGGCAGGAGCGGTCGGCGCTGTTAGGAAGGGAGCGGCGGGACATCCAGAAATACGGTCCTGTGCGTAAGTCGCGAAAGGGTCTTAAGCTGATGAGTCACATGCCTTGGGTAAGAACGAGGCAGCTGCAACTCGAGCTCACAGCCTGGTCCGCGATGAAGGAGACGCGGTGGAAGGTGCTTCTTTTCGCACGACCTTGGCCGGGAGACTGGTACGAATCGCATGGCTGACACGGGCCATCCGGTCTCAGTTTGACATGATGTGTCATTTTGAGAGGAAACGTAAGGGCATTCAGTCCGAGCTTCGTGGGCGCATCATGTCACTGGGCTCCAGTAGCTTGGGGTTGCCGGCAGCAGCAAAGAGCCGCCACCGTTCACCACTCATCTCTGCCCCTCGAAACTCGCCCGAAACAGAGATGCCACCGGATATAAGAAAAACGTTACATAAGCTTTTCCGACGGAGGAAGTCTCGTGCACTGGGAATCCAAACAGGTTTTATCTTACTCGGGCTTCTTTTCGTCCCCTGGCTGCGCACCTTCTACGGGCTTCACACCCTCTGCCTTCTTCGCGGCTTCTGCTGCCAGCCTCTCGGCTTCTTCCTTCTTTGCGGCTTCTATCATGGCAGTAAAATCAGTCTTACAAAAAGGACACTTCTTCTGAAAGACTCCTCCAATCGGTATCAGCTTTTTTCCACAGTTTGGGCAAACCTGTGCCTTCGCTACACCACCTGGTCTGAAACACATAAGCGACTCCTTTAATGTGAATAAATAAAATGAAAATGCCCGCACGGCTCCTAGGAAATTCCAGTATTCGACTCCTCTGTCCAAGAGTCGTACTTTGATTAAGCTTGGGGCTCCCAGACGCTTATATAAATTGCTTGCAAATAGCCGACCATAGTTCGAATGCAGACCTCAGCAATTCATCCAGGGAATGGAGTACCGTGAGTAATGAGGCGCAGGCTGGCACCAGGTTTTCTGGATATTTCCGTGTCATTTATTCGTTAGGAACGAAGTTTGCTTCGCCACTGGATGAAGGCGTGCAACACGGTTCCTTGGAGAGGCCGCGATTTCTTGACGCCTGGGAGCGATAAATGTGCTGGTCATGCAATCCGTACTGCGGAGGGTGTAAGCCTCCTAAGCCGCGACCGGTCCGTTGTCCATTTTGCAATGTCTTCAACTTCCCCGACCGGACGAGTTGCGTCAGATGCGCCCATACCTTGCCTCCTGTGCCCCGGCCGTCTCCTGTCATATGCCTCTATATCGGCGAATCCTGCGCCAATCCCTGCCAGCGCCACAAGAAACCACCTGCCGAAGGGGAGGATCCCTATTGCCTGTGGCATACCCCCCTCGACAGCGGACGGCAGGAGTCTGAAGGATAGTATCCTCCAGCCAGGCGGAGGGCAGTCGATGTTCGGCAAATATATCTGCGCCTACAAACTGAAACGCATGCCGTCGTATGCGAGGCTCACCTGCGGATGCCGGGAGATCTTGTTCCGCAAATCTTTATCCGTGATCGGATTAGCGTAGTGAAGTGCCAGATGGGTTAAAACTGTGTGCTGTGCCGCAACTTCTCTTCCCAGTTCGATCGCCTGATCCACCGACATATGCTGATCCGGAAACCAGTTTTCATCGTGAAATGTAGCGTCACATATCAGCCAATCGACTTCCGCCACTGCTTTCTTCGTCGTCTCGGGCAGCTTGGCCGTGTCGGTGAAATAGGCCAGACGTCTGGTCCCTGATTCAATCAGCAGTCCAGCGGTTTCGCAGCCGTGATTGGCCTCCAGTGGCGTGATGCAGATGTCGCCAAATTGGCAGGTCGTGCCGAATTCCCACGGCACACAGCACAGGCAGTCGAGCATATATGGAAAAGCAGCTGCGAACTGGCTCTCGGCCGACGGTGGCACAGCAAACCCAAGAGGCTCGTTGCGCTGCAGCCTAACATAATATTCAAGCTCTCCGAGGCCACCGAAATGGTCGTAATGCCAGTGCGTCAAGAAAACCTGGTCAATCTGTTTGATTCCTTCTCTGAGTAACTGTCCGCGAAGGTCCGGAGAGGCATCGATGAGCAGGGTGCCCCCGCTCGCAGCAACAAGCGCCGCGCCGCAGCGGCTGCGGGTAAGAGTAGGGTCACTGGCGGCTTCACGGCATGCGCAGCAGCCGCAAAAGAAGGACGGGACCCCCGTCCCGGCGCTGCTGCCAAGAATTGTGAACACCGTCTCCTTCATCGCATTTCTCCTTTACTCCGCTGGCTGCCTCAGCGTCATGGGGCCGTGAAGCACATAGCGACGGGACTGCAATCGTCGCGCTCGTGGCAAGTCCCACACTGGTCGCGAAAAGGATCGGCCAGCTCTGTGAAGTCGCAGCGTTCAAAACCGTACTTGTTATAAAAACCAGCAGCCATTCCCCGCGCGATAGTGGTTACACGATAGCCCTTGCCGCTCCCGTCCAAGGCATCACGGCAACACTTCCAGGGATCTCTGAGCATCTCCTGCAAAAGCTGGCTGCCAGCGCCGTTGCTCCGACACGTTGCATCAACCGCAATGAGCAGGAGATGGAAGACATCATGGTCTGACTGAGCCAGCATGGCACCCCCAAGCAGGATGGAATCTTGCTTGATCACTAGATGTTCTTCTATCTTTCCGGCAAGGTCCATACCCGCAGCGACACAGATTTCCCGAAGCTTCTTTTTGTCGCGGCGGGCCGCAAATTGTATCGTCATGGGCACACGAAATTCTTAAGCCTTTCTGCACCGGGCTGCCCGCCATTCGACGTTCACGCCCGCATAAACACGAGCAAGAGCAATGCCACTCATCGTCGAAAGACAGGGGTATCCGCGGTCGCCTCTCTCGTGGTTGTCTACGGTATCTTTTCTATTCGCCGATGCCATCCGCTCGAAAGGTCTGGGCCGCAGCCTCGTTGGCAAAGCGCTGCCGCCATTGGTCTCGCTACACCCAGCCAGTTGCTACGAGAAATACCCGTTTCTTGGTCAAAAGCTCCAGATTTAGCTTCTGATTGGTACACGCTGAACATCCATTTCCAGGATACCTTACTCCTTCATGGTCATCTCGCGTCGGAAACGCAACCTGGCTTCAGTCACCTTCCCCTGGACAAAAATCTGATGGATTGCCGTAGTCGGATGTGATAACGTCTCGGGTTTGTAAGTCCTATTCTTAATTCTTAGTGATTGTGGTCTGGAAGACTTACCCTCTGTCCAGCCAGTTTGCGTTGCAGTGCGGCGATGTTACGCTCGGCGATGGGGACGATGGGAATATACGATGAATCTCAAGGCTCGCGCTCCTGACAGTCTTGTGCTAAGCGCAGTTCAGGCCATCGGTATGGATGATAATGAAAAGCTAAGCGGGAAGAGATGGCATGAGATCCTACGCTGTAAGGAGGATTTTCTCAGAAATGGTAGCGACGGTCCCTGTCGCAAAGTTCGCATCGATAGCGAAGTGGTGGAATCCTGGCTGCGCTCGCGCCAGATGGGAGTTGATCCGCACGCTATTCGCACCAACACCGATAACAACAAACTGGCCGAACTCAAGACGAAACACCAGTCGTTAATTCAGGGTGTTTTGGCCCTTATCAACCCAGTCAAGTCGGTTATGGTTTCCCACGGGTACCTGTTCTATTTGGTCGATAGGTCTGGCCTTATCCTTCTTAATGAAGGCGTCTGGACGGAAAGCGAGGTACTCGCCAGGCAATCTTCCCGTTGCGGCATTCTCGCCGATGAAGGGTCTGAGGGAACCACCGCGCATTCACTCTGCTTCCGACTTAAGCGCCCGGTCCAGTTGCTCGGTCCTGAACACTACTGCTCTGCTTTCCAAAATCGGATCGCTTCGGCCGCGCCGATTATGGGCGACGACGACGAGGCGGTCGCGGGTCTGGTGGTTTTCAGCCCGCCGGTGCAGGACCAGAACATCAGTTCTCTCTATCTCAGTACCTTGGGGTTAGTGCCGGCGCTCGCGTTAGCAGCCGAAATGCAACTAAAACAGAACCAGAGCAGCACCAGTCATAGCGTGGCGCGACAACAAATAGAGATCCTGCAGGCCGACCTGCACAGCGCCAAGAAAGAAGTTGTCAGTGTGCACAAGGAGCTCGCGGCTTCACTCGCATTCATTGATGAAGGCATGATGGTCGTCGATCGCAGCGGCAAGATCCTGCAGGTCAATCCGGAGGCCATCAGGATTCTTCAGGTGAGGTCCGAAGAAATCTGTAACCACAACATCAATGAATTTCTCCGTGATGGATCCACCCTGATGAAGAGAGCGCATAACGGCGAGAGTTTCAACAGTGAGGAACTTATCAAGCTCGGCTTCGGTAGAACGCGGAACCACCGGATTCAGGCCCATCCGATTCTCAGCTATGACACCAATGCCCTCGATGTCATGATGCTTAAGTTCGTCTCCAAAGAACAGCCGAGCAGCCATCAAGGGGTCAGCGCCAGATACACCTTTCCCGGCATTCTCGGAGAGAGCCGCGAAATCAAGACCGTTATCGCCCAAGCCCAGCGTTACGCCAATTCCATGGAAAATATCCTCATCCTGGGCGAAAGCGGTACCGGCAAGGAACTCTTCGCCCAGTCGATCCATAATGCTTATCGTCCCAAGGGACCCTTTATGGCGGTTAACTGCGCGGCACTGCCCCATGAACTGATAGGCAGCGAACTGTTCGGCTACGAGGGGGGCAGTTTTACCGGCGCCGATCGTCACGGCAAAGTCGGCAAGATCGAACTGGCTCACGGTGGCACCCTGTTCTTGGACGAAATCGGCGACATGTCCTTAGAACATCAAGCGATCCTGCTGCGCACCCTGGAAGACAAGAAAGTCATGCGCGTCGGCGGAAGCTGCTACAAGGACGTTGACTTTAGACTGATTGCCGCCACTAACAGGGATCTGGCCGAGAAGGTCAAGGAACACACTTTTCGCGAGGACCTGTTTTATCGTATTTCTGTTCTGACGATCTCGATTCCTCCGCTTCGTAAACGCATGGGGGATGTCGTTTTTCTCAGCAGGATCTTCCTCGAAAATTACTGTCGCACGCAGGGCTGCGACGTTCCGGTCATTAGTCCCGAGTTCATGAAACTGCTAGAGGAATATGCCTGGCCTGGCAATGTCCGCCAGTTGCAAAATGCCATTCACCACACCATCAATACCTCCGAAGGAAACACCCTTGAGCCGGGAGATCTTCCGCAGTACATCCTTTCCGAGATTGGCCCGACCGCTTCGATAACAAAGATGTTTCACTTGGGCGGCCCGGCAAATGGGACACTGTCGCTTAAGGAGATCGAAAAAGCGACTATCGAGGCGGCACTGCTGTTGCACTCCAACTGTATAGAAGCCGCGGCGGGCAGTGTTGGCCTGAGCCGCTCCACCTTTTACCGCAAGATGAAGGAATACAAAGTCGCACGGGAACCAATCGCCGCTACAATTAGGCCCACGCAGGGTAGAAGCGGTAAGTGCTGATTGTCGGTAGCATCCGCGCCAGGACGAGGCGCAAGAATAGCCTGAAGAGCAGGAGATAGAGAGGTTGCGGCCAGCGCCGCAGAGGAGGTGTTGGTGCGGCCGTCCGTGCCGATGAGACGTTGCGCTCGCTGGCCATAACCCCCATCAATTGCCAAAAGCTTCTGTTGCCAACGGTGCAGCCCAGCCCTGATCGGGCAGACAAACCCCGTCGGATGTCATCAGGTAGTCTGGACACCGACGGGATTCCCTTCTCGACAATGATAACGATTACTTTTGTTCCTTATCCTTCTCTTTTTCTGCCTTCCCTTTGTCTTCTTTGAACGTGATCTGTCCGGCTTCATATTCCTTTGAAGGCACAAACTTTGTCGATCCGTAATTTTGGCCTGGTTTCGCTGCCAACGGGTCGACTACGGTGATTGGCTTCTTGACGATGACCTTATTTTCAGCCTTGTCACCCGCAGCCGTTGAGTCCTCACTTGCGATCACCTTAGTGAGATGTATAGTCGGCGCCTGAGGGTCGGTGAAGATTATGACTTTCCGGCCTTTTCTGGCAGCGCTCTTTGCCAGTTCTTCCAACGTGCCGTACTCCATGCACGCAGCCAGGCAGTGATGCACACAGGTCGGTTTCTTCCCGGCCTTCACCCGGTCCGCACAAAGATCGCAAAACGATGTTGGAGTCGGGATGTAATCCCACTCGATCTTCCCCGAAGGCAGCTCGCGAGGACCGTTCTCCAAGAGCTTGATTCCCCACTGGCCCTTAGTCAGCTTATGCTCATTCTTGCACGCAACAACACAGGAGCTGCACCCTGAGCAGTACTCATAATGAATTAGCAAACCATTTGCGGACATTGGTGTCGCCTCCACTCTTCCTTCAGTCTTCAGAGCCAGAGGTTCTGAATTTTTATCACATGTCGTTTTTTTCGCCAGCTCCTCTCCCGGCAAGCCGGGAGGGGAGCTGCGAAACTATGCCGTGACCTCTTCAGCAGGATCAAGTTAATCCGCCTGAACCGCTTCGTGGTCGAGCTGAGCCGCCTCAGCTTCGAGTACTTCCGGCTTAACATCTGCACGATAGGACTCAGGAACCGAGACCACCACATCTTCGAAATGCTCCAGCCTCGTGGCTTTGCAGATCATCTGTTTCGACGGGTTGCCAAAGCCCAACACCCCAATGTGCTTATGCGGCACTAGGTTGTTGATATTGGATTCCCATACGCCGAACAGATTGGGCTCTTCGCCTGGAGTTTCGGGGTACCACATGCCATGCGTTGAATGAACGACCTTGCGGTGAATGCAAGGTGTCAGATGTGCCCGCAGCTTGGCTTTGCCAAACATGTTTTCGACCAGAACCCAGTCGTTTTCTCTGATATTCAGCAATTTCGCTGTATCAGGATGAAGTTCCAACACCGGATCCGGATCGATCTCGCGCAGCATCGGCAGATGACGATGTTCAGAGTGGAACGATGTCGTCTTCCGTGCGCCCGTCGTTAGAATCAGTGGATATTCCTTGAACAACTCTGGGCTGCTGATCGGGCTGTAAGGAGGCTCCTTGAAGTAAGGCAGAGCATCATCGCCCCACGCTTCGAAGAGTGTCGACGACAGCTCGACCATACCGGTTACGGTGTTGAAGCCGGGCTCGCCGTCTGCGCGCAGGAGGCCCTTTTCATACTTCTTGTAAATATATTTTGGCTGATATACCCCCATTTCGCTCAGCCCGGCAAAATCGACGCCTAGCTCTGGCTGCAACTGTTGAGAGAAGAAGTCCTTGACATCTTTATAAGGCCACATGTCCGGATGTAGTTTTTTGCCCAGCTCTATGCAAACCTCGATATCCGAACGGGTCTCACCGACGCGCAAGGCTTCGTTGATTGCCCCCAGCACAACCGAATTACGGCCGAAGTGAGTGATAACCACCCCATCGTGCTCCGCAAACGTCGGCAGCGGCAGGAAGACGTCGCCCAGCGCCATGGCCGTAGGAGTCATGAAACAATCTTGAACGACGTTGAACTCAAGACCCTTCAAAGCCTTATACCAACGCATTGGCTGAGCCGAGCACGTCGCAGCCAGGAAGTTACTACTGTTGAACCAGCCCATCCTCAGAGGGTAGGGTTTACCCGTTTCCAATGTGTCCAGGGTTTCGTCGGGATGAGTAGTCGCCATGGCGGTACTCAGAGCCGGCCATTCCTTGGCACCGATCCGTTTTTCCCACAGTTCTTCCGATAAGTTGCGGCGGGTTTCCATTCGCCATTTACCGAGCAGCGCCGCCGGCGGTCCGAGGGTGATACCACCCGGGACATCGAGGTTGCCGGTAATCGCGGCCAGCGACAGGATTGCATGACCCATCTGCACGCCGTTGGGGTTCTCATCTGTTGCTAGTCCCCACTGGAACGAGACAGGCTTTTCGGTGGCAATCTTGCGTGCAACCGTAATGATTGTTTCCTTGTCAACCCAGGTAATTTCCGCTACTTTTTCCGGCGGGTACTCCTGGACGCGCGCCTTCAGGTCTTCGAAGCCGTAGGTCCAGTTTGCGACAAAGTCCTTGTCGTAGAGTTCTTCGTTGATGATGACATTGAGGAACCCCATGGCCAGGGCCGTATCAGTACCGGGACGCAACTGACAGACGTGCTCGGAGCGAGTACCCAGCCACGTCATGCGCGGATCGATACAGATCATCTTGGTCCCGCGCTTCATCATGTCAATCAGAGCGTGACCGAAGAATCCGTCAGGGTTGGAGTAAAGGGCCATCTTGCCCCACTCCACGACATACTTGGGCTGGACGTATTCGGGACTGTCAAAGCGCTCCTTGAAATACCCGGCGTAATCAATTTCCGGATAGCCGGCGCCAAGAATATAGTCGGTAATTGCGCAACGCGGGCCGTAACACGCCCAACCACTCCACGGATAGCAGACATTGGGTGTGCCGATGGAAGCGAAGCCAAGCGGATAGTAGTACAGGCAGGCTTCACGACCGGTGCCGCCAAAGACGACAATCGACTCAGCCCCGTGATCCTGCTTCAGTTGCTTGATCTTCGGAACAATAATGTCCCAGGCCTCGTCCCAGGTAATCCGGGTCCATTTGTCCTTGCCACGATCCTCCGGGGCTCGCTTCATCGGGTACGTGATTCGGTCAGGATGGTGAATATATTCCGCTAGATCCAGACACCTCACGCAAAGACGGCCCTGAGTGATCGGGTGTTCCTCATCACCTTCGACGCCGACCAGTTTGTTATCCTTGACCGTCAACCTCATACCACAAGCAACTGGGTGGTCTCCGGGGGGTGACCATCCGCAGGTCCTTACGGTATAAGAGCCGTCCGTATTATTTGTCTTCCATTCTTTTTTCATTGGCTTCCTTTCCCCTTCTGCCTCGGATGTAACAGCGGCACACAGCCTCACTTCGGGGTAGCTCCTGTGACGCCTTTCACTTTGATCACCGTCGTATTGCACCGGAGAGCGCTCGCGTTAGAGCGCTGGTCGTCGCTTACCTCCGGATCTTCCGCAATCAATACAGCAATCGATGTACCAATTCGAAAGGTCTCGCTTGTCTTAAACTGACTCGACGAAATTGGGAAACACTTTTCCTCGTCAAGAATATCTCTGCAGGTTTCTTTTCTGGGGCGAGAGAAGCTCAGGGAAATGGCGCAAAACATCCATAACCACTGCCCTCAAATGGTTAATTGCAAGTGCAGGGAATATTATGTTGGGATAATCGCCACACCGACAGATGCGCGTGACGGCGAACACCTGAGCGCATCCGGGAGCGTCTCAACATGGCACGGCGTATCAGACTGCTACAGAGTGAGCTTCTCCGGTCAAATGTCCGTTTGCTGCTTGCACCTCTGCGGAGGCAACGACCATGCTGCACTCAAGCAGGCGCTGCAGATCCAAGTTTGCTGCATCCACGTAATTCATCAGCAAAAGGAGAGGCCGACTCCAGCTCGGTAAAGAACCGCTCGGCGATGTCGGGCGCACACAACCTTCGGACTGCCAGACCAAAAGGAGGAGGCTCTTCAGTCTTCTTTTGAGAATTGTGTCACTCTTGGTGTCATTTTGAAAACGGAAAGGTCTGTGCCGCACTCCGGCAAGAGCGCGGCACAGCTCGGCGGGGGTGTATGCATAGACCGGTCCGCTCGGCGAGATCGGAGGTCTTGCGATCACCCGGCGTTATTGTCCTCTTGATTGCGATTGGTGACAAAAACGATCTTCGCCTGGGGATAGGACGCTTTAATGGCCCGTTCGATTCTCAACCGATGGGTCCACAACACCCCATAACAAAGGCCGCATGTTTCCTTCAGGTGAATCCTGATGGACCCATGCTCGGCGGGATTCAGTTGTTCAACTATGCCGCCATCCGCCTTTATACTGGGGCGTAGAGTGGCGAGAATTTCTTCAATCCGGGCATCCATAATTCACCTCTATAGGAAGGCCTACCGTGGCCCAGGGCTGCGCACCGCATGTTGTCTGATCGCGACCCGTTTTAGCATCATGTATGTGAGTAGATGAGCCGGTTACCAATCTCACCCAATCATCATTGGCGGACAATGGCGAGGGGACTCCTGTCCTGTGTGGTATTGCGATCAGCATGCCAAACAATGGCCGGTGCCGAAGCTACTACTGGAAAATTAGCGACGATTATCTCTTTTCAAGCTCGAAGCGGCCGTGCCGCCCCGTCGAAGCGACTAAACCAG
>Ga0364860_10155_pt2 | contig 28452 bp, 27 predicted proteins | sample ExccelAu500001D4_FD_206916 | JGI IMG/M metagenome (GOLD analysis project Ga0364860, IMG submission 206916) | Enriched cells from Trout Bog Lake Hypolimnion, Wisconsin, USA - BchlTB.Aug20.5000.01 .D4 | ecosystem: Environmental > Aquatic > Freshwater > Lake > Hypolimnion/Profundal zone | place: USA...
TGCCTGCTTATATCCACAAAATGTTGTTGAGCTTCACGCCACTTCCTATCCCGATAAAGCGCCAAAGCCACATTAAACTGATCGACCCGAATCTCATCCATTCCGGCAGAAAAACCTGCCGGCTCATATATTCTAACGGGCAACTGTTTGCCAACCACACGTATTCTATCCAATTCGCGGTAACGATAGATTGAAGATGTCAGCTCGTAAGTGGACTCCCCCACCAAAAAGCTTACACCATAGTATTTGGCGGAACTTTCCAAGCGCGCTGCTTGGTTCACCGTATCACCGATCACGGTATAGTCCATCTTCTTTCCTTCAAAGCCAATATTTCCGGCAACCACTTCACCAGACTGAAGCCCCCCGCGAATATAGAAAGGCTCCACCCCCTCGTTTTTCCATTTGACTCGCAAATCATCCATTTTTTTCCGCATAGCGTGAATACACGCCACGGCCAGCTCGGCGTGATCAGGCTGGGTAAGCGGTGCGCCCCAGTAGATCATCACTCCGTCGCCGATAAATTTATCTACCGTACCGTCGAATTGCTCCACCAATTTCACCATCTCGCCCAAATACTCGTTCAGCCTAGTGACTACCTCCTGCGGTGTATGCTTCTCACTATAGGAAGTGAATCCTTTGATATCGGTGAATAATACCGTTACTTCTTTATTGTCCCCGCCCAGCTTGGCCGCATCCGGATCCTTTTCCAAACGGGCCACCAGCTTGGCCGATAGGTAACTTGAAAACATCGCTCGCATCTGTCTGGCGCTACGTTCCAGCACCAGAAAGCGAAAACTCGATCCCACCAGTAATGCCGTAAATGCCGCTATAGGTGGATAGATCATACTGACCCAATGCCCATGCAAGAAAAACTCGTAGCAGACCCACACATATCCGGCGGAAAGTACTAACGTCACCGGTAATGCACTATACAAACGTAACCGGGTAGTCAGCCAATAGGCGATACTGCCCAATAACAGGATGAAAGAAATATCGATTAGCGCTTCCAATCCCGTCTGGCGAACGAAGCGATTGCTGATAATGTTATCGGCAATAGTCGCATGTACCTCAACCCCCGGCGAATTGCCATCAAAAGGCGTGACGCGCATATCGTAGACACCCAATGCGGTTGCCCCGACGAAAAATACCTTACCTTTCAGTAACTCCGGCGCAACTCGCCCGTTCACCACATCGGAAAAAGAAAAATGCGGAAAAACCCCGGAAGGGCCAAGAAAATTGATCCAAAGGGCGTAAACCCCCTTTGCAGGATAATCCGCTCTCACCGGAATATGACGCTGTCCCAACGTGACGTCGAACGCACCCGGCACAAATTCTTTTTCCCCCAAGGCCACCATCGCCCCCTTCAATCCCAACGAGGGGGTGAATTTATCTCCATCCCCGATCAGCAACATGCTGCGTCGATTCACACCATCTGGCTCGGGCAGAAAATTGACATGCCCGATCCCGCTAGCCGAGCTCTCGATTTCCGGGATCGAACTAATGCGTCCGGTGATATTGAACTCTTTATCAAAATCGAATGATGCCCCCAATACCACATTCCCAGCCCGCTTAACCGCATCGGCAAATATCTTGTCCGCCTTGGCATTCTCGTGCTCAGGGAAAAAGATATCAAACAACACCGCCTTTGCTCCGGCGGCTGAGAGTTTATCTATCAAGCGTGCATATTCGGTGCGAGTCCACGGAAAACGGCCCAACTCGGCGATACTCTTATCGTCTATCGCAATGATCGCAATATCGGAATTTGGCGCAAGCTCACCGCGCATGTTGGTGAAACGCAGATCGTAGGTTTTAGCCTCAAACGCTTCAAGGAAAGGATTTTGTGTGTAGTACAGTAGCGTTACAAAAAAGATCGATACAAAAGCCAGCAAGATAGAGACAAGTTTCATCCCTTGCCCCGGAGATTTTTTTTTCACAGCAGAAAGGCTCATAAAACGCTCACTGAACTAGTTTTCCAGCGCATATTCTACCTCCCTGTCATTAATCCAAGGCGAATTTCCGAGGCAAATTTATCGTTAGTTTGTCTGCACCGGAATCTGATCGCGTTGCGCGATGATATTGTTCTCCCCGTCCACGTACACCAGAGAGGGATGAAATCCGTCTAGCTCGGCTTCGGAGTAATTGGAATAGGCTGCGATGATCAACACGTCTCCGGGCTTGGCCCGATGCGCGGCAGCTCCATTCACTGAAATAGTACGGGAACCACGTTTCGCACGAATGGCGTAAGTAGTGAAGCGTTCACCATTGGTGACATTATAAATATCGATCTGCTGATATTCCCTGATTCCAGAAGCATCCAACAAATCATCGTCGATGGCGCATGAGCCTTCGTAATGCAACTCCGATTGTGTCACACGCACGCGGTGCAATTTCGCTTGTAGCATGGTTCGTTGCATATCTGACCTCCTGCAATACTAACCCTTTAATATCGGGCTTCAATAATGTGGGCGCGCATTATAAGTCGCCAGCCCGGAAAGACAAGTCACTACTCGATATTAATCTCCAGATTGTCGATCAAGCGCGTCGCTCCCAGCCTCGCAGCAGCCAGAACGATCAATTCGCAATCCTCACACTTGGGTTGTTTTAACGTTTCCCTCATGCGTACAGTCACATATTCCACCTGCCAGCCTCGCTTGGCAAGTGCAGCACTCGCAACAGCCTCCACTTTCGCGCAGTCCCTTTCCCCATCAAGGATGTCCTGACGCAACTTATTCAATACCTGTTGCAGAAAGACCGCTTCAACGCGTTCTGCAGCAGTCAAATATTGATTGCGTGAACTCAATGCAAGTCCATCTGCCGCCCGCACCGTTTCGCCGCCAATGATTTGAACCGGCAGATTCATCTGGGCGACCATCTGACGAATGATATGCAGTTGCTGATAATCCTTCTTGCCAAACAACGCCACCTGCGGCTGCACGATGTTTAGCAGCTTCAACACCACCGTTGCCATACCGCGAAAATGCCCCGGACGCGACGCCCCGCACAATTCATTGGCAATCGGCGGAGGTTCAACGAACACCGTTTGTTGCAGCGGATACATCTCGCTCACCGATGGTGCAAACACCACATCGGCCAGCCCTTCCAGTTTGGCGCAATCCTCAACCAGTGTGCGCGGATATTGATTAAAATCTTCAGTAGGGCCGAACTGCAAAGGATTGACAAAAATACTTACGACGACACAGTCAGCGTGAGTCCGCGCTTGACGCACTAATTCGAGATGCCCCTCGTGCAGATTACCCATAGTCGGCACGAAAGCGATCTTGGCAGCTTTGCCTAACCGTTCGCGCAATTCCATGATATTGGAGATCTGTTGCATCAGAAGCTATGCTCCTTTGCCGGGAAATCGTTGGACTTCACTTCCCGCACATAGTTCCTTATCGCCTCGCCGATAGAAGCGGCACCCTGCATATAATTCTTCACAAAGCGTGCTTTTTTACCCTGATAGATATCGAGCATGTCGTGCAACACCAACACCTGACCGGAACAATCGACACCGGCACCAATACCAATAGTGGGCACTTGCAGTTTCGCCGTTACCCCGGCAGCCAAGGCCGCAGGCACTGCTTCCAACAACACCATTCCCGCACCCGCCCGGGCAACCGCTTCAGCCTCACGCAACAATCGTTGCGCATCATGTTCGCTGCGGCCCTGCACCCGATAGCCGCCCATTTGATGCACTGATTGAGGCGTCAAACCGATGTGCGCACAAACAGGAATGCCGCGACTGGCCAGAAAGGAGATCGTCTCCGCCATCGCTTCGCCGCCTTCGATTTTAACCATGTGCGCCCCCGCCACCATCAATTTGGAGGCATGCACAAAAGTTTCGCGCGGACTCACTTGAGAAGTACCGAACGGCATGTCCGCGATGATGAAAGCCTGAGTCGATCCGCTCGCCACACAAGCCGTGTGGTAAGCCATCGCATCGAGCGTCACCGCAAGGGTCGATTCACGCCCTTGCAACACCATACCGAGCGAATCCCCCACCAGCAACACATCCACGCCGCTTTTTTCCAATAGCGTAGCAAAACTGGAATCGTAACAAGTCAACATGGCGATCTTTTCATTCTTGTCGCGCATGCCCTGCAATGTAGAAAGTGTCTTGCGCATCATCATGCTCCCAGACTAAAAAATTCACGCGACCCGCGCATATTTTGAATACGCTCCATCAGCAAGCCGAAGTCATCGTCATTATCGACGAAATTCAAATTGTCGCTATTCACAACTAATAATGGGGCAGCATCATAGTGATGAAAAAATTCGCCATAACTTTTCGCCAGTTTAACCAGATAATCGTCACTGATACTACGTTCATAACGAAAACCACGGCGCTGCACCCGCTCGATCAATGTGTCGGTCGACGCCTGCAGATAGATGACCAGATCGGGGGTCGGTGCCTGCGGTGCCAAGCTTTGGTAGATAGCCTGATATAACTTGAATTCATCCTCGCTCAGATTGAGCCGCGCAAACAAAGTATCTTTGTCGAACAGATAATCTGAGATCGTGCGATGACTAAACAAATCCATCTGCGTCAAGTCACGCACTTCGTTGATACGCTGAAACAGGAAAAATAATTGCGTCGGCAAAGCATACCGGGCTGCGTCCTGATAAAAGCGTTCCAGAAACGGATTATCCTGCGGTTTTTCCAACAGCACTTTCGCCCCGACATGATCTGCCAGGCGTTGCGTCAAACTGGTCTTACCCACACCGATAGGGCCTTCCACCACGATGTAGCGATATTTTTCTAACAGCATTATTCCTAATCCTTCAAATCGCATGTAGGAGCGTATGGCTTGCGCGCCTACGCCAGCCGTTCCACTTGCTGTGCATCACATTGCCGTGCCCTTTCAACAGCTTTGCCGATCCCCGGAATAACACAATCCGGCGCAATTTCCAGCAGCGGCTGCAACACAAAAGCTCGTAAATGCATCTGTGGATGCGGAATGGTCAAGCCATGTTCGTGATGTTGTAAATCGTCATAAATCAACACATCCAGATCCAGCGTGCGCGGCGCATTGACAAACTCACGCGTGCGGCCACACCTGTGCTCCAAAGCCAGTAAAGTATCGAGCAAATCGCGCGGGGACAACGTCGTTTTCAGCTGCACTACCGCATTAATGAAATCGGGCTGATCAACATACCCCACCGGTGCACTGCGATACAAAGACGAACGCTGCACCAGTCGTACCTGCGGCAACGTAGCCATTTCCCGCATCGCCTGCAACACCTGCGCATGCGGGTCAGCCAGATTGCTGCCCAAACCGACAAAAGCTGTATGTTCTATCACTCGCCTGCGCTCAATCTATGGGTAACTCTGCCTGAACCGACGATGTATCAGGTTTTTTGTTACGCCGACGCCGCTTCTTCGGCGCAGTGTCAGGTAATAACATCTCGGCACGCCGCTCCTCGGAGGCAGTCTGAAACTCAGTCCACCATTCACCCAACTCCGGATCTATCTCGCCACTTTCGCAACGTAACAACAAGAAGTCGTAAGCCCCGCGAAAGCGCGGGAGCGCCAGCAAACGTAATGGACGCTGCCCGCCGCGTTGTTCAAATCGGGGCTGCAATGACCACAGCTCTTTCATTACCGTATCATAACGTCGAGGAATAGCCAGTTGAGCGCGCTGTCTTTCCAGCACTTCATCCATTGCAGCACTCAAGGCAGCGATGGCACGCTCACCCGCGGCTTCACGCACCTTCCAAACGGCGAGTACTTCATGCCACAACAAAGCGGCGAACAAAAATGCAGGAGAGGTCGGCTTTTCGTCACGTATGCGTTGATCGGTGTTCTGCAGCGACAGCATAACGAAGCGCTCGCCCAGCGGCTGCTCCAAGATCACATCCAGCATGGGCAACATGCCGTGATGCAGATCCATGGCACGTAATTTTTTAATGCATTCCAATGCGTGCCCGGACAACAATAACTTAAGCATCTCATCGAACATGCGCGCTTCCGGCACGTTTGCCAGCAAGTCTTTCATCTGGGCAATAGGTGCGGCAGTGGCCGCATCCAGTTTCATGCCCAGCTTGGCCGATAAACGCACCGCCCGTAGCATCCGCACCGGATCTTCGCGGTAACGCACTTCCGGATCACCGATGATGCGCAAAGTATTGGCGCGAATATCGGCGTAGCCTTCGTGATAATCGAAAATCTCTTGTGTGGATGGATCGTAGAATAAGGCGTTAGCCGTAAAGTCTCGCCGCGCCGCATCCTGCTCCTGATCGCCGAACTCGTTGTCGCGCAACAACCGCCCATGTTCATCGGTCTGCGCATCTTCCGCCTCGATCATGCGGCGAAAAGTGGAAACCTCCACCGTCTCATCGCCAAACATCACATGCACCAAACGAAAACGCCGCCCGATGATACGTGAGCGCCGAAACACACGCCGAACTTCCTCGGGCGTGGCATCTGTCGCCACGTCAAAATCTTTGGGAGGACGATCAAGCAACAGATCCCGCACCGCACCGCCAACCACAAAAGCCTTGAAGCCCTCCGCCTGCAAACCGTCGGTTACCCGCCTTGCACCATAGCTGATGCCATCGCGGCTTACCTTATGCACTGAGAACGGAATAACGGAGGCAGAGTCAAGTGCCTTTACTTTGGCAGACTTCCCAAATACCCGCTTAAACAGTTTTTTTATCATCACATCCGACTAATTGATTGCGGCAACGCCACCGCAAATTCCATGGGGACGGATTATACACCCATGGAAACGATTGACCTTTTTGTCAACGATAGGCCATTTATCCGAAACTGATAAAAGAATCATAAAGTTTGCGTACTCTTCCGCCCTGCGTTCTCTGATCGACTCAATGACAAGCAGACTAGTCCTAGCAAACTCTGAAAAAAACAAGATTGTCTGATGGTATATTGCTCTCCATTCTGGGATTATCCCCCTCCTACTAATAATTTTGACCTGATATTACTCGATCTTAATTTGCCCGATATTGACGGTTTCGACCTGATCGCCCGTATTCACTCCCAAAATAGATCACTCCCTATCCTTATTTTTAGCATGCATAACGAATCGCTCGTGGTCAAACGTGCTTTTCAAGTCGGGGCTTCCGGTTTTATCACCAAGGGTTGCACACAGGAAACCTTACTGACCGCTATTCGCAAGGTAGCCTCTGGAGGGCGCTTTGTCGAGCCCGCGTTGGCCGAGCAAATGATTTTTAACGAGTCGGATACCTCCAAAGAATTACCCCATGACAAGCTTTCCGAACGTGAACTACATATACTAAAGTTATTTGCTTGCGGAAAAACCGGCAATGAGATCGCTCAACACCTTTCCATTAGCAAAAAGACCGTCAGTACACACAAAGTCCGCTTGATGCAAAAAATGAACTTTCAAAGTATCGCTGAACTGGTACTTTATGCCGCAAACTACGCCTTGATCGATTAGCCCGAACAAAGTTAAATTCATACCAATACAACCACCATTGTTCCATTACTGGAACGACCTATCCCACTTACATGCTTTATCTAATTGGGCGAAAATTCTAATATACAATCGCTTTCTGCTCAGAAACAGGAACTTGAATTTAAATTAAGAAAGTCAGGACAGCGCTGTTCTGCTGTGTATTAGAGGTTTTCTTTATCGAAGCCGGAATCATTCAGAGGAATCAAACATGTCCGAAAACAAAGCTCACATCGCTCAAAAAGCCCCCTATGCCGTAGAAGTTGAAGCCGGCAAAAGCTACTGGTATTGCACCTGCGGCAAAACAGGTGGTCAACCTTTTTGCGACGGCAGCCACAAAGGCAGCTCGTTCGTACCTAAAGAATATAAAGCTGAGAAATCAGGAACTGCTTATTTCTGTGGATGCCGCCATAGCAGCAACGGCGTCACCTGTGACGGAAACCACCAAAAGCTGTAATCACAGCATTCAGCTTAAATTGCTGAATAACAGAAAGCCCTCACCTAACTCAGGCGAGGGCTTTTTTTTCGCAGGAACAAAATTAAGCGCTGCCACCAAGGCCAAGAAATAAACCGCAATTCCCTTTCCCTCTATTTAACTCCCGTAGGGTGTGCTTTGCCCACCATGGCGCATGGGATACCCCCTAGTGGGCGTAGAAGCGCAACTCATCACGGAAGGCATCCTGAACTTAGAGGCATTTCACACCCTCTAATCGCGCGCCAGATTGAGGTTCAGCTTAAAATTTTACAAACTCAGTCTCATCATGCGCCGCATGTGCAAAAACATGTTTCGTTGTGGGCTTGAGAGGCTTTTTCGCTGGCTTGTTAACATCCGCATGGGAAACAAAGAGCTTCGCTACAGAAATACCGCTTCCGCCAACATTAAAAAATCCGACCAGCTCTTGCAACTGTTCCGCGCTGGCGCTCATTTCTTCTGCCGTGGCTGCCAGCTCTTCGCTGGATGACGCGTTCTGTTGAGTAATGGAGTTGAGCTGATTCATTGCAGTATTGATCTGCGCGGCACCGGAAGATTGCTCTTCCGAAGCGGCAGTAATCTCCTGTACGAGGTCGGAGGTCTTGTTAATGGCAGGAACAATTTCGTCCAACAATTTTCCGGCCTCTTCGGCTTTGCTCACACTACCACTGGCGAGTTCACCGATTTCCTGTGCGGCAATTTGGGAGCGCTCGGCCAGCTTGCGTACTTCGGCCGCAACGACTGCAAAACCTTTACCGTGGTCACCGGCTCGCGCTGCTTCAATCGCTGCATTTAGTGCCAGCAGGTTGGTCTGATAAGCGATGTCGTCGATGATGCCGATCTTGCCTGCGATCTGTTTCATTGCGCTAACTGTTTCTTTAACGGCTACGCCTCCCTCCGTTGCCTGCATGGCTGCTTGTGCCGCCATGCCATCGGTGACCTTGGCATTTTCGGAATTTTGATTAATCGACGCCCCCATTTGCTCTACAGATGCACTGGTCTCTTCTACCGATGCCGCTTGTTCGTTGGTCGCTTGCGACATACTTTGGGCTGTCGCGCTGACCTCTTCGGAAGCCGACGAAAGATTAGTCGCGGAAGCGCGAATTTCGCCGACAATTTGCGAGAGCTTGCCTACCATTGCCTGCATCGCAGATAACAATCGGCCGGTTTCATCTTTCGAGCTCACTTCGATTTTGACGGTCAAATCACCTTCGGCTAAAGCATTGGCAACATCTACCGCTTGATGTAACGGCTCAGTAATGCTACGGGTAACCCAAAAAGCAAAACCAATGGCGATCAGAATTGCACTAATAGATAGAATAGCAATTAGGCGTTGCGCACCTTCCGCCGCGACTCTGGCTTCTTCGCCGGTCGTTTTCATCAATTCGGATTGAAAATCGACCAAACCCTGAACTGCCTTGATGTATTCGCCTTGAGTTTTACGCATACTGGAAACCATTAATTCAACAGCTTCATCACGCTTTCCGGATTTTTGCAGTTCGAGAAACTTGGTTTGCTCTTCCACAAAAATCTTGCGGGCCTCCAAGGCTATGGCAAGTTTTTTCATTCCTTCCTCAGAGTGAATAGACTTTTCCAGCTTGTCAAAGTTTTCAGTAATTTTCTTACGTGCATCCGCTACCCTGTCGAGTTCTCCTTGCACTTGCTCCGGATTGACCAGCAGTGAATTGCGCAAGGCACGAGCAATTACGTTTATATTATTGACAACATTGTTAGCCCAAATGGTCTTGGGAAACTTTTCATTGACCACATCAGCAAGATCAGTGTTGATCTGGCTCATCCGCATATAGGCGGTTAGCGAAACTGTCGCCAATAGCAGCACCATGAGACCAAAACCGATCCCAAGACGGACACCGATACGCAAATTCTTAAACATAAACCCCTCTAAATGACATGACTATATAATAATTTAATTATATATGCGCAATACCCAAGTTCAATAGTCAGACAATCCTGATATTGTTGTAGGGCGCCGGAGGGGGGGTAAGGATTTCCCTATCCGATGACAAGTGCGCGACACAAAATCAAAGTTTTATGTGTATAAACGGTTAAAGGGACTTGCTTGCCCTTTGAGCGCGATATTTGAATACGACAGACCTTACCTTGCAAAATAGACGCGCCACATCGCTTGATTTAGTTGATTTGCACTATTGAATTGGAATAAAACGAGGCAACATGAGATGTGCAACTGGCGGAGGCTGTGAGATTCGAACTCACGGAACATTTCTGTTCGGCAGTTTTCAAGACTGCTGGTTTAAACCACTCACCCAAACCTCCAAGTTTGGAATTCAGACGAGTCACCGTTGTCCGAAGGCGCGCATCATACCCGAAGTGCCCCCTGTCGATAAAGTGGCTTTAGAAAAATATTTCTTAAGAATTGCAACTTTTATCCTACTTCTATAGTCTAACGTCCGCTTCAGGATGGATGCCAATATAGAAACAGGCTCTCTTCTTTGTTCAACGTCTTTAGTTAAACGCATTACTTGGAGAAAAAAACCATGCAATACCAAATCATTTCGCAAACAGGTTCGATGGCGCAGGAACAAAATAAAGTACTGCGCAATACTTACATGATGCTGGGGCTGACCATGATCCCGACCATCATCGGTGCATTCGTAGGGTTGGCAACCAATTTCTCGTTCATGGCAACGCACCCGATTATGGCTCCGTTGCTGATGTTTGCTGCAATGATGGGGTTATTGTTTGCGGTTACGGCATTGCGCAATAGCGTGTGGGGTATCGTTGCCCTGCTCGGCTTCACTTTTGTTGCAGGCTGGTTTCTGGGCCCGATTTTGCAATATGCCTTGCATCTGAAAAACGGCGCCCAATTGGTTGGCATGGCGGCAGGCGGCACGGGCATCATCTTCTTTAGTCTTGCCACTATCGCGACCGTGACCAAAAAAGATTTCAGCTTCATGGGAAAATTCCTGTTCATCGGTGTGATCTTGCTAGTGATTGCATCGCTGGCGAATATCTTCTTCCAAGTACCGGCATTGTCGCTGACCATCTCGGCCATCGCCGTGCTGATCTTCTCGGCTTACATCCTATTCGACATCAGCCAGATCATCCATGGTGGCGAAACGAATTACGTGATGGCGACCATGACGCTGTATCTGGACATCTACAATATTTTCGTCAACCTGCTGAGCCTGTTGATGGCCTTCGCAGGCGAGAAAGACTAAAGCTTCATCGCCCAACGCTATGTGGTAGTTGATGCCCTCGAAAGTGTCCCACAGAATCGATATTCTGTGGGACATGCCTACCACTAAAACTCCTTCATCATTAAAATGGCTCATCAATAAACGAGCTAGGCTTCATGGTGAAATAAGCAGAATAGAACTTCGTCAACCTGACAGGATTGAAATTGCCGCGCAAAGATTAATGATTGCCGAGCAAGAGGTTGAGAGTGCGAGAAGGTTGCTGCACTATGAGCGCGACCTTGCTGGGTCACACCTTCAGAAATTAAAGGAAAATTTGCATACCATTGACGCTACTCTCGGTCTTCACGAAATTCAAATCGACCCACATATTATTAGACCTATACGACCGAGAGATATGAAAACCATCTTGCCCTATGGCAAGATAACGCGATTAATTTTTGAATATCTTGGAGCATCAAATGGAAAGCCGGTTACTACAACTGAATTCGCAATATTTATCTCCAGCATTGAAAATATGAATTTGGAGAAAGTTCAATTTAGCGGAATTATGTAGCAGTCGCACAAATTCAGCATATTCATTAGGTTAGCATTACATCATTCGTATTAGCCGACCCTAGCAATATTGCAAAAATGATGCAAGCGATCTAATCCGCGAAGAACGCCGACCTGCGGAGCGCAAAGGCACGCGACGAAGGAATTGACCGCTAAAGTTTCCGGTAACGGAACTGTAGATTAGTTTGCGCGGCAACTCATGATAGGCCTTCGACAAGTGCAGCATTTTGATAAGCAACTCCCATTCGCTGCGAGGTATATATGGCCGCGCTAATGCGCAAGTCTCCATGTCGTCCAAGTTGTTAAATGTCAGATACTCATCTAAAGACGAATCCGAATACTCAACAATTAAACCAATGCGCGGCTTCTCATCAAGAAAGAATTCTTGATAACCGACTACATCTTCAGCGCGTCTATTTAAAATGCCCTTTGTATCTTCGATGATCGTTTGCATTTTTTCAGCCCCCTTTATTGCGGCATTATGCAGCAACAGTTAAAATCATGTATAAACAATAAGTTATAATTATGATTGTTTCGCCGTTACAAGTATGGAAATTTAACGGATAATCTCTGCGGTATAAACACTCCAATGGAGCCGCATTTGATTATAACAACAATCGCCCAGCCGGAAATCCAGCTTGGCAACGAGATCAGCGAATTGCTTGAATTGGAGGTGGCTTATACAAGAATTGTGTTTGTATCAGCTTTCGTTGGTTTACGAACCATTTTACGCTTGCGTGAATCACTATCGCGACACGTAGAAAATGGCGCTAATTTACGTTTCACTCTCGGCATTGACCTTGGCGGAACGAGTCGTGATGTGCTTGATGAACTTTTGCGATGGGACTGTGAAACATTTATATTCCACAACCCATTTGTCCGCGCAACTTTCCATCCCAAAGTCTACCTTTTTGAAACTGCGACTACAGCGACACTTTTTGTTGGATCAAACAACCTTACCGACGGAGGTTTTTACAGCAATTACGAAGCTGCGGTACGCTATGACTTTGAGTTTCCTGTTGATGATGTCGAGTATGAAAGATTGTTAAGGCCGCTATCTCCATTCCTTAATCCGCAAGGAACTACAGTTCAATCGCTTGATGCTGATTTAATTCAGACATTGGTGGTGCGAGGGGAGTTGCCATCAGAGGCCGAAGCCAAACAGCATAGGCGTGAGCAAAGACAAAGGCGGAATCAAAATCACAGAGATATTCCTGATAGTCCTTTCGCTCCGACCGCAACTCATTTTCCACCGCTTCTGCCCCCTCATCTGAGATCGGAAGAGCCAACCAATCCGCAAATGCCGGAGCCACATGAAGAGCATGAATCTAATCCCACACCACCACGGCCATCAGGGGTGTTGGTGTGGCAAAAAACTATTACGCCATCCGAAGCATTGCAAACGAATGAGGGTTCAGCTCATATTGGCAGTATGCGTCTAACTCAAGCCGGATTTGAAGACACGATGGGGCAACGCATTAACCAGACCTCTTATTTTCGTCGCCTCTTTGCAGATTATCATTGGGAACCTGAAACAGGTAGGCATAGGAATGAAGATCAGGAACACACTTTTGTCCCCATGCGTATCATTATCTTGGGCAGAGATTATGGCACTCACAACTTCGAAATAAGTCACAAGCCATCAGGTGAGGCAGATCAACGTAATTTTACGACCGCAATGAGGTGGGGGCGCGAATTCAATCAAATCATTCAACAAGCAAATTTAACTAATGCACTTTTTTCACTATATGAAACTGCTGCGGGGGATGCAGATTATCTAATCGACATTACCGATGCGATTGGACAAGAAAGGCGATGACTAATCAGCCTCACCCAATGGTTCACTGGATGTACGATGCCTACGATCCCGAAGTTTGCGCCATCCCTCTATCACGCACTCCTGTTTTGCCTTAGACAACCCCAAGCCACCAAGCACTATTTTTCCTTGACGCGAGAGCAATTGATGCGTCGATAAACTTCGCATGTCCTTGTCTAAATCAACGAGATCAACGTTTGCTTTTTCAGGCAGGGGTATGAGTAGTCGTTCAATTTCGGAAGGGATTAGCTCAAGCACACCGCCGCCATAATGACGACCTTCCAGTTCCGCGCTCAGTGCCGTAAGTGGATTAACAAAGCAGCCAACCAGTTTTTCCCCCTCAACGTTGCGTGTGCGGATGCGGTATGCAGTATCCGTTGTGTATGCACCAATGCGATTGAGAATGAGGCGCGGTGTATTGTGCGAACGCTTTAACATCCCTATCTCTGTCGAGTAGATTGATGGCACAGTGTACCAAGGGGAACGGACGCTGCACTTGTAACGGGTGTGCAGATTCTGGTCTTCACCTAATTTAATATAGGCTTTGGCGGCTGCATTGAGTTTGGACACATCCTCACGAAACAAAAGAAAATTCGTAGGATTTCCCTTCTCTGCATTTGTGATATGTTGGTGTTCGTCATAAATAATTCCTGGGCAATGTTCACTTCGACCGAACATCGGATGCGCCCATTTGCCGAGCTTAAATTCTTTTACAACTTCATCAGTCACAAGGAAAAACTTGTTCGCGCCTGTGACAATACCAACATCAACTTGAGCAATATCCTCAAACCGATGTACGGCATCATGCTTTCCGAGTTCATCAAAAAGTGACCGAGTTTCTACATCAAGCAAGGCGCGCGTCCATTTACCTTGAACGGTTTTTCCATTGATTGACTGCGGGGCATTGAAAACAGTTGCCGGATCAAGGTTAAGAAACTCACGCCCCTTAACTGGATACATGCCAAGCCCTTCGGTTTTATCGGCTTTGCTGTGTTTCTTCTCTGCAAGCAGGATTACCGCGCCTTGTAGTGTGTCGCTGAACCAAAGTTCTTCTGGATCAATGATGACTAAACGACGGCATTCACGGCCAAGGTGTGAGCGCAATGATTGCGCATGTGTAACGTGAATAATCTCGGCGGGAACCACCATTGCCAAACGTCCACCGGGTCGCAAGAGCGACATAGATGCGAGAATGAACGATACCCATGCGTTGGTATGCTTGGTGAACGGAAGTTCAAGATCCCTGAATATTTGCTCTGCGCATACTTGAAATGGCGCAGGAAGATACTGGTATCGAACGAACGGAGGATTGCCTAAGATAGCATCGAATTTGGGGCTATTATCATCAGCCATGCGGTTGATTGCCCACTGAAGGAAATCTTCGGAGTGAACTTTTGCGGCTTTTAAGCCTACGGCTTTAGCGCGAGCCCGTGCCTTGGCCGCTTCATCAGGCTCAAGCTCGAAGCCAACAATATCTGCCTTCTGGAATCCCTTAACTTTAGCAAGCGCGTCGAAAAATATACCATCGCCGCAACTCGGTTCCAAAATGCGCGTTGGGCTAATTTCTTTCACCCATTGCGCCAGAAAAACAGCAAGATCAGGAGGCGTGTAGTAACCACCCCGAAGTTTTTGCGCAGTTTCGTTTTCTATGAAATTCATGGCTGTTTTTCCTGTGTTGCGTTAGCCGGTAAGAAATTCATTTGTTTGTCTCCGCCGAATTTACCAATACCCGCCCCACGAGGCTTCTTGGGCAAAATATCAATTCGTGACAATGTATCTCGGTAGTCAATCTTGCGCTCGGCCATTTCCCCTAATAATGCAGCAATTACAGCCAAATGGGATGGAACTTCCCCCTTTTGTCCGTAATTACTGATTGAGATGCGATTCATCTTAACCATGTCCGCAAATTCACGGATGGTAAGCCCCGCTTTCCCAATCTGGCGTTGAAATTCCTCATAAGTCATGGCGCGCATGATAGCAATTTCCAAATGGTCATGCGTTAATATATCGAGAACATAGAAGAATGTCAATAAAACACTAATAAATGTTCAATTTACTTGACGAGACATTAATTAGTGACTATTATTCATGTCATAGATTTATGAACGAGGTAAGCGATATGGCTCAACATTTTTTACTCTCAGCTAAAGCCCGCACGCTCTCCGTGCGCAAGGTCATGGAACTCAGCAACAGCGAAGCGTTTACTGTATTCAAGGAATTGCGCTGGGGTGCGGGTGATGAAGTCGCCTGCCCGGTGTGCGGCACAATCGGCAAGCATTACTTCAAGCCCACTCGGTTACAGTGGCAATGCAAGGATTGCGGCCACACCTTCAGTGTTACATCCGGCACTATCTTTGCCTTCCACAAGCTGCCGTTGCGGGTGTACCTCGCGGCCATCGCCATCTACACCAATGCGGTCAAAGGTATTTCGGCGCTGCAACTGGCGCGTGATCTTGGTGTGCAGTACAAGACCGCTTTCGTGCTGGCACACAAGATTCGTGAATCCTTGATGGAGAAGCGCGACGATGCACCGCTGTCCGGTGAAATTCACATGGACGGCGCATATGTCAACGGCCACATCCGCCCCAAGAACAAGAAAGAAGATCGCATAGATCGCCGTTTAGCTATTCATCAGAAACCTAATAAGCGCTGCGTGTTCGTGATGCGGCAGAAGTGCCAAGAACTCGCTGCCGGAGCCGTCAAGACGTTGACCTTCGTTCTCAAGGCGGAAAATCAAACCGACGTGAGCAATCTTGCAGATGAGTTTGTGAAAAAGGGTTCAGTGATTTGCGCGGATGAAAGCAATGCCTACGATCCGCTTCATGCCAAGTTTGAAACACGTCGCGTGAATCACAGCATTGAGTATCGTGCCGACGATGGCACAACCAACAATCTGGCCGAATCTTACTTCTCGCGCTTTCGCCGGATGCAGTACGGGCAAGTTCACAAGTTCGGCAATCTGTATCTGGCGAATTACGCCAACGAAGCGGCCTACCGCGAGGACACGCGCCGCTGGAGCAATGGAGAAATATTCAGAGACATCGTTAAGAAGTGCGCCCGCACGTTGACTAACCGTGACTGGTGCGGTTACTGGCAGGGCAACAAGCGTCAGGCTGAACGGCTGGCTTTTTAAGCTGATTGCCACAACACGGTTAAGCCCTTTCGACCAGCCTCTTTAATCAGTCCTCGCTGACACAGGCGACGAAGTGAGCCAGTTAGGGTGCGCTGAATAGAAGTTCGTAGCTCCTTGGTGTCTTCTATCCCCTTGTCGGTCATGATTGCCGTGCAGATCATCGCCGTAGTCAGCGGTTCTTTCGCAATCCGAAGCTGATCCAATATCAGCGTATGACTTTCCTTGCACTTGAAACGCTTGAATCCGCCACCAAAGCTGGCATTGCGCACGCGCCTGTTCCCGAGACTGCGCAAATCCATTTCAGGTGCAAATAATTTGAGCGTAGCATCGAGGTGTTGAAGATCAACGGCAACGCGTTCCATTTCGTCGCGGTGGAATTTAATCAATCCTGCCAATTCTGAATGTTTGGCAACGAGGCCGGAAACAATGTGGGATTCTGCCATGACAATCTCCTGTTTTGAAAATAATGTGAACAGGTGTATTGTAGGCGGCTATTGGGTTACAGGCTTTGTGCGGCTGCTACATAATTCCGCAATTTAGCGATTTCAAAATGATAGTAGCTCATCGCTTAAGGAATTTAATGAGTAAAGGAAAAGTTGTACGTCTTCAAAAAGAGGAAGGATCCATCGAGAGAAAATGGATCCTTCCCATACATAAGTAGTACTTAGTTATGGCTGTGTAATTCCCCAAAGTATTTCATCAGAGCGCATGAATCCTTGCCAGTATCCTCTCCACCACGTTGACAGACCGTGTGAAAAAGCCGCTTTAAGGATGAACTCCAATTTCTGCCCTTCACTTCTTCGTCGGTTATCTTCGCGCCATGCCATTTCAGTAGCTATATCGGCCAGATATTTTGGTTCAATCCGGTGCGACACACCCTTAACATAGCGCCTAAGTCTTGAGAAATAACTTTCTGCCTGATTGTCATTGATGCCGTCGACTGTTGAAAACTCAGTAGCATGCTGAACAGTCTGATGATCGTACCAGCATGACAATTGATTATAGGCAGGGTTTTCGTCTGTCATAATCATTGATCCCGGCTTAATGTAAGTCTTAGCCAAGTTGATTGCATCTGTTTCATTTTCAGAAAAACTGATCGCTATGATTGTTCGTGTCGCCCCCATCGTCGGATCAGGATGCAATTCTCTTAAAACCATCACAACTCGACGTTTCTGATACCTCCGGCTATTGGCAGCACTTCGTCCTTTACGGGGCTTTTTTTGGAGCCTGTCTTCGACATGGGATTTGATAGTCGCAATCGAGTTTTGGCGAACGCGACCACTGCGTGGGCGACCACCGAAATGTCCCCCATCAATTTGTACGACTCCTTCAAGCTGGATTTTTGGTCTGGATCCATGCAGGATTTCACGTATTTTACCGACGAAGACCTGTGCTGTTTTAATCTGAACATTCATTTTTCGTGCCAGCGCATGGTGCGATATACCGTTAGCGCTAGAGATATACTCCATCAAGCCAAGCAATATATGTTTGAAGCTTAGCTTGCGGTCTTCAAACGGCGTATCGGTGGTGACCGAGAAATATCCATCGCAATGTTTGCAACGAAACTGTTTGCGATTTTTGCGATAATAATGGCGATCCACTACTCCGCAATGGGGACAAATCACACTGTCCCAATCGCCCCATCGCACTTCTAAAAATTTTTCATGACACTCTTCTTCCGTCATGAATGCCACATGTGCGACTGTAAAATCGCGAACTCCTGATGATTTAAGAATATGCTGCACCATAACGATCAACTCCTATATTACGGAGCCAATCCAAAGACAAAGTCTGGCCATCGGCATCGTACGAAAAAGTCCGATGTCGCTGTTTGCAAGCAACACAACCACACACCCATCTTGACAAAAATCAAGCAGACGCATATTGTGCTATCCGTTCGGGTCTCTCAATTCGAACAGATTCAAGTTAAAGAGCCTAGGATCGCCGTCCATGGCTCTTTTGCTTCCTACCGGTCCATTTTCAACGTGGTGAGGTTTTTAGTAGGCCTTTCAGTATCAAGTTAGATAATAAAATAGGTTGTGATCTATATGCTGATATTCGCTTTTTTCCGAGGCGAGCCGGAGTATTTTTGAGTAAGGGAATAGATGGATTTGCGGCTTGGCAGTGGGTTAGATCAAACAATGGGATAGGCGTTTATGACCATGGCTTTCGGGTTAAACCATATGGCTTGGAAGATGATGATTGGCTCATGTTAGATGGAGATACCGCCCACAGTGAACGTAATTGGAGAACGCAATTAATGCGTGACCACTTCCCGATGGATGCCGAGGCGGCTCGTGAGCCAGGACTAAATCCTATGGTTTCGCTACCAACTAATTACCAAACTGTTGGGGCTGTATTTGTAAAGAGCGCCTCATCGGATGATAGCGATGAACAGGAGCTACTAATTCCCAGCATGGATAGGCAGGGTTATGTAGCTAATTCGGCATTTATGCAACTTCGATCCTTAGTTCGATTTGCTGTCGAATTAATTGCCAATTTCGATAAAAAAATCATACGGGAAGACAAGGATCGTGAACGTGACGAAATGTATGCCGCCCGTCGCAATGAAATTGATGCCGTTGTAAAAGAAATTAGATCCTCGGCCTCTCTGAATAAAGAAGACAAAGATCGGATTGTTAGTCATTACCAACGAATAAAAGCTGATGTTGAAAAGTTGGATGATTACGATAGATCAGCACGAGAAGGCCTTGAAGTAATGAGTCTGCTTGGTGTGGTTGCAGGCTTCATGACGCATGAGTACCAAGCCGCCTTAATGAACTTGGAATCAGCTGCCAGCCTCATAAGATCACTTGCAAAAGAAGATAAGCGTTTTGCTGAATATGCTGAAAAAATTGACGACTCAATCAAAAACTTTACTGGATATATTGACTACACAAAGTTATTTGTTAGTAATCTTCATATGAACTCGGTAAAGCCATATAGGGTCTTCCCCACAGTACAGCATGTAATCTCGACCTTTAGTAAATTTCAAGACGAAAGAAAAATTGAGGTGGATTTAACCGGTATAGGTAAAGCATTAATTGCCCCGCTTGTGCCAGTTGCGATGTATCAAGGCATTATCCATAACTTATATACAAATGCATTAAAAGTTCTACTTAATGAGCGCACACCTAATAAGGTCATTAGTATTCAAGCATGGAATGAACGCAATAAACATATTTTACAAGTTTTGGATAACGGGCCTGGGATTCCACCGGAAATACGAAATAGAATATGGGATCCACTTTATACAACCACCTCGTCTGAAAATAATCCGCTTGGTTCTGGTATGGGGCTTGGATTGCCGCTTGTCAAAAAAGTGGTTGAGGCTCGCAAAGGAAGTATAGCGCTTGTTGAGCCGCCGCCAGGTTTTAGCACTTGTTTTCGAGTCGAATTACCATTGGAAAGCGAATGAAAAAAATAATTGTCATTGATGATAAGGCACCTCAACAAGATGCGCTTAAAAATGCTTTAACACCCTTTCTTTCGGAGAGATATACCATTGATGTCTGGACATCCGAATTGCTTCATAAAAAATGGACGGAAAGGTATGTAACCGATGAGTCGGCATCAAATGCTGATGAAGATGTTTGGTTTCGGGTTTTGCAAGACGAATCTAATATTGCAGTTGTTGTGGCAGATCATGACTTGTCGGCATTTAACACTGTTCGTATTTCTGAAAGCGCAATAACCGATGCATGCAAACGAGCCTCTATTCCTGTCTGCACCTATCATCGAAAACCAACCTTAGTGACTGATGCCCAATATCTCAAAAAGATTGTTAGTCAAACGCGATCATTTTCGATTGCAATAGATATTTCAAATACGGAGCAAGCTGCGCGTGAAATAATTAGTGTTGCCAATGGCTTCGCTAGCCTGATTGATAGTTATACGGCAGTGGCGCAAGATTGCCGCAATAAAGGGCCAGCGGCAATTCTTGCTCACATATTAGAAAAACCTGGTTTGACAAATTATTTCTCCAGATATGCAACGGGCCCGACTTTAGCAAGTGATTTGATTGATTACATTTCGCCTTCAGTTGATGCCACGGAAAATAAGACGGCCATTGAGCGCCGTGTCCCGTTTATTCTCGGATGTTGGCTTTATAACTACATTTTGCCGTTCCCGGGCATATTGCCAAATGAAGTGGCGTCGGCATCGTATGTAAACCTGTCCACTGATGATTTTTCCAACCACAAAGATAAGTTTATCAATGCTAAATATAACGGCCCATTCGGAGATGTAAAGAATTATTGGTGGCGATCTGAACTCGACCGGGTTCTCATCGATTCTGACTGCGAAGATGGCGTGGCTTATTTGGGTAAACAAGGAATAACAGCGACGCCCTCAGTCTGTGTAGTGAAAAATGAATCTCCTGCCGGCTATTACTGTTTGATTAAAAAATCTGCCATTTCTCTAAACGCCTCCAAGGGAAGATTGAGTTGGATACCAGAAGGCGCTGATTTATGTAGAATTGATGTTGATACATACGACAGTATCGCACCCATCATGGGGTTATAAAATGCCACGGCAATTTAAAGTATCTCTTGAGGGTGCAGTTGCATCTTTCGACGCTGCAGTTAGAAACTTGATAACGAAACTAGCACCAACGGTCACGTATTCTGGTATTGAGCTTCGTCCCACTCCTAACACAGAACAAGCATTCGAAAATATGGCCTATCAAGTTTCTGGCTTTTTTTTAGGGATGCCTCAAATGCCTAACTCCCGTAAACATACAGAAAATGTTTATCTTATTGGCCTACTCAATGGTGTTGTAGCAGAGAGAACTGCTCAACTAAAATCGTATGCAACGGAAGTAAGTTATTGTCGAATGCAAAATCTGTCAAATCAGTACGGTGAGCAAAAAGCAATAGCTGGATATCATTTCGATTTTGAAAGCACTTCTTCGAAAATAAATCATCCTATCTTTCATGTGCAGCAAAGTATTAGGGCTGGAGAGCGTTTTTTCGAGTTTAATACTAATTTTTCACTTCCCGAATTTCCATTTGATCACCCGGAAATACGCACATTAAGAATACCAACTCCACAAATGGATATTTTTTCTGCGATTGTAATGATTCTCGCAGATCATATCGTACCTCCAGATGGATCCTCTGAGCCGTTTCTAGAATTTTTGAGCGTGGTTGATCAAACTTTATTGCCAATTAGTTTTGATGATAGCCCTATCAACGTGCCCAATAAATTTCTATCGGCCCATCCTATACATATTCACGATTGGTATCCAACTCGATTTCCTATATAGTTCTGAAAAATATCTATCAGTTTTGCTAGGTATGCAAAAGCATTGAAGTGCATCAAAATATCTCCGTTGAGTGGATGGTTCACGGTACACCAAATGATTCAAAGAATATTTCATTACACCTCCTTTCAAACTCTGAAGAAAATCATTAAGACGAGAACAATAAGACTTAACTCACTCTTAAATGTTGACGATGAAAACGAAGCATTAACGCGAGATTTTGGCTCACTTAAAGCATATTACTTTTCAAGTTGTTGGACTTTTGAAGAACTGGAAAACGAAGACCTTTGGAAGCTGTATGTAAAAAATGACTTTGGAGTTCGAATATCTGCACCGCCTGATTTCTTGAAGCCTATACTTGGTAACAATGACGAAATAATAAACCACACAGACAAAAAAGCAGTTTGTCGCCTCATACATAGAGGAAGCAAGAAGAAATATCCGTTCCTTGAGAGAATTCGTTATATAGAAGACTACGATAAAGGAAACATCCCGCAGATGGCAAAAAATTTGCGCGGACTTATCTCCGAAGACTTTATAGAAAATTTCGGTTTACTAAAAGACCGCTCAAAATGGGGATGTCAGAAAGAAATCAGATTCTTAATTCAAGCAGTCCCCGGTAGTATTATCGAAAGGAACATGTCTGAGCACAGGGTCTCGTCACACTACAATGCCTTTGTGGAAGCAATATACAATCGTGACCCGACAGACATTAAGTTCATTGACTTAGAATTCGACGATAAATATCTCAAAGAATTTAATTTTTTAGTTGGCCCTAGCGCAACCGAAGAAGAATTCCAACAAGTCGCACAATATGTTCGCCTTAAAATACCTGAATTTAGAGGTACACTTGCAAGGTCGGCTCTTTATAAATGACGATGTGAGAAAGAAAACTATAGGCGCCTATCAGAAAAGCGTTTGATCAAAGAGATAATGGTTTCTATATTTGGGGCACGAGCTACCGAACGGCGTTTTTCTTCCTCGTACTGAACAACGCTCAAACCTTGTGGCCGAAACTTTTAGAAATGCCAAGTTTTATGACTTGAGCGTACCCTTAAGAGGGGTGTCCAGACAAAACTGAGAACAATACTCAATGAATTGATTCTTTTGTGCAACAACTACCACATAGCGTCGCCCAAATGAAAGGCGGCCAACTAGGCCGCCTTTTTACTTGCCAACCCCGAGAATATCTATGGAACTGAACACATTTTTGCAACACCTGAATGCCTCCCCTGACAGCATCGCTTTTGCCGACACGATAGCCGTGATCGACTCTTTGTATGATTTCACACCGACCACATTTAAAAATGCGGCATTGCTCAACGAAGCTGGCAAAAACAACGGCTCGTGCAAACTCTTTTCCTTTGCCCGGCTACACAACTTGTCGCCGCAACAGACACTGCACTGTTTTGGCGATTATTACCGAAAAGACGTACTGCTCAATCCCGACGGAACGGATCATCAGAATATCCGCAATTTTATAAAGACCGGATGGGCGGGAATTGAGTTTGACGGCAGTGCTTTAACAGCGAAGACGAAACTGTAACTGTCAGCATCAAAGCTGGGGTTCGCAAGCTCACCACCAGCCTACGCATAGCGTATTCACTAAACCGTTAAGTCTGCTAAATCTTTTCGAACACCGCGATCGATTCCACGTGCGAGGTGTGCGGGAACATATTCATCACGCCCGCCGCTTTGATGGCATAGCCTTTCAGATGTACCAACACCTCTGCATCGCGCGCGAGTGTAGCGGGATTGCAGCTCACGTAAACGATGCGTTGCGGGGCGCTCTCTGGGGTGATGGATCGCATTAATTCCAATGCGCCATCGCGTGGCGGATCAACCAACCATTTGTCGAAATGTCCCAGTTTTAGTAGTCCGGCTTCGTCCATCTCGAACAGATTCATCGCGCGGAATTGGGCTTTACCGGAAAGACCGTTATACGCGGCATTCTCTTCGGCGCGTTTCACCAGTGCTGCGCTACCCTCAATACCCAACACTTGCGCACCGCTGCGAGCAATCGGTAGGGTGAAGTTACCCAGCCCGCAGAAAAAGTCTGCGATACTTTCTTGCGCTTGCGGTGCGAGTAACCGAATAGCGCGACTCACCATAAGCCGGTTCATCGTGCTGTTCACTTGGGTAAACTCGGTCGGTGCATACGGCATGGTGACGCCGAATTCCGGCATGCTGTAAGTGAGCGCAGGCGCATCCAGCGGATAGAACGGATGCACGGTATCCGGCCCTTTGGTTTGCGTCCAAAGCTGCACTTGATGCGTATCGGCGAACTGTTTCAGCAACGCCTCATCCGCGGGGCTGAGTGCTTGCATAATACGCAGCACCAGAACATCGACATGCTCCCCCACAGCCACTTCGATCTGTGGCAACTGGTCGCGGATAGACAGTTGTTCGTTGAGTTGCGCCAACAACGGCAGCAGCTTGGATATCTTGGCGGGTAATATTTCGCATTGCCGCATATCGGCGATAAAGCTGCTGCGCTTCTCGTGGAAGCCGACCAGCGTCTTGCCTTTTTTCAATACGTGCCTCACCGACAATCTTGCGCGCTGCCGATAGCCCCATGCTTCGCCATAGATCGGTGCCAGTATGACTTCCGGTTTAACTTTACCGATGCGTTGCAAGTTGTCTTCCAGAATGCGCTGCTTGACCGCCACTTGCGCGCGAAAATCCAGATGCTGCATAGAGCAGCCGCCGCACAAATCAAAATGCACGCACTTCGGCTGCACACGGGTGAATGACGACTTAAGGATTTTTGTCGTCACTGCATTTTCGAAACTTGCTTTCTTACGAAAAGAGGCATAAGTGACCCGCTCACCGATCAACGCACCTTCAATAAAGATTACTTTTCCTTCGTAATGCGCAACTCCCCGCCCCTCTTGATCGAGCGATTCAATTATTACCGAACTCATACTAATTTTTCTCCGTCCAAGCTGCCAGATATTCAGCCCAATGCGGCTCCGTGGATTTACTCAAGGTAGCGCGTATCAATTCGCACTCTTGTTGGTAACGCGCCGGTGAAAACTGGCCGCGCATCAATTGAAAGCGGGCAAATACCAAATAGGTGTTTACCACATCCGTTTCGCAGTAGTTGCGTATCTCAGCCAGCTTGCCCTGCTGATACGCCTCCCATACCTTGCTACCATCCATACCCAACTTGCCCGGGAACCCGATTAATTTGGCGAGTTCGTCCAGCGGGGCATTGGCACGTCCGGTATACATCGCCAGCAAGTCCATCAAGTCAAGATGGCGGGTATGGTAACGACTAATGTAGTTGTTCCATTTAAAGTCGCGGTCATCCTCGCCCATATCCCAGTAACGCGGACACTGAATGCCGTGGATCAAGCCGCGATAGTGCAGCACGGGCAAATCAAAACCGCCACCGTTCCAACTCACCAATTGCGGTGTGTATTTTTCGATACCGTCGAAAAAACGTTTGATGATACTGCCTTCGTCTTCGCCAATTTCGCCCAGCGACCATACTTTGAAGTTGTCACCCTCACGCAACACGCACGAGATCGCGGCAACACGCTGCAAATGGTGCTGGATAAAATCACTGCCGGTCTTCTGGCGACGCATCTGAAATGCCATCTCGGCGACATCCTTGTCGCTGATGTCGCTGTCCAGCTCATAAAGTTTGCGTAGCCCGTCTACATCGGGAATCGTTTCAATGTCAAAAACCAGCGTTGGGTTCATTATGCATAGCCCCTCTTAAAATCCAGGGGCGGATATTACCAAACCATGGCGGGAATTCCGCGAAGAAATTAACCGGATAAGCACTATCGTGCAAAAAACAGATGTGTTCTATAAAGCTGGCGTAGCAGCAACGCCAGTTGCCACAGACTTTTCTGATACAACGGGTGGTGAGTCTTTTTTATCATCCATGCGATTCCACCAGCCGCCTCCCAGCGCCTGATATAGTGCTGCGGTATCGCCCAGTCTGCCACTTTGCGCTTGCGCCAGTGTAATCACCGAGAGCCGGTAACTTTGCTGAGCCGCAAGCAGATTTTGGTAACTGATATATCCCAACTGATATTGCTTATTCGACAAGTCCAAAACTGTTTTGCTGGCATGCTCTGATTTTACGGCAGCTTGCAGCGCCTCCCCATCAGTGCGAATGGCATGCAAGGTATCTGCTACATTTTGCAATGCGGCAATCACGGTACTGCGATATTGCGCGCCAACTTGTACCAGCGCCTGTTCGGCGGCACGAGATTTGGCTTTCAAGGTTCCGCCATCGAAAATGACCTGAGAAATATTTCCGGTGAGATTGAAAAATGAACCTCCGCTTTGAAACATCCAATCGGGGGATGACGCCATACCGCCCACGTTGGCAGTCACCATAAATTGCGGCAGTCGGTTGGCAATCGCCACTCCGTATTGCGCACTGGCACTGTGCAATTGCGCTTCAGCGGCGCGCACATCCGGACGTTGCTCAACCAGTTTGGAGGGCAGACTCAACGGCAACTCTTCCGGTAAATGCAAATCCGCCAATTCAAATGTTTCCGGAACATCCTGATTCGGCAGATTTCCCGCAAGCGCACGGATTAAATCGCGTGTTTGTTCCAGTTGCTTGTTAAGTGGCGGCAACGCTTGCTCGGATTGCGCCAGCAGCGCCTCTTGTGCGGCCACGTCTATCTCTGCAACATAACCTCGCTCAAGTTGATGATGCAAAATGTCGAGGGTCTCGCGGTTAATGGCAATAATGCTATTAACCGCAGTGATCTGCGCACGTAAACCGGCTTCCTGAAAGGCCGCCGCAACCACATTTGAAACAAGCGTGATGTAGGCCGCCTGCAGCTGCATTTGCTGCCCCTCTTCCTGCGCCAGTGCCGATTCAGTCATTCTGCGATTAATGCCGAACACATCCGGCACATAACCTACGGAAAGTTGCGCTGTATGCCAGTTGAAATAGGCTGGGCTGTCTGGGGTGCTCTGAATATTGTCGCCATTTTGTTGTAGACCTGGCGAGTTCCCCCCCATATTACCGGCCAGCTTGTTACGAGAAGGTGAATAACTCACGCCCACCGTTGGATAGAAAAACCCTTGCTGTGCCACCACGTTTTCATGCGCCTGATGCAAGGCAGCTTGCGCTGCTTCAATGCTAGGACTGTTTTTGAGCGTACGTTCTATCAAGGCATTGAGTTGCGGCGACTGAAACAGTTTCCACCAATCGAAGGGAATATCCTTGCTTGCAACGAAATGCTGTGCTTCACCCTGTGAGGTGTCAGCTGACGCGGTCTGCGCAACCAGAGGTTGTACGGTATAGCCGGTTGCCGTAGGTGCATCCGGGCGTTTAAAATCGGGGCCTGCGGCGCAGCCGGACAAAATTGCCAGTGATGCCACTGCAAAGTAGCCCGAAACACTAGAATACATGGCACTAGGGAATTTGAAATTTAGAGTCATTCTGTTTTCTCCGAAGCGGTTGCCTCATTGAGGTTTTGCAGGGTATGCCGATGCGAAAAGAAATCGATCAACAAAGGCAGAATGACCAGTATGAGTACCGGTGCCAAAATAATGCCGCCGACCACCACGAGCGCGAGCGGTTTTTGAACCTGTGATCCGATTCCGGTTGCAAAGGCCGCAGGCAACAGCCCCACGCAGGCGGCACTGCAAGTCATCATCACCGGACGAAGCCGGGTGTGGCAGGATTTCAGAATGGCCTGCGGACGACTTAAACCGCTTTCAAGCATCTGGTTGAAATAAGTCAGTACAATAATTCCTTCCATCACCGAGATACCGAACAACCCGATAAACCCGATGGCGGCGGATACGCTAAAGGGTGTGCCACTTAAATACAGTGCAAATATCCCGCCGATGAGAGCCATCGGCATGACGCTCACCGCCAGCAAGGTATCGACAATTGAATTGAAGTTAAAATACAGCAGCAACAAAATGAGCAGGATACTCAAAGGCACGACGATCTTCAGGCGAGCGATGGCATCTTCCAACTGACCGAATTCGCCAACCCATTCCATACGGTAGCCACCGGGAATTTTTACTTGTTCGGCTACTTTTTGTTGTGCCTCTATTACCGCACTGCCCAAGTCGCGTCCACGCACACTGAATTTAATCGGTATGTAGCGTTCCTGATTTTCACGATAGATGAATGAAGCGCCGGAAACCAGTTTGACATTGGCAACATCGGTTAGCGGAATCTGGACAATGCCGGTACCATTCGGATTGGGGGCCCCCACCGTAATGTGTTTAATTGACTCCAAGCTTTGGCGATAATTGGGTGCCAAACGAACGGTCATCGGGAAATTACGGTCACTACCATCTTCATATAAATTGCCCGCCGCCTGCCCTCCAATCGCCGCCTGTACCGTTGTATTAATGTCGCCGGGTGCCAGACCATAACGGGCAGCACGACCCCGGTCAATATCAATTTTGACGGTCGGTTGTCCCAATGCTTTAAAAATAGACAGGTCGGTAATACCGGGCACGGTTGCCATTACCGCTTGAATTTGCTTCGCGGTCATTTCCAACGTGGCCAGATCGTTGCCATACAACTTGACCGAGTTCTGTCCCTTAACCCCTGACGAGGCTTCTTCCACGTTGTCCTCGATATATTGCGAGAAATTAAACTCGA
>Ga0364860_10207_pt1 | contig 28400 bp, 30 predicted proteins | sample ExccelAu500001D4_FD_206916 | JGI IMG/M metagenome (GOLD analysis project Ga0364860, IMG submission 206916) | Enriched cells from Trout Bog Lake Hypolimnion, Wisconsin, USA - BchlTB.Aug20.5000.01 .D4 | ecosystem: Environmental > Aquatic > Freshwater > Lake > Hypolimnion/Profundal zone | place: USA...
CTGGCCTCATGAATCAGCGATAAAACAGCGTCATTCCCTACATGATTTCCATAATTCAAATCACCCACCCTGACAGGAATTAACGTAGAAAACAACGGTTTTTCGTCAGGAAATTTTAACTTTACACGAGCCATTTTATAAATTTGGAGCTAATAAAAACCAGGAAACCTGTTTTAGAGAATATTTAATCAGCAAAGTAAAAGTTTTTTATGAAGATAATTTGTGTAGGGCGAAATTATGCCGATCATGCCAGGGAATTAAATAATGAGGTTCCGGCTGAACCAGTGATTTTCATGAAGCCTAAAGGTGCAGTGCTGCTGCCATGGAAGCCATTGTATTACCCCGAATTTACAGATGACCTGCAATACGAATGCGAGGTGGTGGTTAAAATCTGTAAAAACGGAAAATACATCCAGGAAAAATTTGCAGACAAATATTACGACCAGGTAACCTTGGGTATTGATTTTACTGCCCGCGACCTGCAACGTGCCCAACAGGCTAAGGGACTGCCATGGGAAATTGCAAAAGCCTTTGATGGCTCGGCTGCTGTAGGTGAGTTTGTACCCATTACTCCCGAAACCATTGTCAGTAATCTTGCCTTCCAGCTTATAAAAAACGGGGAAACTGTTCAGGATGGCCATACCCGCAATATGCTGTTTACCATTAACCAGATTATTGCTTATGTGTCCAAATTCTTTACCATCAACATTGGTGACCTTATATTTACAGGTACGCCTGCTGGTGTGGGCCAGGCAAACCCTGGAGATATGCTGGAGGGTATACTACAAGGGAATAAAGTACTTGAGGTGGAAATAAGGTAAGTATAGATCAACAGGATGCATTTAATTAAATGGCTTATAGCAATAAAAATTATGAAAATATTACGGGATATTAAAGACAATAAGGCAGATTTTGTTATTTAACTGCTTAAGAATTTTTCATTTATCAGAACCGAATCACTTACACCATAAAAGGCTGAATTTCTAAGAGACCTCAAAAGATGAGTAGAAGAAGTTACTCTGGCTAAACAAGGAAAAATTAAATTTCAATCAGCCAGAGATTTTTTAAATGAACTTTAATGTAGAAATAACTTCCTAAAAAAAAAGCAATCCAGGCATTTGCTTTAAAAAATACCCGTCCCTAAAAAGTGAACTAAACAATTGAGTTGAAAGTCTTGAATCAACACCAATCCAGGGAGTATCTTTGGGTAACAATTGTTATAAAATCAGAATTCGCATTGTATCAAAAAATAAAGGAAAATCAGGCGGTGGTAGAGTGATTGTAAATGTTCATATAATTAATTAAATGGTCTACTTATTGACCATCTATGATAAAACAGAAAAAGAGAATATTACTGATTCTGAAATTTTTGAACTACTTAATTTAATACCTGATTAATAAACTATTTAGAGTCACAAAGAATAAAAATCAGCGATAGATTAAAATACCAAAAAAAAAATTGATACAACTATTGACTAATAAAAAATACATCATTATGATTCCAAAATCCAACCAATGGAAGTAAGTATAGAACAAAGCTGGAAAAAGGAATTAATAGAAGAATTCGGCAAACCTTATTTTGAGCATATTGTTCATTTTCTGAAGGAGGAAAAGAAAGCAGGTAAAATCATTTACCCTCCCGGCAAGCTTATTTTCAATGCCTTTGAATGCACACCTTTCAGTAATGTAAAAGTGGTAATCATTGGTCAGGACCCATACCATAATCCGGGGCAGGCGCATGGGCTTTCTTTCTCTGTACCCGATGGCATACCTCCCCCTCCATCACTTGTGAATATTTTCAAAGAACTGCATTCTGACCTTGGTATAGCAATACCGAATACCGGAAACCTTGAACCATGGGCAAAGCAAGGCGTTCTTTTGCTTAATGCCTCACTTACTGTAGAAGCCAACACCCCTAATAGTCACAGCCAGGTGGGCTGGCACCTGTTCACCGATGAAGTGATCCGGCATATTTCGAAAGATAAAGAACACGTAGTGTTTATGCTCTGGGGAAAATTTGCACAGAATAAAGAAGCGCTGATTGACCAATCAAAACATAAAGTACTCAAAGCGGCGCACCCCTCCCCTTTCTCGGCTTATAATGGCTTCTTTGGTTGCAAACATTTCAGTAAAACAAATGAATGGTTCAGGGAACACAGAGTTGACGGTATTGATTGGAACCTTAGTTTCTTCAAGCTTTAAATGCCTGAACGAATTTTTAAATTATTTAACATAATTTGGATTTGACTTTTCTACATTTACAGGAAAAAAAACTGGTGAATATCAATATCAACTTCGATGACATTTATAATATAGAAAGCCTTGAACCTGATCTATCCAGATTTGTGTTCAAAAGTCCGGTGTCAGACATTAAGAGTATTGAGATCATTGTTAAAATTGAACCTGCATTTAATCCCTTTTTGCTTGAGTTTTTCAATATGAGTTTCGGACCGGCAAAAGAAAGGGAACATAACAGGCTTGATGATTTTGCAAAAGTGTCACATGTCAATCCTTCCAAAACCTTTTCCACTATATTATTCTGCGGGCTTTTATATCTTAAATCTAATAAGGGAAATTATCTAGGCTTCGATGGGTCTGATTTCAGACGCGCCTATTTGTACTACAGAACAATACAAAGGAATTTCGATTATTTAAGCAACATCTTTAAGTTGGTGGGAATAAAATATTATGCCAGGGTGATCCGGGGAAAAGATAAAATTGACTATGACTGTTGATGAATCAGAGCTTACTTTTATTCCCTATCTTATAGAAAATCATCCGCTAACTAATCACAAATCACTCTTTAACTATTTCACTTTTTATCTGAAATAATTTTCCCTAACTTTGATATACAAAATTGGTTTTTATGGATGATAAACTTCAAAAAAAGCTAAAGGATTTTATTGAAAAAGCAAAAAAATCTAAAGTTATAAACGAACCCAAAAAAGGCGACTTACATTCCTATAATTCATTATCTGAAAATATGAAAACAAAGGAGCAGGCTGATTTATTTAAAAAGTTGATTAAGACTTTATAATTTTTTATCCCAAATCATTCATTTCCGCATTATTATTATTCGTACATCCAGAAGTCTTATATTAAACAGCATTGCGCTTCATTAAGGTCTTCAGAATATACATGCCCAATTATATGGATGTAAAAGCTTAAAAAGCTTTCTTTGTTTTAAATTGTTTATTCTTTTTTAAAAATTACTCAAAAATTATCAGGCACATTTAATGAAGTTTATTCAAAAAATACTGAGCGGAATTTTTATAATCTGGGCGCTCCTGTTATTTATCCTGACGATGTTATTGGTGTTAATCCCTATATGGGTCATCTCTAAATTGCCAGAACCCAAAAGGGCAAAAGCATTGCACAAAGTTTTCCGGTTATGGATGGGCGTTTATCTGCCACTTATATTCTGCCCGGTAACCCGGAAAGGTAAAAAGAACTTTAAAAAAGGAGAACAATATGTGGTAGTGATTAATCATAATGCAATGATGGATATACCTGTGGCCACTCCATGGATACCCGGGCCCAATAAGACCCTGGCTAAAATTGAGATGGCTAAAATCCCCTTATTCGGGCTTATTTATACAACCGGCTCTATACTGGTGGACCGCAAGAAAGAAAGCAGCCGCCGGGAAAGCTTTGCCCGTATGCAGGAGACCCTGGACATGGGTATACATCTTTGTCTCTACCCCGAAGGCACAAGGAACAAAACTGATAAACCTTTACAGCCTTTCTATGATGGAGCCTTTATCACTGCTATTAAATCTCAGAAAGACATCATACCCGGGATTATTTTCAACACAGGCATAATTTTACCTCATTCCGGCCTTTTAAATACACGGCCTATGCCCATACTAATTCATTTTCTGAAACCAATTTCCGTAAAAGGCCTAACTTTAGAAAATGTAACTGAGTTGAAAAACAGAGTATACGGCATAATGGAGCAGCACTATGCAGCAGGCTACAAAAGCAGCAAATTATGACTTTCAGCATCATAGGCACCGGCAATATAGCCTGGTTCTTCGGTAGCAGGCTGGTAACCGGCAGGCACCATTGCACTGGTGTTTATGGGCGCAATCTGCAAGCTGCAATGACGCTTAAGGAAGCATTAATGGCCGACAAATCCGGAAATATTGAAGACCTGGCCGACGGGGAATCGGATGTTTGTTTACTGTTGGTATCTGATACTGCAATAGGCGAAATAGCTACCAGACTATCACTCACTCAAACTATTTTAATTCAAAGCGCGGGTGCAGCATCCATTGATCTGCTTAAACCTGCAGCCACCGATTATGGCGTATTATGGCCCGTATATTCTATTGTAAAAAATAATCCACCCGCACACAGAAATATTCCCTGCGGCTGGGAATTTTCAACAGAGAGGGCAAAAAGATTTGGATTGGAGATGGCTCATGCCATTACCGATATTCTGTTCGAAGCCAGATACGATCAACGCAAATGGCTGCACCTTTCCGCTGTAATCAGCAATAACTTCACCAATCATTTGCTGGCTGTATGCGAACAGATTTGCAAGGAAAATGAATTACCCTTCAACCTGCTGATGCCAATTATTGAACAGACTTTTGATCGGATTAAAACTGCCTCACCCGGTGCACTTCAAACCGGGCCTGCAATAAGAAAGGATACTCCAACAATACAATCCCAGATAAACTTGCTGTCAGAGCATCCAGAATGGCAGAAAATATATGAAGATATTACCAAATCAATACAGGCCAAAAGAATTAATTAAATTTTTTTCCTAAAAATATACCCACATAACCTATCCTTATTCATTCTTCTGATCTGATACCTTACCTTTGCCGCAAATTCTGCTTTTTATTATTCATGTATACTATTAAATTCAATTTTGAACAGAAGGGGTTATCTCCGGTTACGCTGGAAAATGTGGAACCCGGACAGAGCATACTTGAGGTAGCCCTGGAAAACAATATAGACCTGCATCATAATTGCGGCATGGTGTGCGCATGCAGTACCTGCCACCTCTATGTGGAAAGCGGTGATGAATACCTTCCTGAACTTACCGACAGAGAAGAAGACTTCATTGACCGCGCTGTAAGCCCAAGAATCAACTCCAGATTAGGCTGCCAGTGCATTTTAGAAACCGGAAGTGGCATCATTGAGGTGACCTTGCCCGACCAGACACAGTTTTTGGGAGAATAAAACCTGTTTCGAATACTAAGAAACCAGAACTACATCTGAAATAAAGATTGGAAAATATCAGTTAAAAAACAAAAATGGCCACACATTACGAACCACCAATAAACTGGAATGACCACGAAGACATAGCCATGAAGCTGTATGAGCGCTTTGGCAATGAATTTGGTGAAAGCAAGATATACAGGATACGCTTTACCGAGCTCATAGAATGGGTGCTGGAAATTCCCGGCTTCATTGGTAAGCGCGAAGATTGCAATGAAGGCCATCTTGAAATGATTCAATCGGGCTGGGTGTATGAATGGCGAGATAACCAGTAATTTTGAATTTCATGAAGCTTCATTTAATCTGAATCTTTCATTTTAATAGATATTTTTATAAATACATTTTAAACACTGCTCCCCTTTAGGGGTGGGGGTAAATTTTACAAGATGAACTTACTTGAATTATTTGCACCTGTTACCACTTTTGTTTTCGATGTGGATGGTGTACTCACCGATGGCGGTCTTTTGCTCACTGACGAAGGCCTGATGCTACGTATCATGGATATCAAGGATGGATACGCGTTACAGCTGGCTGTTAAGAAAAATTATACCATCTGGGTCATATCATCCGGCAAATGCGAAACAGTGCGTATGAGGCTTAAAAAGCTGGGCATTCAGGAAATACACCTGGGAATAGAAAACAAGAAAGAATTCCTTCTCGAAATAGCCGCTGCCACCAAAACAGACCTGAACAGCATTCTCTACATGGGCGACGATATACCCGACTATGCTGCCATGAAATGGTGCGGACTACCCTGCTGTCCTGCCGATGCAGTTAGTGAGATTAAGGAAATCTCCAAATACATTTCACCAAAAGATGGTGGTAAAGGCTGCGTAAGAGATGTGGTGGAAAAAGTACTGAAGCTGAATAACCACTGGCAGTTGCCTGAGTAGATTTTACTCGGAATTTTTATTCGCCTTTTCCGTTTTCTTTTTTCGTTTTAACCATTTTCCGAGAATTGGTTCATCCTAACTGTTAACCCAACAATTACCCTTTTCAGCTGCCATCGAAGATACCTGCCGCAAATCGGTTGATCTGTTTTACTTCTTAACACCTGCACTTACTGCTCATCATTCAAACAGGTAATATCTATAGCATTCTTCTGGCGTTGCGCACAAAACCGCCCCTGCTCCACAAGTGTCAACTCCTCCCAGTTCTCGTGGCAGGGCTGGGGAATGGATATGATGAATTTTTCTTTATGCACAATCTAAAGCAAAGAAATTCCGGAATGGCACAGAAAACAGTAAACACCTATTTCTTGTGTTTCTTTTCCCTTGGTGCCTTTTCATCATTGTGCGTTGAAGTATCCACAACAGGCTCTGACAGCTGACCGTCAATAACATGCCAGTTCTGCACTACCTCCGGCTTCTTTTTAGGTTTCATTGCTGCCTTATTCTGCGCCTCCTGCTTCCTCTCAATTACAGATACGCTGTCGCGCTCGTGCTTTTGTTTGGCCGCTATAGTTTCCATACACTCTGTCATGCCTGCTGCCTTACCGGTAATAACACCCTGGGCGGTTCCGGCCTCTACGCCGCTGTCATATCCTGATTGTTTAATTTTCGGCATGGCAACATAAAACGCTATCCCGCATAATACAATGCCTGTAAGAAGGCCAAAGATGAATTTGCTCATTTACAATATTTTTTATCCGCTACCCTTATAAGGGCATCCAAAAAAGTAATGCGGTTTATTAAGAACTTTAAAACTACAAAATAAATCGAAAATGCAAACCGAAGAAATTCTACATTAAGGAGTATTCTATCAGATTATCTGGATCAGCTCATTTTTTCTGCTTCGATTCCATCATAATCATATCCTTTGCTTTAGCCAGGAATTCGGATGCAAAAATAAAGGAGTTCAGTTTTTCATCTTTACTGAAAATAATTTCCTCCTTGTTCCCTTCCCATTGTTTATTGCCCTGATAGAGATAAACTATATGGTCACCGCTCTCCATCACCGTATTCATATCGTGGGTGTTAATAACAGTGGTAATATTGTATTCCAACGTTATCTCCTTTACCAGTTTATCAATAACCAGCGATGTCTGTGGATCAAGGCCCGAATTGGGCTCATCGCAAAACAGATACTTTGGATTTTGTACAATTGCACGGGCCAGCGCCACACGCTTTTTCATTCCTCCGCTCAGCTCTGCAGGATATTTTTTATTGGTATCTACAAGGTTTACCCGATCCAGCACCTCATTTACCCTGCTCAGTTTCTTGCTTTTACTGGAACTGGTAAACATATCCAACGGGAACATAACATTCTCTTCCACTGTCTTACTATCGAAAAGCGCTCCACCCTGAAAAAGCATTCCTACCTGTTTGCGTAGTTCTTTCAGTTCTTTAGGGTCCATTTTCACAATATCCCTGCCTTCATAAAACACTTCGCCCGAATCAACAGGCAGCAGCCCGATCATCACTTTCATGAGCACAGTTTTGCCACTGCCGCTGGTGCCAATTATCAGGCTGGTCTTACCTGGTAGCATCGTTGCCGATACATCCTTCAGAACAACTTTATCACCAAAGCTCTTTCTTATATTTCTTACCTCTATCATGTTTCTACAAACCCGGCAGGTATATCTATAGTTTCAAAACAAGACCATCCGGAACACAAAAAAAACGATTTTCTGATACGCCAACTAATTAATGATAACGCTATATAATAGATGTATAAATAAAATCTACCAGTGCACCAGCTTAATGATTTCTTCCGAATCACTACCGCTGAGTTTCAACATATAATTACCTGCCGCCAATCCTGTTCCGGGAATTATTGTCACCCCCTTTTGGCCCCGTCCACGCCAAATCACTTTACCGCTCATATCAGTAAGCGTAAGTCCGGTATCTTCCGGCAAATTGCTGATCTGCCAGAAGTTTTTTGTAGGGTTGGGATAAAGCTGATAATTATGCCGCTGAATAGTTCCGGTACCTAATAGGTTCCTTAGGCTCGTATCTTGTTTAATTATTGTTTTCCGGGCACATACGGTAAGTGCATGCGGGTTCAGCAACAGACTTGTCATGGTGTCTGCCCAGTTGAATACAAATACTTGCGTATCCAGGGTATTATAAGGCATCACAATAGTATCGGCTGCTGCAGCTTTCAGCTCCAGCTCCACAGGCGTATAAAAGAGCTTTGTTCCCGTTGGGCAGGAGGGCGATTGCACCAGTTTTACGATCACATTGCTACCCGACTGGTCCCACGTAATGGTATATTCCGGGTATCCCTGCCCATAGATCCACTGATGAAAGAAACTATCCAGGCTGAAACCATAAATGGAATCAACTATTTCATTCATATTGGCGATACCTGCATTACCAGATCCAAACTTGTATTGGTAAGTCTGCAATACAAGGAAAAACTGACTGTCGGTTGGCGCCAGGTCACGCAGCATAGTTACAATGCCCTGTCCTTTATAATAAACTGTTGGCTGGTAAAAAAGAGTATTGGAGCTGGTAGTATCCGTAACATAAACCTCACCGCACAGATCCGAAAGTGCAATGTTCAGGTAGGTCTGCCTGTGAGTAGTAGCTGCAGCAGCCCCCCAGAAATGGTTCAGAAACAATTGCTCGGCCCAGCAGGCAAAACCCTCACTCAGCCACATTTCGCCCCAGGTGGCATAAGTTACATGATCGCCAAACCACTGGTGCATCAGCTCATGAGCTATAATATAGGTATTGGGCACGCCTATTGTGGTCATTGTCTGGTGCTCCATGCCACCGGGCAGCGATGTATAACAAACACCGTATTTCTCCTGCCAGAACGGATACCTGCCAAACAGGGATGAATAATAATCTATAATCTGGCTGAGGCTGTCGAAATTGGCTTTATAAAGCGGATTGAATGTTGCCGTATCAATAAAGAAATTCTGGATCAGCATAGAATCTGTACTCCCGGTAAAATGGAGGTAAGATTTATACACTGCATATTGCGACACGGCAATGGAAATAAGGTAATAATCTATGGCATAATGCGTCTGCCAGTGATAGGTCCGGAAACCTGGAGTGGTAGTTGAATCCACATTTACCAATACCCCGTTACTGCCATCCACCTGTCCTGCCGGCACTGTTACAAACATATCCACTGAGTCTATCTTATCTGTTGCCGATTGTTTGGCAGGCCACCAGTCCAGCGCTACCCATGGATCGCTTACTGTATAAAGCATAGGCGTACCTTCTGCTGAAACACTTTGGGTCAAACCGTTAAAAAATCCCCCCCCGGGCGGTGGCACTCCATGATAAAATATCTGAGCTGTAAACATAGTACCTGAAGATAAAGCTGCTGGTAAGGAAATTGTCCTTACAAAACCAACATTAGTGACTGGAAGTGTTACTCCATTTATCTGTGCCGAATCAATGACCATAAGGGTATCCAGTTCAAAAACATAGGCGGGCATACTTGCGGTCACTACCTGTGCTGTAGTACTTACATCTCCCCATAAGTATACAGAGGTATCAGATACATGGAGATTGAACTTCAGATGCTTCATGTCATAATTCTCTTCTGCCGGATCAGCAAGTGTGGTTCTGGCTGCGCTTTTATGCATTTTATGCCGGTAACCAACTGCATTGCAGTTGATAAAAGCCAGCAGTATTACCAGTAAAAAAATAATTGATTTAAAATTCATAGATACTGTATGTTTGTTCGATTTGAAACAATTATAGCTCCGCAACGAGCTGCCCGGAAATTAATAGAGCAATGATAAAATTAAACAATGTTGGGCATCCATCGAAATTTTATCTTCTTAAATGAACTCTCAGCGTTAATCTGTAATTTTATCTCCTGAATTCAATCAGGAATGAACATCCTGATTTAATGCAGGTAATAATTGATTTACATCGCTGAATAAGGCAAACATTTTTTATTGAAATGGCTATAAAAATTTTAGCATTCGGAATAGCAAAAGAAATTTTAGGCGAATCGACTATACAAATGTCTTTTGATCAGGAAATGAATGCCGGCTCAATAAAATCCTGGTTGGAGACACAATACCCGCGACTTAAAAACCTGACATCATTTGCAATAGCCATCAACGGAGAATATGCCACAGCAGAAATAATTATCAAAGCTGGAGATGAAGTAGCCATTATCCCCCCTGTAAGTGGCGGATAATTTCACTTCAGCTTTTTAGCATTAAACTAAATAATTTCTACTATTCACTTTCGACTTAATGAAATGATCGACATTAAAATCTCTTCAGTCCAGCTTAATTTACAATCCTGTATAGATAGGGTAATGACGCCCGAAAGCGGTGGTATTGATATCTTTATAGGCACTGTCAGAAACAGTACTAATGAAAAAACAGTTATTCATCTTGAATTTGAGGCTTATGAATCTATGGCGCTCAATGAAATGAAAAAAATAGCTGAAGAAATAATCAGGAAATGGCCTGTAAACAAAATAGCTATACACCACCGTACAGGCATATTGCAGATTGGCGAAATACCAGTAATTATCGCAGTATCTGCAGCCCACCGTAATGCAGCATTCGATGCCTGCCGCTATGCAATTGATACACTCAAGCAAACCGTACCAATATGGAAAAAAGAGGCATTTGAAGACGGAGAAGTTTGGGTTGCGGCGCATCCCTGATCAATATTTTACCTCATAAAGCCATACGCATTTATGAATTTTCTATTACCATATTAATACACCGATTAATTTCCGATTGCGTTTTGTCAAAAATTGTATTTTGGGCTTGATTCCGTGATGTTTATTGAGCAATCCCATGCCTCTATTATGAATAAAATTACCCTTCTGCTTTTAATAACTTTCAATTCATTTGCACAGGAAAAGGCTTTTGTTTATCCGGCAGCCCGTAGAGATACAGTTAACGACAGTTACTTCGGAACTAAAGTCGCAGATCCTTACCGTTGGCTGGAAAATGATACGCTTCCGGAAACAATTAAATGGCTTGAAGAAGAACGCTCATTTTCTGAAATATACCTTAAGAAACTGAACAATAAATACAGCCCGGAACGTCAGTTAAGAATTAATTCTTACAAAGAATTCGGGACCCTCAACAAAACAGGCAAGTACTATTTTGATCTGATCGGCAGTATTAAGGAAGGTGATGGACCAGCATGCCTTTTCATAAAAAAGAAAATAGATGGCGAAAGTGTGAAAATTATTGATCCGCTTGATTATAAAAAGAACAGACAGGATAAACCTCAATTGCAATATTTCAATGTTTCTGAAGATAATAAATTTATAGCTTTCGAAATTTCCCGCAATGGAAGCGACTGGCAGGAAATTTACGTTAAAACCCTGTACCCGTTCCATAAATGTGATGATTACCTGGAGGGCATTAAATTCAGCAATATAGAATGGTCTGGCAATGGTTTCTTTTATATCAGGTATCCACAGCAAGGCAACCAGCTTAAAATTAAAAACATGAACGCATCAGTCTGCTTTCATAAGCTTGGCGATGAGCAGGAGAAAGACCAGGTGATTTTTGAAAATAAGGAGTATCCTGAAGCCAGAATAAATATTCAAAAACTACCTCAGGGGAATTACCTCATAATTTATAACGAGAATGAAAATAATGGAGAATTTGTTGAGCAAAAGGTATTGTCAATTAATCTTGAAAAAAAAAATCCATACTCAGAAATTGATACGGTTATATCAGTAACTTCTAAAGATGCCTACAAGGTAGTTGATGTGTATAACAACAGGTTTCTGGTCTCAACTACATTGAATGCGCCAAACGGCAAATTAATATTATTCGAAAAAAACAAGAAGAACAGAGCGCAATTATTCATACCCGAACGAACAGAAATTTTAGGCCACACAAATGTCATAGGCAATAAGATTCAATGCACCTATATGAGAAACGCTGACTACATTGCTATTACTTATGACACCACAGGTATACCATTACATGAAATTGACTTTCCAGTCGGATGTTCGGTTAACGGTTTCGATTATGAATACAATGACTCAATAACCATTTTCTGCTATAAATCATTCCTTTATCCTCCTGTCACCTATCAGTATAATGTCAATAACTTTTCGTTTGATATTGTTGCTAAAACAAAAGTTGCATACGACTATACTGATTTTGAAATAACCAAAGTATTTTTCACTTCAAAGGACAGCACAAAAATACCAATGTTTCTGGCTGCTAAAAAAGGAGTTAAAAAAAATGGTGCAAACCCTGCGATTTTATATGGCTATGGAGGGAATGGCATAACAATGACACCATTTTACAACAGCGGCTTTATCAGTTTTATGCAGAATGGAGGTATTGTAGCACTTCCATGCCTGAGGGGTGGCGGAGAATACGGTGTAAGGTGGCATGCAAACGGTAGCAGGTTTAACAAGCAGAATGTATTTGATGATTTCATTGGCGCTGCTGAATATCTTTTTAAAGAAAATTATACCAATCCGGATAAGCTGGCATTGATGGGAGGGTCTAACGGCGGGCTGCTTGTGGCCGCTGTTATCAACCAACGGCCTGATATCTGCAAAGCTGCTATAGCCGAAAAGGGAGTTTATGATATGCTCCGTTATCAGAACTATACTATTGGTAATGCCTGGATGGAAGAATACGGATCATCAAATGATTCATTGGAATTCCTCAATTTACTGCATTATTCGCCACTGCATAATATATCACAGGCAGCACATCCTGCTATGCTGATTATAACTGCCGATCACGATGACAGGGTTGTTCCGCTACATTCCTACAAATATGCCGCAGCAATGCAATACAAGAACATTGGAGACAATCCTATCCTGCTTTTGGTGCAAAACAATATGGGGCATCAGGACGATAACATAAATACCAACTCATACATTTACTCATTCATCTATGACCGGTTAAATGTTCCTTATAAAAACCTGCATACACTCAACTACTGATTGCTCAACTTATTCCGTGAAATTATTTCTTTTACTTTTTCAGCATCCTCTGGAGTATTCGTATTCATCAAAGCATCCGGATCAGGTGGTATAAGCATATTAACCCGTACTGCATTCCTCATTAAAGCCTTACGCGGGCAGGAATAGCCATCAGCAATGTGTGCTTTAAGTACCTCAAAACATGCCGGCTCCCAGATGGTAATCAGAGGTTCAGGCAGCCCGTCAAACGGGCTTTTGAAGGTAGTTGCTATGCACGATATGTCTCTGTTGCTGATCAGGAAATCAATGGTATGTTTGTCAAGCAGTGGCAGGTCGCAGGCCACAACCAGCCATGCTGCACTCGGCGTTGCTTTAAATGCAGAAAGTATACCTACTGCCGGTCCGGCACCATCATGGTTATCGGCAAGTGTTTTGTATTCCGGAGCAATTGCAGATTGTTGTTCCGTACGACAGGAGATAAACACTTCATCACAAAATGTTGTCAGCATGTCTGCCATATAGTACCGCTGCTCTTTTCCATGCCAGGGTATTACGCCCTTATCATTGCCCATTCGCACGCTCTTACCACCTGCCAGTACCAGCCCGTAGAGTGCAGGTTTTGAACTATTATTCTTCCCGTCTGAAATCACTTTTGCCTCCCGTTTTACTCATTAGTTTGGTTTCCTTTATCACTATATCATGGCTCAGCGCCTTGCACATATCATAAACTGTCAATGCCGCAATGCTGGCGCCCACAAGGGCTTCAAGTTCAATCCCAGTCTTGGCGGTGATGCTTGTGGTGCAGTCTATCACTACCTCCTGCCGCTGATTGATATGGATATCAATTTTGCAGTTGTCCAGCCCCAACAGATGGCAGAGTGGTATCAGTTCACCAGTCTTTTTAGATGCCATAATACCCGCTATAATTGCCGTCTGAAAAACCGGACCTTTCTTGCTTTGTATATCACCATCTGCAAATTTCTCAATCACCTCAGGCGGCATTACTACAATACTTCTGGCAGTAGCCACTCTCAGCGAAACCTGCTTGGCGCTTACATCCACCATTGCCGGCTGGCCTTGTTCATTTATGTGTGTGAAATTATTCATCTTAATTGATTAATCACCTTTAGTATGATGTTTGCCTAATTGTTTATCTACCCTCTCAATAAACCTATCTTCAAATAACTTTGTAAGCCGTCTTTTTAATCCCCATTTGAAATTGAAATCTCCATGGCCATCACTGCCTCCATTTCCATTATCATCCCATGCATAGGTGACGGAAATCACTGAATTTTTAGCTGTGTCCCAATCGGTTTCATATCCTGAATATTGAAAAGAATAATCGTATAATTTTCCGTCCTGGGCAATGTTTATAGTTATATACCTTTTACCATCATTATAAGCAGAATCAAAAACTTTTACTGACCCAATTGTTGAATCTATTGATTCGGAAGTAGATTTATTTACAGAATCATAAGAATAGTAAAAATAAGGCATCGACCTTTTTACATCCTGGCATTTCTCTAAAACTGAATCTACCGCTTTTTCTAATTCATGTTTATTTACTGGATAGCAATATGCTATAATACCCCCATGTGTACCTGCCCCAAAAGAACTAATAAAAGATATAAAGTGCCACACAACTAATATAATCAGCGCAATAATGATAACTGTATAGTACTTCATACAATTTGTTTAAACGGCCATATCCTGTACGCTTCGCCCTCCTTAAAATTCACTTTCCCCATAGGCAATTCCATAAAAGCATCCGAATCCAGCAAATTAGCAAAATCACCCGATCCATTACCTTCAACTGGTGTAGCTATCAGTTGCCCCTTCTCATTCATTCCAACCTTTACCTGCATGAAATATTGCATTGGCGCATTAAAAGTCACATCACTATCCAGTACTGCATAAACTTCAGACTTCAGACTTTCGACTTTCGACCCAAGAAAGAGCCAAGGTAAAAAATACCTGTGTAAACAAAGGAATGTTGATACCGGATTGCCCGGAAATGCAAACACCAGCACTCCCCTTTCATCCTTACCAAACCAGAACGGTTTGCCGGGCCTTTGCTGCACTTTATGAAACAATTTGGCAACACCCAGTTCCTCAAGCACCCTTGGCACATAATCAAACTTCCCCATCGATACGCCTCCACTCATCAGCAACACATCATAATATTTCAGGCTCTCTTTTATTATTTTCCGGGTTATTTCCAGGTCATCGGGTATATGCAGCAAATCTGCCTGCAATGCAAATTGCGCCAGTACTGCTTTTATTGTATAGTTATTCGACCGCCTCACCTGGTAAGGAGTTGGGTGTTCATTCACATCTACCAGTTCATCGCCGGTGGTAATTATTACCACCCTGGGCAATTTCTTTACCAATAATTCACTCCTACCTGCCGATGCTGACATACTTATCAAAGCAGGGCCAATAACCTGTCCTGCTTTTGCCACAACATCTCCCTTCTTTTTATCTCTTCCCTTGAGGTGCAGGTTTTGCCCCTTCCTAATATCGGTGGCATTTATGGTAACGATACCATTGACTATTTCTACGTCTTCATACCGAACAACGGTATCAGCACTTTCAGGCAATGCCGCCCCGGTCATTATCTCCACACTTTCATCCTCATCGGTAATGTCGGTTGGCACATCCCCGGCAGCAATAATAGCTTTGACCTTATAAACCCTGATTCCGTTTTCAAATGAACTAAACCGGATAGCAATTCCATCCATAGTTACCCGGTTACAAGGCGGCAGATCACGGTCGGCAAATAAATCCTCAGCCAGAACACGGCCCAAAGCTTGTTCAAACGGAACAAGCACATTGCCATAATCCCTGGCCTGCGATTCAATTATTTTTTCAGCTTCAGCTACAGTTACCATAGAATTTTCAAAATTAGAATATTTATATCCCCACAAAAAATATTATCTTGTGTTATAAGAACACAATCAGGTGGAGCAATGATCATTATTCACGCTAATAACTGTAAATGAAATGGAGCCTAACTATATTATCATGCTTGGCAACTGTAATAATACTCAGTGGCATAATTGGCTGCAGTAATAATGCAAAATATCTGGATACTTTTGACAACCTGAATTATCAGTTTAAGCTTGATGATTCGGAAATCCAAAGCAAAATCACTGAACTTTTAAGCGGTGCTAAAGAGGGATATCTCAAACATTCGGAAGATATTGCAAAACCTTACCGAGATAGAATGTTGCTGATAAACAAAAGCATAGCATCTCTCAGAAACTTTATTGATTCACTGCAGTCGGAATTAGTAAATGTAGGGGGTGGTTATGATTCATCCTGCATCAGTTTAAGGCATCGGGACAATACAGCAATTAGTTATGAACTGATGATACAATCTGGAAAAGCAAAAGGCATGAAAAAAAGATTGGACAGTACTATCGCAGGTATTATAGATTCTACTTTACCTGATAGAGAAAGAGGCCAAATAAAAAAAGAGCTGTTTGATGTTAAGTTCAAGGATGATTTAAGGAATACACCGGATTGGGCTGATAAAAAATTTGGTAAGGATTTACCATTATCCATTGCAGTAATGAACCTTACCCGGCTCAAATTGGATTTATCCTGCATTGCAAAAATGCTTATAAAATCACTCATTGATGAGGCCAACAGTGGATGTGTATTTTATTTCGATCCCCAAACGGCAATAGCTTTTTCCAAATACCGGGACATATATGTAGGCATGCAGTACGAGTCATATATCTTTCTGTTCAGCGACAATGATAATCCCCTTTCTGGAACGGCCGCACGAATGGAAGGAGCGGAAGTTGATGGCCACCCCATACCGGTTTCCAGAGGAATCGGCCGCTATTCTGTTACTGCCACTACTCCGGGCTTAAAAGTATATCATGGTAAAATGAAGGTAAAAAATTGTGACAGTACAGAACGGGAATTACAATTTAAAGGGGAGTACATGGTTAGCAAGATGTTTGTATCGCTCGATTTCGAGAACGCACATTTTATATATGCTGGCACCGACAATCCATTAACAGTAACTGTTCCTTTGCTTGATCAATACAGAATTAATCTCCGCCTGAGCCGGGGAGAGATATCCGGCAGCAATGGCAAATTCAGCATCAGGGTCAATGATCCCGGCCCTCTTACAATTTATGTGGAAGATAAACGCAATAAAGGAATGATTAAAGTTATCGACAGCTTCATGTACTCTGTAAAACCTTAATTTCAGAAAAAAAAGCAATACCACCCTTTATTTTTTCACAAACTCCACCCTCCGGTTGTTTGCTTTGCCATCCTCAGTAGTATTATCGGCAATGGGTTTAGTTTTGCCATATCCTTTAGCTGTAAGTCTTGCGCCATCTATACCCATTGTTATAAGTTGGGAGCGCACTGCATCAGCCCTTTGCTGGCTTAGCTTCAGGTTGTAAGCAGCATCTCCATCACCATCTGTGTGTCCGCCAACTTCAAACTTCACATCAGGGTCGCCGGTCATTATTTTCTGTATCATGTTCAGCGTCCCCATACTTTCAGGTTTCAGGGTTGCTTTATCATAGTCGAAATTGATACCGTGGGTAACAATCTTTGCATCGGTGAATTTCTTACCTATCATGTTCATACCCGCACCTTGCGCTATGCGCATATTAGTAAATATAAATGGCTTATCTTTTGTTGCTATACAGCAAAAACTCAGTGTTGCCGGTATCACAATTCTTGAATCAGGATCAATAAGTACCCTGTACTGGTCCACATACATTTTCAATTGATTATTCTTATAAGATATTGCGATATGGTGCCATTTGTTGCGCCATGCATTTGGAGTGTGGTCGCCGGGAAATTTTGAGCTCAGGTGGTTATCGCTTGCATTCGCATCTCCGTCTACATTAAGGTCCACATAGCCGCTGGGGCCGTTAAGCCTTAGTACCGGGCCGTTATTGCCGTAATTACCTGTCTTTGGAACGAAATAGTCGAATTCTATAGTAAACGCATCGTTCAGGTAACCGGTTGTTTTTATTCTGGGGGCGACATTGGCGTAATTCCCGTCAGATATGATAAAAACATTTACCCCCTCCAGTTTATTAATTACGCCCGCTCCTGTTTTTAGCTTCCAGTGTGCAGGAAATTCACCTTCCTGGTCACTGGTGAAGTTGTCTTCAAAAATAACCTTATCTCCTGGGACAAAGTCATAGTTGTTGTAGACTTTTATATCGCCACCATCGCCTGCTGCCGGAGATTGTGCTGCAACCAAACCCGTGGTTGTCCAAAATATAATGCATAAGCCAATAAATTGTTTCATTATTTTGTTATTTTAAAAATGAAAAAAGAAATAGTCAGCGCAAGATTACTTTTTCACAAACTCCACCCGGCGGTTGTTTGCCTTGCCTTCGTCAGTGGTGTTATCGGCAATTGGTTTTGTCTTGCCATAGCCTTTTGCTGTGAGCCTTACACCATCAATTCCCATTGCTATTAGCTGGTTGCGCACTGCATCAGCCCTTTGCTGGCTCAATTTCAGGTTATAAGCTGCATCGCCATCGCCGTCAGTATGCCCGCCAACTTCAAACTTCACATCAGGGTCGCCGGTCATTATCTTCTGTATCATGTTCAGCGTGCCCATGCTTTCGGGCTTAAGGGTCGCTTTGTTGTAGTCGAAGTTGATACCGTGGGTAACGATCTTTGCATCAGTGAACTTCTTCCCTATAAGATTGGCACCACTGCCGGAAGCTATGCGGACATTGGTGAAAATCATAGGCATATCTTTTTCACCTATTCCGCAAAACGTTACAGTTGCCGGCGTCTCAACCCGTGAATCCGGATCAACCAGTACCCGGTATTGATCAACATACATTTTCACTTGTTTGTTCTTGTAAGATATGGCTACATGGTGCCACTTATTGCGCCAGGTTTCCCTAGAGTGCTCGCCCGGAAATGGTTGACTCAGGCGGGTGTCGGTTACATTCGCATCACCGTCAACCTTCAGGTCTACATAATTTCCGGGAATGTTTAATCTTATCACAGGTCCGTAACCGCCTGACTTAGGTATCAGGAAATCAAATTCTATAGTAAAAGCATCGGGAAGATAATTAGGGGTTTTGATCCTGGGACTTACCGATACATAATTCCCGTCAGTAAGGAAAAATGCATTCACGCCATTCAGAATATTCATAACCGCCTGCCCATGGTCCAGTTTCCAGTGTGCAGGAAATTCACCGTCCTGGTCGGAAATAAAGTTGTCTTCGAAAATTACTTTCTCACCGGGAACGAAGTCATAGTTATTATAAACCTTTATTGTGCCGCTGGAATCTGAGGTCGGGGATTGTGCAACAACCACTCCTGTAGTAGCCAATAATAAAGTACTGGTAAAAATTAACTTTTTCATTGGGCAAAATTTTAAGGTTATCAATAAGTTTCTGTTTATTTGATCGGCTTTCTTAAAATCTACGATCATTTAAATCGAAAGTAAAGATAATCAATGTTTCCAAAGTTACAATAGTTGTATATACATGTTTGGTAGAATATTCGTATGCCTGATTAGATATGCATTTTTCGAATAATTATATACTTAGGTTCTATTCTGTTTTCAGGACTCCAACAATTATTATTAATCCCGTGCAGTTCTTTTACTCTTTTTTTTCCAGAATTTCGAAATCGGATAATTTCCCGCAGCGGGGCCAGCCAAAAGGTGATTGGTGTTCCTCTTCACCACATAAAATAAATTTACTCCCACCCTGAACCCAAAAGAGGGCTTCATATGGCTGCTGAGCACATTTAGCCCATTCAGGTTATCCACCTCCGATATATAGCTTTGCTTATAAAAAGGCCCCATATTCACATCAATATAACTGCTCACCATCCCAACTAAAAAACCACCAGAATACTGCCATTCATCGTGCGAAATATTATTGGTCTCAAAGCCATGGTCATAATGATAATCAGTTTTTCCATACCGGGCAAAAAGGCTGGCATAAGGCAAAAATCCGGCATTATAGAATTTTGATGTTGGCCAGATAAAAGAACATCTGTTCAGGTCCAGATACCTCCTGTAATACAGAAATGCCCCCCTGCTCACCGTATAGGCGTTCGGCCCCGATGAGTCCTGCGATCCGCCCGCTGCCGAATAATCTTTATAAGAAGTGTTGTCATTATACACCAGGTCCAGCCCTATAGCATTCACCCTGCCGAAACCATGCTCCACCCCTATTGTATAGTTGATACCCTGGTAAGGCATAAACATTGCTGCCCATGGCAGTACTTTGCCTTTTATAGCCCAGGTACTGTTGTCTTTTACATGTTTAACTGTTTGCCCCATGGCCAAAACATGTATCAATACCAATAATAAAACTGCAGCTATGTGCTTCATAGAAAATGTTATGAAAATAACCTTGCAAATATTGTGCCGAATTTAAGTATTGAACTGAATAATTTTTGTTGCAAACCCCAAATGCATCAATCATTATAATATGCTTTGCCGAAATTAAATCCTCACCCCAACCAGCTGTTATTGATTTATATCAATCCGCCCGCTGATTTTTATCATCAAATTTTTCTACGTCGTAGAATATTTTTGTATCTGTGGTATCAGATCTTGCACATTTTTCTATAATAAGTTTTAAAGATAGACTGGCATAAACCGATCTGATATCACAACTAACAATTCTGTCAACTAAATATACTTTTATGAGTCACATACCGTTAACTTACTGTTGCTCTAATCCGGGATGCCATAAAAAATTCACTTTAGAACAAGCAAAACGTGCTGAAGAATTAATCCATTTAACCGCAAAAGGATCAGGTAAAGCCACACCATGGTCAGTTTCACTGGTGCACATTTTATGCCCCGACTGCAATAATATAGTATCCTCAGTTCATATTCCTGCCGATCCGATGTAAACTGCGCTGCAGCCATATTGCAGTCATCTCTGTTTCAGGCATTTGTTTCCATAGGCATGCTTTAAGGGGTTATCTTTTTATAAACTGGCCTAATGAGGATAAAATAGCCTACCTTTCCTATTTATAGGCAAATGCTGTTAATAATTCGTTCCTGAATCAAAGAGCGTTATTTATTCTTCAGATGCAGTGATAAGACAAATTCAATCCTGTTTATATGGTAATAACTCCTGAATTACAAAGTAAGTTCATTGCCTCTTTTGGCAGGATCATGAAAATGACGCCACCAGATCTGCAAAAAAAATGGAATGGTAAAATCGAGTGGCCTGATTTCAGATCATACCCCCTCATTCAGCCCGAAATTATTTCAGAATTGCCACCCGGAGCTAAGGCAGCTTATGTAACTTTGCTTAATAAACTGAGCAGAGGGGCAATTTAACTGCTGTTTAAGGTATTTATTACCACTTCAGGAGTGTAACCACATTCCTCTGGTGGATTTTTAGTTTTTTGACTGTTGCTTTTATTATTCTGAATCATGTGTTTTTCTGCTTCAGCGAGCTTTATTTCTTCGTCGATACTGGTTACTATCGGCACTGTTAGCATGGTTAAATCCCTTACAGCGCCACAGAAAGTGCTTGCTGGTATGCCGCTTTTATTTGCTGCCCAGCAGTTTTGCGAGGGTTTCGTCTGGCTTTCGGTAAATGACCCCGGCTTCATGTGGGTCCGAAATCAGGCTATGTATGCCTTCCTTATAATGGCACAGGTTGGCTGGCCTTTGTTTATTCCGCTCTGTGTTTATCTGATTGAGAAGGAACCTGGGCGAAAAAAACTACTTAGCTATTTTCTCATCTCCGGCATAGTTACCGGTATCTATTTTGCCTGGTGCCTGATACGTTTCGATGCCCACATTGCAGTAAGCCCTTACCACATTCAATACGATCTCGATTTCCCGCTGTCTAAAAGGTGGTTTTATGGCATCATCTATTTTATACCTGCCATGCTGCCCACATTCATCTCCAGCATCCGCCGCATGAATGTATTGGGCGCGCTGTTGCTCTGCTCCTACCTTATATCAAGGTTCTGCGACAAAGATTATATAGTTTCGGTATGGTGCTTTTTCGGAGCGCTGAGCAGTATTACAGCATTATTTGTTATCCTGCAATTAGTAAAGGAAGATACAATTGTTAAACTAAATGAACCGGGAATAATCACAAAATAAATTACAACTTTTCTATTTCTTCTTTCGATAGGCCACTTGTTTCAATGATAATATCAACTGAAATACCCTTTGACTTAAGTACTTTGGCCATTTTTAAAGCAGCGTTTCTTTCGCCTTTAGCTATGCCTTTATTCTCAGCGCTATCTATTACATTTTTCAGGTCGCGGTATACTTTAAGGCTGTTTTCGTAATTGGTCATTTCATCGGGCTTATAGTGGGCTATTTCTGCCTTTTCAAATGCCGTAACAAAAACAACTTCGTTTTTGAATATTTCAGGAATTCGCTGGAAATCTTCCAGGTGTTTTATAAAATAAAGCCATTTATCCAGTCTGGTTTCCAGTTCCTTTTCCGTCTTGGTAAAATTGGGCATTTCCAGGTATATATAGGTGAGCTTTTCATAAAATGTTTTACCCTCCTGGTTTTTCAGTTTTATCTCATGAACCACATTATTTACATCTGCATCATTCTGGTAATCCTTAAACGTAAAGTCAAGAATACCTATACAGAAAACGGCATTCAGGTTGTAGTTCCATTCCCCTTTTTCGGCTTGCTCCCTAATAGGAAAAGTGGAGTAGTAAATGGTCCGTTCTTTAAAGTAGTCCTGCTTGGCTTTTTGCAATTCAACAATAAACTTTTCGCCATTTTCATTCTCACAATAAATATCGTAAATAGCTTTCCGGTCAAATGATGTTTGCCCAAGCTGCTCCGTATTTTTAAAAGAAAGGTTTTTTATCTGGTTGCGATGAGGTAAAAGGGAATTCAAAAAATCAAGCAGTAATGGTTTACTGGCTTCTTCTCCGAAAATCTTTATAAAACCAAAGTCTGTAAATGGATTTACATATATTGCTTTCATGCCAATACTTATCTCGCGTAAAAATACAAATTCTATCCGAACAAATGGCATCTACAGAGATCAAGTGATCACATTCCAGAAAGATTTTAAAACTCATTCTCACCCTGAACAGGTACATTTGCCAGGTTCGGCAACTTAATGATTTTCAGCCAGCCAAAAAACCTGATCACCGGATAAATGGGGTCAATCTCATGCCACTTTCTGCCAAAATTAATTGCCGAAGGGTACTTATGGTGATTGTTGTGGTAAGACTCTCCAAGCATCAGTATATCAACAGATATCAGGTTGTGCGAAGTATTCTTCAGCTTATAGTTGGTATAGCCGTATTTATGTGCAAACCAGTTGATGATAGCGCCATGCACCGCACCCATTGCAAAGATAGGCAGCAACAGCAGATACATCCAGGGTGTAGCATGGAGTAATACAAAGACAGCAATATATATTCCCACCCATAAAATCCTGGATAAGCTTGAATCAGCCCATTTGTCAAAAGCAGTCCATTCAGGCAGGTTTTTCAGGAAACGGGGCTCAATCACCATCTTGCCGTTCATAATATCCCTGTATATATTGCGGGTACGCCACATCATGGAAAATACATTTTTAGAATACGATGGCGAGTGTGGATCCAGTTCAGTATCTGTATAGGCATGATGCATACGGTGCATTATAGCATAGGCCCTCGGACTCATATAACTCGAACCCTGTGTAATATAAGAAAGTATAAAAAATACTTTCTCTGTCGTTTTGCTCATTTTAAATGCTCCATGAGCTGCATATCTGTGCTGGAAAAAGGTTTGGCAAAATAATGAGGCATACCAAATTGCCACAAAAAAGATTAAAATAAACATAACAATTCAATTCCTTAAGTGAAAATCCAATCAATAGAAAGTGCGGAGAATTGAATTGACCATCCCACCTGATCGGATACCAGAAGTGGAGAAGAGAAAGCTATCGTACGCTGTAATTCTACAATTATTCTAAAGGTAAGACTTTTCTTGTTAATAAGGAAGCAATTATTGCTATTTCATACTTTGGTAATATCCGGCCTAATGGAGAATAATGCATATGCCTATAAAAAAGAAAAATTATAAGGCACATTATTAGTTCATTTTTTATACTAATTTTCGACAAAATTTGCAGCATGAAAAAAATAGGAATTATAGGTTCCGGAGTAGTAGCCCAATCACTGGGAAATGGTTTTCTGAAACATAATTACAGGGTAATGCTCGGCTCACGCGATACCAGTAAACTCAGCGCGTGGAAAGAAAAAGGTGGCAGTCATGCACATACCGGCAGCTTTGAAGAGGCCGCAGCTTATGGCGAAATTGTTGTACTGGCTGTAAAGGGCAGTGCAGCGGCATTAGCGATAGAAGAAGCAGGCCCGCAGAATATGCAATGGAAAACAGTCATTGATACATCCAACCCTATAGCCGATGCACCACCGGAAAACGGAGTGTTAAAATTTTTCACAACTCTTGAAGAATCATTATTGGAGCAGCTACAGACCCAGTTTCCCGAAATTCATTTTGTAAAAGCGTTCAATAGTGTGGGCAACGCATTTATGGTCGATCCGTCATTTAAGGAAAAACCATCTATGTTTATCTGCGGCAATAACGACAACTCAAAGAAGGAAGTAACACATATACTCGACCAGTTTGGATGGGAAACCGAAGATATGGGTAAGGCTACGGCCGCCAGGGCTATCGAACCGTTGTGTATGTTGTGGTGCATCCCGGGTATGCTCCGTGGCCAGTGGAATCATGCCTTCCGGCTGGTAAAAGCGGGTTAAGTGTAAACCTAAATAAAATCGCATAAATAATTAATTATCAATAAATTGTAAATTAAAAACCGTAAATCGCAAACTGTAAACTACCAACTGCCAACTGTAAATTTCCACGCACATGCTACCAATTATTACTGTCCGCCATCTGAATAAAAAATATGGCGAAAAAGTTGTTCTCAACGATATAAACCTCAACATTTACCCCGGCCAGATAATAGGCTATATAGGCCCTAATGGCGCCGGTAAGTCTACCACAGTAAAGATCCTTACAGGCATCATCCAGGATTATACCGGCGATGTTATCGTTTTCGATAAAGACCTGCGGAGCAATATACTTGAGGTAAAAAGCAAAGTGGGCTATATACCCGAACTCGCTGACCTCTACGACCTGCTCACTCCCAGGGAATACCTGGCTTTTATTGGTAAGCTCTACCACCTCGCCGACGATGTGATTGAAGAGCGCAGCCGCAAAATGCTCACCTCCTTCAGCCTGCTCGACAACATTGATCAGCGCATGGACAGTTTCTCAAAGGGTATGAAGCAGAAGGTGCTCATAACCTCGGGGTTACTCCACAACCCTACTATCGTTATTATGGACGAGCCCCTTTCCGGCCTGGATGCCAATGCGGTGATTCTGGTTAAGGAACTGCTGCAGGCGCTCAAAGCCGAGGGTAAAACCATCTTCTACTGCTCGCATATGATGGATGTAGTAGAGAAAGTATCCGATCGCATAGTGCTCATCAACAATGGTACCATAATTGCCGATGGCACCTTTGAAGAACTGCGCCAGGGTGGTTCCGATTCGCTCGAACAGATTTTCTCCCGACTCACCTCCAGCGGCAATCAGGTGCAGAATGCTGATGACCTGGCTGCGGCTATGAGCGACAGAGTTAGTTAGCAGTTTACACAGTTTATAGTTTACAGTTTACATAGCCGCAATTACCCTAACAAATGACTTTAGACTAAATACTTTAGACTGATTACTAATTACTAAATACTTTAGACTAAATACTACAAAAACAATGAACAAATTCCTATTATACCTGGTAATGCTTCCCTCCTTCCTTTGGCGGAGTTTGGGAGCTGATACTATGCAGCTCAAAGCCATTCTTGGCCTCAGGCTTACCCTCGACGACCGCAAGCCCATCGCTATTGGCCGGCAACCAAGCAAGAAGGGCAAAATGAAATACAGCTCATTGCTCAGTGCCTTTATCTTCCTGATAATGGGCGGCGTTTATATGTTGCCGCTTACGGTTATCGAAGACCGGATATTCTCCCTCACCTTCTTTTTCTCTATGCTGCTGGCTATCATCACCTTTATGCTCATCACGGATTTTTCCAGCATACTATTCGATTCGCGCGATAAGTATATCCTCTTTCCCCGCCCTGTAAGCGACCGCACCATTGTGCTCTCTCGCATGCTGCATATATTCATTTACCTGGTACGCGTGGTTATTCCATTAGCCCTGCCAGGTTGGATCGTACTCGGTATTATGGACGGCTGGAAGTCGGCCTGCCTGTTCATTCTACCGCTGCTGCTGCTCGTGTTTTTTGTTTTGTTCCTGGTCAATGGTTTTTATCTGCTGGTATTAAGGTTGGCAAAACCGGAAAAATTCAAGGACGTTATCAACTACTTCCAGGTATTTACTTCCATCATCTTTTTTGCCAGTGTATACCTGCTGCCCCGCCTTTTCGACCGCAAAAACCCGCAGGATTTCAATATCCTGCTCTATCCCTGGGTGCGCTACTCCCCTACCTACTGGCTGGCCTCCTGCTGGTCATGGATCGGGTTCCCGGTTACCCTCAAGGGTACAGCCTCCTTCAGTGCACTGGCAGTGATCGTTCCATTGGCATGCATGTACCTGCTGGTTAAGGTTCTAGCCCCTCAGTTTTCCCGCCGTATTGCGGGCATAGATACAGTGGACTCTGGTGGCTACAACCCGCCCGTGAATGGCGTTCGGCGCAAAGCCCCCGGCAAGTTTTACCAGAAACTGGCCTACGCCTTCAACAGCAGCGACGATGCCCGTGCCGGCTTTATGATAGCCTGGCTGCAGTCATCGCGCAGCCGCACCTTCCGAATGCGGGTTTATCCGTCATTTGCATTTATCCCCATTTATTTCGTCTATGTTCTTACTATGAATCATCAGTCTATCACCGATGTATTCCACCACCTCCCCGATCAACCAGTTCATCTTTTCCTGCTCTATTTTTCATCCTTCGTTATGATCTCCGCCAGCAGTTACCTGGCTATGAGTGATCAGTACAAGGCTGCCTGGGTCTATTATGCCGCCCCTGTAGCAGTGCCCGGCAAAATCATGATCGGCGCCTTCAAAGCCCTTTGGGTTAAGTTTTTCCTGCCGTTTTTCCTGGCGCTCTCTATATTCGTAATGTATGTTTGGGGACCCGGATCCATATGGGATATCATATTAGCCCTGGTCAATGCCACGCTGTTTGTTGGCGCTATGGCCCGTATCAACCTCAAGCATCTGCCCTTCTCCATTATTGAGCAAACCAAGCAGGGCGCAGGCAGGGTGCTTAAGTCCCTGCTATCCATGTGCTTTATAGGTATCCTGGGTTTTGGTCACTTTATGTGCATCCACCTGCTCTGGCTCAAGCTCCTGTTCCTTGTGCTCTCCTGCATTCTACTCTGGCTCGTCTGGACCAGCTATGCCGAAACCAGCTGGGAGAATATGATTAAGGGAGAGGAGCAGTAAAAATAAAATACACAATTCATTGTTGATTTTCAATAGATTATCACTTTAAAATTTCCACTTTTATACCTGCAATACAATGCCGGTGGGGTTTATTTTGCATTAATACGATGTTGAATATTACAGATCGGCGAGTACTTTCTTTAAGATTGGGTTTATCTGAAGGTTATTGTGCTTATTATGGCCAATTCATTCCGATTAACTTAAGTGTGGCCCTGCGGTATTTCGCCCCTTCAGGGCTTGTCATGCTGTATTTTTTATTCAGTGGGCTTCACCCACGGCTATTTTATTTCACTCTTTCAGAGCTTGTATTCTATGCTTGCAGCTGAGGCTTCATCCCAACTTTTAACCATGTGTCGCGACAAGCGTACTTTGTTCTGTAAGCAACAATTTTGGCTAAAGCCCAATAAATACTAACTCTACCCCGACTTAAAGGTCGGGGCTACTAAAGATGCGATATAATACTTTAGACTTCATCAGGAATGCCCTGCGGTATTTCGCCCCAGGTGCGCTTGTCACTTTTTATTTATTGTGATCCGTGGGCTTCACCCACGGCTATTTTATTTCACTCTTTCAGAGCTTGTATTCTATACTTGCTGCTGAGGCTTCATCCCAACTTTTAACCAAGTGTCGCGACAAGCGTACTTTGTTCTGCAAGCAACAATTTTGGCTAAAGCCCAATAAATACTAACTCTACCCCGACTTAAAGGTCGGGGCTACTGAAGATGCGATATAATACTTTAGACTTCATCAGGAATGCCCTGCGGTATTTCGCCCCAGGTGTGCTTGTCACTTTTTATTTATTGTGATCCGTGGGCTTCACCCACGGCTATTTTATTTCACTCTTTCAGAGCTTGTATTCTATACTTGCTGCTGAGG
>Ga0364860_10345_pt1 | contig 28383 bp, 15 predicted proteins | sample ExccelAu500001D4_FD_206916 | JGI IMG/M metagenome (GOLD analysis project Ga0364860, IMG submission 206916) | Enriched cells from Trout Bog Lake Hypolimnion, Wisconsin, USA - BchlTB.Aug20.5000.01 .D4 | ecosystem: Environmental > Aquatic > Freshwater > Lake > Hypolimnion/Profundal zone | place: USA...
CGCATCGCCCGTTAAACTTGCGGTTGTTGTTGTGTCATAGACTTTGTTTGCTGCAGTGAATCCGCTGACGACTAATGCGGCTGGTGTGACCGTCAACGTATTGTTTGCTGAAAAACTGAGTGTTGTGTCGATATTATGATTGACGACACCAAGGTTATACGCCTGGACTAATTGCGTATCAGGATCATGAAGAACATTTTTATATGACGCGCTTGTGCCATCTAAATTAAGATGACTGATCACATCAGCTTTGGCTAGCCCCAATGTATTATTACCAACCCGTTGTGTAATATTTCCCAGATTGGCCGCTAAAAGTGCTTTTTGAAAGTCAGTATCCGACAATGTTGCAGCATCATAGACCTTAGTGATATTTACTGGAGCAAGTGTGGCACTAAATGCCGAGGTTTGCTGTTGTTGGCGGAAAGATACTTGGGAGTTTGCCCCATTAGAAATAACATACCCATTCGCCTGCCCAAAGGCAGCGTTGATGTTATTTGCCGCCCCTTCATAGAAGAGCGTTGAGAAATTCGTCGGATCAAGGTAACTCAAATCTCCAGTGCCACTTAACGAACCTGTGTAAATATACGTTTTACCAGTTGAAGCTTGCGTTATCGTATTTCCACTCAACGTGAGAACCTGCCCCCCAGACTCGGCGCTGTCAGGGGTGAGATTAGCACCTGCCGCAATGCTGACATTACCAGTCCCCCTATTTGTAATCGTAGGTACCGTAATATTGCCTGCACCTGAACTTTGTATCTGCACACCGCCATTACCGTTCTGTACGATGTTAAAAATGGCATTTTGTGAATTGTAACTTCCGAAAGTCAAAGACCCACTATCGGACAGATTACCGCTACCCAGACTGATATTGATTGAGCCTGATCCGCTGTTGGTGATGCTGTTAGACCTGATATTTCCACCCCAGTTTTGGACATTTCCGGGAAATATTTCTAAATCGCCATTGATTGCCTGGAGAACGACGTCCCCACCACCATTGACGATAGAAACTCCCTCAAGCCCAATGCTCCGACCACCTAAAAAACTTGTTCCAATGATATGGATACCACCAGAAGTACCGTTAACTAAAGATGTCGCATCAGCAAAACCGACCCCAGTGTGGTAGCGATCCGAACCATTACTCATACCAGAAATAAATATACCCGATCCTGCGTTATATTTACCGTCAAATGAATAAACCCCATTACCTTGACTACCATTTGTCGTTCCATTAAGGCTGATAGTTGTCGTCGCATTGAGCTTATCAAACCCACCGTAATAACCAAGTCCATATGCACTTGGATTGGTAGCGCTACCGTTAACATAAATTGAATTTCCCGAGATAGTCCCATATACATAAACACCAGAGACAGTGCCCAAAGAACCAGAGGTTGATCCAGTCAAAGATACATTGCCGGCATTTGCCATGATGGGAGTCTGCACGTGTAGGCCATCTCCAGAACTCGATGTCGCGTTTAACGTAATATTGCCGCTGCCATTGGTCGTTATCCCATTAATGCCATTAACGGCCCCAACAAGCATCGTGCCATCGAGCGTCTTTACGTCGATGCTACCGTTATTTGCTGTGGTCTTTGCAGCAACAGTGACGGCATTTTTATTAGTTACAAAAATATTATCAGCTGCATTGAGAGAGATGGCATTCACATTGGAATTAATGCGCTGTCCCGCAAGACCAATGCCCCCCCCATATGCTGTCATCGCCAGATTGGATCCATTCAACAGCATAGTAGGCGATTGGCTGATCGCCCCGGTCGCATTCAGCGTCAGGTTACCTGCACTGAGATTGATGTTGCTGTTCAGGTTGAGATTACTCGTCGTACCGTTGGCGTTAGCAGAAACGTTGCCCGCACCACTGATATCATTATTGATATTGACTGTGGTATTGCTCATGTAGCTGAGATTGGCGTTATTACTCAGCACTACTGCACCGCCGCTACCGAGACTACCACTTGCACCGCCATTGCCTACTTGCAATGTTCCCGCATTTACTGTCGTTGTACCAGCATAGGTATTGTTACCAGTGAGCGTTGTTATTCCGCTGCCCGCCTGCAGCAGACCACCGCTACCACTAATAACACCGCTAAATAGAGACGTTCCCACATTATTGATCGTCAATAACCCGCCAGCATTGAGATTGGTTGCAACGTTGATTGCATTAGAATTACTTCCGGGTCCTACCGCTGAAATAGTAATATTGCCCGTCGCCTGATAGGTTTCCGCATAAGTGATATGAGGCGTAACCTGGTTATTAACATAGGTAGTTTCAGCCAAACTGACGCCAGTAATATTCCCTGCAGCCCCACCGCTTCCACGTGCTGTTACAATACCTGTGGCACTATCAATGGTGCCAGCGCCAACCACACCGTTGACTGTCATACCTGCACCAGTATTATCAAAGGTAATATTTTTGGCACTCATACCAGAACCGGCGATCGTACCTTGGCTATTCGGTGCGGTCGCGTTATTCAAAATAGCAATACCACCTTGATTGGTCTGAAATAATAAATTACCTCCGTTGGCGCTAAATCTACTGTAACCTAAACCGGCGCCAATATAGCTGACAGGTGCAATATCAATATAAAGTGCATTCGAGGCTGCATTGTTGGTTTCGGCCAGAATGCTCGCATTACCCGTGGCAGAACTTCCACCCAAGCTGGTGACCCCTGCTTTCACTACGAGACCAGCGGCATAAACTCCCGGAGTTGTATTACCTGCACTTGCCCGATTATCGCCGCGCACGGTGACATTCGCACCGGCTTGCACGGTAAATAAATGGTTACCCGAACCTACACCAGCGGCTTTAAAGCCGCTTCCGGTTCCGGCACCAGTAATGATACCTTCGACGGTTGCATCACCTTTCGCTGAGAGAGTAACCCCTGAATTGCCATTCCAAGTATAAGCGTAGACCCCATTGCCGGATGATCCCGCGCTTGTATTGACTGTTCCCAGCACATTGAGAGTTCCGCCATTAATGTTGAGGGTAGCAAACTGCCCCCCGCCAAGTTCAACACCGTTTCCACTGTTAAGGGAGCTCCCCCTCAGCGACACTGCCCCCGCGGCATTAAGGGTAACATTCGTGGAGTTATTCCCCTGATTCAAATAAATTCCGTTGCCCGCCAGAGCATTACCTCCCATATTGATATTGCTTCCGGCATTTAAATTAGTAGTGTTACCATTGGTATTAAAATTTATACCATTAGCACCAGAGGTACCGATACTTGTACCTGGCGTAATTGCCCCCGTATTGCTGTCAATAATGCCACCAGTTTGATCTAATGTAATGTTGCGCGCATACATATTGGCAGCATGAGCGTTACTCACTGTAATCGTGCCGCTCGTAGCGCCATTGGTCTGAATGATAACGTCACCCGAGTTGGTGTTACTACTATCCGTCACCGGTTTTCCGGTATTGGTCCGGGTATCAATCGTGCTATCAGCGGTATTGGCTACGATAATTCCTTGCGTACTACTTGAAATCAAAGTGACCTTACCACCAGCGGTAGTGAGATTGGCGTTCACAGCAAGACCATTCGTACCAGCATTCGTCATATTGACGGTCAGCTTACCAGCCCCCGTTGCCGTATCGTTCGCGTTGACGTTAATACCGTTATTGGCATTCACGGTTAACGTCGAGTTGCCACCAGAAAGACTGATACTGCGATCTAAAGTAACACCACCTCCGGTAGACGTTACGGTTACATTGCCAGAACCGCTGATACCGGCAGCATTGGACGCTATCGTACTCAGATTGTAGGTGTCAGAACGATTAACGGCGAGATTCGCATTATTTGTAACTGCCCCAGTCCCTAGCGTACCTGTGGTTCCTGCGTTACCAACTTGAAGGGTACCCGCATTGATACTTGTCGTTCCCCCATAAGTATTATTGCCGCTCAAAATAGTTGTGCCACTTCCGGCCTGAGTCACCCCCCCACTGCCGCTGATCACACCGGTAAAATTACCATTACCACCGTTATTGATCCTTAACAGTCCTCCATTGAGATTAAGATTACCAGTGGACGCCACATCCCCCGTTGCATTCAGGATAGTGTTGAGTGCCCCAGATGTTGAACTTATATTGCCATTGAGCGTAATGGCACCTGTCGCATTGAACGTTAAAGTTGCATTAGCGCCCGTAGTTTTTAGGATATCGGCCCCTGCATTTTGGGTGATATTGCCTGTTGCCGTGCCTGCACTTGCTGTAGTGATGATCACATTGGTTCCAGCATTGAGGTCGGCATTGATATTGGCAGCGGCAATTTGGGCTGAATTGCTGCTGGGAGTCCACGTGCCAGTTGTATTCGACTCATTGGTGTTAGATGAACCCGTGACGATTGACACATCTGTAGGATCAAGCAGCCAATTACCGGCGAGTCCTTTCGGCGCGTCAGCATTAACCTGACCAAACGCCTGTAAGTTTCTGTGACTGGATGTTTCTACATCGCCACCGTTTCCACTCAAACTACCGCCTTGCGCAATAATGCGTCCATAAAACCCCGTGTAATCCTGGGACCACACTACAACGTTCCCGCCATTGCCGTGCTGTGTGGCTGAGGCGTTGATTGTCGCGTCCTTATCGAAATAAACGGCATTGGCATTGATATCGGGACCCTGCCCGCGCGCATCACCTCCCACGAGGACCGTGCCACCGCCATTGGAGCCCGTGGCCATGGTTTGACTTCCAGCAAACAATCCAACGCGATTACCGAGTAGTTTAACGACCCCGCCCTCACCACTACTATTGGAGGCATCAATCAGGCCTTCTTGCCGCACTTCCCCCAGTCCATCAGCCTGCGTCGCACTTAAGTTGACCTTCGCCCCGTTTGCGATAATCTGACCTTGATTGAAAACGGAGGCTGTTAGTCTGTTTGCAGCAGAAGCAGAAAGATAAACTTGCCCATCAGGCGTACTAATGACCCCTTCAGGGCTATTCACGACCGCCGCATTGACGGTAGCGGGCTCCAATACTAATGTGATCAGACCACTTTTAGAAACTGGTAATTGCAGCTTATCGGCCGCTGCGAGAATCGCACTACCATGAGGGGTCGTAATAGTGCCCGCGTTATTCACCGTTGCACCCAAAAGTGCCACGTAGCCACCTGGAGCGCTGGTCAGTTTACCTTGATTTGTAATCGTTCCTGTGGCCGATCCTCTGACAAAGTGGTTGTTACCTGCCATGAAATTGGCATCGGTGATGTTAAGTGTCGATGCGACAATAGCTCCCGCATCAACCCGCGAACCGGATCCAAACACGATGCCATTAGGATTGACGATATAAACTTGGCCATTAGCGCGGAGCTGACCGAATATCTGAGAAGGCTCGGCCGAGAGTACACGGTTGAGAATACTTGCGGTCGAGTTAGGCTGAACAAAGTTGACACTTGCCTGTCCACCAATATTGAAGCTATTCCAGTTGATGACAGCTTGTTGACTCAGCTGATTAATATTCAGTTGGTTGGGGGCTGCCTGGCTAATGCTGGCAGTACCAGCAGCAACAACACCTCCCTGTGGAAGGGTCAATGGCGGGGGCGGCGCGAGTGAAACGACACCTGCGGCTTGTAAGTCATTCGCCATAAACATACTCAATATGCTGGTCAGAATTGAGGCAATAACAGCACCTTTGAGTCCGCCGCCACATTTGCCCCTTGCATTTGCAAATTCAGGTGCAACCACCCAAGTCCCGCGTACCGCACTCCAGACCAGACGATAATTGTTCTTGTTCATCGATGACTCCTTGAACTAGTGTTATTTCATGTTAGCGTTCCAAAGCTGAATTTGTTTTGACCAATACTCTCGATGGCTCAATTAAAATTGACACATGAAAGAAATCCACAGGCGGTCACGCCTGCTTGAACCTTCTGCGTCCAACCCTGTCTGCGATATCCCTGGGTTATCACCAATTTGTCTGGCGTAGGTCATCGAACTAATGAGGGATTTATAAATATAAGAAAAACCAATTCCGGCGCCACGTAACATGTAGCTTGGAGGTAAGCTTTGCACGCCCCACGGTTGTTTATTTAAATGAATTCGCCCAGCATCAAAAAAAGTAAATACGCGAAGACCGTTCGTTGGGGTATAGCCAAAGTCAGTCCTGACGACGTAACCTTCATCACCAAGTGCTTCGGACGATCCGTATGCGCGTATAGCAAATGGCCCCCCTAACGCAAATTTTTCACTCTGATCAAGATTTTTATTCGACATTTGGCCATTTACATCAATGGCGGCATCCCATCTTCCGGAGTCGCCGAGAAGCATATGCCAGGTTGCACCCCACTCAAATTTTGTAAAATTCCCCGCTGTGTTGGTGCTGGCACTATCTTGTAGTTCGGCGGATGGTAACGCGGAAAGATTGAGATTGCCTCGCGTTAAAGCGGCGTTAGCACGCAAGGAACGGCCTGCCTCGAATGCATATTGCGTGTCGATTTTGAATTGCACGACATTGGTATTTTTGTTTGCAGTCGGTGTTCCGTTTTCTAAAAAATCTGCCTGATGCGTCCTGATCAAGTTGAGGTATAAGTTCCAAATTGATTGATTGTCGACGTGAAAGGGGTAGTTAAGTCCGGCACCGAGCGAAGTGGTACTGCCTCGCGTTAGTGGAGGCATCTGATAATCTACATCTGATGCCCAGATGTTGAGGCGAGACCTTAAAGGTATAAAGGGAAATTCGTAAGCAATTCGTCCGTAGTTCATACCAGAACTGGTCAATGCTAATAGGTCAAATTGGTCTCCCCGAAGTAGTCTTGCAGGCATCGAAACTGCCGCAGAATATCGATTGCGTCCAGTTGTCATGACACCATTGTTATCGTATTGCAACAGCCATCCTACTTGCTCAGAAGGACGACTGCTCAGGACAAAATGAACATCGACATAGTCTCTGTCAATCGGAATCAAATTAGCTTTGACAATGAGGTCTTTTAAAAATATCCGCCGTTGAATAAGGCTATCCATGCAATCGAGATTCAAAATCCCACCCTCCGACAGTTCAGCTTTAGCATATGCAAGAAAACCATCAAGTAAGCTTTGTGGCAAAGCAGCCGGGCTTCCCTGTTCCGCAAATACGTAACGAACCCGTATCTCATCAATGCTGACGAACAGGATACTTCCGCCTTCTGTGTCAAGATGGGGGATGGCGCGCAGTTGGACGCGTGCCAAAATTCCGTGTTGGCGATACATATTCCATATCTGCCCACGTACATCATCCAGTTTTTTTCCAGTTAAACGATTTTCGCCAATAAATTGAATTAAAAGCCCGTTAATTTCATCGTTATATCTTGACGACTGTAGCTCAATCTTGCGAATGGCAGAGGGTAAAATCTGATCGATAAACTCAGCCCCGGCTTCCTTCTCTGCGCTATTTTGCGATGGTTCTTTTTTAGGAGTGAGACTATCGCGTTTGATTGATGGGATGCCTTGCTGCTGTATGTTAGGAACAATGACTTCGCCGGGGACAGATGTCGCGGCGTAAAGAGGGATTGATTGAAATAAAACTACCCTCAGCAGCATCTTTATGATCCACTGTGCGGAAAAGTCATTCTTTGGAGCAAATATGACTGTCATCAGCTCAACCCATTTTATTATCTAAATGGAAATATGCTTAATCTTTACTCCAGAAATAGACTTGTACGATTAATCACATAGATTAACGTCTTTCAATCAGCGTTATTTTTAATAATGCTGGGTCAATTTAGAGTGAATTTGATATATCACCTCAAATTAATAGTAAATTTGATTTACCTCAAGGCAATTTACAAAATTTTTCATGTAGATTTCAGCCCTGTTGCGCGATTTGAGCTTCGAGAAGTCTCAATACGTCGCTGTTGCCAAGGCTTCTTTAATTTGTGGAATAGCTTGCAATCCAGCCTGATAGCCCGCTGCAATCAATTCTTTACGCGCTTGAAAATCGGTGCTGGAGAATTTTTTTAAATCCGGGTGGATCAAGATATCAGCCTTTTCTGCTTCCATACGAATCAGTGATTGCCCCATGATATCAAAGGACTGCATCAGCAATTCGAACATGCCGTACAAATTGACGTTATCTGTCTGTGCGCTCACATCAACGGCAATGACCAAATTTGCACCAAGTTTTTTTGCCTCATTGACTGGTAAAGGACTAATCAAACCACCATCAACAAACTCATCAGAGCCTTGGCGGGCCGGGATAAAAACGCCTGGCATACTACTTGAAGCACGAACGGCGAAGCCAGGATTTCCAGTCCTGAATAAATTTGCTTTTCCAGTAATGAGATTGGTTGCGACCGCACAAAATGGAATAGGAAAACTTTCTATCGGTTTCGATTGCAAATATTGATTCACCACGTTTTGCAGAGCATTGCCCAAAACCATGCCACGCTTGGAACCCACTGATAAATCAATGACTTCAAAGTCTTTGAGTTTGAGTGCAACCTCTTCCATCTGGAGGCCAGTAAAACCTGCAGCATAGAAAGCGCCAATAATACTGCCTGCACTCGTTCCCACGACCAGGTCTGGACGGATTTTATGCTTTTCTAAAGCTTGTATGACGCCAATGTGCGCAAAACCGCGAGCCGAACCACCGCCCAAAGCCAATCCAACTTTGAGCTGACGGGGAGACGCAAGGGCTTTGCTGGGACTGATAGGAGTACTACCACTTTTTTGTATCGCATCCGCTGAGAAAGGGAGAGTGGCGCCCATCGCCAACATTAAACGTCGTTTCAATTGTGTACTCATTACGGTCTTTCTATTTTTCAGGTGCTTGCAAAATGCCTTGATCAATCAAACTCTTTAATCGGCTAAAAGCGTTTTCAAAGGTATTTGGCGGTTCGCCCTGAGTAATGTTTTCGACCTTCTCATCGATGATGATAATCTCTGTACGACGATTAAATTTACGTCCTTCTTCCGTCGAATTTGATGCGACCGGATGGTAAAACGAATAACCAATGGTGGTCATACGCGCTTCTGGAACGTTGAGATCAAGCAGCACTTTTTTAACTGCCTCTGCCCGTTGTTCTGAGAGTTTCTGGTTAAAAGCCGGATTACCGATATGATCGGTATGGCCCTCTACTGAAACGACTTTATTGGTTTTACTCTTCAAAAGATATGCAACACGCTTGAGATAAGGGCCTGACGCCTGCAAATTAATATCCGCTTTACCTGTTTCGAATAACACGTTATCCGGCAATACGATTTGTACGCCACGATCCAATTGCGCAATCGGTAACACTGGCGGATCTGCTTTAACCACTGGCGGGACAGGCGTACTGCAAGCCACAATACTCATGGAAAATACTGCAGTGACAAATAACTTGAAGTGTCTTTTCATGCTGAAATCTAACCCTGAAAATGATAGAAACTTCATTATTCCACAACAGATGTTAGGTCTTATCAATGTGTCACAATCGTTTTCAATCAATGACAACATTGCAAAAAAAGTGAACTTTTGCAAACAGTGAATGAATTAAACAGAGGGATTTCAACTATTTTCGAACATCATTGGATAACGCAATGATGACGGCAACATGGATAATTTCGACGACATTTCGGAAGACAAACGCAAGAGTTGGGAACACATATCTCAACCTTGTTCGTGGTCGCATGGAGACATGAGATCCACAAGACGGTGAACAGACCATCTATTTCTTTACCGAAACATATTTTGCGCACGTAGCGAAAAAAACAGGCCTACCGAATAGGACGACGGAGAAGCAATAAGAATCCTGCTTGCGGCGGTGTAGTTTTTGTGTGTGTTAATACGTAGGTGGGGCTATTTAGTTTTATAAATCCCCGCTTCCAAAATAATATCGTCGCTTTTTAAAATATACGTCGATTTGTTTTCTACTTGCTGCGTCAGCGGATTGTTATAGCGATAGTCAACCCAGCCCTTCCCCTTTGTTTTGGCAAGATTCAGAATATCCTTACGATACAGTTTTCCGTCAGCGTCAGGCAGTTCGAGCATATTTTTGCCTATCAATTTGGGATTGATCGGATGCGCCAGAATGGCGCCATCGATACCTCTGACATACAGGTAAATATCGCCTTTGATAAAATCCGGTGATTTATTGTTAATTTCTTTAATCAGCGCTTCTTTGCCATTTTTATCAAGATAGCTCAAACCTTTTTCCACCATTGCGATCGCATCTGCCGGCGCATCTGCAGCCCATGTGAAATGGACGACGCAAAAAATAAACAGTGCGACCAACGTTTTTAATATTGTTTTCATAGTCATGCTCTCCAAATAAGCACTGCATAAAACGACAACCTGTTTAGGTTATCCTCGGAAAGTCGTCAGAGAATAGACGAAGTGTGTTCATTGGCCTCATACAGTCTATAAAAATAGTATAGACGTTTATTTATTAACGATAAGTCAAATTATTTCGCCAAAGATTAAAAATTCCACTAAATGCCCTGCTTTTCGATAGTGCAATCGAGTACTTATGCTAACTGAACTTGTCCTAAAAATAGGATACGTTGAGGCATACTCTGTAATCCTATTCGGTACAATCTATGTGATAATAAAAAAATATTTATTCAATGCTGTTTTCACGTGTTATTAAACGCGTTATTAAACGCGTTATTAAACGTGTGATTAAACATGCTATTAAAGCCAGTTTCGATTTTCAAGTGAGATTACATGAAGAAAATATGTAGTCCAGTTTCAGGGAATGAATTTTTCTGAATTTAAAAAAGAAGATTCTTCATCCTTTTTCTGTGCAGGCAGAAAAAAATGGACGAATTCACTAACAATATTACAAATTCCCTATCGCTTTTATGTCTTTGTTAAGCAGCACTCAGTTGAACCCTCAGATTTTGTATGGAACATCTAATTCTGACCTGATCCGTCACGAGACGCTGGCGGATCTGCTGGAAGATACCGCACATCGGATGCCGGAAAAAGTTGCACTTGAATTTCAACAGCAGCAGATCACCTATGCTGAGCTCAATGCTCGCGCAGACCGCATCGCCTCGGCGCTGATGAATGAAGGGGTGCGTCCCGGACATATCGTCGGATTGTGGTTGCCACGTGGTATAGACTTACTGGTCATGCAGGCAGGTATTGCTAAAACGGGCGCAGCCTGGCTACCGTTTGACGCCGATACACCTATTGATCGTATTGCCATTTGTCTTAGCGATGCGCAAGCAATTGGTCTATTGAGCTGCAACGAATTCGCTGATAGATGTACAGATTTAAGGTGCACACTTTGGACGGCTGAAGCGCTCAGTGAATTGCAGCAAACCACGCTTACGCGCCGTGAAGCGGCCTCACCTGAACATCCTGCTTACGTCATTTACACCTCTGGCTCAACGGGTAAACCGAAAGGTATATTAGTCAATCACGCCAGCATTTGCCATTTTTTGCGGAGTGAAAATGCCGTTTTAGGAATGAACGAATCAGACAAGGTATATCAAGGTTTTTCAGTGGCGTTCGATATGTCATTTGAAGAAATCTGGATTAGCTATTTGGTGGGCGCGAGTTTGTGGATTGCGCCTAAAGAAATTACTGCCGATCCTGATGCTTTGCCGCTGGCCTTAGAAGCAAATCAAATTACGGTCTTACATGCTGTACCTACCCTGTTGGCTTTGTTTTCACAGGATGTTGATTGCCTTAGGCTGATCAATCTGGGCGGTGAAATGTGTCCTGAATCATTGGTCAAACGTTTCAGCCGCCCCGGTCGTCTGATGTTCAATACTTACGGGCCTACTGAAGCAACGGTATCCGCGAGTCTGGCTGCACTGCATGCGGATCAACCAGTGACGATTGGCACGCCTTTACCTAACTATTCTATGATGGTCATTGCCACTGACATAGAAAATGGTTTGCGCTTATTACCTCTTGGCGAAACTGGTGAGTTGTGCATCTCAGGACCCGGTGTCGCCATGGGATATCTTGGCCGTCCCGAACTTACTGCTGAAAAATTTTTGGATAACCCATGGGCAACGGTCGAAAACGAACGGCGTTTGTACCGTACGGGTGACCTCGCTTGCATTCAGACTAACGGAAGTATTCAGTGTCTTGGTCGTGCTGATGATCAGGTAAAGATTCGTGGTTTCCGGGTTGAACTTGGTGAAATTGAAGCCCTTCTTGCACAACAACAAGGTGTTGGCACAGTTGCAGTGATTTTGCGTCAAGATCAAGGTATTGACCAGATTATGGCCTTTATGATTCGTGACGATTTGCCAGGCAATCCGGGCGAAGGCGAACGTTCTGAAGCTGAATTTAAAACGATTTTAAGAACCCAATTAAGCCAACTATTGCCGCCATACATGGTGCCGTCCAGGTTTGAATTTTTATCGGAAATGCCACGTTTGACGTCCGGCAAGATCGACAGAAATAAACTGAAGAAAATGGAATTATCGGTGACACGCAGTTCTGGCGAGTCTGATACGCCGGAAAACAAAACCGAAGAGATTTTATTTTCTGCCTTAAACAGCCTGTTCCCAGGGCTGGCTATCCACCGCACATCTGACTTCTTTGTCGATCTGGGTGGACATTCGCTGATGGCAGCACGCCTCGTTTCGTTGCTACGTCAACATAGCCGTTTTGCGTATTTTAAAATCGCGGATATTTACCAGCAACGTAACGTAGGTAAAATTGCTGAATTATTGGAGGCCGCGGGCGCAGCACAAGATGTGATGAAGGACGAACAAACGGACTGGGTAACACCGCCTGGTTGGAAACGATGGCTGTGTGGCGCAGCGCAGGCATTAGTTATTCCGTGGTTGGTAGCGATACGTATGGTGCAATGGTTGGCACCATTTTTCACGTACCACTTTTTGACTGGCGATCCTGACGATTCTAATATCAGGGCAATATTGTTTTCTATCGCAACATTTTTGCTGTTGACGCTTGCTGAGTTTGGGATCGCAATCATAGGCAAATGGCTGATTGTCGGTCGCTTAAAAGCGGGACGCTATCCTTTATGGGGGGTAGCTTATTTCCGCTGGTGGTTGGCAGATCGGCTGGTTGAAGCAGCGCCGACTTATATGCTGAGCGGATCTTCGTTGTATCCCTTATGGCTGCGTGGTTTGGGAGCAAAGATCGGTAAAGACGTCACGATCGGTTCAATTACTGTGCGAGCACCAGATTTATTGAATATCGGCGATGGTGTGAGTATAGGAAGCGCCGTCAATCTGGAAAATGCGCGCGTACAACATGGCGAGCTGATTCTTGGTCCTATTACCTTGAAAAAGGATGCATATGTTGGTTCATATTCGGTACTGGAAGGCAATGTCTGCTTAGAAGATAGCGCACATCTGGATGGTCAGTCTGCCTTGGCAGATGGCAACGTAATTCCGGCTTATCGACTTTGGAAAGGTTCACCAGCAAAAGACCACACCGCATTTGATCCAACTAACCTGCCACCACGCCCACAATTGTCACGCAAACGCGCAGTTGGCGAGGTTGTCTTTTTTGTCTTCGGTGCCTTATTGATCAGCTCGCTGTTTTTTGTTCCGGTATTTCCAAGCTTCGTTATCATTGACTGGTTTGATAATGCAGATACATTCCCGTGGTTGCAAAGTAACTCAATACCATTTCAGTTAGCCAAATATTTCATTTTGGCATTTCCAGCAACCGCAATTTTGATTCTGTGCACAGCGCTGCTCTCCGCAGGCATACGCTGGTTTATTTTGCCTAAATTAAAGCCAGGTTTATATAAAGTTCATGGAAATACGTATTGTCAAAAATGGTTAGTGAACCAGATTCAGGAGTCGAGTCTGCACGTCTTACATGGCATTTATGCGACGGTTTTTGCCCCATTCTGGTATCGTTTATTAGGTGCGAAGGTGGGTAAAGGCGCTGAAATCTCGACTGCACTTGGTGTGGTGCCAGATATGCTGACGCTGGGAGATGAAACATTTATCGCCGATGCGGTGTTGCTTGGCGATGAAGAAATTGATGCGGGCTGGATGCGTATGCAACCAACCGTCATTTCCAGACGCAGTTTTGTCGGTAACGGTGCTTATATTCCAGATGGCACCATATTGCCAGAAAATGTATTGATCGGCGTACATAGTTGTGCCCCGGATAATGCCTTAATGCAGGATGGCGATACGTGGTTAGGATCTCCCCCTATACATTTGCCTGCCCGTGAAGAGACGAAAGGTTTCCCGGAATCTCTGACTTTTAAACCCTCGATATTCAGGCGTATAGGTCGAGGCCTGGTCGAAGCATTCCGGATTATCGCGCCGCATGCAATTGTAATTGCTGTTGGCTATACCGTTGTGCTGAATCTGATGCCGTTAGCAGGCGATGATCGCTGGTTAGAAGTTTTTCTGTATTTATTGATTGCCGGATTATTTTATGGCATAGGCAGCTTTGGTTTTGTACTTGTTTTTAAGTGGCTGCTGATTTATCGGTACAAGAAAGCCAGTATGCCGATGTGGACGCCATTTGTCTGGCTTTCAGAAGGCATTACTAATTTATATGAAGGAATCGCGATTCCGAACTTTATGCGTTATCTGCGTGGTACACCATGGCTGCCACTGGCCTTTAATTTGTTAGGCTGCAAAATTGGCAAAGGGGTTTATTTAGATACGACAGATATCACAGAGTTTGATTGTGTCAGCATCGGCGATTACACTGAAATCAATGCACTTGCCTGCCCTCAGACCCATCTTTTCGAAGATCGGGTAATGAAAATTGATCATGTCTCTATTGGTGAACGGGTCTATATGGGCGCACGTAGTTCGGTTTTATACGGTGCAGAAGTGGGCAATGGCGCTAGTTTGGGTGCATTAACGCTGGTAATGAAAGGGGAATTTATTCCCGCAAATTCAAACTGGCGTGGTTGTCCTGCTGCTATGACAACTTAATTTTTTCATTGTGACGTCTGATGGAACAGCATCTGCCTGCTTTTATTTGGCCGCGCCAGTCTTCAGCTGCACTGGCGTGTTTTGATGCTCAAGATATCGTCATCATTTATGTCGAAGTTCCGGAAAATATTGAGCGCGATGCGGCAAGACAAGCTTTACGCCTGGCAGTAACAGAATTGCTGGTTACTGCATTCCATTGTCCGGTGCAAAAAATTCGAATATCAAGCATGTTCGCTAAAGGCGTTTATGCACTTGTTGACGGTCAAGAGCTATTTATCTCGATGAGTTACGAGGTCGGCATTGCCATCGCCGCTATCAGTTGCAAAAATCAAATCGGCATTGACATTTTGCGGGTGGCGCCAGAGATAGAATGGGAAGACCTTGCTCGTTTGTACCTGGGTGCGCAAAAAGCCACAGAAATTCGTGCCGCTCCTGTACCTAATCAATTTAGATTATTTGCAACATATTGGACGCAACTTGAATCCACATTTAAATCTGAGAGAATCACACTGACTGAATACGAGAATCAAATCAGCGCCGCAAATCATCATCTGCTTGCGGACGCTGAACTATTTTCTCTCCAGGTTCCAAATGCTTATGTTGCCAGCCTCGCTTTATCAAAAAAGGTTTAAACCCCAATCAGCAAGGCTGCCCATTAAGAACAGCTCAGCAATATCTGCAAGCATCATGTAGATATTTCTGAGACTGCGCCAGCTACAACTCTGAGCATTAACGAAGTTAAGATTCTTACACCTCATTTTACAGCTTTGCTCTGTGCTGCTTTGGCTTGCTTTGACTTATCTTGATCTGCTCCGATGCATTTTTTGGCACATCACCATTTTGCTTTCGACAAAATAATCAACCATTTCTTACAAAATAACATCTCTAAATGCCCTGGCTGTACACCTGTAGAGCAATCCAGCACAGGGTTCACATGATAAGCACGCTGTCTGTAATCACGGCATACAAAAATCTCACGGCGCCCCAAACGCATCAAAAAAGAGGTCGGTGCCAATTGCAAACTGAATCGTGTATCGAAAGCTTGTTGTATGTATGCCATGGTGAATCTCCGTGTCGGTAGATAGTACAAAAATATCATGAAGGACATCTTCGAAACTTTTTATAATCACTGTGCTCGTCTTTTGTCCATGGAAAGTACTTTAACACAAACTACTGTATATGCAATCAGTATTTGTTTTATTGTTGCTTATCTCTGACATGTAAAAATCTCTTCAAAATATCTGAAGTGCTTGCTGGTATTGGTTTAGCGGGCATTTCCATTGATTTTTAAAAAATCTTTTGAAGTTTCATGGCTAAGACAATATACTGTATATTTAATCAGTATATTGTCTTATCTTATGCTTACTCAACCTCCATTGCCAATCAGTCGCACTCATTTGCCGGGTGGAATGGAGAGACTTCACCCTGACATTTGGCGCGCATCCCAATTAGCACAGGATAACCATGCGATCTTGAGCAGCGGTTACGTGACGCTGAATAAAGAATTGCCAAATGGTGGCTGGCCTTTGGGGCAACTCATTGAGATTCTGGTTGCACAAGCTGCTACGACAGAAATCAAACTGCTATTACCTGCTTTGAGAAACTTAGGGAGGCGTCCCGTTGCATTACTCGCACCACCACATATCCCGCTGGCCTGTGCTTACCAGACAGAAGCGAGCATGAACATTCCTTTACTATGGGTAGCCAGCGCTAAACATATAGACAGTTTATGGGCTGCAGAGCAAATTCTTAAAAATGGTAGCTGTGGCGCCTTATTGTTCTGGCAAACACAAATTAAAACGGAAGCCTTGCGACGATTACATTTGATCGCTCAAAAATCGCAAACTTTGTTTGTTGTTATACGCCCCTTGCAAGCTGCACAATCGCCATCCCCCGCAGTGTTGCGACTGGCGCTCAAGCCTCAGGCATCGGGAATACAAGTTGATATACTCAAGCGGCGTGGCGCTGTCAGCGATACACCTTTGTTTTTATATCTGAACAATCACCCTTACCTGACGCTGAGATCTACTGAATATACACATCCCGACAAGATCAACAGGTTTGGTAAAGACGTTGATTTTCTCAGTGATTTAAAAAATGATTTATCAAAAGAGGCAGCAAAAGATCTACTCAGTTCTGCCGGCATTAAATGAGTTACCGCTATGTCTGACGCCATCCGCTTCCCCAGAAAAGCACCGATCAACAACCCTGCACCGCATAGCGAGACATTGTGGATTGCGGTGCATTTACCGGCGCTACAGCTGGAAGTATTTGTTCCGCTTTGGCAGCAAGTGGAACGTGAGTCTGCGAGCGTCGTCTTAAAACAAAACCGCGTGATCGCTATGTCGGATGATGCACGCAAGGCAGGTGTGCGAGCTGATATGCGGCGAGGTGGCGTGCAGATGCTCTTGCCGGAGGTACAGTTTTTTGTACAAAATAGTGAAAGAGAAGCCGCAGCGATATCGGCTATCGCACTGGCTTTACTGCGCTACACCCCACAAGTCAGTATTGCAGACAATGCGAGTATCTTGCTCGATATCGGTGCCAGCCTTCGATTATTTGGTGGCTTACGCTCCTTGCGCCAGCAAATCAAATCCACCGTTCATACCTTAGGCTATAGCCTGACAACAGGATGTGCGCCGACAGCCAAATCTGCATGGCTATTTGCCATTCACGCTGCACGTCATCAACACCGTCCGGGGCATGTTTGTTTGCAGATATCACGTTTGCACAAGGCACTGGATCAGTTGCCTGTGTACCTATTAATGAGCGCACTTGCGTGGCAGGAATTTTTACATGGACTAGCCTGTTATCGGCTGGCAGATTTACGTGCCCTGCCACGTCCGGGTCTGCAACGTCGATGCGGCAAGACTTTGCTGGAGGAACTGGATCAAGCCTATTCTTTGCACTCAGTACCACAAATATGGGTAGTTGCCGATCCGGAATTTCATGCCAGACTTGAACTGCCTGATCGTCTGGACAGTACCGATGCCTTATTTAATTACAGCCGCAGTCTATTGTGCCAATTATCAGGATGGCTCAATGCGCAGCGTCTGGCGGTCAAACATATGCGTCTGGAATTACAGCATGAGCGCGGCCGTCAGGCTGTGCCGTCCAGCGTGCTCGATATTCAACTCGCCGAAGCAAGTTGGCAAGAAGCGCACTTGCTGCCACTATTTAAAGAAAAGTTAGCACACATCAGCTTACCGACAGCCGTCATTGCTCTGAGCTTGCATGCCCCTCATACAGTAGCGCTGGAAGTGCCAAGCGATTCATTGTTCCCAGATACCTTGAGCAGACCAGAAGAACATCAGCATCTGCTAGCGCTATTAGTAGCGCGTTTGGGTGCTACTCATGTGTTACGACCATTGCCCAAGGAAGATCACAGGCCTGAGGTCGCTAATCAATGGATATCGGTGATGCACAACGATAAGCTAATCGATAAAAAAGTAGCTTCCACCCCATTACTCAGACCCAGTTGGTTGCTCAACCAGGCGATTGCTCTTGAAGTGCGCAGACATAAGCCCTGCTTTGGTTCTGAGTTGAGCCTGATTTCCCCCGCTGAACGTATAGAAGCTGGTTGGTGGTCAGATCAGACCCAGGTACGCGATTATTTTGTCGCAGCAGATAGCAATCATGTGCGCTACTGGATTTACCGCGAACGGCCTTCGCACGCTGAAAATGCAGAGCCAAGCTGGTTTTTACACGGTATCTTTGGCTGACCCGAGCACAGTTGCATCATGAAACCTATCAACACGAGCTCAGCGATCAGCGCATCGAGATCGACATCGACATCGATACTTCCAGCCTATGCAGAATTATTCTGCCTTTCTAATTTTAGTTTTTTAGAAGGCGCGTCTCATGCTGAAGAATTGGTCAAACGCGCAGCTACACTGGCTTATCAAGCGCTGGCAATCACCGATGAATGTTCCTTTGCCGGTATCGTCCGCGCACATGATGAAGCAAAAATACAAAAATTGCCGTACATCGTTGGAACGTATTTCAAACTTAGTCAGCAAGATGCGGGCCTACCAGAAACAACTCTCATTGCATTGGCAATCAATCGGGAAGGCTATGGAAATTTATCAGAACTGATTACCTTAGCACGCAGCCGTTGCACGAAAGGCAGCTACCTGCTGACACACAAAGATTTACATACACCGCCAGAAGGATATGAACATGTAGCTGGCTTGCCGGATTGTTTGCTCATTTTAGTCCCCGACTATCCCGCCACACCAAAGATCCTGTCTACACAAGCTGCGTGGTGTACGCAACATTTCAACGGCAGAATCTGGATGGGTTTAAACTTATTATTGCAATCAGGCGATAGCTACCAACAACAGCAAATCACCCATATTGCCAACAAATATGCGCTGCCGGTGGTGGCACTTGGTCACGTTCTCATGCACGTGCGCTCTCGCAAACCATTACAAGATACCCTGACATCTATACGCTTAGGAAAACCGATTGCTGAATGTGGTTATGCATTGGCATCCAATGCGGAACAGCACTTACGCTCACGGCTCAGGCTTGCTAATATTTATCCGGCGGACACTCTCGCTGAGACGATTCGCATCGCTAATCTATGCCAATTTTCATTGGATGAATTACGCTATGAATATCCAGAAGAAGTTATCCCCCAAGGTCAGACACCAGCTGCGTATTTACGCAGCGAAGTCTATCTGGGGGCACAATTGCGCTATCCGCAAGGCATATCAGAAAATCTTAAAAAAACCATAGAACATGAGCTGCACTTAATTAATGAGCTAGCCTACGAAGCTTATTTTTTAACCGTGCATGACATCGTCAAATTCGCTCGCAAGCAAGGCATACTCTGCCAGGGACGTGGATCAGCGGCCAATTCCGTGGTCTGCTATTGCCTTTACATTACCGAGGTCAATCCCGAAGTCAATAGTCTGCTATTTGAACGTTTTATTTCCAGAGAGCGTGGTGAGCCACCCGATATTGATGTTGATTTTGAGCATCAACGGCGCGAAGAAGTCATCCAGTACATTTACCAAAAATATGGGCGCAATCGCGCCGCGCTGGCAGCAGCCGTGCATACCTACCGGCCGCGTGGTGCTTTACGTGAGACAGGTAAAGCACTGGGCATCGATGAAGCCTTCATCGATATGGCAGCCAAATCGCATCACTGGTTTGACGACAAACATGATTTATTGGCGCGCTTTACAGAATGCGGGCTCGACACCAACTCCATGCAAGCACAACAATGGGCCAGCCTGGCTAGTCAGCTATTACGTTTTCCACGCCATTTGTCACAGCACAGCGGTGGCTTTGTGATTGCCAGAGGTAAATTATCCCGCTTGGTACCGATAGAAAATGCCGCCATGAAAGACCGTCGCGTCATTCAATGGGACAAAGATGATCTTGAATCGCTGGGTTTATTAAAGGTCGATATTCTGGCGCTCGGCATGTTATCAGCGCTTCAGCGGGCATTTGAATTAATGAAAACTCTGCCTGGCAAGCCCACCCGCATGCAAGACATTCCCCGGGAAGACTCAGCGACCTACGCCATGCTATGCAAAGCCGATACGATCGGCGTGTTTCAAATTGAATCACGCGCGCAGATGAGCATGCTGCCACGCCTGAGGCCGCGTGAGTTTTATGATTTGGTTGTGCAAGTCGCGATTGTGCGCCCGGGGCCAATACAAGGTGGCATGGTGCATCCTTATTTACGTCGCCGCCAGGGTTTAGAAGCCATTGAAACCTATCAAAATCCAGCAATGCAAAAAGCCTTGGGACGTACTTTAGGCATTCCTATTTTTCAGGAACAAGTGATGCAAATCGCGATGCTGGCCGCTGATTTTACCGCTGGCGAAGCGGATGGATTACGCCGTGCGATGGCCGCCTGGAAACGCAAAGGTGGTTTAGATGCCTACCATGATCGCATCGTCAACGCCATGGTCAAAAATAACTACACACTTGAATTTGCAGAAGGAATTTTTGAGCAAATGAAAGGCTTTGGAGACTATGGCTTTCCTGAAAGTCATGCCTCCAGTTTTGCTATTCTGGCCTACGTCAGCAGTTGGATTAAAAGGCATGAACCCGCTATCTTTTTATGCTCGCTGCTCAATTCACAACCAATGGGATTTTATTCCCCGTCGCAACTTATTCAGGATGCGAAAAGACATGATGTTCAGGTCAGACCGATTGATGTAATGCACAGCAATTGGGACTCTTCTTTGGAACCCCCTGATCTACCGGAGAAGCTCAACACGTTCACACAAACCGCCCAATCTGCAGTGCGTTTAGGCATGTCGCTACTGAGCGGCATGTCCGAAGCAGCTGCAGTCAGAATACAAACAGCGCGTGCAAACGCCGCCTTTATCAACGTCGCGGATCTGGCAAGACGTGCTGAACTCAATCGTCATGATTTGCATGTACTGGCTGCTAGCAATGCCCTGCATAGCCTGGCGGGTCATCGCCGTCAGGCCTTATGGTCAGCGGTCGGCGCAATGCCGGATAATGATTTACTGCGCCCCCTGACAATAGAAGAATATACGCCCACGTTGACTACGCCAAGTGAAGCACAAGAGATCACAAGCGATTATCAGACAACTGGTTTTAGTTTGCAGCGTCATCCACTGGCTTTGTTGCGCCAACAATTGCTGGCGAAGCGTTTTTTACCTGCCAGCATGTTAAATACCTTTCAGCAAGGTCAATTTGCCAGAGGTTGCGGCATCGTCACTGTCAGGCAGCGGCCAGGCACCGCCAAGGGTGTGATGTTTTTAACCATTGAAGATGAAACCGGCACTGTCAATGTTTTAGTTTGGCCAGCACTGGTGGAACAGCAACGTCGCGAGCTGCTAGGGGCAAGCTTGCTGGGTATTTACGGGATATGGCAACGTGAAAATGAAGTGTGTCATTTATTAGCAAAACGATTGGTTGATCTCTCTCATTTGTTAGGCCAGTTAGAAGTGGGCAGCAGAGATTTTTGTTAAAATATCCCCACTGCTAAAGACCACCAAAACAGCGCGATTCCTATCAAAGGTAGACCTTGAATACCAAAACCGGCATCACCACAGAACAGCACGCTCCTGTACTTAGCAAATCGGATCGCAAACAACAACAGCAAAGTTTGATCGCTGCATCTACCGCCCACGCAGTACACGATGGAATGACAGATCTGGTATATGTACTCCTGCCAATCTGGCAAAGTCAATTTGGCATCAGCTACGCAATTGCTGGCCTAATACGCGGTATCTACGCCGGATGTATGGCTGGTTTTCAAATCCAGGCCAGCAAATTTTCAGAAAAAAGCGGCCGTAAAACCTTGTTAGTCGGTGGTACGGCACTAGCAGGGATCGCCTATTTAATCGCAGGACAAACTGCCACTTTAATTGGACTCATTGCCGCACTGGCGCTAGCAGGCATTGGTGCCAGCACCCAACATCCCCTTGCCTCCTCACTGGTAGCAGATGCATACGACAAAGATAAATTACGTTCACGATCCGCACTGGCCACCTATAACTTTGCAGGTGATATAGGAAAAATGGCACTACCCGCAGCTGTGGGTGTGGCATTGACCTGGTGGAGCTGGCGTCAGAGTGCAGGATTTGTTGGATTATTCGGAATCGCAGTTGCACTGTGGCTTGTCTGGGCGATACGTGAAAAACCTCATAGCCTGACATCTTCAGGCATAGAATCGAAAGTCGAATCACAGCCCGAACGAGTCGTCGCTATGAAAGCGTACGCGTCCTATAGCACAGGCTTTCACGCTTTACTCGCCACCGGTGTCGTCGATACAGCGACACGTATGGGATTTCTCACCTTCTTGCCCTTTGTATTGAAGAACAAGGGAGCAACGACCGCGACGATCGGCCTGGCCTTGTCATTACTCTTTGTTGGTGGCGCTGCGGGAAAATTAGTCTGTGGCTATCTGGGACGTCGCATCGGCATGCTAAAGACTGTCTGGTTTACTGAAATACTGACTGCTACTGTCATCCTTTGCATCCTGAATCTGCCACTCACCATTGCCCTCATGACCTTACCGATTATCGGACTGGCACTCAATGGTACATCTTCGGTACTCTATGGCAGCGTGCCTGAGCTGGTTGATACCAGTGATCGCACACGGGCTTTTGCTCTTTTCTATACCGGCACCATCGGTGGAGGTGCACTATCCCCAATATGCTTTGGCTGGCTTGGCGACCACACCAATATCGTCTTAGCGATGCAATGTGTTGCAGCATTTGTTTGTCTGACGTTACCATTGGCATGGATAGTCAATCGCGAACTACCAAAATAAATCCCATTCGTCATCAACAAACGCCCCCCAAAAAAAGCGCCCATGAAAATGAGCGCTATGCGAGGACGAAACCAACAGGTTTTTACTTTGTTCGCTCTTTTAACACATTCGCTACCAAAGCATCAATCACCTGAAACGTTGCCTGCGTGACTTCGCCGCGACTCATTTTCGGGTTACTTTCTGCAAGCATGGAACTATTAGTCAGGTAACGCCCATTAACAACAAACGTTGGCGTACTGTTTACTTCGTAATTTTCTACCACCTTAGCCAAACGCGTTAATGAAGTTGTTACCGAAAAGGAATTATAGGCATCAATAAACTTTGTTTTATCAATGCCATTTTTGATCGCCCATTCCAGATTATCTTCGTCTGTACGTAATGGTTGATGATTCCGGTGCCATGCTTCTAATACTTTAGCATGCAAATTTTGCTCAAGTCCAAGTGCATCCAGCGTCAGAAATAAATGCGCTTCTGCGTCTTTAGGCCCATGGTATGGCAAATGAATACGTCTAAACGTAACCTTGTCACCCTGCCTCTTTATCCACTCAGCCAGATCCGGCTCAAGCGCATTACATGCAGGACAGTGATACATAAAAAATTCAATCACCTCTACCTTGCCCGGCGCTGTCTTTGCTTCCTGCTGCGAGCTCAAACCAAGGTAATCAACACCTTTCTGCGGCGTGACCGGTGAAGCCATGGCTATCGATGAGATAAAAGCGCAAACGATAACTGATAATTTAATAAAACTCATGCAATCCTTAGAAAAAACAGACTTGTTTTAATAGAAGCTATAACGCCACCGAAGTAAGCTGACGAAAGTTCTTTTCATTTCAATTTACGGACTTAATTCATATGCCAATATCGCCGTGTATTGTTCAGAGCCAAATTTTTTACCCACAACCAGCATTTGCCCCTGTAATTCAGAGTTATAGTTGAACGTAAAAAAATCACCGTCTTTCTCCATCTCTTGCCAGTGATCTGTTTGTACCAAGGCCATTTTTTCAAAAATAGTGGCATTGATCTTAAATGTGTAAGTATGATTGAGCTTAAGCCGATACATTACAGGCGCTTGTTCTATCGAGACGAGATGGTAGGGCAATTCAAACGTATGGACAAAACTACCGGAAAATTCCGGGCTTCTGGTCGCCTCCCACGCTTCTATAGGCGATATATTATTATTGAAAAAAGTTGGTTCAACTTGTGGTAAAGACTCAAACTCACGCTGCGATAAGTGGGAAGTTCTCTGCAACTGCCATTGCTCATCGACCGGAAAATGACTGAAAACGAATTGCTCTGGCGGTGTCAAAAAAAATGCTTCAGACAGTTCTTTTTTAAATTTTCCGTCCTTGATGTACCCTGCTCCCCAAGTCGAATCGACCAGATACCAGCTCCCATTGATACGGATTGCGTTCCATGCATGGTTCGGTTTGTCGAAATGTTGTCCTTGGGAAGTGCCATAAGCTTTTGCATAACCAGAAATACTTTTTACTTCCAGACCGGCATCTTTTGCCATTTTCTCAAATAGATTAGAAAACCCAAAGCAAACGCTCTTACGCTTTTTCATCACATCTTCAACGCTCATATCCTCTAGTCGACCTGATAAAAAAGCATCCGCATCATAGACGATACGATCGGTAATCCAGCGGTAAATAGCACGGGCTTTTTCAGCGTCAGTATGCAAGCCTTGCATGAGATAGGCCACCAGCAATTGACGATCTGCTTCTACTTCCGGTGAAGCCGACAGCGCGTGGGCGTCAATGGCTGCGATTTGCTGTTCGCTCAATTCGTGTGCGTAGCAACAGACATTGAGAAAAAATAAAATCAGAACGACGCCAGAAAAAAGCGAACGGGATAAAGCCTTAATAAAAGCGCCTGTGAAGTTCATGTCAGTACCAAAAACACAAGAAAGGAATGGCGGAAAGTTCTGGAAAATCACGCAATTTATTATAGTTGAGTATGATCTCTTCCGAGATAACATCATCAAATTAAAATTAAAACTTAAGCAATATTAACAACATCGTATTCTGCGATATTGGAAATTTTAAAAATGATTTTCAACGTACTTTTGATTCTAATGCAACGAAACATAGAGCCGTCGCGTCAGGGATCAAACCAAATTGTGCCCCATAAAAAAATGGCAACCGATCAAGGTTGCCATTTTCGCATGAAAAATGCGAGAAAAAACAAATTATTCTTCGTCTTCCTGCTCTGGCATTTTCAACCGACCAGTGTGGTAATCGTACTCGTAGACCTCACCATAACGACCCCATTCAATCGCCACTTCAAGGACGCGTTTTGCTTCGTCTGCCTTAAGGAACTCTTCAAGTAATTCCAATAAAGGTTGCTCAGATAGACTACCTGTGACTTCCATTTCCAATTTGCGGCGAATATGCGCCGCCAATGGTACATGCATCAATAACTGCTCACCAAACAGCTCTTGCTTTTCTGCCTGTTCTGCCTCGAAATATTTGCGTCCTAAAGGCGTCAGAATAATATCGCCTTTTTCGAGGACTGCGAATCCTAATAAGCTCAATGCCTCATAAGTAGGGAACAATTCTTCATCCGATAATTCGGCTTCTTCTGCCAATTGCGGCAAATCGGCACGACCATTATATGGCGCCTCGGCGACCATATCCAAAATCGCTTCAATACGGCTAACGTCAGTATCTGGCAAGCGATAGCCAAGATGTTTGGAACTTGGTACTTCTGAACTGGCTTCGTGCGTCGTGCGCATCGTCATCAAACCGTACACTTCATCGATCAATGCCCGCACTTCCGCAGACTCGACATTACGTGGACGCGGCAAATCTATTTTGACCTCACAGCGAATCGTACCAGGATCGCTCGACAGAATGATAATGCGGTCGGCCATCACCACCGCTTCTTCGATGTTATGCGAAACGATCAAAATACCTTTCGTCGATATCTTATCTTCATCCCACAATTCCAACATATCATTGCGCAGTGTTTCACCGGTCAATACGTCGAGCGCAGAAAAAGCTTCATCCATCAACAAAATATCGGGATTGGTCACCAGTGCGCGGGCGATACCCACACGCTGCTTCATACCACCGGACAACTCGCGTGGCAGCGCACCGCCGAAACCAGCAAGACCGATCAGTTCCAACACAGCATCAGCGCGCTCTTCACGCTCTTCGGATGGCACCCCTTGCGCCTCCAGTCCTAACTCAACGTTTTGTTGCACTGTCAGCCAAGGAAACAAAGCAAATGACTGGAATACCATCGCCACCCCTGCGACCGGTCCGAAGATAGCCTTATCGCGATAAGCAACCTTACCTTTATCCGCGGGAATCAAGCCGGCCATAATACGCAGCAGGGTGGACTTACCCGAACCCGACTTACCAAGCAAGGCAACGATTTCGCCTTCTTTCAGTTGAAAATCTACTTTATCCAGAATCAAACGGGACTTGCCGTCTGTTGCTTTGAAGGACTTAGCGACCTGCTGCAGGTCTATCAATAAATTTTGATTCATCTTTATTTCTTTCGGACGACATTCCGTCTACGTAAGCGGCAAAGGGTTTTAAGCAATTAAATAGTGATCACAAATTGATCTGCATCATGATCATTAGCGAATACGATCTTCCGCCAACAAATACAATTTACGCCAGAAAAAACGATTCAATAAGGTAACAAAAATACACATCACGCCAATGCCCAAAGCAATGCGATGGAAATCACCGGTTTCGGTCATTTGTTTGATGTAACTACCCAAACCATCAGCGACTAAGGTGGTTTTGCCCCATGTCACGTATTCCGCCACGATACTGGCATTCCATGAGCCACCACTGGCAGTGATTGCACCGGTAATATAACTAGGGAAGATCGCAGGCAGGTAAACGCGCTTCCATTTCAGCCAGCCCTTCAAACCCAGGTTGTCCGCAGCCAGCCGCAACTCATTTGGAATCGTAGCAGCACCTGCCACGACGTTGAACAAGATATACCACTGTGTACCAAATACCATTAAGGGACTTAGCCAAATGTTTGGCGTCAGATTTAACGACACCATCACAAACACGACTAGCGGGAACATCAGATTGACCGGGAACGCGGCCAGAAATTGTGCCACTGCCTGTACTTTTTGCGAGTACTGAGGGCGCAAGCCTATCCATACGGAAATCGGCACCCACACTAAAGAAGCCAGGCCAATTAAGAGCATTACGCGAACCAGCGTAATCGTAGCAAGCCCAAAGACGCGGATTACTTCACTCATCCCCACGTCACTATGAATAAAACTGATCAGACGGAAAATTGCGAGCAAGGTCACGACGGTCAGTATCCCATCCCAAATACGGGACCACATAGGGCTCATCGGCTTTTTCAACGCACGTTCAGAAGTACCATCGTAAGTGACACTAAACCAGCCTAAACCACGACTTAAAAATGCCCAGAAACTCTCTGTCCACGAACGCACCCAACTACTATTACGCATCCAATCCAATAACCACGATTGCTGTGCCGTTTCGCCCTGCGACTCCTCAAAGCGGAACTTATCAGCCCACGCCAATAATGGCCTGAAAAATAATTGATCGTAGAGCAAAATGCCCGTCAACATCGCAGCAATTGCCCACGCAATGGCATAACCATCCTTGGCTTCGATGGCGACCGCGATGTACGAACCAATACCAGGTAATTTGATGTCCTGACCAGCCACAGAAATCGCTTCAGCCGCCACCAGTAAGAACCAACCACCGGACATAGACATCATCATGTTCCACAGCAAGCCAGGCATCGCAAACGGCAATTCAAGCCGCCAGAAACGCTGCCAGGAAGACAATCTAAAAATATGCGCAGCTTCTTGCAGCTCAGCAGGAACCGTCCGCATTGATTGATAAAGACTGAACGCCATATTCCACGCTTGCGAAGTGAAGATGGCAAAGATGGCCGCACACTCAACACCAAGTAAATTTCCCGGAAATAAGGCAATAAAAGGTGCGATTGTAATCGCCTGAAAACCTAAGATTGGCACCGACTGCAAAATATCCAACGCTGGGATCATGATTTTTTCCGCAGCAGCGTACTTCACTGCAATGGCAGCAAACACAAAACTGAATAAAAGAGAAAATCCCAGCGCAGTAAACATGCGCAAAATAGTTCTGAGCAAATAGTAAGGAAGGTACCAAGGATCGAGAGAAACTTGCAATGCTTCACCAACTGAGAATGGTCGGCTCATCTGCATCGCTGCAAAAGCGAAAATACTGAGTAAAGCCAGGATCAAAGGTAGTAAAGCCCAGTCCCAACGATTAGGACCTTTATCATCGACGACCACATCGTCACGCGTCTGGAGCTTGAAT
>Ga0364860_10401_pt1 | contig 28260 bp, 26 predicted proteins | sample ExccelAu500001D4_FD_206916 | JGI IMG/M metagenome (GOLD analysis project Ga0364860, IMG submission 206916) | Enriched cells from Trout Bog Lake Hypolimnion, Wisconsin, USA - BchlTB.Aug20.5000.01 .D4 | ecosystem: Environmental > Aquatic > Freshwater > Lake > Hypolimnion/Profundal zone | place: USA...
TTTTTCATGGTGTGTAGTAAATGCGGTTTTAGTGTGGTTTTGTAGTAAAAAACACCTGTAAAAAGATGTGTAGTAAAAACAGTTTTAGGGCCCATAGCTCAGTTGGTTAGAGCAGAGGACTCATAGCGAAAGTTGTGCCTTATGCGTGGAAACTGCATAAGGGATGGTGTCAAATTCGGAGAAAGCTAAATGCAGCCAAAAGCTGCACAAGCTAACGCCGAGCGAAGCTTAGTAAGAAATTACTTTGAACGTGTAGAGACTAGACGGCACCCATCTAAGTTGAGCAATCAATATGATGAAGGCATAGTCCAGGGAGTAGTGAAAGCTACACAAACCGGAATCCTTTGGTCCCAGGTTCAAGTCCTGGTGGGCCCACCAGAAAAGCAAACCCTCATCAGCAATGGTGGGGGTTTTGTCTTTTGGGCGTTACTTAAAGTAACGGTTATTTACTTAAGGGGAGGATATTCACAGGTAGATTAATGACCATTCATCACTTGTTTTGGTAAGTGGTATCAACCAGATTAACAACTCTATGATTTATATGAATAAAATAATTCTAAAAACCAGTTGCAATTGAATATAACTGGGGCTAATCTATTAAAAAAGAGGAGTAAGTCATGGTTAAGAAATTTCTAATTCCGGTCGCTGCGGCTACTGCGGCGTTAATGGCTAATGCCGAAGCAAGTTTGGCGCCACAGTCCTCAGAAAGTGGTTTGTCGGCTAGCTCAGTGAAATCTAATCAATTGGCTGATAAAACTGGTCTTGATGGAACTATTCTTCAAAAAATGATTTATCAAAGGGGCGATGAAGAGCACGCTTTGTTTATGAAGAGGGGTGAATCAGGAATGGTTTTTGCTGAGCACTATTCACATTCCTCTCACGCATCGCATTCATCTCATGCATCACATAGATCTGGGTATTAATTTGTGAAGAGATTTTTAGTTCCTGTAGCTACACTCCTGGCAACTTTGTCTGGGGGTGGTATCGAGGCAAAGTCAATTCAAGAAGTTAAGGTTTTGCAACAGCCCAATATTCAAAGTGAGAGCCCTACCTCTGGATTAAGGCGGATAGGTAATCAATTTGTGTTGCTGATGGAAAAAGCCAAAGATTTCACAAATTTAAAATTTTCCATCTGGCACAGATCACACAGCTCACATAGCTCCCATAGATCCCATCGTTCAGCAAGGTAGTTTCCATTATGGTGCAAATTGCATTTGATGCAAATTTGTATTCGGCAGATCATCTCAAAAAAGCCGCTTATAAATTCATAGACAAATTCTCATTTCAGGTTGCAAAAAAAGGTCCGGAACTAGTTTGTGACTTAGAGCTAAATCCAAATATCGGCAATGATGCTGAGGATTACTATATCAACCAATTTAAAAAAGAAGTCTTAGACCAAGAGTTACGGGATAAGCTCAAAAAAGAAACAGAGGCTGTAAGGAATTTAATATTGGCTCATACGTTTTCTAAGACTGGCTTGATCTCAGATGAGTAAGTTTCAGACTGTAGATTTTTATAAGTCAGTTAATAAAGATTACAAGCTTTTACCATTTCGATTTACAGAGCTTGAGGATAACTCATACATCCTGACGAATATTGCTGGCGAGTATCACGTAGTTGAGCGTGAAACTTTAGAGAAGTTGATTCGCCATCAATTAAGTTCAGGTAACAAAGATTATCTTGACTTAAGATCAAAACAATTTCTTACCGATCAAAATACATCAGTTGCTCATGAGCTTTTAGCAATTAAACTACGGACTCGATATAGCGTCTTGCCAGAATTTACTGGCTTACATATGTTTGTTGTCACATTACGGTGCGAGCATAGTTGCCCTTACTGCCAGGTATCACGTCAGTCTGATGATAAATTGGCTTATGACATGTCGGTTGAAACTGCCAGTAATTCGGTTGACTTAGCCCTACGAAGCCCTTCGCGTGCAATCAAAATTGAATTTCAGGGCGGAGAGCCATTATTAAATTTTGACATAGTCAAGTACATTGTTATTGAGGCAAACAAGCGGAAGCAAGATAAAGAAGTATCGTTCGTCATTGCCACTAACTTAGCGTTATTAACAGATGAGGTTTTAGAGTTTTGTAAAGAAAACAACGTGCAAATTTCTACTTCTTTGGATGGCCCTCAAGAATTACACAATAAAAATAGACCAAAGCCAGAAGGCAATAGTTATCAAGCTGCAGTAAGCGGTATCAAGAGAGTAAAGGCAATCTTAGGAAAAGATAATGTCTCAGCCTTAATGACAACAACATTTGATAGTCTGAGTAAGCCAGAGGAAATTATTGATGAGTATTTAAAGCAAGGGCTAGGGGGAATTTTTCTAAGACCTTTGTCTCCTTATGGATGGGCTATTAAAACAAAGACCTATACAAAGTACAACGTTGATATGTGGCATGAGTTCTATGTAAAAGGTCTTGAATATGTAATAGAGCTTAACAGGCAGGGAATTAAGTTTAAGGAATATTACACATCTACGATTCTTACAAAAGTCTTCACACATAATTCCCCTGGATATGTTGACTTAATGAGTCCTGCAGGTATCGGTATTGCGGCGGTGATTTATAACTATGATGGCACCGTATATCCATCCGATGAGGCTCGCATGCTTGCCGAGATGGGGGATAAGTATTTTGATATTGGTAATGTGAACAAAAATACATACGAAGAGATTTGGCTAAACCCTAAATTACTGGATGCGATAGAAGACTCTTTTGCCTACAGCGTCCCAATGTGTAATGAATGTGCATTTGAGGATTACTGCGGAGCGGAGCCAGTATTTCATTGGGGGATGCAAAAAGACATTGTTGGGAGGAAACCAGAATCTGAATGGTGTCAAAGAAATATGAAGATATTCAAATATATCTTCAAGCGGATGGAGGGTGATCCATTTGTAAAAAAACTCTTTAGAGAATGGGGGCAGGTTGATGCTTAAGTTACAAGCGAATACCACTGCACACAACTCTGCCTTAGAAAACGATGTTTTATTGACGCTTTCTAAAAATTCTAATATGCCTCATGTTCTGCGGGAAAAGATGGCATATTTTTTAGCTGATGAAGAAAATATACCCAAAGGTTTTTCCGCCTATTTGACCTATTCGGAAGATGTTTTCAAAGCTGCAAGTAGATTAAGTAATTTATTTCTATTACCTGCTGATCTAAGTTATTTGGCTGAAGGAGATATTGTTCGTATTGCGACGAATGGAAAGGTGCACTCACTCTTTAGAAAAAATTCTAATCACAATACAATGCTGTTAACTGAGCGTTGCAACCATTATTGCTTGATGTGCTCGCAGCCGCCAAAAGAAGTGAATGATGATTGGCTAATGGATGAGGCTCTGGAATTGATGGAGTTAATTCCAAGGGAGACGCAAAACATAGGATTTAGTGGGGGAGAACCCACCTTGTATGGCGATCGCTTTATTGAGTTAATTCAAAAAGCAAAATTATTTTTGCCGAATACAGCTATCGATGTTTTATCAAATGGCAGGGCATTTAAAGATGTCAGCTTTGTTAAAAAACTGGCGAGTATTAATCATTCTGATTTGGTTTTGGGTATCCCCATTTATTCTGACGATCCTGAACGACACAATTTTATTGTCCAGAGTCAGAATGCATTTGATGAGACCATACAGGGAATTATTAATTTAAAGAAATATCGTCAAAAGGTCGAAATTAGGGTTGTTCTTCATAAGCAGTCAATTGACAGATTACCCAATCTTTGTGAATACATTACAAGAAATCTAGTGTTTGTGGATCACGTAGCCTTAATGGGTCTTGAAATGACGGGTTTTACTAGGGCAAATTTAGATCAGTTATGGATTGATCCAATTGAATACAAAGATACATTAAGCGAAGCAGTGGCAATACTTAATGCATATGGTATTAGAAACTCTGTGTATAACCATCAGCTATGTGTAATTAATGAAGATGTTAGATCTAATTACGTGAAATCCATTAGTGACTGGAAGAACGAGTACGTTAAGGAGTGTGATGGGTGCACGCAAAGGAATAGTTGTGGAGGTTTTTTTTCCTCATCAAAGCAATATCGATATAGTGACCACATAACACCATATTCTTAAAAATAGTAGATGACTAGAGGAGTGTTGAAATGGGAGTAGTCCTATTTTGGTTTGGACTTGCAATTGCTGTCGGTGTATTGGCATCAAATAGGGGTCGATCAGGGTTTACGTGGTTTTTAATTAGTGTAGTCATATCCCCACTTTTGGGTTTTATCTTTGTATTGGTCATGGAAAATCTTTCTGCAAAGCAGGTGGTGTTAATCCAGTCCGATAGTCCAAGTAAAGAAGTCACACTGGAAGGTAACTATAGAGGCGAGCCAGAATTAAGTAATGATTCCTACAAAATATACTTAACTAAACGTTATGGTATTCTGAAAAATGATGTTTTGGGCCAGTATGTAATTGATGAAAAATTATTTTCAGATATTGATACTGCAATAGAATTCGCACATGCTCGAGAGCTTGTATGGATTGAGAGATATAAAAAGCAGAGAGAGTATGACCGTCAGCATCAGGCCAAAAGTGCTAGCTTTCGATTGGGACGTCTTTTCAAGAAGTACCCATTTTTACCTTGGGTGGTGATCATGGTTGTAATCAGCTTACTATATTTTTGTCGTCATCAGAGTTGATCATCCTCTATCTAGGCTCCTAGAGGCAGATTTTCAAGTCCTGGTGGGCCCATCGGAAAAGCAAACCCTCATCAGTAATGGTGAGGGTTTTGTATTTTGAGCGTTACTTTAAGTAACGCTCACCCTTCCATTCTTTCCCACAAACTCCCCAATAACCCCCACTCTTAGCCACAAGTTCTTTTGGCTAAATTGACCGCGGTAATTTATCCAATCAGGTTGTCCTAGCTGGTGGTCAGAAGCTAAAGTATGTGTATGTCAAATAAAAAAGAAAGTACACATCAACTCATACACCGTAACCTAACCCTCTATCAACGCGAGCATAGTGCCGTATGGCAATGTCGCTATAAGGTAGATAACAAGTGGATACGGGCTACCACTAAAGAGACCCAGCTTGATTTGGCGGTGAATAAAGCCAAAGAGCTATTGGTAGAAGCAGAAATACGCAAGCGCTCCGGCATCCCCGTGGTTACCAAACGCTTTAAAGATATCGCTATGTTAGCCATTGACAGGATGGAGCGAGACTTAAAAGGCGGCTTAGGTAAATCAATCTATAAAGACTACATTCGTATTATTAATGAGCACTTCATCCCCAGCCTCGGGCAAAGGCTTATTACCAATATTGACTACGATGCTTTGCAGCAGTACTACGATGACCGTGAAGCCAGGTATGGCTTGGCAATGTCTAACAGTAACCGTAAAACTCAAAATGCTGCTTTTAATAGAGTATTTGATGAAGCTATCGTTCGCGGCTACTTGACTGAGAGTAATCGTCCCAAGTTAGATGGCAAGACTAAAGAGAGTGTTCGTCGCCCAGCATTTGAGCTTCATGAGCTGAGAGCTTTATTAAAACTTCTAGGCCCATACATAGACTCAGGCAGAACTAAAGATGTTCGTGAACGCCGAGAAATCCTGCGAGATTATGTGGAGATGTTGGTTGATACAGGCGCTAGACCAGGTATTGAGTTACTCGACATGAAGTGGAAGCAAATTCGTTTCATGATGAACCCCATTAGTACAGTCACAGATCAATTAGATGAAGAGGGTGAAGTCATTGAAGTGCATAGCCTAAACCGTAGCTGTGAGATGACGGTAAAAGGTAAAACGGGCCAAAGACAGATTATTGGACGCTTACCAAGTATTAGGGTACTTGAGCGTATTGCGCTTAGGAACTATGGCGTGGCTAGCTCAATTAAAGATCCATTGGCTGAGCTGATTAAACCAACCAATGATGACTACATCTTTAGAACCAAAGAGGGCAGAGATTTAAGTGACGTCTTAAACCATATGTTTGATGGCTTTTTAGCAGACCATGGTTTGCTCATCGATCCCAAGACCAATCAAAAGCGAGTGTTCTATAGCCTGCGCCATACCTATGCCACGTTATCACTTACTCACGATATGGTGCCTATTCATACATTAGCTAAGCAGATGGGCACTAGCGTCTTAATGATTGAGCGGCACTATAGTCATTTACAGGTAATACAGGCTATTGAGCAATTACGCGGAACTAATACTAGAAAGCTAATTGAAGCGGATAGTAAGGCGGCTGATAACTATCCTAGTAAGAAGTGGGCTGAACGAGAGCAGCGGGCGGCGTAGGCTAGTTACAAGCGTTACTTTAAGTAACGCTTATCGATCTAATACCTACAGCGTGCATCGCTTTTATATTTTGTAAAGTACACAATTAAGCTGGCATCTGACTTGTACTTTGTGTAGTAAATGCTAGCCCGTGCATTACTCTTGTATTTTGTAAAATACCAAACTCCAGGATCGCTATCAGACTGGTAATTTGTTTCATACACGATACAGTTTGCATCTGACTGGTATTGCGTAACATATACCTTTGCATCAGCATCAGAAGCATAGTCAGTAATGTATATCTGAGCAGCATTGGTTTCTGCTGAGAATAACATTAATAATGGGCAGAAAAATTTAATAAACATTTTTTTAATATTCACTTTTTCCTTGTACTAAAGTAGATTTTATTTACAGTTCTGCGAGGCCCCACCTTGTCCACCAGGTCCACTATATGCTGGGCCGCCAGGACCTGCATATGCACCTCCCCCAGGTCCGGAGTAACAAGGACCCCCAGGGCCACTGTATGCTCCACCACCGGGACCGCTATATGCTGGCCCGCCTGGACCGGCATAAGCACCACCTCCAGGCCCATCATATCTAGGTCCACCAGGGCCAGCGTAAGCAGGTCCGCCAGGGCCAGCATAAGCACCACCGCCAGGGCCAGCGTAAGCAGGTCCACCAGGCCCTGCATAACATGGGCCACCGGGGCCCGCATATCCAAAGCAGGTTGCTAATGCAGCTACTGGGGTTAACTCAAATGCCATGCAGATTACCAAACCTATTATTGGTAGTTTCATATTGCTTCTTCCTCAAGGAATTAGTGTCTATCTTTAAAGTAATAACTTCCGAATTAATTACAAATCAGTATTCCATTTATTTTTTGGCATACAGTACTGCGATTTCTATCGTTTGATGCTTGAATCGTATTTAAGAAGGAGTCATATGCCGCAGACTTTGCCTGGGCATCTGTCATTCTCCCGCTTCTATATTGCTCATCTATAGCGTCTAAGTTGGCATAAAAAGCTCTGACGATAGTGGCATTTGGTGTTCTACCTTGGCGTGAATATGTATCCTTTAGGCAATAGGAATATGCGCTAAAGTTTTGGCCTTTGTCGCAGTCTCTCATTACTTGAGACATCTGCGCTCCACAACCACTAAGTACAAGTACCAAAAGTAAGAAAAAACGTTTCATTTTGGGTTCCATTTCAACAGTTAACTTTGATTGCTTAATGCAAAACTTCTTCTATGTTTTCGGGCTTAACTTTTTTTTCATGTTCTGTGACCAGATAGTTTTTCGAATCCAGGCATGCAATTAAATATCGATCGTAATCTTCGAATGTTGTATTTTTAGATTGTGAAGATATAAAAGACATACTAAAAATCAAGTTATCTGCATCTTCACCATGAACTGTTATTTTCTGATTTTCTTCATGATCTACAATTCTGAAGCCCCTAACAAAATCGGGTTTTTCTTCATCAACCCAGTTCAAATCTAGGCGGTCAATATCAAACCTTTTTGATCTGTAGATATTGGATATTAAAAATCGTCCACCTTCTAAATATGTGTAATCTCGCATATAACCCTTTCTAAAGTTATTGGTTCATTTGCCTTTCAAGTCTTATCGGGGGCAGACCTGGACATAAGAAATATGTCCATATGGATCTGATTGCATTTGAATAAAGCAACCATTTATTCCATTGGCATTGGCGAGACCTCCAGATAAAGCTAGGAAGATCGCTGCAGTTTTTAGTAAATTTTTCATATTGATTCCTTTCGACGTGGCAGGAAGTCTGCCTGTATATGTAAAGACGTGAAAAAATTAAAACATCAGGCTAGGAAATAAAAATAATTTTTTTATATACGAGTAATTTGACCGTTTTTTATTCATAAAATATTTGACTGCGCATATCTTTAACAAAGACTTGATAAAAATCTTTCCACTTCTGTAGCTCTTCAGGCTTACAAGTTGCCGATGGTCTTTGGATCATTAGTCTTCGCATTACGGAGACATTGTTATCTTTTAGGGTATATCCAGCGTCATACTGAATGCCACCCTTTTTATATTGAACATCTTGAGGAATTCTTGTTACTTTCACATTTTTTGGAAATTCAATTACATAACCCTCGCTAATAGTTTTTGTTGAGCAGCGATATGGATAAGAGAACTTCTCGGGAGGGCGATCATTCGCAATTATTGCTAACTCTCCGGGTGCTAATCCTACTGGGACGGTCATAGCGCCCGGACCTGGGAAGTTGCTGATGGCATCTAAGGTAAATTCTGAGTCTGTTGCTAGTGGCTTGTCCAAATCGTAAACAGAAGTGCTTTTAAGGTTGCCTTCACCGGTTTGTCTAAATTTTGCTAGCTGGTTAGTTACCATCCTTTCAGACAGCGTAGTAGTTACTCCTTCGAACTTATATCGCGCACTTATTTCAGCGCTGCCGAAGTATGTTGAATGTGCGCTACCTTGAATCCGTCCATCTTTAAGGATGGTCATCGAAATACCGCTTATGACGCGGTTTAGATCCATGCTTGGCTTTGATGTATGTCCAATTGATCCAAGGGCGGTAAGAAGAGTTGGCTTATCAATTTCATCATCAGCTAATAATCCGTAAGGGGCCATCTCTGCTGTGGAGTCAAGATATTGATCCCAGGCGGGGATATAGGTAATGACATGATTAAAAGGCCCAATAACGGGTAATCTAGGTAGGCTATAAGTGGTGCCGGAATTAATTAAGGCACTACTAGCCTTAATGCCTTTGGCAGCTAATAACGCAATTAGGAGTGCATTATGATCTTTGCAGTCGCCATAGCGATTTTGAATAATGCTATTAGCCTCATGAGGAGTAATGCTGCCATCATCCAGATAGATTGCTACATAGCGAATATTTCGAGATACCCAGTTATAAATTGCTTTGGCTTGCTGTTGTTTAATTTCTTTCTCATCTGTTCCGGTAGTGGGCTTAATAGGTTTGGTGATTTCATCGGCTAGTTTTTGCACCTCAGGTGTTACTTTGATCTTATCTTTTAGTCGATCTTCATAAGCTTTAGCAAACTCTCGCTGCGTTGAGAATGTGGATATGTAGATATGTGGTGCAAAATCATCTAAACCTACTTCTAGTTGCTCTTTGGGGGTAAATTTTAGATTTTGATAGGTAAATGTCATGCGTTTATTACCATCATCCAACTTCTCTTCGGTGCCGCCGTTGACCCCTTTAATGTCTGCGAACAAAGTCAGACTCTCTGGATAGGTTAAGACGTATTCAGAATGCTGCGTAACTAAATGCGGGGAATAATTGAGCTTGGTATAAAAGTATCCCGGAATTAAAGGCCTAAATGTAGTCAGCCGGCATCGATAATAGGTTTTGGATCCTACTGTTAGATTGGGAAACACAATGATTTTGTGTTTTTGGTCTGAAAAGAAAGCGGCGCCTTGGGTGTTGTCGTCTTCAACTGTACGAATTGCTGAAAGCTGTACAGGCAATTTCTTGCCATTTGGAGTGATCGTATAAGCCTCTAAAACCTCTAGATTTTGCGAAGAAGAATTAAAAGGTAAGTCAGCAGTAGATTCAGAATCAATTATCAATTGGGACTTGATAATTTTTCTGACCTCATCAATTTCCACTACTTTGCCATCGGGCAATATGGTCTCATGAATACTACTAAGCTCAATAGAAGTTAATGGATCTAAATCTCCTTTGCCTGCCTGAGATACCCCCATATATGCCAAACCAAATAAGGCTGTAAATAGCATTAATACCCAAACTAATGATTTTAGAATTTCTCTCATTTTTAAATTTTTATAAAGTTCGTTTTTAATTAATAAATGACATAGAGTTATATGCCTAAAGAAAACTCAACTGATCTTCTTGGAAATTATTTTTTGAGGATTGCGGTGGTGGAGGGCAAATTCGTCTTAGCCATTTATCTGGAACCGGTCCTACTTTGTATGTTTCAGCATAGCCATTAGATTCATATACTAGCCATCCTTCTGGATTGGCGATTTCAACGTCCCAGATAAAGAGTAATTCTTCGTTAGTTCCCCAGCTTTCAAATCCGCGAGAGCCAGTAATTTTGACTATATTTCCGAGATTCTCTGGGCAGCTGCAGTCAACAGTAATAGCTAGATCCCCTAGTTGGCAGTTCAATTTATGCATGATTAAAAGTTGACAATATTCAGCGCAACTTGAAAAGAACCATTGTCTGCCCTGATGCTGATGCTCTCGGGCAACATGCTTTCTGCGGCACCCGCTGCATTTGCAAATAAGAGGTAAGCTATTCCAATTAAGATGATTTTTGTGACTGATTTCATTTGAAGCCTTTCTGGTATGTTTAACTACCTACATCTAGAAAGACGGATGAAATTGAAAGTGTCAGGCTACCTTTGTCTTTAAATGCTTTTGGAGGCCAAATGTTAGATTATCGAAGACTGGGCAACGTCAAAAATTAGATCGATTTATGGCTTTGAAACCATATTATTATCTTCGCCAGCCCCCGTAAGCTCTATTTTTACTAATCCATCCTGGCGGCTATCAAGCCCCAAGAGTGCTTTTAAAACCAGCTGACTATCATTCCCGGCTTTTAGTCCTGATATTAAAAGTGTATATTTTGATCCTATCTTGGCTAGCCTAATTTCCACCCCAGCGGTCAAGCTATTTTCAACTACTAAATTTATAAACTCTACCGGGTTATCTTTTTTGATAATTAGAAGTATTGCCTTGTTATCCGCTAAGGATCCATTTAGTGGACTTGTAGCATTGTTTTTATTACCAAATTCAAGTATTGGACTGCTATTAACGTATAGTCCAAAGAGAATGCCAAAGGCAAAAACTGCTACACCAGTTGAGGACGCTTGGACCCCAACACCTATTCCTGTGTTTTTAGAGATATAGCCACTTACTTTTTGAATCCAAGTTTCTTTTTTTTGGATTGAGGTCTTACTAATTAAGTCTAACTTTTTTTCAATTTCCAAAAAAGATTTATTTGGGTCATAAAAGCTCACGTCAATTTTTTCTTGCATTTTGTGATACGCAGCTTGATACAAGTTTTTTTCAGCCCCTGAGAATACAGGCTCTTCCTGATAATTTTTATTTTCAATGTTGGACATGATTAAGCCGTTTCATAGTAGTTACGGCAGGGTTCGGAATACTTTCTAAATGCTTTTCTAGACTCCGACAAAAATTGTCTAGTTGCTTGCTCAGTTCTATTAATAATTTGGGCGATTTCTTTGCTAGATATTCCATCGAAATCTAAACTTAATGCTTCAGCTCTCTCCGCTGAGACTTTACTTAATTTTAGTAATGCTCCCATGATGCAATCATTTAGCTTCTCTCGCATGCTACCCCGTGAAATATTTTCATCAATAACACCATTCATATCTTCGTATGAAGATATTATGGAGCTTTCGCCACTCATATCTGGATCAGAATACTCAGCTATTGCCTCATCAAACTCTAGCGTGCCATAGTCTCCATTAATAGCGTCAGATTTTTGCTTTACTAATGCTAATTTTTCATAAGCTAAATTGGTCAAGACTTGATCTCCAGAACTCATAGCTTCGGTATAAGCCTTCTCTAATTTTTTTAATTCTGCGTTAATGGAATCTTTAACTTTCCTTAATTCGCTAGACTGTTCAGTGGCTTTAGTCCGCCATTTATCAATATAGATTCTTTTGGAAATAATTAAAACCCAAGAAAATAAAGCTTCTGGCTGGGGTAGATTGTTTTCTTCGGCAGCTTTAAATATTCTTATGAAAGTTTCTTGCACAATATCTTCAGCAGCTTCTTCACTACAACGCTCTACAGAACGTAACCTTCTGCACAATGGTTTCCATAAATCATCGTGAAGGCGTCTGAAGGCGACCCTTTTTTCTTGCTCGTTTCCGCGCAGACCATTGAGGATGAAGTTTGCTGTGCCTAACTCAATTTTCATATCTACCAATATTAAAGCTATCTAATGTCCATCCCTGCTGAACTCATTACTTGAATAGTGCAGCCATATTTCATGCATAAGGTCTGCTCTGATGTCATGTAAGTCGAGGCAAAGGAAGGTATTGCCTGTAAAGCCAGTAGGATAACAATTAACTTTTTCATTTTTTAACCTTTCAATTAGCCTAAGGGAGACTTCCCTTAGGCCATTTATCTGCATTAATTACGGTAGGCGGAACCAACATAGCCTTGGCTAGGGCTATAGAAATTAGTGGTACCCCCATTTGTGTAGGCGGAACCAACATAGCCTTGGCTAGGGCTATAGAAATTAGTGGTACCTGCATTTGCAGCAGAAATGGAAGCTATAGCCACAACAGCAAATAGGGCGTTTTTAGTGAAAGTTTTCATCATTTTTCCTTTAAATGTGTTTTAAGCAATATCGCTTACATCCAGGAAAACGTGAGAATTCAGAGATTGTCAGGGTTTTTCTTTAATAATTTATAACCTATTGATTTATATAGGAATTTTTAAAAGAAAATAATTAACCAGATTGCCTTAGCCAGAATAGGCCAATTTTTGGTGATTTAGGCCGATTTATAGCGAAAATTGATGATGAAATCCTGTATTGTTATATTTGTAGAATTAGTTCCATCTTATTGATCAACCATGAACATTTCTTAAAAAGACCATTAAAAACATGCGCTATCAATTAAAAAACACCGCTATAAGTGTATTAATTGCATTATTTTGGGGCACATATCAACTAACAGCAGCCGCTCAAGGCATGGCCCCCCCGGCTTCATATACGCCACCCCCAACTATGAACAACACCCCACCACCAGTTAGTGGTGGAAATAAAGTTGTCAATATTGAAATTATTCAAAGGTTGCTAGCAAAAGTTGGGCTATTCAAAGGTCAGCCTAATGGTGTGATGACAGATGCAACTATCGAAGGTTTGCGTACCTTTGCATATCAGCAGCGCATTGCCTTTAACGGTCAAATATCTGACGAGTTAATTAGTAGCTTAAGAAGAGCTGCTTGGGCAACTGGTGGATGGAAAAAAGGCAGTTTAAAAGGTGAAGATAAGTTGTTGGATAGCAAAGGGATTGCTCAGGCGCAAGCTTACCTCTCTAAGCTAGGCTATGACCCTGGTGGGGTCGATGGGACATTTGGTGCTCAGACACAAAGTTCGGTAGAAACTTTTCAGGCAAGCCAAAGAATTACCGTAGATGGATTCATTACAAAAACAACTTTAATGAATTTAAAACGTGCCGTGGACAATAAATCCATCCAATTTATTGGCAGAGTGCGGGTTTTAAATTGGCCTGATTACATAGAGCCTTCAGTTCTAGAGGACTTCGAAAGAGATACAAAAATTCAAGTGATTTATGATACCTATGGATCAAACGAGGAGCTCGAGGAAAAGCTAAAAAATTCCGCTGAACCCTATGATGTGGCCATTCCAACGGCCAGCAACATTAAAGCTTTAGTGGCTGGTGGTTTTCTTAAGCCATTAGACAGAAAGCAATTAAAAAATGTTAATAACATTGATTCAAAGATTGCGGCTTATCTTGAGTCTTGGGATCCGGGCGCTACTTACGCTGTCCCGTATATGTGGTTCACGGTTGGTATTGCTACCAACAAAGCATTAATAGCTAGATATGCTCCAGGAGCAAATATCGATTCATTAAGCCTGGTATTCGACCCGGCAATTGCAGGTAGATTAAATGGATGTGGTGTGAAGGTGGAAGATTCCCCTTCAGACATTATCCCTTTGGCTGCTTTATATGGCGGTGTAAAAAACTGGTCGAATGATTCTAAATCAATAGCGGCCGCTGAAAAAACCTTAATGGCTGTTAAAGGTATTGTTAGGCCGATTGCAAGCGATGAATATATTGATGCTCTTGCACATGGAAAGATTTGTGCAGCTATCGGATTCTCAGGCGACTCAATTCAAGCCAGGATTCAAGGTGGTGGGTCAAGCAATATTCATTACGGAGTCCCAGTTGAAGGGGGAAGTCTAGGTTTTGACACGCTAACAATTCCAGCTAATGCTAAAAATACGCAGAATGCAATTCAGTACATAGACTTTATTTTGAAGCCACAGGTAGCCGCAAAGATTTCAAACACTGTTCACTATGCAAATGCAAATGCAAACTCTGGACCTTATATGAATCCGGGATTATTTAATGACCCAGGAATCTTTATCCCGCCACAGGTGATGAAAACTTTGATTGTTGTTCCATCTTTATCTCAAAGTACAAAGCAGGATATGGACCGTTTATGGAAAAAGTTCTCTGGAAACTAACCTATCTTAATAATTAAGAAATTCAATAATGTTTCAAAGTAACCTAGAGTATTCAAAAACTACCCCACCTGGCTGTGCTGTAATCAAAATTAAGATTCCAGCCGGTGATGGGGCTGTTGAATTTCAAATAAGTCGCCTCGGGTCAGATAACGTTCTAAGTAAAAATGGTTGGCAACCCTCTGAATATTGGTATCAACTATCAGGAAATGAAAATGTTTCTTCCGGAGAAATTGTATTTGTAGTTTTAGAGAAAGAGGTTATCCAGCACCTGGGTAACAGTAATTACACAATTACCGTTAGAAGAGTAGGTGGTAAGGAAGCGGAAACTGGAATTTTAAAAGGGGGTCTCAGAGAGGTCGCAGGCGAAGTAGAGCATAAATCTGCAAATAAGCCTACTGGCGATAACAGAGCTGAGGTAAAAATAGATTCAGTATTTAGGCCAAAATTTTCTCCAGCAACAATTGAGGAAAAGATAGTTCCAGCTGAAGATAAGAATAAAAATGAGTTACCAATAGCGGAGTCAAAAAATCCTGTTGAGATTAATCTTCCCATCGACTTGCCTAAATTGCCCGATGATTTTTTAAGAAAAAGTGATTTACTTCCATTGCAAGAGACTCCAACAAAAGAAGAGCCTATTGCAGTTAATCCTAATCTAATCGATCAAAAAAATAATTCACCAGAACGAAAAAAATCCTACCTAGGACTTTTTGCTGCTGGTATTTTGGTGGTTGTGGTGGGTTTTTATTTCATTGGGATGCCTCAAAATAAGGGTGTGGCGGCTTATAAAAGTATTCCGAACCCAACCATGCAAGAGGCTAACCAAATAGTAAATGAAGTTAGTGATCCAAAGGCTCTTTATGAGATTGGTGATTCATGGCGCAAGAGTGGCCATCCGGCTGAAGCTTACTTACTGCTTCAGAGTGCGGCCGAGCAAAATTTTGGAAAAGCAATGCTATCACTTGGCGAGATGCACGATCCATCATTAAGGGTAAAGACCCCTGCAACATTTCCAGATGAGAACGCTTTAAAAGCTGCCAATTGGTATCTAAAGGCATCATTGCATAATGCGAGTGCAAAAGATCATGTTGAAGAATTAAAGCGATATACCGTAAATTCGGACAAGATAGATGATTCTACAAAGTCAAATGTTCTGCAAACGCTTAGCCAAATTAATAATTAATTTGGCTTAATCCAATCTTTAGCTCACATGACCTCAACTGTAATAAAAATTAAATCTTCAAAGTTGTCTGATTTTGAAGCGATTGGTGTTGGTGGCGCACCGATATATAGAACTTCCGAGCAGTTATTGACGCTGATTGAAAAAGAGCTAGGCAAAAACACGGCGAATATATTTGCAGTTCCTATAAGGGATGATAGAAATAATATTGTCGATTGGTATTCACAAACCCCGGGAGACGTTAAAGAATATAACGCCCTGGATGATGCCGAGCAATTTAGAATTTGGTCGATTCTTGATGAAGAATTCAAAAAGATAACAGCACTAAGTGATAAGTTGTCAAAAAATTCTGAAAATGAAACAGCAGTAACTTACGGGCAATTATTGAAAGGTATCTTACATTTTCCAGGTGCCTCAGAGATTTTTGTAGTTGGCGATAGGCCTGTAATTATTTTCTGGAGCTTCCAAAATAATGGCGAGTACCGAAAAAATGCTGTGCTAGGGACTATAGTTCCACAGCCACCCACCCCAATTCAAAGCTCGCCTTCAGCGGTTATTGAGCTCGAAAAAGTTACTTCCGAGATATTTTCCCCAGTTAAACCAAGAGTCGAGCAAGCTGCCCCGGCTTCACAGGATTCTAATATTGCAAGTTCAGTTAAACAAGAATTGAGGTCTGGAAATATAGTGCCACCAATTTTGCCTGTTGGCCCAAGTTGGTGGCAAAGGTATGGTTGGTGGATTGCGCTTCTTGCCCTGTTGATAATTGGATTCCCTGCTGTCTTAAAATCTTGTACTACTGATTTTCCTTTGTATAAGGTGCCCAAGGCCGAATGTCAGCCCGCTGAAAAATCAAGCTGCAATGGCGTTCCACCTGCACCGCCACCAGTGCTGGATAAAAAGGCTTTAGAGGATAATGACTTGAGGGCTTTCGAGGGAAGGTGGAGATTGATTACCAATCTTGTTGATCTTCAAGATAAGAAAATTAGCATTACATTTTCCTTTGATAAAAGTGGTCGCGGTTCATCAGAGTTGTTTGGTAGCAGTTATAAATGTCAAGGTGCTGCCAGCGCTGACATCAAATCTAATAATAGATTTGATATCAGCGTTCCTCCATTGTCTTGTAGCTCAAGTAAGGGCTTCAATATCTCTAAAGATGCGTTGGTTCAATGTAGTTTAAGAAATAACGAAAAAAATAAGGCTGATTGCAGGTTGCAATGTAAGGACGGCCCTTGTGACGCAACATTTCAGCGAGATTAGAATTAATTAATTATGTTAGCTAAATTACAAAATTATGAGAGTCAAGTTTCTTTAATAGAGGCTAGTGGTATTCAATTTTTAGACTTTGGGTTTTGTAATAACCTAAAAATGTTGAGTGAAGGAAACTTTATTAACTCAGATAAGTACCTAAATACCGAATCTGAGATTTTGCCAACCTTATTAACTTTGGATAATCAGGGAAACTTGAATTATCCGGGAAATAAGAAGCAAAAATTTTCTGGAAATGCTAAGTATTTTTCATCAGGTCTGGAAACTCTTAAGGCTTTTGATTCTGCCTGGGTCCCAATACCTTATTTCCAGCAAAATACAGATGGGAAATTTGTAAAAGGGCCTATGAATTGGGCCAGGGCAAGAATAAAAGTGTTGGATGAGCCTGATGATGAGGGTAACTTATTCCGCTTGACTCTGGCATTTGATACCAATGCTGAGAGTCATTCCTTTATGACTGATGAATATTTATCCCCTGTAAAGGAGGATATTGAGAGCGGAAAGGTTTTTAGTCTAGTTGCTGAAGACGATCTGATTGATGACTATTTAAGTTCACCCTGGGTGCATAGATGGATATTTAGCGAGTGGAAGAACGGGCTTAGAACTAACAAGAATGAAAAATTAAGTTCTGAACAGGTTAATGATTTATTGTCTGAATGGCCTTCTGAGGCTTATGGAAAGTATAAGCATTTCTTGTCTTTGATTGCTGAAAATCTAAAGTTGCCTAGGATTAAATTCATTGCGAATTCTGTGAAATCTAAGAAGGCAAAAATTGAAACTAATTTAATACTTGATATTGGCAACTCCAGGACTTGCGCAGTGGTTTTGGAGAAGCACCCAGCGCATAGAGGAGATCTAGATAATTCATATACCCTACAGCTGAGAGACCTTGGGCAGCCACATTTAGTATACACAGAGCCATTTGAGAGTCGGGTCGAATTTACTTCAATAGAGTTTGGATCAATGGCGCTATCAAGAGAGAGCGGAAGGCATGATGCATTTTTGTGGCCAACATTTACAAGGGTTGGTAGAGAAGCCAATAGATTGGCGACTAGAAGGCGGGGCACAGAGGGGGCAACTGGTATCTCTGGGCCTAAACGTTACTTGTGGGATGAAGAAGAGTTTCCTTTAGATTGGCGGTTTAATCAGCCCGATGCTGAAATGGTAGAGCCGCTGGCGAATGAGGGCGTATTTGTTGGCCTAGTAAATCAGGTCGGTGATGCATTATGTGATTTAGATCAAGATGATCCGGATAGGTTTCCAGTGATAAGTCCAAGGTACTCAAGAAGTTCGTTGATGACCTTTGGTATTGCAGAAATACTGAGTCAAACTTTGGGCATGATTAATTCACCATCTCAAAGAATGAGGATGCCAAATTATGATCTAGTAAGAGCTCTTAGTAAAATTGTCTTAACTATTCCTCCGGCAATGCCACTTCAAGAGCAAGTGATTTTGAAGAAAAGAGCGATGCAAGCCTGTAAGCTGGTTTGGCAATCATTAGGCCATCTAGATGATAATGGCAATCCAGTTGGTGATGAGCATCCACCATTGCCAGAAGTTGTTATTAAATATGATGAGGCAACCTGCAGTCAGGTGGTATGGCTATATTCAATGATTGTGTCTCAGTTTGGTGGGTCAGCTCCATCAATGTTTAGGGCATTGAAAAGACCATTTGGCCAAGATAAATCATCAGAAAATGAACTCAGAGTTGCCTCGATAGATATTGGCGGCGGTACTACTGATCTTGTGATTACAGACTATTCCCTAGAGGGGTCTGGTGAGATAGTTACCATAGTCCCAAATCAAATATTTAGAGAAGGTTTTACGATAGCTGGTGATGATATCTTGAAGCGGGTAGTGCAAGCTCATGTGATATCTGCCATTGAGAGTGAAATAAAAAATTCAGGAATCTCAGACCCAACTTCAATAACCAAAGAATTATTTGGAGCCGATAGGGCAAATGAAGATATTCAAGTGAAAACTCTTCGTAGACAATGCACTACGCAAGTTTTGGCCCCACTCGGCTTAGCACTGATTAAGGAGTATGAAAATATAGCCAAAGTTGCGAGCCTAGAGCCTCAAAGAAAAAGTATTAAGGAATTAATCTCAACTCCAATAACGCCAAGGGTAGTTTCTTTCATTAATGATGTCGTTCACAAAGCCGGCGGTACCAATTTTGACCTATTAAAAATTAATCTATTGGTTGATTTGGTTGCCGTAGATCAAACAGTTGAGTCTGGCACGGAAATAAACAGGGTGCTAGAGGCATTATGTGAAGTTGTTTACGCCCATAATTGCGATGTCTTGTTGTTAACTGGAAGGCCGACAAAGTTGAAGGGCGTTGTCTCAACAGTCAAGAAGCAACTGGCAATGCCAATAGAGCGCATTATTCAAATGAATGGCTTTAGGTGCGGTACATGGTATCCATTTCATGAATATGGCGTAATTGGTGATCCTAAGACTACCGCAGCTGTTGGCGCTATGCTATGCACTTTGTCTGAAGGTGGAATTGCGAACTTCTTGTTTAGCAGTGAGCGGCTAAATTTAAAGTCAACAACGAAATTTATTGGAAAACTTTCAATAGATGGGCAAATCGCGAATCAGGATATTTTTTATAGTGATGTGAAGTTGGATGATCCTGATTACGCTCTGCCTGAAACTAATTTTGATTTTAGAGGGCCAATGTGGATTGGTTTTAGACAGCTACCTATTGAGAGGTGGAGAGCAAGTTTAATTTACATTATTGACTATGCAGATGAGGATGCTAAAAGAAAGCTACATTCTTTAACGCCGTTAAAGGTAAGCTTAAAGAGAGATGTTGGCAAAATTAGAAGAGGCGAGACCGAACGTTTTGAAATTGCTGAGATCCTTTCCAAGGATGGAGCAGTTGTAAACAGGAGAAGCTTAAAACTTCAATTACAAACGTTACCTGATAATTCAGGGTATTGGCTTGATAGTGGCCATGTAAAAGAGGCTTAACATGGCAGACAACTCAAAAACAAATTCAAAAAATTTAAGCACAGAGCGCTTGTGTGAAAAAATCTATGACGCTAGTGATAAGGCAATTGACTGGAATAATCGTGCTGCTAGTGAAAACCATAAAGTCAAATTAGATAGGCACGATAATTACCAGTCATTTTTACGTATTAAGTTACTGACAAAAAAAATTCTAGCAACATTACATAGGCCTCCATGCGTTGGAGTTTTTGGCCCCTCACAGGCTGGAAAGTCTTATCTTGTCTCCACCTTAGCAAAAGGCAAACAGGGAAACTTAACTATCAAGCTTGGAAATGAGGATGTTGATTTTCTACAAAGAATCAATCCAAGTGGCGGAAGAGAATCTACAGGTGTTGTAACTAGATTTTCAATAAAGAAATCAGAGAATTTAGATAGCGAATATCCCGTTGAAATTAGGCTTCTTACAGAGAGTGATATTCTCAAAATACTAACAAATAGTTTTTTCTCAGATTTTGATCACGCAGGATCAATGGATTTAAATCCCTTTACGGATGAAGAAATTCGCACCAGATTAGAGGGTTTACAAAAAAAGGTTGATTATAAAAAGAGGCTAGTAACGCTTTTTCCGGAGGATGTACTTGATATAAAAATGTATCTTGAGGCTTCTTTTGCAAATTTTGTTTCAAATTTGAAAGCGGACTTTTGGCCTGTAGCAATAGATATTGCTCCATTTCTGGAGATTGAAGATAGGACGGAGTTATTTTCAATCATATGGAGAGATTTTGATCTATTTACAGACTTATATAAGCTATTTGCTAAAGAGATTAATAATCTAGAAGGGGCAGAAGTTTGCCTAGCCCCACTCGACTCGGTAGTGTCAGATTCAGGTCAGATTAGCATTGTCGATGCACAACTTTTATCTCAGCTGAATAGTAAGAATTCAAGTTCGGTTGATATAAAGCCTATATCAATTGAAGGCTCAGCTAAATCTTTACCAATCAAGAGAATAGCAAAGCCAATTCTTGCGGCATTGACTGCGGAATTAAGGTTAACTATTTCTGATGCAAGATGGGAATTTTTGAATGATTTGGATATTTTAGATTTTCCCGGAGCTCGTTCTAGAAAGAGTCTGACAGTTAAGGATCTGAAGGAAATCAAAGAAAATGAGGATATTAAGGCTTCGCAAGCCTCTGAGTTGTTGTTGCGTGGAAAAGTTGCTTATCTTTTCCAGAGGTATACGGCTGACCAAGAGATGTCTGCCGTTTTATTGTGCGTACCTGGGGGGCCTCAGGAAGTTGGTTACGCCCCTTTAATTAATCAATGGGTATGTGATGCGAATGGCGATAGTTCAGAAGTTAGGTCTTCCGTCCCACCCGGTTTGCTATTCGTGTTGACTAAATTTGATGAGGAGTTAAAGACAAAAGGTGGAGATAACGAAGTAAATGAACGTGCAAGATGGACTAATCGGGTTGAAAGTTCCTTGCTTGAAAAATTTAAAAATTATGAGTGGGTAAAAAAATGGGATAACAAACCATTTAGAAATTTGTATTGGTTAAGAAATCCAGAGATAAAGTCTTCATCATTTATGCAGTATGAGGATGATATAGAGGTATCAATTAACCCGAACGACTCCCATAGGATTGCTAGGTTAAGACAATATTTTTCAGAAGATGAGAATGTCAAGGAGCATTTTGAGGATCCGCTAGAGGCATGGGATTCGGCAATGACCCCTAGGGACGGGGGCATTTCAAACATTGTTTCTGGAATTAATCGTATATCAGATCCAGCATTTCGAGCTCAGAATTTGATAGATAAGACCTCGAAAATAAGAGATAGTCTGGCGTCAAAGTTGCACCCTTACTTTAACGAAGGAGGGGAAAAGGAAGTTGCAATCAAATCAGAGCAATTGAATATTCTTAAAAAATCATTAGTCCCATTGATCAAAAAGAATGAAGTCTGGAGACTCTTCGACATATTGAATATTTCACTTGATGAATTAAAAACTCTTTATTACATGGTTAATACTAGCTCTGACAATGATAAAGGACCTCATCCATTAGTTCATGCTGTTTCTGGGATAGAAGGTGACCCAACGGATTTAGATGATTTGCTGAATACTTCTATATCAAGCTGGTCAAATTCTTCAGCGGAAAGTGGATTAAATCCTGTTTTAAATATACATTCTCGCGCTGAAATTTACTCGAAGAAGGTTGTTGATACCTGGGCTACATATCTGAGAGATATGACGCATGATTCATTTACAGCTTCAAGCTTATATATGTCAGAAGAAGCTTTTTCAATTTTTATCGAAGAAATGATTAATGCATCACAAAGAATGAGGTTGCAAGAAGTTCTCGCACTTAAATTGAGCCCTGCAGAAAATAATGCTGGTGCTACATGGGAAAAGATAGTTGATAGACAAATCACAATTGCACGAATTGTAATAAGCGATTTTGTAAATCAATTGGGGTTCAGTTCAATGGAGCTTTCAGATAGACCAAAAATTAACATAGCTGATTCTGCAAGAATAATATTTGAACCATTCCCTAGATTCTCTGTTGGGACCCCGCCTTTGACTGAGCGACCAATTCCAATATTGTCACTAGTTACAAGAGATTGGATATCTGCATTAGAGAAGGTGGTCATCCAGAATGCGGGCTTTGTAAGTAAAGATAGTTTAAGTCCTATGTTGAATAAAGACCTAGGTGAAATTATTAGATTAATTACCGTGGATTAATGATTCAATATGCCAGATAATCATTTAAAAAATGACGTGGTTTCCAGTCAACTTGGGCTTGAGTCACTTACAAAATTTTCGTTGAAAGAATTTTTATCTGGAACTTTTGCCCCGCATTCTTGGGGCGAATTTGAGAGCAGGTTAAGCGTTGGATCTCCAAATACTACCCCTGCTTTAGATATAAGCATGGGGGACTTTCCAAAACCTTGGATGTTCGTACGAATTATGTTGGGAACTCTTCTGGGCTACTCGATATTGCTTTTTTTGCTAACTTCTTATCAGCAGTCAGCACTCACAACGCTACCCGCATTCATATTTTATGGATGCTTTATTGTGCCATTTGCGGTTATGACGCTGTTTTTCGAGATGAATACTGTATGCGATGTTTCAATGGTAATGCTCTCAAAAATATTAATGATTGGTGGGGCAATTGCATTTTTAGCAACTTTTTTATTGGGAACATTTTTCCCGGTCATTTATAAAATGTATGACGCTGCAGGCGCAGGAATCATTGAGGAGCTTGCAAAACTGTTAGTAATTATTTTTTATGCAAGAAATGTCATACATACAAAGCATCAGTTTAGTTTGGCTGGACTTTTATATGGTGCGGCTGTAGGCACTGGGTTTGCTGCTTTCGAGTCTGCTGGGTATGCACTAAATGCTGGGTTACAAGAAAATAGCTTTGCAGCAGTTAACGAATCAATTTTACTGCGTGGATTGCTTGCCCCATTTACCCATATTGTATGGTCTGCCATTGCTGGCGGTGCCCTCTGGATTGCCTATGGATACTCAAAGACTAAAACTTTTATGAGTGCAATTATTAGCACTAGATTCCTATCACTTTTTATAATTTCTGTAGGCCTGCATTTTCTATGGGATTCTGATGTTGCAGAATATTTTGGTATACCAAGTAATTTGTATCTAGCGCCCTATTTTGTATGGGGAGTCATAGCATGGGCAATTGTATTTAGGCTGGCCGCTACTGGGTATAGGGAAATTCGTTTAGCTTGTTTGCAAAAAATTTAGCAGTCTTTTTATCAAAATGTTTTAAAAAAATGGGGGTCAATATGAAAAGAAATTATTTAGCATTACTATTAGTCGGTGCATTAGCGCTTTCAGCCTGTGGGAAAAAAGATGAGGCCTCTAAAGGCGCAGCAGCTAGCTCCGAAGAAAAGATCTTGAACATTTATAACTGGCCTGACTATATTTCCAAAGATATGATTGCTAACTTTCAAAAAGAAACTGGCATAAAGGTTAATTACCAGACTTTTGAAAATAATGAAGCTTTGCAGGCAAAATTAGTAGCTGGTAACTCTGGTTACGATATAGTTGTTCCTGGAGCGGTATTTGCTAAATCCCAAATTGAAAATGGCCTTTATCAAAAATTAGATAAGTCTGCGTTGCCAAACATATCTAATTTAGATGGCACATTGCTAGCTAAACTTGATAAAGTCGATCCTGGTAATCAATATCTAGTTCCATGGGCTTGGAGCTATACAACGGTTGGTATCAACGTAGCCAAAGTCAAAAAAGCTCTTGGAACTGATGCATTGCCAGATAATGCATGGGATTTAGTATTCAATCCAACATATACATCTAAGCTTAAATCTTGTGGAATTGCTTACTTGGATTCCCCAACGGAAGTCATACCTCCAGCTTTGCATTACTTGGGTAAGGACCCATACTCTGCTGATGTAGCGGATCATAAAGCTGCTGGACAAATGTTATCTAAAGTCCGTAAAGATATTAGAATGTTTACAAGCACGATGATTGATGATTTGGCTGGCGGTAAGGCTTGCGTTGTTCTCGGATGGGCTGGCGATATAAATATCGCTCGTTCAAGGGCTATTGAAAATAAAAATGGTAATGATATTGTTGCTCTAATTCCAAAGAATGGCGGCTTAATATTTTTTGATAATTTAGCGGTGCCAAAAGATGCGAAGCATCCTAAGAACGCAATGATTTTTATAAATTATTTCATGCAGCCTGAAGTTTCAGCATCATTGACCAATGAATTGAGTTATCCAACGGTCAATAAAGCAAGTTTAAAGTTTGTTAATGCAGATGTTGTAAATAACAAAACGATTTACATTGATAGCGATGCACTTAAGACAATGGTTCCACCAACAAGCTTGAGTAATGCAACTCGTGAATCAATGACTAATGTTTATACATCCTTCAAAAAAGGTAATTAATTTTTAGTTTTTGAGAAGGGTTGGGCTTAATGCTCAACCCTTTTTTATTTGGATATAGATAATGCATTCTGAAATTAAACCATTAAATTTTTTAATGATCGAAAATCTAAAGAAAGAATTTGGCTCAACTGTAGCTGTCGATTCAATTTCTTTAGCAATACCTAAAGGGCAAATTTTCGCTTTATTAGGTAGTTCTGGTTGCGGTAAATCTACTTTACTTAGAATGCTTGCAGGCTTTGAGACGGCAACATCGGGTAGGATTATTTTGGATGGAAGGGATATTTCTTCCTTTGCTCCTTACGAGCGCCCAATTAATATGATGTTTCAATCATATGCATTATTTCCGCATTTGAATGTATATGAAAATATTGCCTTCGGATTGAAGCGCATGGGAATACAAAAGAGTGAATTAGAGAGTAGGGTCGATGAAATGCTCTCAATGGTAAAGTTGGCCCAGTATGCGAAAAGGAAGCCTCATGAGTTATCTGGTGGGCAGCAGCAGCGAGTGGCGTTGGCCAGAAGCTTGGCCAGAAAGCCTGAATTATTGCTATTGGATGAGCCGCTTGGAGCTTTGGATAAGAAATTAAGGCAGGATACCCAATTTGAACTTGTTAACATACTCAAAAATATTAATGTAACTTGTGTAATGGTTACGCATGACCAAGATGAAGCTATGACCATGGCGGATATGATTGGTGTTATGAGTGAAGGTAAAATACTCCAGGTGGGAAATCCTCATGAGGTCTATGAAAATCCAAATTGTCAATTCGTTGCCGATTTTATTGGTGATATCAATATGATTAGCGGATCTATTGTCTCTGTAACAAATTCTAACTTTGCAGTTCAAATATCTGAATCGGTTTTACACGCAGAATCAGCTCTCAGCTTAGGGATAGGTCAAAAGGTAACTATCGCTATTAGGCCTGAAAAGATTTTTATATCTAGGAATATAAACAATTCATATTCAAATTCTTTAAAAGGCCATGTTAAAGAAATTGGTTACTTAGGAAAGTCTGTATTTTATTTGGTGAATATTGGAGATGGGCCTTCTTTGAAGGTGATGGAGATAAATTCAGAAAGAATTGATGGGTCCCGTATCAATATTGGTGATCCCGTGATTTGTCAGTGGCATCCAAGCTCTTCTATTTTATTTTCCTCATGAAATCATCCCTAGGTCAATTTTTTATAAAATACCCAGGGTTGGGCAAAAGACTGGTCCTTGGCCTTCCATTTGGTTGGCTCATTCTTTTCTTTGCCATTCCCTTCGCAATCTTATTTAGGATAAGTTTTACGGACCTTGGTGAGCATTTAGACCCATTTGCCCCGATATTTAGATTTTATGAAGATGGCTGGCATCTGCATATTAAATTTGAAAACTTCACAACTATTTTCAAGGAGGCTGATAGCTTTTTTGGGGATACCATTTATATTGAGTCTTACCTGATCTCTTTGAAGTATGCCTTCTTGACAACCCTTTTTTGTCTAATTATCGGCTATCCTTTTGCTTATTTTTTAGCTCGGTCGAAACCGAGATATAGATCAGTTCTCCTGCTGATGGTAATGCTTCCTTTTTGGACGTCTTTTCTTTTGAGGGTTTACGCCTGGAAGGGTATATTGGCTGATCAGGGCATAGTTAATAATTTCCTAATTTATCTGGGAGTTATAAATGAACCTATCGAAATGTTGTATACAGATATCTCCATGCTTGTAGGCATGACATATGTTTATTTGCCTTTTATGGTCTTACCCTTATATTCCACCCTAGTTAAGATGGACGTAAGATTTATCGAGGCATCACAAGATTTGGGGGCAAGTCCATGGAAAACTTTTTGGCTAATCACAGTTCCATTAAGTCGTTCTGGAATTGTGGCTGGCTCTATGCTTGTCTTCATTCCTTGTGTAGGTGAATTTGTCATACCATCGCTTCTTGGCGGCGCAGAAAATGTAATGATTGGTAGGGTTGTGTGGGATGAAATGTTCAGTAGCAATGACTGGCCCCGCGCATGTGCTTTAGCGATCATCATGATAGTTACAGTAATTCTGCCTATTGCTTGGTATAACCATTGGTTAACAAAAAGGTCTGAAGTGGAGTTGCTAAATTGAGTAAAAATTATCTTTCTAGGATGTGGATCGGGTTTGTCTTTATTTTTTTGTATGCCCCCTTGTTATTTTTAGTTGTTTTCTCATTTAACAACTCTAGGCAAGATAGCGTATTTACGGGATTCTCTTTTCAATGGTATGAAGCCCTAACAAATGACAATAGTATTGCTGAAGGTTTTTTTATATCCCTAAAAATCGCCTTGCTATCAGCAACATTGGCTACCATCTTAGCCACCTTTGCAGCCTATGCATTGGTTAGATTTGCTAAATTTCGTGGGAAGCCGATATTCTCTGCGATGTTAAATTCCCCGCTTGTTACGCCTGATGTTATTTTGGGGTTGTCTCTATTGCTTTTCTTTGTTGGCGCCGAGAGATTAATTGGCTGGCCTGAAAAGGGAATGCTAACAATTGTTCTAGGACACACCTTATTGGGTCTGGCTTATGCAAGCGTTGTTATTCAGTCTCGATTGAGGGAAATGGATAGATCTATTGAAGAAGCTGCAATGGATTTGGGGTGCTACCCATACGGTGTATTTTTTCTAGTTACTCTTCCTAATATTTCACAATCTTTGCTTGCTGGATGGCTTTTAACATTTACGCTCTCATTTGATGATGTTGTGATATCTGAATTTCTATCAGGCCCAGGCGTGACGACTCTACCCCAGGTAATTTTCAGTTATGCACGACGAGGAATAAATCCTTCAATTTATGCTGCTGCGACACTGTTGATGGCGACAGTTATTTTGTGCATAACTGCTTACACAATACAAAATGCATATAAAAATAACCGACAGAATAAGATCTTGGTCAGCTAACCCTCCAAAGCCTTCCGCAAATAGGGATCAATATCCCCTTGAGTCAGTAGCCACTGTTTATAGTCGCTGGGAACATCCGCTAGCAACATGCCCTTATGTTTACCAAAAGGCATCATAGTTGGGGTTCTAGCCTTTTCAGACTCAGCATATAAATCTTCAATTGTTTTAATCCCTAGCTGCTGACATATATGATCCAGGATTACAGCGCATATTCCTACATCTGCAATAGCTGAGTGGGCATTGCGTAATTGCTCACGTGCTGTATCGCGCTCTAAGTAATACATAAGCGCACTTTGATTATGGCTATCTAAAACAGGCCAAAGCTTGCGAGCAAGTGCCAGCGTACAAATACGTTTGATTTCAGGCTTACCAATGACTTCCCAGTCAAAGTCTACGTTATGCCCAATGATGTAGTCCACATGTCCAGGTAAGCTAAAGCTAGCTGCTGGTGGGCAATCAACCAATTCCTCATCCATGATGTGATGAGTGGCTAGCGCACCTAAAGTAATGGGTTTACCAGGGTTATAACGCTGTACAAA
>Ga0364860_10405_pt1 | contig 28105 bp, 22 predicted proteins | sample ExccelAu500001D4_FD_206916 | JGI IMG/M metagenome (GOLD analysis project Ga0364860, IMG submission 206916) | Enriched cells from Trout Bog Lake Hypolimnion, Wisconsin, USA - BchlTB.Aug20.5000.01 .D4 | ecosystem: Environmental > Aquatic > Freshwater > Lake > Hypolimnion/Profundal zone | place: USA...
GTCGACGCCTTGCGCCGCTGACCAGGTAAGACAGGAATTGTTGCAAAAACATCCGGAATTGCTCGAGATAGAGGCCGCGTACAATGCGCAAATCAAGGAGGGGATGAAACATATTGACTTCAGCAAGATAACCCAGAGAACGACCACCACCGACTCCAATGGGGTATTTTGGTATGATGTACCGGTAGTGGTGCACGTGATACACGACTATGGGGTGGAATACCTGTCGGACAACGCGATTTATAACGACCTCGTAAATTGGAATATCGTATACGCGGGCCAGAATTACGACACAGCGAATATCATCCCGACCTTCCGGCCATGGAGAGGCGTACCTTACATCCGCATCCATTTGGCAACCATTGATCCGAATGGCAACCCGACGCATGGCATTACCCGTCACAGAAATTATCTTACCTACACTGCCACTGATGCGGCAAAATTTGATGACTGGCCGCCTAGTTCCTACATTAATATATGGTGCGTAAATGACATTATAGTGGACGCGGGCAATGCTGCCGCATACGCGTACCAGCCGCCTGCAGCCGCCGTTGCCCCCCTGGCCGATGGTATTATATGCGATTACAGCTACATGGCAAACAACCCTTATGGCGATATAGCGCTTGAAACGAATAATAATGAGGTCGGCAAAACGATAAACCATGAAATGGGGCACGTGTTCAATCTGATGCATCCCTGGGGCAATACTAATGTGCCGCAAGTGGCTGTAGGGGATGACGATGTAGACGATACCCCTCCTACCCAGGGACATAACCCAGTTGGGTGCATTTTTGATGTGGACACCAATCGCAACAGCGTGTATGATACGCTCGGCGCAACTAACTATTATAAAATATATACAGATGTAAATGGTAACGACTCTTTGGTGAATTACCCCGATACCACCAATGCACAAAATATTATGGACTACACTTATTGTGCGAGGATGTTTACCAAGGGACAAGTGGCGCGCATGCAGGCGGCACTCAACAACCCGCTTGCAAACAGAAATAACCTGTGGACCGACACTAACCTTATTAATACCGGTGTACTGACGCAGTCATTAACTTTCGCCCCGTTCCCCGACCTTAAGCCAATACCTGCGTTTTCTGCGGTGCCCAACTTGCTTAGTCTTGTGCTGGACACACTCAATTATAAGGTAAGGATGAATTATTTCACCATTCCGGGCCGACCTATTGAGTTTATCAATGAATCGTGGAATGATACGCTTACCTCCCTGAGCTGGACCTTTTCAAATGGCGCATCAGTGGCTTCGCCGACTTTTACAAGTTTCAATACAAACCCGACGGAAGTGGAAAATTTCACTGATGGTGGCTGGGTAACTATGACCATCACTGCTACCGGGAACAATACAGGGGATACTACCGTAACTTTTCCAAATGCTGCTTTCGTCGCCAACCCCACGGCTACGAATCCGGCCGGATATGTGCAGACGTTCAACCCATCTACATCACCCGACGCCAGTAGCTGGCCTTCTTTCAATTATTACAACAATGAGTTTTACTGGAAAGTGTGTGACAATGCAGGATACGGCGACAATTACTCGATGGAATATGTAGGATATGACAGCCGGATCATACCATCGATAGGCGCATACCCTGCTATAGGCACCCCCACGGGAGACTTCGATGATATGTTCAGCGTGCCTTTTAATCTGTCCGGTTACAGCGCGTCTAATTGCTTTTTGAACTTCAATAGTTCGGGCGCTACGCGGTCCAGTTCAGCACTTAGTATCTCTGACACCCTGGAAGTGGACTATATGACAACTGCCGGCACCTGGGTAGAAATAACGAAATTAGGGCAAGGTCAATTGTTTAACATGGGCGCAACAACCACAAGTTATACACCGTCATCGATGAGCGACTGGATACCAAATGGCATTGCCATACCGAGTGGCGCGATAACGCCGTATACAGTATTCCGCTTCCGCTACCTGCCGAATGTGGGTACCGACGGCTACAGCTCGAGCAACAACTTCTATATGGACAATGTGCACATCAGCGAATGGCCCGCGGCTGTAGAAAATGTAAAAATGGCGGCTGCTGATGTGATGTTGATGCCTAACCCAACAAACGGCGATGCCTACCTTGTGATACAAGACGCGAATAGCACATCGGCACAAGTGGTGGTAACAGACGTGACCGGAAAGGAGGTGTATAGCATAACAAAGGAACTTTCAGGAAATATTGCGCGGATACAGATACCGCATGCTGCGATTGCAGTACCCGGTGTGTACATGGTACAGGCAACGACCGGCAGCCAGGTGACGACTAAGAAACTTGTGGTTTATTAATTGAAGTTAGCTTATTATAATTTGCGTGGCCGCTCCTGGCGAGCGGCCACTATTTTTGCCATTTTTAAGAGGAGTATATTTTAATCCGGCCAGTCTTCCTTCTTAGCGCCGAATTCTTTGTTCGGGTTTTGGCCCATTACGAAGACAAGCTGGCCTCCCTTCAGCAGTGTTTCGTGGGTGATATACGCCTTCGTGTAGGGTTTTCCATTAAGCGTCACGCTTTGAATGTAGGGGTGGTCCTTGGCATTGTTTTTTGTACGCACAACCATTGTCTTTCCGGAAGGCAGCTTCATAGTGACTTCGTCAAAGACCGGGCTGCCAAATACATACTGACCGCTGGCGGGGTTTGCGGGGTAGAAACCCATCATGCTCCATACTGCCCAGGCACTCATCTGGCCGCAGTCTTCATTGCCTGCATAGCCATCGTCCGGGTGGTCGTGGTACATGGAGTCTATGATATAACGCACCCGTTGCTGTGTCTTCCACGAGGCTCCCACGAAGCTATACATATAGGCAATGTGGTGGCTGGGTTCGTTGCCATGGGCATACTGGCCTATCATACCGCTCACATCGGGTGGGCCGTCTTCAAAATGGGCAGTGTTTGATGTGGTAAAAAAGAGGGAATCAAGCTTGGTTATGAAGTTGTCGTTGCTGCCGAATTCAGCCGCAAGGCCGCGCACATCGTGAGGTACGAAGAAGGTATATTGCCAGGCATTACCCTCCTCATACATGGAGTTCCTGCCGCCAGAGGTATTGTAGGGATCGAAGGGTTCCACCCACTTGCCATCGGAGTTCTTGCCCCTGATGAAACCTGTAGCGGGATCGAACAAAAGTTTATACGCCTGCGAGCGTTTGGTAAAGAGTTCATAATCGTCCATCTTGCCCAGTTTCTTAGCCACCTGCGCAATGCACCAGTCGTCATAAGCATACCCAAGCGTGATGGCTACGCTACTGCCTTCCTTATCCTGCGGCAGGTAACCATACTTGATGTATTGCTGTGTGCCACGAATATCCTGAAACGCGCTTTTGCGCATATCTGCATAGGCGGTTTCGGCATCGAGACCGGGGGTATTTTTCAGGACAGCATCGGCCAACACGGGTACTGCGTTGTAACCACTCATGCAGTTGGTTTCGTAGGTACTGAGGTCCCAAACGGGCAGCAGGCCATTCTCATCGCAGAATGCCAGCATACTGTTGAGGATGTCGGTATTGCGGCCGGGCTGGGTGATGGTAAACAATGGATTAAGAGCGCGGAATGTATCCCATAATGAGAAGACGGTATAGCGCTGCCCCTTCTTCATTTTATGGAGATCGCCCTTTGCGTTGCGGTAACGGCCATCGGCGTCTGAGTAGAGCACCGGCGCCATGCAGGTATGGTATAGCGCTGTATAGAACACCCGCTTCATATTATCATTAGTGGTCTTCACCTGTAGCTTATCCATTTCCTGCTCCCACTTCCCAGCCGCATCTTTCTTCACCTTTGCAAAATTCCAATCCTTTATTTCGCCTAACGCTTTAATAGCCGCCTCCCGGCTTACGGATGACAATGCCACTTTGAGGTACAGCGGCTTGCCTGCAAGGTCTTTGAACTCCAGCTCACCATTGTAGACGGCACCGTTCTCATCCTCCTGGCCCACCTGTTCGTGGGTGCCATTGTGGTAGACATAAAATTTGCTGATGTGCTGTGAGGTACGCGCAGCAAAGAAGATATTCTGCACGTTGGCCCAGCCGGTGGAAGTGCGGTAACCGGTGATGGTAGAGTCATTCTCCAGCCAGATGCGGGAGTGGGTAGTGCTGTCCCAGTTGATGGCGTAACTAAGTTCAAAACGCAATACGGGATCGGCGCCCACGGGAAACTCATACTTGTGCAATGCGCAACGCTCGGTAGCCGTAAGTGAAATGCGAATGCCATTATCCAGCTTTACTGAATAATAACCGGGACTTGCGGACTCATTCTTATGACTGAATTTCTGTTTAAAAAAATCTTCTTTGTCGTCAATAAGCCCGTTGTTGGGCATCACGGAGATGTCGCACCAGTCGCCACAGCCGGTGCCACTGAGGTGCAGGTGGCTAAAACCTGCGATGGTGGAGTCACCGTAGTTGTAGCCGCTACACCAGTCCCAGCCCTGTGTGCCATTGTCTGGGCTTACCTGCACCATGCCAAATGGCACCGTGGCGCCAGGATAGGTATGACCGTGGCCACCAGTGCCTATGAATGGGTCAATGTATTTGACTAAGTTTTGGGAAAAGCCAGCAAGGGAGCACAGAAACAGCGGTAAAAACAGCAGCGCTGCCTTTCGTGAAAAAAAAACCTGGCAACTAACCTGCGAAGTGTGGCCGGGTATAAATAAATTATTAGAAGCCATTGACATTAGGAGCAATTTTAAGAAAAGACAAAGTACAATTGTTTTCTGGATGGGCAACAGGATTTTAATGGACGATGCAATATTTCCCGGAAAAATGGCTTAGGGTGAGGCTAATACAAAAGCAACCCACCATCAATTGGCGGGTTGCCCTGAATTATAAATCTCTGAAAATAGTTTCTTTTAAGGCTCACATATTACGCGGTAACTGCGCTGAGCGCCGGATAATCGGTATAGCCTTTTTCTCCCGGGGTATAGAAGGTCGCCTGATCCGGCTCCACGATTGCGGCGCCATTTGCCATGCGCTCTACGAGGTCAGGATTTGAGATGAAGGGCCGACCCAGAGAGATCAACTCTGCCTTGCCTGCTTCGAGGTCGGCCTCGGCCCTGGCTGCATCGTAGCCTCCATTAAGGATCAATGTACCACCAAATGCCGTGTGCAACTCAGTGACAACAGCCGGAGGTATCGCAAAGCTGAGTAAGTGCACATAGCATATACCAATCTCCCTAAGGCCATTGACCAGCGCAACATATTGTGCAGCCTCGTTCTCATCAGCAACGATCCCATTAAATGTATTGTATGGCGACAAACGGATGCCGAGCCTTTCCTTGCCGATTGCAGCGGCCATAGCGGCTGTTACTTCCAGCACAAAACGGTTTCTGTTCTCATGGCTGCCACCATATTTGTCAGTGCGTTGGTTGGCGCCCTTGCTTAAGAACTGATTAGGCAGATATCCGTTGGCGCTGTGAAGTTCTACTCCGTCAAACCCGGCTTCCATGGCTGCTTTTGCGCTATGCACATACTCAGAAATAAGTGCAGGGATGGCATCCAGCGGTATTTCCTTGGGGACTGGCTGATCAAGCATACCCTGGGCGTCGGTCCACATTTGGCCTGCGGAAGCAATTGCTGACGGGGCGACCATTTCAGCGCCTTGGGGCAAATTCAGCGGATGAGCAATGCGGCCTGTGTGCATGATCTGAACAAATATTTTCCCGCCTTTCTCATGAACGGCATCTGTCACCTTTTTCCATCCTGCGACTTGCTCAGCGCTGTATATACCCGGAATGCGCGAGTAACCAAGCCCATTAGGGCTTGGGGAGGTCCCCTCGGTTATGAGCAGGCCTGCGCTCGCACGATCAGCGTAATAGGTGGCCATAATGTCGTTTGGCACATTACCTATGGCGCGGCTCCTGGTCATGGGCGCCATTACTACCCTATTTTTCAATTCTATCTTGCCCAGATGGTATGGGCTGAAAAGCATCCTTTTTCCTTGTTCCATTTTTCGTTTATTGATCTAAAAGTGTTGAATAAATTGCAAAAACTATCGGATGCAATATTAACTATCGCTTCAACACCGGCTTAATTATTAAATTGATTGGACAATAAACAAAAAACATAACGGGGTAATTATGAAATGAGTAACACATGTTTGCATTTGAAATCACTGTGCAATGAAGACTTTGGCATGCTTGTTTTCGATTCTGAAACAAACTCGAATGGACCCGGGCTGATAAAAAACATATGGGGATCAGTCCGTGAATATTTGCTGGTGGGCGGAGCTAGCTATTGCCGCACATTTCAACGTGAGAGATACAACCACTGCGACAACGAATGTTACTAACAAAACACCTGTATTTGAAGCAACGAAATAAGGCGATCTAACAAAAGAGTCCCGCCGCTTAATTCGAGTTAAGATGGCGGGATAATTTCATTATAGCTAGTGAGTATCTTTGTCGGCGGATTTAGAGGCTCCCGCGGCGGATGACCCCTAAAAGGAATGAAATTATCGCTAAGACAAGAAGCACATAAATGATGCTGCCGATATGCCACGCAAATTCGCCCAAGGCCCATCCGATCAGTAAAAAGACCGCGATGATATACAATAAACTTCTCATAATTTGATATTTTAGTTATATTACATGGAGTAAAAACCATGCCACGGAAACGGCTTATCCCAGATAGCCTGTCCAGCGGCCATTTGCAGCGTTAATGCCGGGGACAAGGAAATTATCGCCGCTGCCGGGAGCGCCACTTTGAGCACCAATTTCAGCATGGTATATTTGGGTGATAAATGTAGTTTCCAAAAACTCATTTTCAGTGGGGCTTTTCTTGCATTGTGAAAATGCCAAAGCCCTTATAAATGCAAGCGCTACTGATATTTTTCGTGAATGTTTCAAAGTCGTCGTTTTAATTCACGACATGAAAAACTGTGCCATGGCAGACACCGATACGCTAAAGGTAATCGAATGCAATTCTGTTTCCATTTATTTCCGGATAGTTTTGATGTACATCTCTACCTGGGCCAAATCAGAATCAGGTAAAACTGTAGGAGCAAACATAGGCATGGTACCCCTTCCAGGTCGTAGGGCAAACGGCTAAAGCGCAGCGTCCTATCCTTTTGGATGTTCCATCCTGTATCTATCCCATCAATTTTCCACACCCCGTCGAATAAAATGCAAAATTGCATTGCAAAAAGTCAATATTCTATGAAAAACAGAAAAAACAAACTATTTATCCACAATATTTGGCCATAATCGATCATTTTTATATTTTCGACAAATAATTTGACAAAATATGCAGTCGGCAGCCAAAAATGAACTTATTCAGCAACTGCAAAAAGAAGTGCTCTCTATACAACGGCTAAAAAAAGCATCAGGGCCAAACCTGAATACCGGCCTTTGGGAAGTAGAAAAGGCATTTCCAGATGAAACCTTCCCCTTAGGAGCGGTGCATGAGTTCATCAGCAATGCGAAAGAAGATGCCGCCGCAACCAATGGATTTATGGCGGGGCTCTTTAACCAATTGATAAAAAAGGGCACGGCGGTATGGGTAAGCAACAAACGGACACTTTTCCCTCCTGCGTTGAATATGTTCGGCATAGCGCCTGAACGCATCATTTTCATAGACCTATGGCGGCCAAAAGAAGTGTTATGGGCCATTGAGGAAGCTCTTAAATGTAATGTATTGTCTGCAGTTATAGGTGAGTTAGGGGAACTGAGTTTTACTGAATCAAGGCGGCTACAGCTTGCGGTAGAGGAAAGCAGCGTTACAGGCTTCATACACCGTTACAGTTCCAAAGAAAATGTGACGGCATGTGTTTCCCGCTGGAAAATCAAACCCCTTACAAGTAAGACCGAGGATATGCCGGGGATGGGTTTCCCACGTTGGAACGTGCAGTTGGTTAAAGTAAGAAATGGCAAGCCCGGCACATGGCAAGTTGAATGGTCGGAAGGACAATTTAAGCAAATCTCCTGCCAGCCGCTCTCTATTACTCAAATTCAAAAACGTAAAGCGGGATAAATGCACAGGTATGTAGCTATATGGTTCCGTCATTTAAAGACGGATAGGATGATACGCCGCCAGCCGGAACTAAAAAACTTGCCGTTTGTGATAGCTGCGCCTGAGCGTGGGCGAATGGTCATAAAAGCAGCTAACACGGAAGCCCAGGCAAAAGGAATTGATACGGATATGGTTGTGGCAGATTGCCGCGCTATTTTACCAACACTGCAAGTATTTGACGATAAGCCGGGAGATGCTGCTAAATTGCTCAATGCCCTTGCGGAATGGTGCCTGTGCTATACGCCAACAGTTGCGATAGACGGTATGGACGGATTAATTCTAGATGTGAGCGGCTGCGCACATTTATGGGGTGGCGAAAAACCGTATCTGAAAGACATAGCTACTAAGCTTAGATGCTTTGGGTATGATGTAAGGCTTGCAATAGCAGATACGGTTGGGGCGGCATGGGCTATTTGCCGCTTCGGGAAAGCGTCACCAATAGTTGAGCCACACAATCAACTAGAAGCACTAATGCTATTGCCGCCAGCAGCACTACGCCTTGAAGCTCCCATATTGGAACGTCTTAAAAAATTAGGCCTTTATCAAATCCAAAATTTCATCAACATGCCCCGAAAGGCGCTCCGCAGGCGCTTCGGGCAATCCATACTCACAAGGTTAGACCAGGCATTAGGCCAGGAACACGAAACACTACTACCTATACAGCCGATAGAACCCTATCTGGAACGATTACCGTGCCCTGAACCAATCAGGAGCCCAACAGGTATTGAGATCGCCTTAAAGAAATTATTAGAGCAATTATGCACGCGGCTTGCTAAAGAGGAAAAAGGATTGAGGAAGTGCGTACTTAAATGTTACCGTATTGACGGCATTATGAAGCAAATAGAGATTGGCACCAGCCGCCCATCCAGGAATGTTGCGCATTTATTCAAACTCTTTGATTTGAAAATAGCCATGATAGAACCAGCTCTGGGTATTGAAGTCTTTACGATAGAAGCTGCCATAGTGGAAGATATTTCCGCAATACAAGATGCGCTATGGAACTTCACAGAAGGCGGCAATGGCACTGCCGTAGGAGAATTGCTGGACAGAATAGCCGGGAAATTGGGCATAGATACTATTCACAGGTATTTGCCAGATGAACATTACTGGCCGGAAAGGTCTGTAAAATTAGCATCATCCCTTTCTGAAACACCGCAGACGGCATGGCGTAGAGACCTACCCCGGCCTATACACCTGCTGCCGGCGCCTGAAACAATAGAAGTAACTGTGCCAATGCCGGACTACCCGCCTATGCTATTCCGCTATAGGGACGAACTGCACCATGTGAGTAAAGCAGATGGACCGGAAAGAATAGAGCAGGAATGGTGGCAGGCACAGGGACATTACAGGGATTATTATTGTGTGGAAGATGAGAAGGGACGGCGGTATTGGTTGTTTAGATTGGGCAGCTATGAGACAGGTGACCCGAAATGGTTTATTCATGGATTTTTTGCATAAAAGAATATGGGCTACACAGAATTGCAGATAACAACAAATTTCAGCTTTTTAAGAGGCGGCTCCCATCCCGAAGAAATGGTAGAGCAGGCAATAGCATTAGGGTATAAAGAAATAGCGATAACAGACCGGAATACGCTTGCCGGCATTGTGCGTGCCTATACCGCAGCAAAAGATAAAGGCATACGTATTATACCGGCTTGCCGGCTCGACCTGCTGGATGGGTCAAGCCTTTTAGCCTACCCGACAAATAAAGAGGCCTATGCCCGGCTTTCGGCACTATTGTCTGAAGGCAATATACGTACTGAAAAGGGGCAATGCCATTTATATAAAGCAGATGTATTGCGCTATGCACAAGGAATAAAGTTTATCATTATACCCCCGGCTTCCCTGAATCTGAAATATGAATTTGAACCTGAGTTCATAGCCGAACTAAGGCAATACCGGCTGGCATTGGGAAACAACTTTTACCTTGCAGCAGTGCGCTCTTACCAGGCTTACGACAGTAAAATGCTATACCGTCTCTGGCAACTGTCAAATGAACTGAACATTCCGATGGTGGCAACCAATGACGTGCATTACCATAACCGGGAGCGCCGGGAATTACAAGACCTTCTTACATGCATCCGTGAAAAATGCACGATCTACAACGCCGGTTTCCGGCTTTACCAGAATGCAGAAAGGCACCTAAAACCCATACAGGAAATGCACCGCCTTTTCCGGCAATACCCTAATGCTATAGAGCGCTCACAAGAAATAGCCAATGCCTGCCAATTCTGCCTGAGTGAATTGCAATATGTGTACCCTGAAGAAATAACGAGTGATGGCAGGACGCCGCAGGAAGAATTGGTGCACCTTACTTGGCTTGGTGCAAAAGAAAAATTTGATGGGGAAATACCACAAAAGATCCATGACACCATTCAATACGAATTAGATTTTATAGAGCGCAAAAACTATGCAGCCTACTTTCTTACCGTGTATGATTTTGTCCGTTTTGCGAGAAGTAAAGATATTTTATGCCAGGGGCGAGGGTCTGCGGCCAATTCAGTTGTCTGCTTTTGCCTCGGCATTACGTCTGTAAACCCCGCAAAATTCAAATTGCTCTTTGCCCGTTTTATGTCTGATGCACGCAATGAGCCTCCCGATATTGATGTGGATTTTGAGCATGAAAGGCGGGAAGAAGTGATCCAATACATTTATCAAAAATATGGACGTGACCGTGCGGCTATCGTCGCCACCGTTACGCAGTTGCACTATAAAGGTGCGGTTCGAGATATAGCTAAGGTGATGGGGCTGTCTGTAGATACGGTGAATCTCCTTTCTAATGCCTCATGGGAGTTTACTGATGAGTGGCATAACGGCAGGCATGTTTCGGGCGATGGGTTTGATGCTAATGACCCACACCTGGCCAAAGTGCTATCGCTTACAAAACAATATATTGGTTTCCCCAGGCAATTAGGACAGCATACCGGCGGGTTTGTAATGACAAGGGGAAAATTATCTGATCTATGCCCTATACTCAATGCGCGGATGGATGACCGTACATGTATAGAGTGGAATAAAGACGATATAGAAGCGCTGGGATTCCTTAAAGTGGATGTGCTGGCACTTGGCATGCTGACTTGCATCCGGAAGGGTTTTGACCTGGCTAAGAAGCACTATGGCTTAAACCTGACATTGGCAAACATCCCGCAGGACGATAAGGCAGTCTATGAAATGATATGCCGGGCAGACACAATAGGCGTCTTTCAGATTGAGAGCCGGGCACAAATGTCCATGCTCCCACGGTTAAAGCCAAAAAGCTTTTATGATCTGGTAATTGAAGTAGCCATAGTAAGGCCAGGGCCCATACAGGGGGATATGGTTCACCCATACCTCCGCCGCCGCAACGGACAAGAACCCATAGAATACCCATCAAAAGAGTTAGAAGCTATTTTAGGCCGCACATTAGGCGTTCCATTGTTCCAGGAGCAGGCTATGGAGATAGCTATTGTAGCGGCGGGGTTTACACCGGCAGAAGCAGACGGACTACGCAGGAGTATGGCCACCTTCAAGGCAAAAGGCAAGGTAAGCGACTGGCAGAAAAAGTTGGTAAGCGGCATGATGGCAAAGGGCTACAAGGAAGATTTCGCCCATAGGGTGTTTAAGCAACTGGAGGGATTTGGCAGTTATGGATTCCCCGAGAGCCATGCGGCAAGTTTTGCGCTGCTGGTGTATGTGTCGTCATGGATCAAGTGTTACTACCCTGATGTGTTTGCAGCGGCCTTGCTCAACAGCCAGCCAATGGGCTTTTACCAGCCGGCGCAAATAGTAATAGATGCAAGGAAACATGGCGTACCTATTTTACCTGTAGATATAAATTACTCTGAGTGGGACAATACCCTTGAAACGGAAAAAATCAACTATTATCCCATCCGCTTAGGTTTCCGACAGGTGAGCGGCTTGCGTGAGGAAGATATAAAAGCGCTTGTGGCCTCCAGAAACCAACACTTTACAAGCATCCCTGCATTACGTGATGTCGGCGTATCACTCACTGCCTTAGAGCAACTCGCCAATGCCGATGCTTTTCGGTCGATAGGGCTTGACCGGCGACAGGCTTTATGGGAAATATCTGCTTTGTCAGACCGGCCAATAGGGATGTATACAGGACAGCAGCCGGAAGCAAGTTCAGAGCAAGATATACAATTGCCGATAATGGCATTATCAGAGCATGTTGTGCAGGATTACGGGGCAACTTCATTATCCCTAAAAGCCCACCCGGTAAGTTTTGTAAGGGAGAAGCTATCAATGCTCCAGGTAACTGCCAACAATGACTTGGGCAGGTTTACAAATGGAGCACTGATAAAGGTAGCAGGGCTTGTTTTGGTAAGGCAAAGGCCGGGTACGGCCAGCGGGATCTGCTTTATTACCATTGAAGATGAAACAGGCATAGCTAATCTTGTTGTTTTTCAAAAACTATTTGACCGGTACCGGAAAGAAATTTTACAATCGCGGTTGTTGATGGTTGAAGGAAAGCTGCAAATTGAAGGGGAAGTAATTCATGTGGTCGTAAAAAGATGCTCCAATATTTCAGGATTACTTCACAAGCTGACAAAAGCCGGGAATGAAAATCCAAAATTACTAACCTTATCACGGGCAGATGAAAAAGACGATGAACAGTATGCTAAGGATAAACGGGCACAACACAGCTTAGCCGTACAGACCGAAATATTTCACGGAGGCAGGAATTTCCGGTAGGTAAGTAGTGGACTCAGAGCACCTCTACTGCAAGAGAAAATGTCGTTAATCGGATTATTAATTCCACTAAAGGTATTAAACACATTATTTAAACCACGTTTTAACCACTAAGTCTAAAACTCCTGAGAGCTAACGCTGTCAGGGGTTTCAACGTTTTACAAGTAGTCCGACCTAGATTTGAAATAGGTGACTAACTACTTGAAAATCACTCACTTTACTTTTTTGGTCGATTAATTTCAAGAAGTTTCTGAAAAAGCACCTACCTGTTCCTAGGTTTACTTATCCTTATAAAATAAGTGAAATAAAGCAAAAATGAATTTTATGGTGTAACTATAGCCGCAGATGCTGAGTTTATTAATCGCTGCCTTTTTAAACAGAAGGTTGCTAATTTCACTACAGAAGCAGGGATAAAGCGATTTTCTCTAATGATGCACACTGATGAAGGCATTGTGACGGATATAGCAATATGCTACGCGTAGGAATGCTATTTGGCTTGTGGTTCTGTTAGCATGGCAAGTAATTGAACTATTCTATGCATGGGAATATCTATGAAGCTATTTGTTGCAGTTCCTCCAGCAAGGGCAAGAAATCAGCAGTGAATAATTTAGTATTGAGATTTCTAAAATTAAGTAGAGTAATTTTGGAGGATTGAAAGTGGACGTATGACATCTAGATTAGAATATCTTAAATATTTTGCCGGCGAAACTATGAGATTTTATAATATACAAATAGCACTGGCAAATACTTTACAGTTACTACCGCCATCCTTATTTTGGATTAGTATTGATGCAGCATTTTATAATCTTAACCTGAACGATGGATTAATTTGCAGGGCTAAAGCTTTGCCATTTCCAACGCGTTCCCAGCCTAGGAAAGGCCCTAGAATGGAAGGACCTTATCTATCTACGGAACACATGGAATATTGCTCGCCTGCTTACAATTTAATCATTCGCCCAAATCCATCGAAGGCAACAAAAATAATATTGAAAAACATTGAAAAGAAAATGAAGGATTATTTTGTGGAGTATTTCAGCAATGAATTTATTCAAAATCTACCTTATATATTAGAGCACACATTTATAGGACACAAGAAAAATGGTATTATAACAGGGGTTCATTTTCGATCGTCAGACGTTAGAATTTTAAGCCATATCAATAGCAACTATAAAAGCATTTCTCCATTCGTTAAAATTGAAAAATTTGATCCATTATCAAATAATGTACTTACTAAAAACGCCCCTTCAACTCTTTGGCCTTTAAGTTGGGATATAGAAAAATGCGTTATTGAATTCGCCTTTGCTTGGAATAATAAATTCGAGTATAAATCTAGCAATAACTTCTTAGGATATGCGTCAGATGGACTGAAAATTATATTTTGTTTTCGCAATGGAATTCTTAAAACATTATATCCTGATTCAAGCAATAATGAGTCTCAATAAAAGAACTAAACTATATCTTTATTTGCCACTGAATTTCAAATGACATGATATTAATACCAAATATTGAGGTAGACGGTTTTTACACAAAACAATTATTTAGACCAACAACACGTGACGAATGCAAATATTTAATTGATGATTTTAAATTCATGTGTAAAAATGTTGGTTGCGATCCTGATTTTGTCAAATATTTTCCCACGTTAAGTGAGAAAATTAGGGCTTTAGATGAAACTACCGTGATGGACTTCCTTGAAAATAAATTGATTGCAAGTAATGTCTTTTTATCAATAAGAAGAACAGACGGTGATCAAGTATTGGGATTTATTAAATTATGTCCAGACCCAATAAGTTGTAATTTCCTTGAATTTTACATTGATGAAAGATATAGGCGGAAGGGAGTTATGAAAAACATCCTAACAATATTTATAGAAAACTTAAAAAGTCAAACATTAAAGGTCAGCGCTAACGTAGATAGCACAAACGATATATCAAGACATTTGTTGGAAAATTTGGGATTTGAGACAAAAAGACCCGATAATAAAATAATTTATTATTGTTTACAATTCCAACTTTAGCACCCTGATTAAGTTAAAATGTGATTCCTGCATCAGGTTAAGATACAATCAAAAAAGCACTCCAATTAAAGAAGGTCACGAAAAATGAACTAAGGTTTAATCGGTGTAGTGTCTAGTAGATAGAAGTCCTCTTGCCTTCCTCACCCTAAAGGATTTAAACACATTGTTTTAACCCTGTTTTAACCAAAAAATCAAAAACCCCTGAGAGCATCAGCTATCAAGGGCTTCAGAATTTTACAAGTAGTCCGACCTGGATTCGAACCAAGACAAACAGAGTCAGAGTCTGTTGTGCTACCGTTACACAATCGGACTATTTTTTTGTTTCGGAGTGCAATGCTAAGGATGATTTTGAAAAGAACAAAATTTATTTTGAAAATCGTTCGTTTTTTAACCTATCAACTAAGGCTTATCTTTAAGCGCTCAATCTTTACAGGCTGTGATCAAAACGTTTAAGGTCCCTCATTATTGGCTTCCCGGCAGCAGATGGTATTGGGTTGTGGGCCTGGCCTTGTGCCTGATCGTAGGTGGTTTTAGTTGCGCTTATCTCTTTTCCGGCTATCATCAGTTGGCACATTGGTTTATCAACTTAAATGGCTGTTTTTACCGAAATACCCAATGGGGCACAGATTTTTTTACGCCCCGCATAAAATCTGACGGGAATATGTATTGCGCCCTGGCCATCGGCATTTCATTGCTCGGCGGCTTATATTCGGCGCGTCATATACGGGCAAGTGGCCGGAGCAATGGCTCCAGGCAATTTCAGATAGACACGGCTGACGCCACGCCTGTTTTAATTTGCATAGTCGCCTGCTACGCCCTTTGGCGATGGGGTAATCAAATGGCCATGCCCGCGTATGATGAAGTTTTCTCGGCCCAGAATGTGGCAGGCATCCATCCATTTCAGGCCGTCGCTTATTACATGCTGCCTAATAATCATTTGTTGTTCAATCTGCTGAATAATGTGTTTTTTTCGGCATTTACCGACAAGGTAGCCACAGGGAGGGTGATCTCGTTGGCAGCATACACCGGTTTCGTTGTTTCTGGCTTCTTCTGGCTAAAGCATATACTCCACAGCCGATGGCTGGGATTATTGGGCGTGCTGGCCCTTTCCGTGCAGTTCCCGGCATGGGGGTTTAGTTTCCAGGCGCGCGGCTACGAATTGTATTTGCTGGCAGAATGGGGGCTTATTATTTCGTTGTTTTCATATCTGGCCACAGCCGGTAAGCATTGGCTTTACCTGAACGCGCTTTGCGCCATCACAGGCTACTTCTGTCTGCCCTCTTTTCTGTATATCCATTTGGCGCAGTGCTTGTTTCTTGCCTGCTATATGCTTCTTTTTAAGAAAAAGGAGGTCCTGTTTTGGAAATACCAGATTGCTGCGCTCCTGATCACTTTTTTGTGCTACCTGCCGGCGCTCTGTTTTTCTGGGCTTGATGCTATTGCCCATAATAGCTGGGTGGCGCCGATGAGCAGCTACAAGACAGCGTTAGCCTTTTCTGGCTGGATGTTCCCTTATTTTGGCGGCTATCTCACCCACATTTTTTCTGATGTGCACCTGGGTGGATTTTCTTTCAATCTTATCTTATTGCTGTTGCCCGCGACTCTGCTGCTCGACAAAAAAAACAAGTTAAGTGTACTCTATGGCGGCTTCTATACGGCGATGTGGGCCGTTTTTTTTATGATCGCTATTGCCATGAAGCGCCTGCCATTTGAGCGCAACCTCATAGGGCATTATAGCATAACGCTGATGGGCGTAATTTTTGTCATTTACCGGTTCACCCAATGGTTGCCGGTGAAAATAAATGGCATCAGGTACTTTCTTTTTTCAGTTGCAACGATCCTGATCGGCTGCCATTTCATATCCTCCAATGGATTTTATCTGAAAAATACGCTTTATGAATATGAAGTAAACGCAGACTACAGAGCGATTAATAATGGGATCAGTGATATACCCACGGAGAGCAGTGTTGCGGTGTCGGATGAGGGGTTTTATGCAGGTTATTTGTGCAAGATGCGTGGATGCAGGCTAAGCAAGTGCCCAACAGGTACAGAAGACTATTTTGTAAAGCAACATTCAGAACCATTGCCGGCTATTATTGCCATGCATTACGCCCTCGTGAAAACGAACGGCGATTATGAAATCTACAAACGGAAGTAGATGGGGCTTCACGTTTGACCGGGTACAAATAAAAAAGCCAGCCTGAGAACAGGCCAGCCCCTATAAACCCTATCACCATGAAAACATCTTTATGCTGAGTGCAGATTTTATATTTTACCGTTCAAAGATAGTACTGATTTATTTTCAAACAAAATTTTTGGTCAACTTTTACAGCAAGATAACAATCCCAAAAATAACTTTATCGTTACCCGAATGTTATTTTAAAAAGAAATTTTACTGTCTCTTACTCAAATACTTGTGACTATAACTGTGCCCCGCCCACCAACAAACGCCAATCCATAGACTTACAATTGAAAAACGAACAAAACAATTAGAATCTATTTCTTCTTCTTTGGAGAGAACATAGCGAGCATCCTCCTGCCTTCCATCTTTGGCATAGATTCAAGCGCACCATAATCTGCCATGCGTTCGGCAAATTTCAGCAACAGCAGTTCGCCGCGTTCCTGGAACATGATAGCACGGCCCTTGAACTGAACATAGCATTTCACCTTATTGCCGTCTTGCAGGAACTTCTCTGCGTGTTTGGCTTTGAAGTCGAAATCATGATCATCAGTGTTAGGAGTGAAGCGGATCTCTTTCACTTCACTCTGCTTGGCTTTTGCTTTTTGTTCCTTTTCCTTTTTCTTTTTCTCGTAAAGGAATTTTTTATAGTCGATTATACGGCAAACCGGAGGAACCGCACTCGGAGAAATCTCAACGAGGTCAACTTCCTTGGCCTGTGCCATTTTTATTGCAACTGCTAGCGGGTAAATACCCGGTTCTATGTCTTCACCTATCACACGCACTTCTGGCGCAGTGATCTCATTGTTTAGACGATGCTCGTTTTGAGGGGTGCGGGGCCTGAAAAATGGTTTTGCTTTTGGTTTTTTCTGCATTAACGGTTTTTAAAATTATCGCCAAAAATAAAATATTTGTTTGTCAATTACGCAACGTTTACGTAATTTTTTTTGGCCATGGGTAAAAATAGAGCAATTATTCCTGTTTATTCAGTTTTACCGGGCCAGCCCGGTAAATTTTTGGTTCTAAATATGGACAAGGTCAAAATGGCGCGGGCATCGTTGATGATAACTATAAGGCCCTTTCATTAACAAGCACCTTCAAATCATTGATAAATGTTGCTACTGGTACTGCGCCTTTGTCTCCTTCACCATGCTTTCTTACAGAGACTGTATTTTCGTTCATTTCCTTTTCGCCAACGATGAGCATGTAGGGAGTTTTCATCAGCTCAGTATCCCTTATTTTCCGGCCTATTTTTTCGTTACGGTCGTCTATTTCGGGGCGCAGGTCGGCAGCTTTCAGCATGGCAGCTACTTGATGTGCGTATTCGCTGTATTTGTCGCTGATGGGCAATACCTTCACCTGCAGTGGTGTGAGCCACAGTGGCAGGTTGCCGGCACAATGCTCCAGCAACACAGCTATAAAGCGCTCCATAGACCCGAATGGCGCGCGATGTATCATTACCGGACGCTTGCGGGAATTATCGTTATCCACATATTCCAACTCGAAGCGCTCGGGCAGGTTATAATCGACCTGAATGGTACCAAGCTGCCATTTACGGCCCAGCGCATCGCGCACCATAAAGTCAAGCTTGGGGCCATAGAATGCAGCCTCGCCGTATTCTATGACATATTTTAATCCCTTTTCCACTGCCGCGTCAATGATCGCCTGCTCGGCTATCTGCCAGTTTTCTTCGCTGCCTATGTATTTACCACGGTCTTCCTTATCGCGAAGCGACACCTGGGCAGTATATTCTGTAAAACCCAGGGACTTAAACACATAAAGCACGAGGTCGATCACTTTCTTAAACTCATCCATCACCTGACCGGGCATACAGAACAGATGCGCATCGTCCTGAGTAAACCCACGCACGCGGGTGAGGCCATGCAATTCCCCTGACTGTTCATAACGGTATACGGTGCCAAACTCAGCAAGCCGCAGTGGCAGGTCTTTGTAAGAACGCGGAGATGACTTGTATATCTCGCAATGATGTGGGCAGTTCATCGGCTTGAGCATAAACTCCTCACCTTCCTGCGGCGTAGTTATGGGCCTGAAACTATCCTTGCCATATTTTTCCCAGTGGCCTGAGGTGACATACAATTGCTTGCTGCCAATATGCGGGGTAATTACAGGCAAGTAGCCAGATTCCATCTGGGCTTTCTGGAGAAACTGCTGCAACCTTTCGCGGAGCATGGCGCCCTTGGGCAACCACAAAGGCAAGCCGCTCCCTACTTTTTCAGAGAACGTAAATAATTCAAGTTCCTTACCCAGTTTGCGATGGTCACGCTTCTTGGCTTCTTCCAGGAGGGCAAGGTATTCATCAAGCTCTTTCTGGTTAGGAAATGTGATACCATATATGCGGGTGAGCATTTTGTTTTTCTCATTGCCGCGCCAATAGGCCCCTGCTATGTTGGTAAGCTTTACCGCCTTGATAAATCCGGTATTCGGAATGTGCGGCCCGCGGCATAGGTCGGTGAAACTACCCTGTGTATAAAAGGTGATACTGCCATCGTCGAGGCCTTCTAGTAATTCAAGTTTATACTGATCACCCTTATCCTCGAAATAGGCAATAGCGTCACTTTTTGAAACATCCTTTCTCACGTAGGCGCTGTTAGTGCGCGCCAACGACTTCATTTTTTCTTCTATTTTCTCCAGGTCTTCTTCACTGAGCGTGCGGTCGCCGAGGTCTATATCATAATAAAAACCATGCTCAATAGCCGGCCCGATACCGAATTTCACGCCGGGAAAAATATCTTCGAGGGCTTCTGCCATAAGGTGCGCAGACGAGTGCCAGAATGTAGCCTTGGCGCCCAGGTCGTCCCAGGTAAGTAACCGAAGTTTTGCGTCTTTCTGAATAGGGCGCGATGCGTCCCAGATAACCTCATCAACTTCTGCGGCTAGCACCTTGCGTGCCAGGCCCTCACTGATCGATTTCGCAACGTCCATAGCGGTAGCGCCTTCGGTAAATTCCCTAACAGACCCATCCGGTAATGTAATGTGTATCATGATGCAAAAATAGTTATTAAAGCCCAAAACCAGTTTAGTAAGGGGCGAATTGTGTGAAAAAATTAGGAGCAAATGCCCTAAACGCAAACAAACTCAAAATTACCGCAAAGGTATTTTTGTTTGATAGCGTTCTTCCCGGCATTAAAAATTGGTAAAGACATAGGTGTAATGCGCCGTATCGGGCCGGTATATCGGGTTGGACGCATGATTGTGCGTTGAGTCCGGGTATACCGTAATCTGGGCAACGGTCCAGGTGAAGGAACTTTGGGTAAAATTGCTTACCTGACCATAGACATTGTTCGTCCCGTTTGGAATAGAATCGTACTTCAGGTTCCACAATGTATCCAACACTATATAATTAGGGTTACCATCTAACGAAGTATCTTCATAATTAACAATTGAATCGAAATAATATGCCGGATTGTTGCCCGCCGGGTACCAGGTAGTATCGAAATAATAGGGCTGAAGTACTGTGTCGGTAATTGAGTACACGAGGTTGAAGCCACCATAAAGATCCAGTATCGTATTGTTATCGGTAAGTTGCCATTGGAAGCTTATATTAGTGGGGTCGCTTGGGTTGCAAGGCGTACCGCTGAACATATTGCCATAGAAGCCTGTATCGAATGTCAAATACACGCCCGTTTTGCAGGAAGGCATAAATGTGAATAGGTTGAGCGTGGTATCAAGGCCGCTTGGCAAACGTAATTTTACCGTTGCGCTTGAAATTTTCCACCTACCCGTCCGCAGCATATCCGGCACGCCCTTTGTCTGATTAGAAGACTTACTACAGGATACCATAAAGAACACTACAGATAAGGCAATAATAACATGTTTCTTCATTTAATAAATATTTGAAACCTAAAACTAACAATTATTCGTGAATCAAAAAAAGATTTGCGAAAATACTTCTTTTCTGTGTCAAATTCAACGGGCTGAAATAGAACGGATTCAACACCAAAATACATTCTGTAAATATCGCAACGCTATCCTGCGCTTACGGCTAAGTAGCTGACAACATTAGCCCCGAAGTTGCTTATGAATGCCGGGAGGGATGCACCCCGATCCAAAAAACAATCCGCTCCGTTTAGTGACCGTATCGCATAGGCGTTGTCATCTTTTGTTACCTCCACATCCGTAAAGTCAACGAAGCTGGACGCAAACGCTGACCGGAGCTTGTAAAATGCCTCCTTGATGGAAAAGAAAATAGTGGCAATGTGTTGCTGATCGGTTTGCTGGTGCAGGAATGCCTGTTCGGCGCGGGTGAATAAAAGAGGCCAGACGTCCGGCTGCAAGCGACCGGATTCTTCAATGTCGAGGCCCACGGATAAGAAATCACACTTCCGCGCGACAATAGCACCTGCAAGAGATTTAGAATGGCTTATGGAGCCCGTGAAGCCATCCGGCCAAAGCGGCGCGCCGGTTGGTTTCATGAGTACAGGAAAGTCAGTATAGCCATACCTTGAAAGACATTTATGTGCACAATACCTGCCTGCGCAAAACGACGCGACCCTTTCAGGAGCAAAAACACTCATCAACGGCAGTTCTTCCGGCAATAACGCACCGGCGCCATGAATGGCTTCCGTAAAGTGAAACTGCAAATTACGATGCGACAATTCGGTGATCATGCTAAAGTACCTGATAAAATGAACTGCAAGTTGCTTAAAAAACACTCGTTTTTCTCCAAGAATGGCCTCAATCTAAAAACCTGATCAATTGTAGTAACTCCATGCCAGGCCCTGAGAAACACTATTCAGAAAATCGCCCGACCTCATTTTTACCTTCCCGAACTTAGAATGCAGAAGGGCTACAAGGGCGCGCACCTGCGCAGAACCTCCCGTCATAAAGACAGTATCGATCTGTTCGGGGTTTATTCCATTTTTGTCAAGGAATGTATCAATGTAGTTGTCAATTTTTTTAATGTTAACGCCAATCATTTCGTTGTAGTACCCAATTGAAATATCCTTGATAATGGCAATGGCTTCCTTTTCAAACCGGAATAAACTGCTGTCGGCGCCGGAGAGCGCGATCTTTGTAGCCTCGATGGCCCTAAACAATGAATAACCCAGATTTTTCTCAATCAGCACTTTCAGGTCCAATAATTCCCTGCGCCTTCCTGTGAAAATATAGTATTTTTCTATTTCACGGATCAATTTATGGGTGTTGTGAAAATTCATCTTCTCCCATGAAGTGATGTTATCGAACAATATACCCGGCACGTCCAGCAACTTCCCAGAGCCAGACTGATAGAGCAGATTCTTACCGAAATGCGGCGTGAGGGCATGGTACATAAATGCAGAATCAAAGCTATCACCTCCGATGTAAATACCACCCTGTGCTACCATGTCACCCATTCTGTTTCCGCTGCTGAACTTACCCGGTCCCAGGTTCATCACTGTGAAATCTGAAGTACCCCCTCCTATATCCGCCACCAGAACGGTTTCATTCCCGGCCAGTGTGCGCTCATACGCGAAGGCCGCAGCGATGGGCTCCATCTGAAAAGTGATATTATTAAAACCAGCCTTTTTTGCCGCCTTCTCCAGCCGCTCCTGGGCCAATTGATCTTTAGCGGGATCCTCGTCAAAAAAAACAGGGCGCCCAAGGATGATCTCACTTATCTCCTCCCCAAGGAATACATCTGCTTTATCTTTCAGGTACTTCAATATAAGGGCTACGAGATCTGGCGCGGTGAACTTTTGACTATACACTCTTGTGTCAGTGAAACTGGTACGCGGAAGTATGCGCTTCACTGATTTCATGAACCGGCCAGACATGCCATTTTCGAGATAAGCATCAATAGCCGGCTGGCCTACATACGAGTAAACCTCACTGGTATCCTTAGGTTGTATAAAGAAGAGAATTGACGATTCGGTAAACGTTTTGACAATCTTGTTGTTTTCGGTATCTAATATGGACAGCGCAGAATTAGTGGTCCCGAAGTCAACGCCATAAATGTATTTTTTCAACTAACTATTTTTTACTGTTTCTTAAAAGCTATCTGACCGCGGGTAGCGATTGCCGTGGCAAATGTCCGTTAGTTTTCAGACTTCAGAAAATAGAATTTTGGGCATTTCATACAAAACGAGCAATTGGGACCTAAAGCGATTTTTCAAGCGAATGCAATTGCGTTTTGCTTGCAGTCCTCTACCACCTTTTTACCCACTACCAGTTTTGTCCACTTTTTTTTGACAAATAATTTACGTCTCGGAAAAATCTGACTGGAAATTCCTATTTAAAATGATTAATTTGCGGTGCGAAAAAAATCCTCATTCACCCGCAGGGTCAATACCCCCTGCACCGAAAACGCAACAGCTAATCACGCATCACGTCATTTCAAAGAACTATATCTTACTCTTACCGTATTCCCGGGTTCAAAAACAAAAAACAACAAATTGAGTACACTACCTATTGTTGTTTGGCAATTTTACCATGAATATTTGGTGATGCTTTAATGGATACATACCTATCCGGAAATATTTCCATAACAGTTTCAGCCCCTGATAGAATTTCATAATTGCTATCAATAACATAAAAACTCAATATGTATATATGACCTTTTTTGTATTTATAATCATTGTGCGCTCCTATACTAATCCAGCTACAGGAATCTGTAATTGCTGGATCATAACAAAAACTGCTTAGCGGTTTGTTTTTATAAAACTCTTCAAGTGTCGTCGTATATTGGACGTTTGGAGGATTAACGATTGCCATTTCAAATGAATTATCTTTTAAATGCCGAATGCCTTTAATAAATGGATCACCTCTAAAACCATAAAATTTTCCTGTTGTGTCGTAATATAAACCGCAATCAGGAATGCTATTGTTATTATACCATTTCCAATTTTTGATTTTACCGTTGGGGTAATAAGTAATTGCAGCGCCATCAGCTACTGTGTCTTGATTGTAACGTTGTTTCATTATAAGCCTTCCGACACTATCACGAACTTCATTTATAAAATAACGGCCACTCCTATAAAAAATTAATGGTTGATCCGTAGTCGGCTCATTTGGAAGTTTTTTATGCTCATTTTTACATTTTAAAAAACTTAAACAAATGAATATGCCATATAAAATAAAAAATATTTTCCTCATGTGAAAATCATTAGTTTGAAGGTAAATTTTTATACTTGGCTGGTGTTTTCCTCATACCATGTGTATTGCCATTAGGATCATTATACCAATAATTATTTTACCAGCTTCTGGGTCTGAATGCATAAAGCTATCACAAGATGGGCAATTTTGCCAATTTGCATCCACTTATTCTCTGTCGCGCCATTTTTTCTAATATTTGCGAAATGAAAAGTAGCAAGTAATAAATACAATTACTTATTACTTGCTCTCAACAAGAAGTTGTTGGGGAGACTTAGCTGTATTAATATATGTGTAACTTTTTTCATTAAGCTGAACAGCAGTCTTTGCTCCTGATAATACTTTATAATTGCTATCGACAATATAAAAATTTAATGTGTATTTGTGTTCCTTGTTATACACAAACTCATCTTTGGATCGGTGTATTATTATAAAGCTTGTCGAATCGGTTTTTATCGGGTCATAAATAAGCTCATTAATGTGCTTATTTTTGTAAGAATCATCAAATGTTACGATGAATTTTACATTAGGCGGATTTGCAAGTGTAACATAAAGACTACTACTATCTTCGTTACCAACATTTAGTATTGCGTCACCTTTAAATGTATCAAAAACTCCATTTGAGTCATAGTATGCTCCGCAATACGGGGTTTTCTGTTTTGCATCAAACCATTTCCATTTTTTCATTTTGCCGTTATTATAATAATCAAATTCTGCACCATCAGGGATAGTATCTTTATTGTAATATTGCTTTGTAGTAATTCTTCCAGAGCCATCATAAGATTCTTTTATTAAAAATCTCCCGGTATCATAGTATCTAAAAGAGTTATTTTGTACTTCCTTTGTATTGCCATTCTTACAAGAATAAACAATAATAAAAACCAAAATAATCAAAACAGAATATTTCAATGTCTTTAATTTAAAATGTTAATAGTCTTTCAGGCTATCGACTCTTAGATTATGGCATGCCCTGTTGGCAAAGCAAGATAAAACCACAGTTGGGCGAAGTCTCCGTCTTCGTCCTCGTGGAGTGCAGTCTCCGACTGCCTTATATAAGTATCCCATTACCATCTTTCTTTAGTTAAATGCTTACCAAAATAAAAAATAAAAAAAACTACCTACTCCCCTACCTAGCTATTAATTAAACTTATTTGGGTCAAATTTCTTTTCCAATAATGATATGTATGTTTTTTGTTTTTGATAAAATTTATTTGTCTTTTCTTGACGTTTAATAAATGCTTTAACGCTATCTGTTTTTCGTGGAGAGTTAGACATATCCATACTAACTGCATCTATTATCATATTTTCAATATTATTTGTCTTTCTATTCGAGTTTTCACTGCAATATTGAATAACTGTACTAAAGTTACTATAAAACATTTTAATGCCGACATCCAAAAAATATTCTTTTATATCTCCATCACTTACACCATATAACTTATCTAATGCAAATAACGCAACGGTATCATTCTTCTCTATCACAGTACTTGTAAGCGTATCTAATAACTTAAACACACAATTATTACTGAATTCACGAATAAATAAAGCTGGATTATGGCAGATGCTGTCCATATATATATTAGGATTATTCGCTGCCAAACAACTTATTTTATAATTATATGCAATCCTATTTTGTGCGTGGAGATTAACTAAATTAATAAAAATAAATATGCAAATAAGTAATATTTTTTTCATATTTAAATTTATTCTAACAATTTATGTCCTATTTACGATGCATTATTTGGGATATTTGAGTATTCATCCACTACTACTGTTCTTTGGCAATTTTACCATGAATATTTGGTGATGCTTTAATGGATACATACCTATCTGGAAATATTTCCATAGCAGTTTCAGCCCCTGATAGAATTTTATAATTGCTATCAATAACATAAAAACTCAATATGTATATGTGGCCTTTTTTGTATTTATAATCATTGTGCGCTCCTATACAAATCCAGCTACAGGAATCTGTAATTGCTGGATCATAACAAAAACAGCTTAACGGTTTGTTTTTATAAAACTCTTCAAGTGTCGTCGTATATTGAACGTTTGGAGGATTAACCATTTCTATTTCAAATGAACTATCTTTTAAGTGCCGAATACCTTTAATAAATGGATCACCTCTAAAACCATAAAATTTTCCTGTTGTGTCGTAATATAAACCGCAATCAGGAATGTTATTGTTATTATACCATTTCCAATTTTTGATTTTACCGTTTGAGTAATAAGTAATTGCAGCGCCATCAGCTACTGTGTCTTGATTGTAACGTTGTTTCATTATAAGCCTTCCGACACTATCACGAACTTCATTTATAAAATAACGGCCACTCCTATAAAAAATTAATGGTTGATCCGTAGTCGACGCGGTTGGAAGTTTTTTATGCTCATTTTTACATTTTAAAAAACTTAAACAAATGAATATGCCATATAAAATAAAAAATATTTTTCTCATGTAAAAATCATTAGTTTGAACGTAGATTTTTATACTTAGCTGGTGTTTTCCTCATACCATGTGAAATATTGGGAGGATCCACGGCTATAAAGCTGTCCGTATTACAAACTCTGTTAGATTTTTCATCTGCATTATTGATCAATTCAGTTGTTGATTTGCTTAATATATGAGTGCTATCTACAACTAAAAAATACAACATGTATTTGTGTTCTTTTTGAAATTTGTGATAGGCATTTATATTAACCAAACCAATTGAATCTGTGAGCAGAGGACTAAATGTGACTTTTTTTACAATTTCATCCTTATAAAAGTCTTTATATCCAAGCCTGAATTTTATATTAGGAGGATTAATTAATCCAATACAAAGTTCATTGTCCAGATCATAACCAGACGCTATAAACGGTATCCCAACCAATGTATCAAAAATCCCATTAGTATCATAATAAATTATACAATCCGGAAATTTAATACTGTGTCGGAACCACTTCCATCTTTTCATTTTGCCGTTATTATAATAATCAAATTCTGCACCATCAGGGATAGTATCGTGATTGTAATATTGCTTTGTAGTAATTCTTCCAGACCCATCATAAGATTCTTTTATTAAAAATCTCCCGGTATCATAGTATCTAAAGGACTTATTTTGCACTTCCTTTGTATTGCCATTCTTACAGGAATATGCAATAATAAAAACCAAAATAATCAAAACCGAATATTTCAATGTCTTTAATTTAAAATGTTAATAGCCATTCAGGCTACCGGTTCCTATAGTAGGGCAGGCCCTTGGGTATGTCGTGCTTGATGTACCGGTAACCGCCCCAGAACCTGCCAACCTGGGGTGCGTATTCACGGGCATTGAATTCATACTGATTACCAAACTCCCGGCCAATCATTACCCTTGAGCTTTCCATTATACCCATAATGATACTTATCCTCGTCACAAACCAAAGTTAATACGTTCTCTGAAACAAAACTTTCTACCCGAGGTAAATAAATGCCATCTAGTTTCTGGGAGCCACTAGCTATCCCAATTGGGAGAAGTCTGTCCAACATGTCCCAGCGGTTGGCATGCTCGATATTGCCAAAAGTATCAATCACGCCATAAAAAACTTATCCACGCAATATTTTAACCCCAAAACCCTTACCAGCAGAGCATTTCAGCCCTATCACCAATCCCAAAATGTGGGTATCTTATCGTTTTCTTTATCGCATTATGCCCTACCTTTAACACGCACAAGGCAGGCCTATATACATATAATTAAATATCAATGTTAAATCATGCGCTACATGGGCAAGTATAGGACAATGATGGACAATGATGGACAGTCAATATCCCAAAGCAATAACCCCAACCCCGCACTAAAGTTTCAAAAACGGGTCAAAAGAACCGGGTATCAACCGGGTCATACCGGGCAACAATCGGGCAATACCGGGCAATGATCGGGCAATCACCTATTCGCTAAAATATTGATAACCAAAACAGTATATTTTTCCATTGCCCGATTTTAGCATTACCCGACAAATCGGCAAATGCCCAAACGGCTAACAGGAGAAAAAACAAAAAGGAAAAGAAGGACCGACCTTATAAAAATAGCGTTAAGAAAAATGATGAAAAACAATCAGATGTACCAACTGTTCAAAAAGTTAATAACGGCTACA
>Ga0364860_10406_pt1 | contig 28103 bp, 23 predicted proteins | sample ExccelAu500001D4_FD_206916 | JGI IMG/M metagenome (GOLD analysis project Ga0364860, IMG submission 206916) | Enriched cells from Trout Bog Lake Hypolimnion, Wisconsin, USA - BchlTB.Aug20.5000.01 .D4 | ecosystem: Environmental > Aquatic > Freshwater > Lake > Hypolimnion/Profundal zone | place: USA...
TCGTAGCCGTCATAGGCATTATCCATAAGTGAAACTACGCCCCAGTTGCGTTCCTCCACCAGGTTGTCGGTCCACGCCCACCACAGAAGGCCGATGAACGGATGCACTCCGGTGGATGCACGCGAGTGGAAGAGCCACTCAACATCCTGGCGGTAACGTTCTGCCCGCGCCGCCTGTGTGTCCACGAACCAAGGCGATGTTCCCTCGGGCTGCTTGACGTGTCGCCACTGACTGGAATCTGCATTGGCAACCACACCCGCCCACACCATCAGAGGAATGTCTCCCGTCGCCCGCACAACAAAATCCAGTTGCTCCTGGCTGCCATCCGTGGTGATGCTGATCACGTCCAATGATTCGCGCGCCGCCCGGTAGATTGGAGCACGTGCCGGAGCCTGCCAGCCTCCAATGGTTGTTGGCCCCAAAAACAGCGCGTGCGGCGCAATCGCACGCAAAGCCTCGCGCTCGGTTGATAACAACTGGCGCGCGATTAGATAAAGAAATTCGTCGAGATCGCGGACCATGTTCGGATTGGCACCCGCGGATGCGGGCAGTGCGGGATCGCCCGAGCCCAGCCAGCGGTGCGAGGCGCGCCCATTCTCATCGAGCAGTCCGTTGCCGTTGGGCCAGCCTCCATCGCTGCCAAAGGTGGTGTAGCTTGCTCCCCATGCGCTGTTGAGTGCCTCTACCGAGCCGTATTTTTCGCGCAGAAAGCCGGACAACCGCGTCTTGGTATACACCTGCGCATCAGCGTACTTTGCACCCGATTCCAGGTTCGTCTGCTGGGTGGGCGCGGTGACCAGCGCAAGGTAGCCAAGGTGCAGGTGCGTCTTACCCGCGGGCTGTGACGCAAAATCCAGACCTGGGCCGAATCCTGAAAGGTAGTCGCTATCATCGCCGAAGATGCCGACTAAGTATGGCGATTGCGCCAGTGCCGGCAGCTCGCGGTTGCCGCTGAACAGTTCCCTCGTGTTCCTTACCCACGCCGGATCGAAGACATCCGGAAAGTTTCCCCAATGCGGGTTGCCGAGTACGGCGAGCTTGGGATCCTTTCCGGCGAACAGGTTCTTGAAGACGCCATTATTGCTTCCTGTGATCGCCGGGTTGTCGGCAATAGACACGAACGGCATCTTCACCGGTTGCGCGCTACCCGTCCACTCCGGTTCGGAGTCCATCGGAAACATCATCCGATAGCTGTACGGCGCAATCGTGTTGAAGCCCCACGAGCGCAGGCGGCGATTGGCCTGCAGCCAATGGATCGCCTCATTGCCGTACTTATCTCGAGCCCGCTGATCGTAGGTGGCACCGCGCTCATCCTTGTGCCCATCGCCAGTCACATCCCAGATTCCGATCATCCAGAAGGGATGTCCTTCCGGGGTAAGCAGCACCCAGCGATTCCCGATCTTTGTGGTGCGCCAGCGGCCAGGGGCTCCAGCTTTCATGCCATGCACAACGACACCCCCAAAGTGATCCACCAGAGCGGGGCTGAGGTGCAGCGAGAAGGTGCGCCGCGACTGATTGCCACGAAGGTCGCGGACTAGCACGGCGAATTGGAAGTCACCGCCGCTCCCCGGAACGCCAGCGAGAAAACCTTTGGCATTGAGCGTAATTCCGGCTGGTAGCTGACCTTCAGCTGTCCAGAAAAATGGTGGAAGGCCACCGGCTGCGGTAAGGCGTGCCGAGTATTCACTACCAGCTCGTCCCCACGGAAGCTGTGGGTTGGAGGTGATGATTGCCAGACCGCCAGAGGCAACGCGCAGTGAAAACGACTGTTGCTGGGAACCCGGCTTTTGCGAGTTACCGCTCACGGCCAGATCAAACCAGTAGTCGCCGGGAACCTCAGCTTGACCGAGAATCACGCCATCCTCATGGAGGTCCAGGCCCGGCGGCAGATGGCCGCGCACCAGCTTCCAATGATAGGGAGGAATTCCCTCTCCGGCGTGCAGGTCGGCGCGATAATCGGCATGAAGCGGCGCCTGGGGAAGGACGGTGATGCCAGGCGTCCGGGAAGCAAACAAGCTCCGGGCCGAAGTCGGCAGCCAGCGCGTGGTAGCAAAAATCAGCACTAGCACCACTGAGAACAACACGATCATGCTCAACCGAGCGGTCTTCGTCGTGGAATGATCCTTCATTGGAGATGGATTTCTCGCAGCGTCATTATACGCACAGCACCGTAGATGTTGTGCACTCAATTTCACATCGGTTAGACACCAGAATACAAAGCGGGGGCCGCGGGTGGAGCGAAATTCAGTTTCAAAACTTCACAATGTACTATGCGCTGCTTTTGCTTCCCGCGTTCGCATTGCGGCGGCTTCTTACATCAAAATTAACTTTTCGCAACATTTTATGCTCACCTGTTCGGGGCAGTTCTGGCACACTGGGGGTGCGCTTCTTCGCAACCGATGGATATGACCAAACCACAAACCGACATGGTCGTCCCAACGACCAGCAGGGCGTTCCCTGATGGCGCCTTGTGGCGCGTGATGGTGCTCGCGGCTTGCCTGCTGATGATCTACGCGCCTGTTCTGAATCAAATGGCGCGCCAATGGTGGAACGAGCCTGACTACTCGCACGGTTTTCTAGTGCCTTTGTTCAGCGCTTACGTGTTGTGGCAGTTGCGCAACAGGCTGCGCAAGGTCGTGCCACGACCTTCATGGACAGGAATGGTGTTTCTGTGCGGATCACTGTGTGTGTTGTTCGCCGGGTCGCTGGCCGCGGAATTGTTTTTGCAGCGGATATCGCTGCTTGGCGCCATTATCGGACTCATAGTCTGGCTCTGGGGCTGGCGCATGGTGCGCGCCGCGGCATTTCCGCTGGCGCTGCTGATAATGATGATTCCGTTGCCTGGAGTGATTTACTACCAACTGGTCGTCCCTCTTCAGATTCTGGCTTCGCGGCTGGCAACAATGGTACTTCACGCAATCGACCTGTTCCCCGTCCTGAGGGAGGGTAATGTTTTGGTGCTGCCCTCAACACGGCTGGAAGTGGCAGAGGCCTGCAGCGGGCTGCGTTCTTTGTTGTCGCTTCTGACCATCGCAGCCATGTACGCCTACCTGATGGAAAAAAACAACATCACGCGCTGTGTTCTTTGCCTCCTTGTATTGCCTATCGCGGTGGTCGGCAACGCCGGACGCGTGGTGTTTGCCGCAATTTCTGCTGAACTGGCGGGGGCATCGGCGGTCGAAGGCTGGGCACATTTTCTTTCCGGTCTGTTCTTGTTCTTCTTCTCCACATTGCTGTTGGTGTTCTGTCACGCGCTGATTGTGGGGGCCTCGCGCCGCGTGGCTGTACTGCGGAGGCACGCATGAAGGGCTCGCGCTGGTGGGCGGTTCTGCTGATTCTGCTACTGGCGGCGGCAATCGAGTATGCCTTGCCGCGAGCTGAGGTCTCCGTGCCGCGCAAGCCGCTGCTGAATCTTCCCGAAACAATCGCTGGCTGGAATGCGGAGGATATTGGCATCGAACCTAGGCTGGTCGCCGCCTCGCACGTGGATGACTACTTGAATCGTCTCTACCGCCAGGGGCCGGAGAATGAAGCAGGCCTTTACATTGGCTATTACAAAAGCCAGCGGGCGGGAGACTCCGTGCACTCGCCTAAGAATTGTCTTCCAGGAGCTGGCTGGATGCCCATTTCTTCTTCGCGAATTAAGCTTCCGCTCCAACATGGTGAGCTTGCCGATGTGAACCTCTACACGGTTGAAAATGAGGGTCAGCGCATTGTGGTTTTGTACTGGTATCAGTCGCACGGACGGATTATTGCCAGCGAATATGCTGCCAAGCTATACACGATTCGAGATGCCATCCTGCTCCATCGCACCGACTCAGCACTGGTGCGCGTCACGGTCCCAGTGGCTGGCGATGAGATGCGCGCACGTCAATCGGCCGCGGCGTTTGCGGTAATGATCGCGCCCAAACTCGATGAAGTCATCCCACGTTAGGAAGGGAGGCGACTTGCTAACCCGTTTGATTCTTGTGGCACTCGCGTCCCTTTTGGTGCTTGACTGCGGATGCAGGAAGGATCCAGATGTTGCCAAGCGCCAGTATCTGCAAAGCGGGCAGAGCTTCCTTGAGCAAGGCAAGTATCAACAGGCTGAGATTCAGTTTCGCAATGCGCTGAAGATCGATCCGCGATTTGCCGAGGCTTACGTGCAACTTTCTAAGCCGGCGATTGCGACTGCTCGCTGGCAAGAGGCGCTCAGCGATCTGGAGCATGCACTGCAACTGGATCCCAACTTGACCGAAGCTCGCTTTACAGTCGGCCGCCTTTACCTTTCCGCGAGGCAGTTTGACAAGGCTGAGGAGGAAGCACGGACTATCTTGCGGCGAGAGCCCGCCAACGTCGAGGCTCTCGAACTGCTTGGCTACATCCATTTGAACCATGGGCAAGAGGCAAAAGCCCGTGATGCTTTTGCGCAATGCATCAGGCTGGCTCCCAACGACGCGTCGGGCTATGTCAACCTGGGTGTGATGGAGTTGAGCCTGCACAACTATGCGGAAGCCGAAAGGAACCTGCTCCAGGCAAAGCAGACTGATCCGAAGAAATCAGTCGTGTACGCCGATCTGGCAAACCTTTATCGCATTCAGCAACGCCTGCCGGACGCCGAGCGTATTCTGCGGCAAGGTCTAGCCAGCAACCCTGATGCTTACCCGCTGAACGTTCTTCTGGCGGAGGTTCTAGTTGAAGAATCGCGTCCGGCCGAGGCCCAAGCGGAGTTGCAACAATTTCTCCGCAAAGACGGGAATAAACCGGAGGCCGCCGCCAGCATCGGTGATCTGTACGCCGGATTGGGGCAGAGTGAGTTCGCTCTTGCAGCGTACGAACATGGACTGGCCGCTGTACCGAAAAACATTGAGCTTAAGAACCGCATTGTCGCTGTCTATCTCAGCAACAACCGCATCGCCGAGGCACAGGCGCTAAACGACGCGACGATTCGCGAAAATCCGGCCAATCCAACGGCTAAGGTGCAGCGGGCACAGATTCTGCTGGCATGGAACCGCGTTGATGAAGCGGTGCAGATCCTGCAACGGCAAGTCGCCGATAGCCCTGATTTAGCGCTCGCTCACTTGGTTCTGGGCACGGCACAGTGGCGGTTTGGAGCGGTTGAGCAGGCTCGTAACGCCTACCAGGATGCAGTACGCATTTCACCGGGCATGGTGGAGGCATGGAGACCGCTGACCGAGCTTCTACTCTTGCGCGGAGAAACCAATGCCGCGCGTTTATACGCACAACGCTGCATTCAGCTTGAACCCGGTGCCGCCGCTGGATATCTGCTGCTGGGAGCAGCACACCTGCAGACCCACGACTATGCAAGAGCCCGGAAAGAGTTTGCGGTGGCGCAGCGGTTATCGCCACGTGATCCCTGGCCGCACGTCCGCATGGCCGATGCCTGGGCGGCGGAAAAACATCGCGCCGAAGCAGAGCGTGAGTTGCAACTGGCGCGAGCGCTAGAGCCGGACAATCCTTCGCTTTTTAGCGAGTACATCGAGTTTCTTCTCAACGGTCCCGAGGCAGCGCAGACCGTCGCACTTGCACGCGAGTTCGCTGCCGCGCACTCGAACTCTGCCGAAGCTCAAAGCCTGCTTGCGACCGTGTGCATTCGCCGCCAGCTCTATCCGGAGGCGGTTGAGGCTGCCAAACGCGCCATCGATGCCGATCCACGCATGGTCTCCGCTTATCTGACTTTGGGCTCTATCCAGGAAAGTCTCAAGCAGACGGATTCCGCACTGGCTACATACACCCGTGCGCTGAGCATCCAGCCAAATTACCCGCCGCTCCTGACGCTGATCGGCAATCTTTACCTTGAAAAAGACGACCTCGAATCGGCGGGCCGGTACTATGAGAAGGCGCTGGCAATCGATCCGAATTTTTCCATCGCTGAAGCTAACCTCGCCTGGGTTTATGCCGCACGCAACCAGAAGCTTGACATCGCCCTTGATCTGGCGCAAAAGGCCAGGCAGCAGATGCCTGCTCTCGATTCGATCACCGACACCCTAGGCTGGATTTATTACAAGAAGGGCGACTATAAAACGGCCAAATCGCTACTGCAAGATTGCGTTCAGGTTGCCCCGCGACGAGCCAACTATCATTACCATCTGGGCATGGCGTTGCTGGCCTCGGGCGAGCGCAAGCGTGGAAGAACGGAGTTGGAAAGCGCGCTTCGTCTGAAACTCTCCGGCGATGGGGAGCGCGAGGCCCGCGAGGCGCTCGCCAAGCCGCGCTGATTTCAGGAAGTGCAAGAGTTCGGTACTTTTAGGCAAAGAACTATCAGCGACCGCGTCGCTGGAGTCTCTGATACAGGCGATCAAGTCTGCATATATAATTGAAAATAAACAAGATAATTAAGTTCGCAATTCCTCCTGCTATGGCACTTTAAATGCTTGTGTTAAGGTGAGCAGCATAGGTTTGTCTTCCAGAAGGTTAAGAGATATGGGCCGCTTCGTCAGAGCCATCGCTGCAGTCGCCTCACTGGCGATCTTTGTAGTGGTGGCCGCTACCGCGCAAACGCAGATCAAGATCGGCGCGAGCACTAATGGGATGACCGAGTTCAGTAGCGCCGGAAGTACCATCGTGACATTCGTGGGCTCCTGCGGAGAGATGGGCTGTGTCCCCGGCGATGCTTACCGCGGGGCCAATGTAGGCACGCGCTACATGTGGATTACGGGCACTAAACCTTTGATCTTCGCAGCCCCCAAACCAAATACTTTTACCGTCCATATGAAAGGCGGCATGCTGAACTTTAGCTTCGCTCCGGTGCGAGACGCAATCCAAGGAACAACCCAGATTGCCATTCTGAGGGATGGGCCGAGTGCATCGCAAATCCCAAACACGTTACAGGTTTCAAGTGCCAACCGCACTTTTGCGTCACTTTGGCGATCTTCCGGCGTGGTGCCGTTGAATTCGCCGACAGCCACCGCATCACGGGGGAGCGCGCTGGTGGACCAGGTAGTGAGCGGACTTGCCGGCAGCACCTCAGTTGCAGTCGCCGGCGGTGCTTTCCCCAGTGCACCTGAACCGGCCAGCATCGCTTTGATCGGCTCAGGACTGCTGGCGCTCGGCGGCGTACTCAAACGCCGTCTGCGACGATAATTCTCCTAAATCATAAAAAATCAGCGTCGAAAACTTTGCGGCGTTAATGTGGCACGCGGAAGTAAGCGCTCTTGAGGTGGAAACTGCTCGCAAAATACGCGCCACTTTAGAAAAAGTCGCATGTTACTTTGGTAAGTTTTTAAGAGCTAGAAGTGACCTTCGTAAGTTGTTAGTTAGCACACAAGCGACGATGATCCTCTTGAATATTGAACCGGAGGTTGCATCGTGCTACTGGCGGCATGTCTCTTATTCGGACTTCTGGCAGCTGAGCCCCAACCAGGGCTTCCTGACGGGACGTCTGGCTCCGAGATGCTTACGGTTGTGCCAAGCACTCTCCCAAACAATCAGAATTCTCCGGCGGTTCTTCTCAACTTGATTAACCGCGAGCGGCGCTTGGCAGGCTTGAGGCCGCTGGAATGGGACTCCAAACTGGCCGATGCGGCGCGCGACCACGCGGAAATTATGTCGCAGAAGGGTCGCCTTTCACATCAGTTCGAGGGCGAACCCGATCTGTTGGACCGGTTAACCCGGCACGATGTGCGTCTGGATGTCGCCAGCGAGAATGTTGTATACGACGTGAGTGCCGAAGGCGCGCACGAAGCGTTTATGCAGTCGCTTCCGCACCGTGCAAATATGCTCAATGCATCGTATGACGGCGTGGGCATCGCGGTAGTGAATCTGCATGGGATTATTTTCGTAGTGGAAGACTTTGCGCGCCGCATCGCAGATATCAGCGATGACGCTGCCGCGGAGCGGATTGGCGGGCACTTCGCCGCTCTCCGTGATCAGTATGGACTGCGGCCTCTGGAGTTTGTCGGCGAGCCTCGAGTGCACGCATTGGTGGAGCAGATGGCGGGGCGGGAGACACTCGACAGCCACGCACCTCTGGAACTGCCGGGGGCGCGATTTGCGGCCTCGTACGCTACTACTAGTCTCGACGAAATTCCCGCCTCCGTCGCCCGTTTGGCTTCGCTTCGCGGTGCTGGGGTCTGCACAGTCAGCGTCCGTTTCGCTCGGACTCCTAAGTATCCCTCCGGTCTCTTCTGGGTCAGTATTGTTTTGTTCGACGAGAATGCGACGCTGGCACGCAGGTAGTCCGTTGCTGGCACTGGCGAGACACCAGAACGAACTTTCTGCATTTATCATTTGCCTCGAATCGACGATAATTCGCAGGTAGGGTGGGAATATGCGCGGCACGGTAACAGAAGGCGCATGGCATTCGCCACTGAACCTAACGGTAGGCACGAATTGTCTTCCGAGCGGAATCAGGAAATAAATGGCAATTAGGCTGGAACCGCTTAATACCGGAGAGATCGCTCGCTGGGATTCGCTCATCTCAGAATTCCCTCAGAGGCGTGTGTTTCATCGTCAGGCTTGGTTCGACTGCCTGGTGGAGATCCACCAAGCCGAGTGGAAGTACTGGGCAGTGATCGACGGCGGACGAACCGTGGGATATTTTTCTGGGGGCGTCGTTCAACGCGGTCCGTTCCGCATTCTCGGCAGCCCGCTACGAAGCTGGCACACCAATCATCTTGGGCCGCTGCTGGAGGAAGGTGTGGATGGTCGAGACTTTGTTCGCGCCTTGGATGATCTGGCGCGTGAAGAGAAGTTCTCGGTAATCGAAATTGAATACCCGGCGATGCCACATGACGCCTACGAGGCGGCTGGATTTTCCTGTCACCAGACGTGGACTCATCAGTTAACGCTTTCCACGGATCCGGCCGCGATGATGCAGCGCATGTCTCCTGGGCGCAAGCACGGCATCCAAAGGGCACTGCGAAACGGCCTCGAAGTGGTGGAATATGAGGATGCAGTTTACCGCCTTCATGACCAGCTTTCGCGCAATAAGGGAACGGTGTGTCCGGTTTCCGAGGTATTTCCAAAGGAGCGGGGCGCAGTTCCCCGCCATTGGATGACCCAACAAGTCATTTGCTCTATCGTCCGGCATTTGGATCCGCTGGAACTCGTGTTTACACTCGGCGTTCGCCTTCCCACGGGCGAGATAGTCGCCGCGGGACTATTTCCGTTCGACAATGGGACTGTATGCCTATGGGATTGTTCGAGCGAATTAAAAGGCCGCGAAATGCACGCCAACGACCTACTGCATTGGGGTTTAATGTGTCGCGCCGCCGAGCGGGGTATGACTAACTATGACATGAGCGGCCACGGGAGATTCAACCGGGCGTTTGGAGCGCAACTTATGGCTGTTCACCGCTGGAACAAGTGCTACTCCGGTACCGCGCGCTGTGCACGCAACATCTATGAGAGGTTATTGAAGATCGATCGCCTCGAAAACGTCTTGAATCGCTTGCTCAGCCCTGCGCTCTGATGAACACAGCAAAATTCCGTTGCGTGCAAGCCACCACCGGAGCTGCTCCCATGTTGATTACAGGCGCGTGCATTGGGGCCTGAACAGAGGTAAAATGCCTTCCGCATTCTGCGCGGGAGGCGAACTTGATATGCCCACTTACGAATATCTTTGCGAGGATTGCCACAACCTATTTGACAAGACTCTGACACTGGCGGCGCACGAGCGGGAACCGGTCATCTGCCCGATGTGCCATAGCCAGAACGTGAAACAGGGATTTACAACCTTCTACCCCGTTACATCAAAGAAAAGCGCGTGAGATCATGGTCGGGAACTAAGCACAACAGGAACGCAGCTTGAACGTCCCCCAGATTTAACTGCTTTGTGTACCATGATTTTGACATTCGACTCCCCTTCGGGGGAGCCGAATGCTTCTCTTCTGTTCGCCAACTTGTGATCGACACAGTACTCCGGTCGCATTGACAACCCCAAATGGAGCAGCCCATGCTGAAACTAGTTCATCTCTCGCATTCTGCCCCCGGAAACCGAGGCTCCCACCGAGTAATTCGAGAGGTATATCTACTGCTAGTTAAATATCAAGTCTATTGTCCGGCGACAGAGTAGCGCTGAGAGCGCTTCGGAAAACGTATCATGGAGTCTCATACGATGCCGCCACCTGGGTGCGTAACATTTTCTGTCTTGTAGTCGCTCCGGCATACGAAGACCTTATGGCTGAACTCCGATATATCGCCTTTTAAATCAACATGATTGGGCGCAACTTATTCCATTGTCACATTAGCACTAGGTGTGTTAGCTTAATTCGCAATAAATGTTCCTTGGATCGCGCAATATCGACCGTAGTCGCGGTGATAAACACCTGCAAGCCATAGCGCAGGAGCTGTGTCCCTCGCGCTGTTCTCTTCACTACCATCCAGCTTGGGTTGTCAGCGAGTGTCACGGGTCTGGTTTCTAACTCTATCAATGAATTGCAATCGGAGATGATTCCTATGCAGCAAGTCGCAAACCGTCATCCATATCGTTGCGGAGCCTTCTTGGCCGCGATCGGTTGCATCAACACTCGAACCATAGGCTCAGAATGCGGTCGTGCCCGTCGATTACTAACTGCATTGTCGGCGATGCTCGTCGTAACGCTCTGGCTCGGTTCTAACATGTATGCGCAGACATGCGTAACATCGATCAGCGGAACTGTGTATGCGCCCAATGGTTTTGATCCGGTCCCAAATGTGCTGGTTTATATTCCCAGCGGGACGGTGCAGCCCTTCACGGATGGAGTGAACACAACCTCCCCGTCCCTGGATTCATACGCCGTACTCGTCTCCGGTTCGCCACTGGTGCTGGCGACGACCGCGGCGAACGGCACTTTTACGATGACCGGTGTTCCTGTCGGCAGCAATGTCCCGCTTGTGATTCAAGCTGGCCGTTGGCGGCGGCAGTTGACCATACCCACCGTGACCGCTTGCACAAGCCTTTCTTTGGCGACCCTAAATCCAACAGGTGATGTGTTCGCGCGCTTTCCGAGAACCCAGGCCGAGGGAGACATTCCCAAGATCGCGGTGGTCACAGGCGGCGCCGATGGCATGGAGTGCGTACTGCGCAAGATCGGCATTGCAGACTCAGAGTTCACTAACTACAACGTCAATGCCTCCGGACTCACAACGCCGGGGCGAGTCAATTTCTTTAGGGGTGGTTATGATCCTGGCGCCGTGATCACCTCAACTTCGGCCACGCCGATAGAAGCGCAGCTTGTGGGAAGTACGCATAACAGTGCCACCTATACGCCGCTGGTGGACAATTACAATGTGGTTATGCTCGCCTGCCAGGGGTATGACGGCTATACCACAGCCAGTGGCCGTGCCAATCTGATCGACTTTACGGGCTCGGGTGGACGTGTCTTTGCCACTCACTACAGCTACGATTACCTATATCAGGACTCGTCGATCAATGGCGCCGCCAAATGGGATGTTGACCAGAGCTACCCCGAAAACGATCCAGGCGCGGCCATAGTAAATCAAGCTTTTAGCAGTGGCGCGACCCTTGCGAACTGGATGCAGTCCATTGGCATCGGGACGATTTCCAATGGCGTCACTTCGGTCAGCCTCTCGAACCTTAGAGTAGACACCACTGGCGTGGTACCTCCCACGCAGGCCTGGCTGACCTTGGAGAACAATTCCCCCAATGCGGTGATGCAATTCAGCTTCAATACACCCGTAGGTGCTGCCGCAGCGTCACAGTACGGCAAAGTGATGTTCAACGATTATCACGTTGAAAATGGGGGTGGTGGTGGTGAGATATTCCCGGCTGAGTGCAGCGCCTTTGGGGTGGTGACTACCTTGACTCCACAGGAACGACTACTCGAGTTTAGCTTGTTTGACCTCATGAATTTTCAGGTTCCGCTCGTAACGCCCACGTTGTCGCAAACTTTCACCAATAGTCCAACGAGTTTCGCGCAAGGCGATAGTTCGGATACCATCACCATCAACATTGCGAACGGCGCCACGGCGGTGAGCCCAAGTCCCCTGGTCTCCCTCACGGTTACACTCCCCGTCGGCCTTACGGCAGTATCCATGACCGATCCGACCGGGATATGGAACTGCAACGCCGGCACCTTAACCTGTACCCTCGCAGCGGTGTCGGGCATCGCGGTCTCCGAGGGAACATCCATTGTTCTAACCGTAAGCGTGTCCGGAAGCGCAGTAGTCGGCAGCAATTCGCTCACCTCCACCATTTCGAGCTCAGGATTTGCGAATAGCGTAACCGGTACAGACACACTCACTATCCTGGCCGTGGTGCCCACCACCACTACATTAGTAGCCAGTCCCAACCCGTCGGTATATGGGCAGAGCGTCACGCTAGCAGCAACAGTTTCGCCATCTCCCACGGGGGGCACGGTGAACTTCTATAACGGCAGTACTCTGCTGGGAACAGTTGCGCCTACCTCGGGTGTGGCCACACTGTCGACGTCCAGCCTGCCGGAAGGTACGGACTCGCTCACGGCGGTTTACTCCCCCGGCAGCACCAACTTCGCTGCGTCCACTTCGCCCGTGGTCACAGTGAATGTATCGTCAGCCGCAACAACCACCGCCGTGACAGCTTCCACTCCGACGTTGTTGGGTACAAGCGTCATATTGACGGCAACGGTAGCGCCGGTGGCTCCTGGCGCCGGCACACCCACAGGAACAGTGACCTTCTACGATGGCAGCGCGCAGGTCGGCACGCCGCAACCGCTGACCGGCAGCCATGCGACGGTTTCTACGTCATCGCTGGCTGTTGGTTCGCACACCATCACAGCGGTCTACGCTCCCGACAATGCTAATTATTCTGGAAGCGCTTCGACTGCGCTGACCGAGGTTGTGGAGGACTTTAAGTTCACCGTTGGCGGCAATGCGGCAACCGTGCTTTCGGCAACCGTCCTGTCGGGAAACACGGCGGTTTATACCTTGCAGTTCACACCGTCCTCGGGCAACACCTTCGACTATCCAGTGGTGTTGACGTTAACGGGGCTGCCTTCGGGATCAACCTACACAATTTCGCCTCCGTCAATTTCTTCTGGTAGCGGCACTACAACGCTCACAGTGACAGTCACTACGGTGAAGCGACAGGCCAGTGCAGCAACGCCTTCGCGGAAAGATGGCAACGGATTCCCGCGGCCGTTGTTGCTGGCGCTTTGCCTGCCGCTGCTGGGTTCGCGCAAACTACGCCGGCAGTTGCGTCTGCATATGAAGACGCAGGCTGTGATGATGATTATGTTGGCGGTGTTGGTGGTGGCGGGTATGACGGCCTGCGGTTCGGGCTCGGGCTTCTACACCCAGGCACCACAAACCTATCCCATGACAATGACTGGGACGAGCGGTGCGTTGCATCACTCTGTCACTCTCGACCTGACGGTCCAGTAGGAGGACATTATGAAGCTCGTATATCGCATCGTTTTGGCTTGTTTGTTATTTGCGTCGGCGGCGTGGGCACAACAGGTCGAAGTTTCCGCAAGCTATCTTACCCAAGGCTCGAATCAGGCTCCGGGAGGCGGTGACTGGTTCATGGCCAGTGGTGGCCGTGCCGACGTTAGCTTTGGCAACTGGCGCCATTTTGCAGGCGTGGCGGAGTTTGCCGGGACTCACACCGTGGAACTCAACTGGCCGCGACAGAACTTGTTTACCTACATGGCAGGCCCGCGTCGCGTGGTTGCTTTGGGTGGCGCAAAGGGACACGAAGCCTCGGGCTTTGCCCAGTTTCTGCTGGGTGGGGTGCATGGCTCCGATGGTCTTTATCCGGATGGGACAATGAAGTATCCGGCCAACGGGTTTGCATTTTCGACCGGAGGCGGCGTGGAAGTGAATCTGAATCGCCGAGTCGCAGTGCGACTGCTGCAGGCGGATTATCTTTACACCCATCTGCCCAATCATTACAGCAACTTCGAGAGCAGCTTTCGCCTTGGCGCTGGGGTTGCTTTCCATCTGCACTAACGGGAATTGCTGATCAGCCCCTGCTCACGTCAAATATCGTCTTTGACGTGAGCAGGGAATTTTTTCGCAGAGCGTTGCAAAAGCCTTTGGTAGTAGGAGAACGGTAAGTTGGAGGATACTGCCGCAAATCTGGCGACACCGCGCAGTTCAATTCTTCCTATCTGTTATGGATGTACATGGTGTGCCGCAAATTTTGGGCGCGCCAATCTCTTGCATGACAACACTTCTGTTAGATGTTCACCCGCCGTTCACGCCCTGCAGTCTTAAATTCAAATTATCAATTCCAGAGTCCAGACAGTTTCAGACAGTGGCTTACACCACAGCGTTCAGTTTGTTTGATCTGATCATTAGACTTACCCGTACCCTGACTTGGCAGGAAACGTGCTTTGCAACCCGTATGACCCAGAAGCTACTTCTGATCGATGAGAACAGTCAACTGCTGACGCTGGTTGGCGACTACCTATCCAAGCTTGGTTATGAAGTGCATCGGGCGAGCGAGTCCGATGAAGCCGAGGCACTTCTCAAAAACTACGAGTATTCTGTGGTCATTACTGGAACTGACTGGAAAGAGTTTGGCAATACGGGACGCACCCTGACTCAATGCATCAAGTGCCTGGTACATCGGCCGAGAATCATTCTTCTAAAAGAATTTGAGGCGAGTTCACCTGCCGCTTCTTTGTCGGATGATGAGGCAATTCTGGTCGCTGAGAAGCCAGTCTCACTTCTGCGTCTCGGCGATCTCGTGCAGGAGATTCCGATCTCCTGATAGAGAGGGCGGTTGTTGGCAACCATGACAGCAACATCCCTGGAACTAGATGCAACTGGCTAATAAGAAAGATGGGAGAAATTGTTTTGATCGCAGATCTTAATCGTGGAGCCATTGAAATCGTCGCCGCTGCTCAAACTCGGCTGGCACTGGAACTCCTCCGTCCGAATGGAATCAGCATCGTCGGGCTGCAACAATCGCTGCCGGATATCATCTGCCGTTCCCCCTTCGCCATGGCGCTGCTCGATGAGGATCTTCGCCATCTTGGGGCGAGCGATGCCTATTGTGCAGCGCTACAGGTAAGCAGATCTGTCATCTTGGGAAAAACCCACCCAGAACTGTTTCCCGACCTTCCCAAGGGTTGGGAAATGGCCCAGCGACGTTGTCTCGCAGGAGAAGCGACCATCTATGAAGACGAGTGGCGCTCTGGCAGTATTGATCAGCCGTTTCGCCTGAGCTGGCAGCTTCATCCTTGGAAAAAATCACGATCAAAAATAGGCGGAGCCATCCTATTTCTGAAGAAAATCACAGGCACAGAAGGCGAGGAGGTCAAGTCTGCAGATCTGCTGGCGATTCTGGATAACGCTCCCGGCCTGATTGCGTTTGCGAAGCCGAGTGGAGCTCTCACCTTTATAAACAAGGCCGGGCGGGAACTGATCGGAGTGGGTTCGATGCACGAGGCTTCTAAGCTTACATTTGCAAACCTCGCGCATCCTTCACACGAATCGAAGTTTTCCGCCTTGCCAACAGACCACAACTGGCGAGACGAAATCGTCGTCCAGAATTTGAAGACCGGCCAAGAAGTTCGCTTGTTGTTGGAGTTGCGGAGAATCCATGACGAGAGCGGAAAGCCCTGTGGATTTGCTTGGATCGGAAACGAAGAGAGAAATCAGGATTTGAATTCGCCGACGCTAGAGCTTCTCGCCGCTGAGTTTCAACAAGCAGAGAAGCTGGAATCGGTCTGTCGCATCGCCCGCCGCGTAGCCCACGATCTCAATAACTCGCTCCTGGTTATTGACGCATATGCGTCAATACTCAACGAAGAGCTAGCTGCGGATGCCCATCTCGCTTCAGAAGCTGCGGCAATTCACCGCGCGAGTTCGCGAGCTATAAGGCTTGTACATGAGCTAACGGCACTCAGCCAGCTCTGAACGGTCCGCAACTCTGGAAATTCCCGCTGCGCGTTTCCCCCATGCAGTTCATACCTCGCATCGACTTGACCGCATGAAAAGCGGTCGATGACCGCGTGAATCTTTGGTATTAATTCGGACGCAAAAAGCGGGGCACATTCATCGCTGAACGCGCCCCGTATCAGAAGGGTATTTATGGCATCGCTGCCAGGCGGCTTTGGAGCAATAGCTCAGGTGCTCTGCAAAACTTGCGCGATTGTTTTGCGAACAAAGATGGCTTCCAGCTTCCCGATTTCCTAGTGTTGTGCTACTTGAGCTTCTGGGAGTAATTCACTCACCCCACCCTCACCGCATCGCTCTAGAGACGACACGGCTAGGGATCGCTTTGCGGGCTCCAGAGGAATCACCGTCATGATGCCGAGATCGGGCTTACTCCGCATTTTGTGCTCAACCTCGCGGAGACTCTCCCAGAGATCTCCGCCTGGGAGGCAGACACTGAGTTCGTGCCGCAAAACCATCTCCGACGTTACGTTTTCAAGATTCCACCCATCGATTTTATCGCTCAGGCGATCAAGCGCGTGCTGCGCCAGCTCTTCAGTTGTGTCCGGCAGCAGGACAAAGAACTGAGCGGCCGAGTTACGCAAAATGCAGTCAGAGCCGCGGAAATTCGAGCGCAGCAGGTGGGCCGCCGCGAGGACCATTTCGTTGGCCGCCGATTCATGCCGATCCTGAAGCACCTCAAACAACAACAATGTTGCCGACTTCCCGCAGCGGTTCAACCACTTCAATTGCTGATTGAATAATTGATCGAGATACATCCGGTTGAAGAGCTGGGTTTCCGGATCGATGAAGGAGACCTGCTCCAGCCTGCCGACATAAGTGTTAGCAGCAATCAGTGCCGCGGAGACTTCACCAAGCAACTTGCGTTGTGAGCTTAGTTGCAGGTAGATAACCAGCACCAGAATCATGAATCCAATCAATAGTTGGGGCAGAAAGCCGAGCTCGTCCCGCGAGTGGATGAAAATTCCTGGTACGAGGACCGAAATCACGCCTCCCAAGATCACCACAAAAAGGAGGATGCGGATGCGACCAATCTCACGGTCATTGTGGCCTGCAACCGACGAGTGTGGTTGTATCATATTCAGCTTCACAGACTCTTTGTGCATGCTATTCACGGCGGTCCTCGACCACCAAGTAAAGCAATGTACCTGCCAAAACGATGTCCACGAAAAAATAAGATTTAACCGTGTAATTTGTTGTGCTTAGCCCACAGCTTATACCATCCCTGTGCGACGATGATTTTTCTCGATTCCAGAATCCGTAAAAGAGAGTCCAGAATCTGGACAGCATCGATGCCAAGTACCCGCCGACACGATTGATAGACGTTGGCAACGACGTAACGCTAGGCTGCATTTCAAAGAAGGCTCCTGCGAGGTCAATTACCCGCCGACCCGTTCAAGGAATCTTTCTCGTCGCTCCTTAGGCCATCGACCACAAAAGGCCGGTTTCGGCATCATGACCCGCTTCTGGCAGATCGCGCACCCGGGTAAGCACGGATTGATCGGTTCTTTGTTCTCGCCGTGTACCTTGCGTGGCCAGAGCGGGTCAGCGAAGAGCACCCTGGCTATGCCAACAAGATCGGCCATTCCATGTTGAAGAATCTTCTCGGCCGTCTCCGGACTCTGGATGCGCCCAGCAGCGATGACGGGGACCGTCGGAACAGCCTCCTTGATCGCTTGGGCGGACGGTACCATGAACCCTTCCTTCGCGTCGTCCTGAAGGTAGTTCGGGAGCGGGAAGGAGTCGTAGCAGCCCGTCATGACCGATAGGTAGTCGACTCCAGCCACTGCTAGTTTTTCAGCAAACGGAACGGTATCAGCCAGCGTGAGGCCGCCCGGCACGTATTCGTCGGCCATAAACCGATAGCCGACCGTGAAGTCCTTTCCCACCTCTGCGCGAACCGCGCTTATGACTTCGAGCGGGAAGCGCATCCGCCGCTGTGAGTCTCCACCGTAAGCATCATTGCGGAGGTTCGTGCGCGGTGACAGGAACTGTGGAAGCAAGTAACCAGTACCACCGTGTAACTCTACTCCGTCAAATCCTGCCTGCCGTGCTCGTCTGGCGCCAGCGGCGTATGCGCCAACAACGCGCTCTATGTCGGATTGCTCCATGGCTTTCGGCATCACGCCCCATGTTTCAAGCGCGGATGGTGCGATCCGGTCGGGGCGCTTCGCATAGCGTCCAGCATGGTGGATTTGCATCACCGCAGGCACCCCGTGCTGATGGATGGCGCTCGCAAGTCGAGAGAGCCCAGGGATGAAGCTGTCATCAGACACCAGCATGGTGCGAGGATTTCCGAGGCCGCAGGGCTCTACCGTCACGTTCTCGACAACGACCAGGCCCACACCCGAGGAGGCAACCTCCTCGTAGTAGTCAAGCACCAGCTCGTTTACTTCATGGTCTTCGTTGGGATAGGCGAGATATAGCGGAAGGCTGACAATCCGGTTCGCGACCGAAATATTGCCAATACGGAAGGGAGTGAAAAGCAGGTCACTCATTATATTGTCCTCATGTGTCTGCGAGGGATCGTACTCAGTTGGGCCCGAGCATGTCAACGAGTTTGAGGCAGGTGACGAAACGACGGAGCTTTTTCATCACTGCACTCACAGCCTGTACGGGGTCGCCAAACCTCACCGCATCAATTTGGCCGCAGTCGGCCGGAGGTGCAGCCTATCCTGTGAAAAGTTATGGACTACTGATTCCAAACACACTCACGCATTTTCCGTCCATTACATTTGGTAATCAGCTAAAGTAACTACGCTCAGAGGCAAAATCATTGACATGCAAGTAGCTGGATGCAACGATTAACTTTTCTCTGGAAGATTCTTTAACTCGCGGGGCAAAGATGACAGCAAGGCCTGATTCATCAGTAGGGCTAGCGGGATGCTTCGACTGCGGCTCCACTCGGAGGCAGTGCGGCTTCTCATTGGTCCAACTGATAGTCGTCGTAGCAATCGTCATCCTTGTCGCGGGCATTGCGATCCCATCTCTTCTAAACTCATCGCGTCCTATGCGGTTGAGAAATGACGCGCAGGCACTGACGAGTCTGATCACGATGGCGCGTATGCGGGCGTCAACCGAGTTTGCGCACGTAGAGGTAGCCTGCACCACGAACGTCACCCCAGCCTACTGCATCTTGGAATCCTCGCCGTTTCCCAATCCCACTTCGTTTACGGTAGGTTCCGAGCTCCAAAAGGTCTATTTATCGACCGGTGTAAGCTTCGGAATTCCGCCGACAATTTATACGAACGTAACCAACCAGAGTGTCGCGTATCAGGGAGATGCGGCACAGAACACGCCGACCGTCACCACGAATCCCGTCATTCCTTTTAATTCCCGCGGATTGCCGGTGGACGTCCTGACCGGAGGTACTCCGACCGGGGATTATGCCTTTTATTTGAAGGACACTACGGGCAACTATTATGCGGTTTCGGTGAACCAGACGGGGCATCCCTCGATCTATCAATGGAACTCGGGCAGCCTCGCATTTACTCCGCTGGTGGAATACGGGAACGGATCATGACGCAGATTATGCACGCCAAGGCTGGCAAGAAGAATGAGCGCGGCTTTTCAATTCTGGAAGCGCTGATTGCCTCGCTGATCATGCTCATAGGCGTAAGCGGATTAATGGCGCTTTTTGCGGTTGCCGCGGCAAAGAATGCTGGACAGGGAAACCAGGCCACCCGTTGCACCGAATACGCACAAGACAAGATGGAACAGTTGATGGCTCTGAATTTCTCTGACTCTACCAGTCAGGTCGTTGGGTCAAATACCATTTGCTCTGCCTGTACCGGTTATACGGGCACGCTTGGCTTCGGCTTGGGCGGGACAACAGCGAGCACGACGTACGGTCTGGCGGGGCCCAGCGTCACGCCCACCACTGCGGTCGTCGGCTATGTGGACTATGTGAACATGAATGACACGACACACCCTGACGGAATTTCAAGCACCGCAGCAGGCGCGCAGTACATACGTGAATGGCAGATCCAGACGAACTCCACCAACACGGTGAAGACCATTACCGTGTACGTAAAGCCACTGTTTACGGCAGACGTCTCACAGTCGCTCGCCCCCAGCACTACATTAGTCGCAATGAAACAGCAATATTGAGAGAGATTGATGCCTAAGCTTGAAAACAAAAACTCGCACGGCTTCACGATATTGGAGTTGATCATCGGCATGGCCATTTTCTTGATCATCTCCGGCGCGGTGTTGGAAGGCATGGGCAGGTATCAGGCAAATTACCGTACCGCCGAAGTAACCACTGCGATGCAGCAGCAGTTGCGGTCAACCATGGAATTGATGGCACAGGAGATCGGACAGGCGGGGCTGCAAGCCTCCACCGTTGAGGGAGGGGCAACTGGCGGCAACGCGAGTTTTGTGGCACCTTACAAAATCACCACAGTCATCACCGCCGCCGGGTCGCAGACCGTTTCGGTGACCACTGCCACTGGAGTCTTTGGAGCTTATGTCGGGCAGTGGCTGAACGTAGTTGGCGACGCAAGTCCGGAGGTTATCCAGATCACGCAGATCCCCGCCGCAAACTCGATCCAGGCTAACTTTGGCTATGCCCACCCGGTGGCTAATTCCGTAGTGGCCTATCCGCTGGGAGTCTTTCCGCATGGCATACTGAGCGACCAGAGCAATCCGAGCGCCACGGGCGGGGGGAAATTGGCCATGTTCGGCGAAATCACCGGCGCTGGCAATGGGTTGTGGGCCGTGGAGTACGCCTGCCCAGCTACGTTTCCAGGGCCGCTTACGCGCACGATGTGGAACCTTTCAACCAACCCGCCGGCAGCGGCATCCAACTACAACCTGATTGACAATGTAACGGCCTGTTACTTCTGCTGGCCCGGCGTCACGACTGCGCAGAATCCAAACTGCCCCACCGGATTGGCGGCTCCGGATACGGTCACGCTGGCTGCAAACCCCGCAATCACTTGCCCGGCAACAGGGAGCAACCCAACTCAGCCGACTGCTGGCTCGGGCTACTGCACTTATCCGATGATTACCCAGGTGGGATTCACAATTACAGCATTGAAAACCGTTACGATTTCGGGCTCATCTCAAAATGTCACGGTTAGCAAGAGTTATTCCAACGTTCAACCGCGCAATATAATCACGGCGGACAACATCTATAAGGCCGCATGCAACTCGGCACTTAATGCGGGTAATGCCAGCTGTACGGTAGCTGGCGCCCCATATACTACTTACGCACAGTATCTCAATGGTGAATTGCAGCCCGATCCAATCGTAGTGGCGAACGTCCCATGGAACGTCCCATGGTAAACATGAAAAACTCAATTTTCAGCCGGTACCGGCGCTCCAATGGCCCAGGGCGCGAAAGCGGTGTTGCGCTGGTCATGGCGCTCATCTGCCTGTTTGTGATGTCCACGCTTGCGGTTGGAGTCCTGTACTCGACCCAAGGGGAGATTTGGACGACCGCCAATTATCGCGCTGCGACGCAGGCCCGTTACCTTGCCGAAGCCGGTGCGCAACAAGCGCTGTATTACTTGCAAACCGTGACCCCGATAACTACCACCACATCCACCTTTCCTGCGTCTTTCAATCTGAACGGCATGCCGATTACATACACCTCTTCGAGTGCAACGCTGGTAATGTCGACGAGCAGTATTTCGTCGAAGTATGCAGATACATACAGCGCAATTGATTCGACCACGGATACCAATTTCAAAAACTATTTTTCCGCCGCTGTAACGCAGACGCCATTTGCTGGCATGGCACCCGGTTGCTCAGGATCGGCGTGCCCGCACTTCGATGTTGCGGTGCAATTATTGACCGCAATTTCGAAGGGCAGTGGTCAGTGGTTGACACGCTGGAAAATCGTCTCTGAAGGGACGTTGAATACGATCGGTTCAAGCACCACTCAGGGTCGTGCCATGGTGCAGGTTGTTGAAGTCGTGGATAACGTCATGGTCTATTCGGGCTCAAGTTCGACGTCGCCTACTTATTCCGCTGGCGTTTTCGCCACCAATACGGGATGCGCGGCCATTTCGATGGCCGGAGGTCAGTATACGAACAGCTATGTGGGCGCCACCCAAATAGGAGTCACTTCCCCTACTTTGGCAAATAAGGGGGGCGATGTCGCGACCTTCGGCAACGTCAAGATAACCAACGGCGCATACATCATAGGCAACGTCTTTACCCCGAATTACGGCGTGGGGACGACCGGAACGTATGGCATCTCCGGTGGCCCCTGGCCGGGCCTCAACGGAAGCGCCGCCTGTAGTACCGCGACGGGCGGGACCGAATATGCCGTAAACGAGGACAATAGTGGTTCGGGTGTGGGCTGCACTGGCCAGAGCGCCAGCAAGTGTTCTCAGAAGACCTATAATTTGCCTTCCCCGGCGCCGTCGTACCCTACGCCTTGTCTGCCATCGGGCAATTGCTCCACGGTCCCGGCCACCGTGCCGGTCAATACCACAGCGTTCACTTCCAGCAGCTCCGGCTCGTATTATGGGCTACTTGGCGGTGGCAGCGGAGGCGGACACGGCTGCTCGGTCACCGTTGCCCCAAGCGGCGGCACCGTAGGCGGCTTCACGTCGCCGGCAAATTTCGGCAAGGTTAACATCGGGTCGTGTGCCGTGGTTACCTTGCAGGCCGGGACTTATAACATGGATAGCCTTCTGATCAGCAACGGAGCGCAGATCATCCTTCCCACCACGGGCAATGTTGTCATCAACATTCTGGATCAGGGATCAACAACTGGTTGCAGTGGCTCTGCCCCCCTCTGTGTCAACGGTGGGACGGTAGCGAACAATGGCGGAATTCCTAACGACCTGACGATCGTCTACGCGGGCACCGACCCGATTTACCTGAATGCCGGGGCGAATATGTTCGCATCGATCTACGCTCCGAATTCCGCGGCAACCATCGACGGTAACGCTGGGCTTTACGGTGCACTCGTCGCCAACACCGCAACTTTCGCCGGAAGCGGCCATGTGATTTACGACACTTCTCTCAACGGGACAAATTGGAATGTGAACACTGGGACTCCTTCAGCTTCCCCTGGCCCTCTGCACGTCGATGAGTTCAGTTGGAGCGCTTTCTAAGCAGAAGCTGCATCCATTTGAAATGAAAAGCAATCAGGGGAAGCGAGTCATCGCTTCCCCCGACTTGTTAGCGGGCAGTTCTACTTGCGGCCGAGCAGTTCCAGCAAGGCGGCTGTTTCCACAGTGATGCCAGTTTTCAAAGCCGCTGAATAATCAGGTGCCCAATATGGCGAATGGACGCCGGGAAGCGGCGCAGCGCCTGGTTGTTGCGCAGCTGCGTACTTGGCTGGCGACACTGCACCGAGGTTGAGATGGACGGAACGGGCACCAGCTACGCCAAATTCAGCAAAGTCGTCGAAAGCCATGTGAGGAGTTGATAGGACGAGTTTGTCAGGCCCAAGAACGGTCACGAGTTTGGCAACGATGAGGCGGGTCAATTCGGGATCGTTGTAAGCCGCACTGGATACTGACTTGATGATTACGACCGGCTCTTTCGGAGCGCCCGCCGCCGCCGCTTCGGCCCTGGTGATGCGCTCGATGCTTGCCAGGAGTTTCTTCCGGGTCTCCGGATTGTAGGTGCGGACGGTGAGTTGCAGCTTCACCTCTTCGGGAATTATGTTGTTCTGGGTACCGCCGTGGATGGAGCCAACGGTGATAACAGCGGGGTCTCCGGGTGTAACTTCGCGAGAGATAATGGACTGCAGTGCGACGACGGTGCGGGAGGCAATGAGGATGGGGTCAATGCCTTTCTGCGGCTCCGCCCCATGGGAACCGCGGCCATAAATGGTGATGTCAACTGAGTCGGCGGAAGCAAGATGATAACCCTCTAAATACCCAATGTTGCCGACCAACATGCCGGCGTCATCATGTAGAGCAAAAGCGTAATCCGGCTTCGGGAAGCGGGTGTAGAGACCGTCTTTCAGCATAGCAACGGCGCCGGCGCCAATTTCTTCGGCGGGCTGACCAATCACTATGAGCGTGCCGTGCCACTTGTTGCGGTTGGCGGCCATGATCTTGGCCGTGCCGTATAAGGTGGCCATGTGCAGGTCGTGGCCGCAGGCGTGCATCACGGGTACCACAGTGCCAGCGTCATTCTTCATGGTTACAGTGCTGGCGTATGGGACCCCGGTTTTTTCCGGCATGGGCAAAGCGTCCAGTTCGGTACGCAGCATTACGGTTGGACCGGCTCCGTTTTTGAGCACGCCGACAATGCCGTACCCACCAACGTTGGTGGTGACGTCGTACCCAAGCGCCTTTATGCGCATGGCGAGTTTGGCTGCGGTCTGTTCTTCGTGAAGCGATATTTCGGGGTTCTGATGGAGGTCTCGATAGAGCGCTTCTGCCTCGGGGAGCACAGCGTTCACCTGGTCGGGAGAGGCCACCATCCAAGTTGAGCTATCGGCGGCACCAGCACCTGCCACAAACAGACAGGAGCTCAGCAAAGCAAGTATGAATCGAATCATTTCACCTCCAAAAAGATGGGCGCAATCGTATCACCATGAAAATTTGGAGTAAAGTCGAAGTCTTTTCTAATGCAGGATGAGCCTGAAGATGCGCGTTAAATGGTGGGCCTGCAGGGATTTGAACCCCGAACCAAAGGATTATGAGTTAGTCCCGCAGGCAGGGTTCGTCCATATCTAAGCTTATGTTAAATCAGTAACTTACGCTAGCCAAAGCCCACACGGAAGCACTTTTTGTTCGGACTGAAAAGGCTCGACTTAGAGCACAAAGGCGCGAAGCGTATGGCATACTTACGGCATACCTCTGATCTAAAATTCTGCTCAAATTCCACTGCTCTGGCGGTTCCATGTAGGCTGGCAGCCCTTTCGGAACGCCTGTCAGTTTCTCTCTGCACACAACCCAATCACACCAGTGCCGGCAACGCCAATGAGGTGCTGGGATGCCGATGAAAATCGTTGTTGCAGACCAGCACGGCGGAGTCGGCAAAACAGTCACATCCATGATCCTGGGCCACTCGCTTTCGCTCAAAGGAAAAAACCTTGCTGATCGATGCGGATTCGCAAGGATACTTGAGCATGATACTTCGCCTCCGGCCCAAACACTACCTCGCAGACTTCATCATTCGCCGCTTCGAACTCGAACTCTGTGTCGAAGTCGTCTCGCCAATCGCCGCTCTGTCCGCCGGACTTAGTCAGCAGCCGCAATCCATCCAAGCGCTTCTCTTTCGGGAGCGCTTTCAACATGTCATACAAAGCAAGTCCCGTTATCGATGGTGCTGTGAGTGCCTCCATCTCGACTCCTGTTACACCGTGTGTCCGGACCTTGGTGCGGATCACGATGCAGTCTTCGAATGTTCCATGTCCACGGACGCGTGTGTCAGGTTCAACGGATGGCAGAGCGGAATCAGATCGGAGGTGCGTTTGGCTGCCATCACCCCTGCAATGTGCGCGGTTTCAAAAATGTTATCCTTCGGGGTGCGGCCACTGCGGATGGCGCGCATGACCTGCTGTCCCACCCACAGCACCGCTTCCGTCTCGTCCTCCCGCGCGGTCTCTGCGTTCGCACTCACGTCCACCATCTGTGGCAGGCCCTGTCTATCCAGATGGGTTAACTCACCCGTCTCGCAAATTACTACCCTCCGATCTGGCTCATCGCAAATAAGCTATCCGTGGCCTGCGGCGAAAACTTGTCAGCAATATAGGATTGGAACTCCTGCCTAACAGCCTGACCGTTCATCGTTGCCAATATACGAGGCAAATCAAATGTCTTTGGATCCATCAGGCAGCGGCGAAGCTGACCTTGCGCATCCATGCGCAGACACTCGCAATTGTCGCAGAGCGGATGGAAGCGCGGTGTGATCCACCCTACGTTCACGATAGTTCCGTGCCAGTTCAGCAACGTTCTTTGCTCAGGTGCCTGATTCTGTTCCTTTACCGGAACAATCTCTGTGCCCAGCCCCCCGCAGACCTCATCAACCGAGACGAACTCCGATTCGCACCAAGCACGCTCTGTCCCTGTGCGAATCAGTTCAATGAAGCGAATTTCGAACCCTGCGTCAGCTGCGAAGTCTAACAATCGCGGAACTTCCTGATGCCATGTGGAGCGATGCAACACGCTGTTGAGCTTGATCGGTGTTAGTCCCGCAGCTTGCGCAGCCTTGATTCCGGCAAGAGTGCGATCGAGATTTCCTCCCCGCGTGACTTCTTTGAACCGTTCTTTGTCGAGTGAATCCAGCGAGACGTTGACGCTGCTCAACCCCGCCGCCGCCAGATTCCAAGCCCTCTTGAATAACAGCGAACCATTCGTGGTTAACGACACCTCCTGGATTGTCGGGAGTGAAGACAGCTCCGCAATCAAATGCTCCACTCCAGGGCGCACCAAGGGCTCTCCTCCGGTAAGCCGAATCGTGTTGATGCCAGCTTGAATTGACAGGAAAGCGACTAGACTCGTCAAGCATTCGAAGGAAAGAAGACAGCAATGCAAAGGCTTGGACACGCCCTCCAGCGGCATGCAGTAGCGGCAGCGGAAATTACATAGATCCGTCACCGAGAGACGCAATAGCTTCAATCGCGGCATAAGGGGCGGCTGTGGAGCTTCTTTGAGATAACCTGAGGGGCGGGAATACGACCGCACTGATGGCATGGACACGCTGTCTCCTTTCCAGTTGGGGAGGTAACGTCGTTTCCGGCGCGGCCCTCGGACCGGCGTCTCTTGAGACTCCGGTCACCGTCGGAGTCCCCATGAACGCTCACGCGCTTTTAGGAGACCTCGATCGAAGACAATCAATTTCAGTTAAACCTCAGCTTACACTCTACCAGTGTCACTCAATGCTTCAGGCACGCAAAGTTCCAATCACTATCAGTACCGCCCTATAAATTGTCGCTGAGATCTGAGACCCGAACAGCTGATCCCGAAGGTACGAAAAATCTCAGAGTCATTGCTACGGCGCGGCAGTGCTACGTGGGTTCCACTTTAAGAAATCTAGGTGCAGACGAATAGAGCAGCAACGAATTGCCGTTGAGGAAGATACTCGCGGATGTCTACCTGAGAGCGAGAGGGAGTCCTTGATAAGCTGGGAACTAGCGGGTTTGAAAGAACTTCTTTGCGACCCAGATGCAAGCAATCAGGAAGAGACAAACGCCAACCGCCGACTCTCAAATTCCAAGTAGTACGAATCGGACATAGCCACTATGGTGGCTATGTTTCGATATTGGTTGACTTTAATTCTAGGCGTCGATCAGTTTTCTGGGATCATGATTTTCGTTGGGCGGCGTGCAGACCTGGTAACCTTCCCGCTCGGCCCAAGCCAGAAAGCGTCTCGGAACCATGACCCCGGTTTGGAAGCGGCTGGTGTATTCCTGGGAACGGGCCATGGTCAGAGCATGGGCAAAATCCTCGACGGTGTCGATGTCGGCCACGGTTTCCACGGCCGCCACTGGAATACCCTTCTCGCGCGCGGTGTTGATGATTCCATCAAGGGCCGATACGCCGTTGGTGTTGTAAAAAATGCCTTCGAAATCCACCGGTGTCGCCCGGGTCATGCCCACCAGGGACACGCCGCAGGCCTGACAGGGACAATGCACCAATCCGACTCCGTTGTAGTTCTGTTCAAAATGCCGGAGCCAGTGAAAGGCCTGGACCAAGTTGTTGATGGTCATCTGTGGCAGATCGCCGCCAATCGAAACCGCGGATTCATAACCCAACATCCACAACTGCTTAAAGGCGCTGTCGAAATGTTCGTTGAAGTTGGCGCCCTCGTCGGCGATAAAAGAGATGGGCAAAGGCCAGGGACCATCCGCCGCAAAGATCTCCTTCATGCGGGGGTGATCCTTCTCGGGCGCGGAGCAGACCACAAAATCATAGCTATCGATTCGGTCCTCCTGGTTGGAAACGGTGCCCGCCTGGTTCAGTTGTTCCAATGCATGCATACCGACTTCCGCGGTATCGAGCATGATGACACGGTAAAGTTCAGCAGCTTCCTCAGGGGTGAGCAGGCCTTCATGCTCTATCGTCAACCGGGTCTTGGTTTGCCCGGGCTCTGGGACTTTGCTAAAAAAAAGCAGGGCGTGTTTGTGGATATTCATTTTCTTAAAGTCTCCTTGTCCGACCCTTGGGGTCCAGCGGTCGAACTCGGCTGGGGATCCCCTTGCAGGGCCATTGCCACAAAAGGGCATCGATCCCTCGATCCCGGCGCTGGTGAGCACAATCGCGTTTCTGCCCCAGCACACTAGAAAGCTTAGCAATGGCTTTGCCAAACCGCCACCGGCACTGGTTTGAAAATGTTCCCGAATCGCCGGCCGT
>Ga0364860_10339_pt1 | contig 27745 bp, 29 predicted proteins | sample ExccelAu500001D4_FD_206916 | JGI IMG/M metagenome (GOLD analysis project Ga0364860, IMG submission 206916) | Enriched cells from Trout Bog Lake Hypolimnion, Wisconsin, USA - BchlTB.Aug20.5000.01 .D4 | ecosystem: Environmental > Aquatic > Freshwater > Lake > Hypolimnion/Profundal zone | place: USA...
AAGGAGACAGGGATTCGTAAGCATGTAGAAGTCCCAAAGCGCATTAAGCCGTGGTGGTTTCAGACTGAAGAAGGGAAGGTCTGCGTTTCAATTAGATATGGAGCTTGCACAATTGAATTAGCCAAAGGCAAGCCCAGTATTCAAGTCGATAGTGCTGAGGATTTAATTAAGGCACTAGAAACAGTTAAGGTTGCTGTAGAAGCGGGGGACTTAGATCCACAGATCGAAATAGCCAGCTCTAGTCTAGGTAACGGCTTTAAGAGATAGACTATGAGCGGGGTTGTATCCCGCTCATATAATTTCTTAACTCTTAGAGTATTCAATGAAAAATTTTCTTACTTTCTTAGCAGTATTGTTTGGCATCATTTCTGCAATTTGTTGGATAGTTTCTGCCACCGTTAAAGTAAAGGCTAACGGAGCGCCAAGGCATGATAGTTGGGGTGGTGGCTCTGTTCAGGATGGCGAAGGAAATGATGTGGTGCAAACTTTAAAGAGGCAGTCCAAATGGAATTCTGCTGCAGCAGTATTTGCTTCTATTGCTGCTATATCACAGGCTATTTCAAGTTATATCTGATAGTTACGAAAAGCTAAATACTTGTATGAACAAGTATCAAGCCTATGTCAGGATTAAGGGTCAGTTAGTTAATACTGCCGTCTTTGCTGATAATCCTATCCATGCCAGATTAATCCTGCAATACCAATTCGGAATGGATAGTTTGTCTAGCAGCCCATCTGTTGTTACCCATGAAAGTAGGGGGTATCAAATGATTGATGAGGTTATCTCTGCTATTAAGGCTAAGCCCCCACAAACACCAGAGCAGGCCAGGGTGGCTAGCTTACAAAATCAGAAAGACGCTGCCAGCAAAGCATTAAAGCTTGAGCGTAATCGACAAAAGATTAAACGAGCCCAACAGCAAATTTCAGTAGCTAGCTCAAAAATCTAGCAGCGCAGTTTTTAACGCCATCCGAGATCTCGACCCCCACCAGTTTTAATCTAACACCCCCATGACCATACTTCGTTAGAAACCATGCCAGATCGTGGTGGTTTTGATGAATTATTTACAAATTAAATTTCGAAGCTCGTGGGGATGAGAGGTATAGCAAAAATGGTTTTCCATCTCTCAAAATAAGATCGCATCATTTAGTGTCGGTTTAACCGACTCTACATCTGTCAATGCCACACACCACATAGTCAGTTCCACCCCACGCCGCTGATCTCGGTGCGTACTGAACACCAGATCTAGCCAGGCTTATGTCATTATCTAACTTATTGTTTTAGCTCATTTTTACAGCTTAAAGATGCCAAAAAATTATCAGCGGTTGGCTTAAAAGACAAAGCCGAAGCTATTCTAGATCTTTTAAAAATAGACCCCCTACAAAGCCCGCCGTCCTATGAAAAACCAGTGGGTGATTTAAATGGTGCCCACTCAAGACGCATCAACATTCAGCACCGCATGGTGTATGAAATTTTTTGGAAAGAAAAAGTGGTCCGGGTACTGCGAATGTGGACGCATTATGCATAAAAATATGCCGTTCATAACTAATGACGTAATACACTGATATATAAACATTAATTTGACATTGTTCTGATTTTAGCATATTCTGTATCACTCAAATAATGATTGATACAGAATATGTTATACGACCCAGCCACCGAAGGTTTCTCACCGCGCATGTGTGCCATAGACCGCTGTCAGATGGGGTTATTGCGCGAACTGGCGGTGCATTACAATTTCCGGCTTTTCTTAAAAGGCGGTATGGCCATGCGCGCGTTGTTTGGCAGCCTGCGCCTCACCAAAGATATTGATTTTGAGCGAGCGGCCTCGCTGTCCATTGCAAGTTTACGTAAAACACTTCCCAAGTCTTTAGAAAAAGCAGCGCTGCTCGCAGGCCTTCAGGGGCCTACCGCTACCGCTACGAAGGTCACAGCAACCACGATTCGAGTGTCGCTGGCGGCACGACTGAGTGAAACAGATGAAGCCGTGCAGTACGAAGTTGAAATTTCAGGACGTGGATTACCGCCGCCGGAGAGCCTCGTGCGACTTAGCGTGGCCCCACCCATGAGCTACCGCATGGCGCAGTTCACAATTAGTAGTTATGACGCGCACGCCATGGCTGCGGCTAAGGTAGCGGCCTTGCATTCGGATAACCGCAGCGTTCCGCGGGATGTATTTGATCTTAGCGATCTGATTGCGCAGGGTGCCAGCCCAGTGTCGTTGCTGCGCCAGAGGGCAAGCGCTGTTTGGCTGCGAAGCATTGCGGACAGAAGCATTGAGCGCACCAGCATTATTGGATGGGACCGTGCCAACGAGGAAGTTCTACCCTATTTACCCCAGCGGCTTCGGGCAACGCTCAATCCGGCTGATTGGGAAGACAAATGCCTCAGGGTCGCGGAAACTGTAGATCATTGGGTTAGGGAAGCGCTATGACGCTATCCGCCAAACAGGCCATTGAGAAATCCTTGCTAACGCTTGGTGCGCCGCATGTTGTTACCACGCAAGACCTTAACGCCTACGCTGAATTTGAAACAGGCGCGCGCCCCAGCCCCGCAACCATCACGAGAATGGCGAACGCGCTGGCAAAGACTGGTGCACTGCAGAGGGTGTCGCGCACCGTATATTTGAACAAACTCGCAGGACCCACCATTCAACTGGCAGAGGCCGCCCAATACATTCGTCGTGGCGCGGTGGCCAGTCTGGCCTGGGTATTGGAACGCTCGGGAGCGCTGAACAATTATGGGGATGTCGTCACCTGCGTGGTACCTCTGGTGGTAGGGGTGGCACCGCCTCGCGTGGGCGAGCATCAAACATTGGCGGGCCAATTTCGTTTTTATGGAATGCCGATCCGTATCATGAATTGTGGAGCCGCCCAGGTTGAGGATGTTCAAGATGTGCGCTACGCCTATCCTCGCGCAACGCCTGAACGCGCGTTGATGGACTGGGTTTATCTAGGAAGCTCGCCTCACAGCCGACTGCCGTTGCCGCCCTTGGATATTCAACTACACGGCATGAGCCAACCACGATTGAAAAGACTGTCTAAAGCAATGGGTTTGGAAAGTGAATGGGCTCGCTGGCGCAGTCAATGGCAAAAAAGAGAAGCCACTGAGGATGTCCGAGAAAATGTTTCGTCAGGCTTGGGGTTTTAACCCGGCACGAAAAAAATCCCCATGAGCCAGAGGCTGACGGGGATTTTTGTTGCTCGTGAAGAAAGCAGCTTAGCGTTTGCTGAACTGTTTACGACGACGGGCTTTATGCAGACCCACCTTCTTACGTTCCACTTCACGTGCATCACGAGTAACCAAACCCGCTTGCTTTAAGGTGGTTTTGAGTTCTGGGTTGAAATCAATTAAGGCACGTGTAATGCCGTGACGCACTGCACCGGCTTGACCAGATTCACCGCCACCCATGACGTTGATGCGCACATCAAACCCGGACAGGTTGTTGGTCAACTCTAAAGGCTGACGCACCACCATACGGCCGGTTTCACGTGAAAAATATTGTTCCAAGGTTTTGCCGTTTACAACAAACTTACCAGAACCCGACTTCATAAACACACGGGCTACAGCGCTTTTGCGACGGCCGGTGCCGTAGTAATAATTTCCAATCATAGTAGCCTCAAATTTCCAGCGGTTTGGGTTGCTGGGCGGCATGGGGGTGGTCACTACCCGCATACACTTTCATTTTCTTGATCATGGCGTAACCCAAAGGACCTTTGGGCAGCATGCCTTTCACCGCTTTTTCTAACATGCGCGTAGGATGGCGAGCGCGCATCTTGTTGAAGTTGGTTTCGTAAATACCACCGGGGTAACCCGTGTGGCGATAATAAATTTTATCTTCACCCTTATTGCCGGTGACGCGGACTTTGCCGGCATTCACCACCACAATAAAATCACCCGTATCTACGTGGGGGGTGAAAATAGGTTTGTGTTTGCCACGCAAGCGCAGGGCAATTTGACTGGCAAGACGGCCCAACACGCGGTCTGTGGCATCAACCACAAACCAATCGCGTTCAACTTCGTGTGCCTTAGCGGAAAAGGTTTTCATGACAAATCTACATTCAGTGAAAAGAGCCGACGATTATAGCTGTGGCATGGCCGTGCTGTCAACGCGCTATTGGGGCACGGTGGCGGAGGGCTATAATGGCCATTTTGGCGATGAATTGGGGTTTTGGATATGAAGGCACGCATTAAATGGGTGGAGGGCATGTCCTTCCTGGGTGAGAGCGGCAGCGGGCATACCCTGTTGATGGACGGATCTCCCGAGGCAGGTGGGCGCAATCTGGGCATTCGCCCCATGGAGGCCATATTAATAGGCGCCGGGGGTTGTACCAGCTTTGATGTCATCCTCATCCTCAAACGCTCCAGGGCGGAGGTCACCGACTGCGTGGTGGAAATGGACTCCGAGCGGGCGGACACAGACCCCAAGGTGTTTACCAAAATACATCTGCATTTCATCGTTACCGGTAAAGCCTTAAAGCCTGAGTTGGTGGAGCGCGCCATTAAGCTGTCTGCTGAAAAGTACTGTTCCGCCAGCATCATGCTGGGCAAAACGGCCGTCATAACCCACGATTTCGAGATTAGAGAGGCTTGAGCAGCGTGACCCCGAAAGACGCCCTCAACACCCTCCTAGCGCGCAACGACCTGACACGTGAGCAAATGCTCACTGTCATGGGAAGTATTATGAATGGTGAGACAACCCCCATTCAAACCGCAGGACTTGTGGTGGCCCTGCGCGCCAAGGGCGAAACGGTGGTGGAGATTGCCGCCGCGGCGGAGGTGATGCGCAGCCTCTCTACCAAGGTGACGAGCGCCGGCTTAAAACATGTGGTGGACACCTGCGGTACCGGGGGTGATGGCTTGCACACCTTTAATATCTCGACTACCTCAGCCTTTGTGGCTGCCGCTGCTGGAGCCCATGTGGCCAAGCATGGTGGGCGCTCCGTATCTTCCACCAGTGGCAGTGCCGACGTACTGGAAGCCTTAGGCGTTCCGGTGACCACCAGCAACGCAGAGCAAGCCGGCCAGACCCTAAGCGAACTGGGGTTGGGGTTCATGTATGCCCCCAATCACCATGCCGCCATGCGCCATTGCGCCGGGGTGCGAAAGGAGCTCGGCGTGCGCACCTTGTTTAATATTCTGGGACCCCTCACCAATCCCGCAGACGCCCCTAACCAATTACTGGGTGTGTTCAGCCCCCACCTCACCAAAACATTGGCCCAAGTGTTGCAGGTGCTGGGCAGCCATCATGCCCTGGTGGTGCATGGCAGTGACGGTTTGGATGAAATAACGCTATCGGGCGATACCCGGGTGGCAGAGCTGAAAGATGGCGAAGTGACGGAATACACCCTTAACCCCCGGGACTTTGGTATTGCCCCGGCGCCGCTCAACAGCATGCTGGTGAAGAATGTGCAGGAATCCCGCGAGTTGTTGGAAATGGTATTGGATAACCGCGCGAGCCCGGCGCTGGATATTGTGGTACTAAATGCCGGTGCGGCTATCTATGTGGCGGGACTCACCACAGATCTCAAGCAAGGCGTTGAATTGGCCCGCGCCACCATTCAAAGCGGTGCCGCACGAGATAGGCTCAATGCATTCAGCGCTTGGAAACCCGCATGAGCGACATTCTGGGAAAAATTCTTGCCACCAAAGTGCGCGAGGTGGCAGCAGCGCGATTAAAGGTAACTGATGAGGAGATTAAAAAAGCGGCCTTGCAAGGACCGCCCCTGCGGGATTTTGTGGGGGCATTAAGAATTCGGCTGGATCGCGGCCTGCCCGCCGTGATTGCGGAAATCAAGAAAGCCAGCCCCAGCCGCGGTGTGTTGCGCGAAGATTTTAACCCCGCCGAAATTGCCAATAGTTACGCTCGTCATGGTGCAGCCTGTTTGTCAGTGCTCACTGACAGAGATTATTTTCAGGGGGCACCGGAATACTTGCAAGCGGCCCGCGCGGCCTGCGGCCTGCCGGTAATTCGCAAAGACTTCATCATTGATGCTTATCAGGTGTACGAAGCCCGAGCCATGGGAGCGGATGCCATCCTGCTTATTGTTGCGGCGCTGCAACAAACACAAATGAAACAATTGGAGCGGTTGGCTGAAACATTGGGAATGGCGGTATTAGTGGAATCGCACAATGAAGAAGAATTGCAGCGCGCACTGGAGCTCGATACCCCCTTGATGGGCATTAATAATCGCAACCTCAAGACGTTCGAAACGAGCCTTGAAACCACCTTAACCCTAAAACAGCAGATTCCCAAGAATCGCATCATCATTACCGAGAGCGGAATACAGTCCAAAACCGATGTGGCACGCATGCAACGGCAAGGGGTTAATGCTTTTCTGGTAGGGGAAGCGCTTATGAGAGCAGCAGATCCTGGTGAGGGTTTAAGTGCACTATTTTAGTGCATTAACTGTTCGAGAGTGCGCCAAAAAAGGTATGAAACTGTTGCGCGTAGGCAACAGATGGACCCAAAATACGCTATGCAACCCCAAAAAGCTTGGCGCATCTACCACCTTGGTGGGAGTATGAACGTTCCATAAACATGTTTGGAGTCATAAACTATGAATAAGAATATTATCGCCGCCGCTGCTCTGGCCCTGGTTTCAGGCGCCGCGATGGCTGATGCAACCCTGTACGGCATTTTGGACCTATCTGTTACCACTACCTCAAACGCAGGTGCCTATAAACAGACATTAAATGGTATGACTGATGGTGTTTATCAGCCTAGCCTCTGGGGCATCACGGGCAGCGAAGATTTGGGCAATGGCCTGAAGGCCAACTTCAATTTGCAAAGTAACATGCATTCCAATACAGGCCAGTCCGGTGATGGCGCTACCAAGCTGTTTGATCGTTTCGCCACAGTGGGCGTATCCGGCGACTTTGGTTCAATCAATGCTGGTGAAATGATCGATCCCCTGTTCTTACAATCTTATTTGAATTCCGTACGTGTGGCGCACGCAGCCTCACTGGCGGTTGTTAGCCAGCTCACCTACGGCGGAACTCCCGGCGGCAGGGCCAACTCCACTGTCGTGGATGTCATGCAATCAAATTGGCTGACCTACAAGACCCCTGTGTTCAACAACTTCTCGGCGCAAGGTGGTTACGAGTTTGGCAACACCGCGGGCAACAATACCGCCAACTCTGGTCAGTATATTCAGGCTAACTACGATGCCAACGGACTTTCCCTCAGTGCGGGTTACGAGGTTCTGAATAACAACGCTCAGAACGACAAGCTGAAAAAAGCCCTGTTCGGTGCTAATTACACCACCGGTAACTGGAAATTTGCCGGTAATGTCAATACGTTCAAGTCTGACGCTTCAACCCAGGTGACTGATGCCAACGGTTATGAAGTTGGCGTGGAATACAAGTTCACTTCCAACTTTAAAGGTGACATTAGCCATGTATGGGTAAATGACAATGCCAACCATGCCACACCGAAGTTGTCAGCGATCAGCTTGCTGTATTCCTTCTCCAAGCGCACCAATGTGTGGTTGCTGGTTGACCGTGCAGACAGCGATAACCTGAACAAGTCAGGAACCGTTACTAATGGTGGTGTTTATTGGGAACCCTTGTATGCGCAAGGCGTGGGTTCGGGCTCGTCCCAAACCGGTGTTGCACTGGGTATTACGCACACCTTCTAATTCTCCGGGCCCAACAGGCTCGTTTGAACCTAGAATTAAAACGCCCCGCTTGCGGGGCGTTTTTTTTGACAACGCTTAGTCGCCTTTATAAAACCACGCAGACCAATGAGCGGCCAATACGGGTTTGGTGACGGGGGACCCCAGGCTTGAGAAGTAAAACTGTTGCGTACGTGCAACAAAATAGCCACTGGCGCTTAACTTAAGCCGTGATTAAGAAAAACGTAACAATACAACCTCATAATTAATGACATAAATAAAATCAAAAAATACGTTATTTTTTAAATTTATTTATAGATTTATATCATGTAAAACATATACATAGGTTTAAACCATAGAAAATTGTTGCTAAAAAGATACAGGCGAACCTGTATTACACGTCCCAATGGTGCATTGGTTACAATTAGACATAAATCCTGATAGATTAAACGCTGCAAAAGCCCGAACACATATGAAATATTGATTTTTGGTCTTAAGCCTGATTTCAGCATCACAAAATTTTACGTCCACGAGGAATATTAAAAATGAACAAGAAACTATTGGCCGCTTTGGCCCTTACCGCAGTAGCAGGTGCAGCTCAAGCTGATGTAACCCTGTACGGAGTTATAGATTTGGCTGTAGGCAATATTCAGCATTCATTAAGCGGCAGCCCCACATTCCCCGCAACCGTTGATCCAGTTGACCCCCTCATGAACACGGTCGTGGGTGGCGTTAATGGCATGTTCAACGGCGGCTTATCTCCCTCTCGTTGGGGCATTAAAGGTACAGAAGATATCGGTGGTGGCGTGAAGGCTGTATTCACTCTGGAGTCTGGTATTGATGCAAACACGGGTAACGTTGCCAGTGCCGCTGCTGCAATAGCGGCCAACGCTCCAAACCCCAATCAAGTCGCTGCACCAAGTTCGATTAACGGCCAGTTGTTCAATCGTCAAGCATGGGCAGGCCTGTCGGATGCCAAGTTAGGACAGTTGATTTTTGGACGCATTTACGCGCCCGAATTTGATATTGTTGTGGCTTATGACCCTGTGCAAGCTGCTCAGTTGTTCTCACCCTTGGGCTTCTCAGGAAGCTTGGGCGGCGGCGGCGGTTACACAGAAGATTTGCGTAACGATAACACCGTACGATATTCCAATCAGATTGGTGCTGTGAACGTTGGTGGCATGTATAAGTTTGGCAACGTGTCGGGCAATAATTCAGCGCGTCAAGGTTGGGCCTTGAATGCAGGCTATGAAGCAGGTAAATTTGGCGTTCAGGCCGCGTACCAAAGCTTTAACGATGTACTGCATCCTGGCGCCACCGCTACCAGCACACCAAGCACTTTGGCTGCTGGAACCATTGCCGTTACCGAAGCCAATACACGCAACTACATGCTTGCTGCCAAGTACAAAGTTACTGATGCGGGCACTGTAAAGGCTGGATATGAGCACATCACCTATAGCACAGCTTCGGATATGTATACCACTGCTACTGTTGGCACATATTATGGTTTTCCCATTGCTAGCGTAGCTAATATAGGCGCAAGCAGAAACCAAGATCTTTATTGGGTTGGTGGTGATTACAATGTAACGCCTTCAATTAATCTGGCCGTAGCTTATTACGATTTAAATGTAAGCCAGTCGGCTGATAGCAAGCAGCTTAATGGTGATCAACGGTACTATTCATTCTTGGCTGATTATTCATTCAGCAAGCGCACCGATGTTTATTTCGGTGTCATGCAAGCCAACTTTTCTGGCCCACAATATGCCGCTTATATGGGTAGCAACAACATCACCGCTATTGGCATGCGTCACCGCTTCTAATCCCTCGCTGGCCATAGCCAGTGCGTGATGAGTAAGCAACACCTAAAACCCACTGTGGCGACACAGTGGGTTTTTTTTCGCATTGATTTGGCTTAAACTGACTGTATGCTCACTATCGACTCTTTTATCACTCATTTCGATCGCGCCTTGCGTACGCTCGCAGCGCCTGCTCAAGCCCATCGCGTTTCTCCTGCGCGCGCCTTGCCGGATACGGAATTAACCCCTGAACAGAAAAAGCATACCGCGCGCCTCATGCGAATTAATCACACCGGTGAAGTGTGCGCGCAAGCCCTCTATCAAGGGCAAGCGTTGACGGCCCGTGTGGCAGCAAACCGTGAGGCCTTGGTGGCCGCTGCGCGCGAAGAAGGAGACCATCTGGCGTGGTGCGAAGAGCGCATTCAGGAATTGGGCGGGCGCACCAGTTTTTTAAATCCATTGTGGTATGCGGGCTCCTTGGCGCTGGGTGTGGCGGCGGGCATTGCGGGGGACAAATGGAATTTGGCTTTTTTGAAAGAAACCGAACGACAAGTTGAGAGCCATTTGGCCGGTCACTTAGAGAGCGTTCCCGAATCCGATCAGCGCACCCGTGCCATCGTCTCGCAGATGAAAACCGATGAAGCAGGGCATGCGGATTTGGCGCAGTCTTTAGGAGCCGCCGAGTTTCCGCAACTCATTAAAACTGCCATGCGGCTCAGTGCCAAGGCCATGACCCAAACAGTTTATTGGGTCTAGCGCCGTTTTCGCATAAAATGGGGATCAATTCACCGGAGCCCCCCATGACCTCTGCCGTTTCCCCCGAACATAAAACCGCCGTTCTCATTGAGGCGCTGCCCTACATTCAGCGCTTCCACGGCAAGACCATTGTCATTAAGTACGGCGGCAACGCCATGACGGACGTGGCCTTGCAGGAGGGCTTTGCCCGCGATGTGGTACTGCTCAAGCTGGTGGGCATGAACCCCGTGGTGGTGCATGGGGGTGGCCCGCAGATTGGGGAACTGTTAAGGCGTGTGGGTAAGCAGAGTGAATTCATTCAGGGCATGCGGGTGACCGATGAGGAAACCTTGGACGTGGTGGAGATGGTGTTGGGGGGTTTGGTGAACCAGGACATCGTCACCCTCATTAACCGCGCGGGAGGCAATGCGGTGGGTTTAACGGGTAAGGACGGTAACTTCATCCATGCCCGTAAACTCAAACTGCGCATCCCCGAGCAGTCCGATGAGGACATCGACATCGGTCAAGTGGGCGAGGTGGTGAGTATTGATCCGGGCATCGTTAACCTGCTGTGCAACCAAAACTTCATTCCTGTTATCGCCCCTTTAGGTGTGGGCGAGGAGGGCGAGGCCTACAACATCAATGCGGACTTGGTGGCGGGGAAGCTGGCTGTTACCCTGCAAGCGGAAAAGTTGCTCCTCATCACCAACACCAGCGGCGTGTTGGACAAAGACGGAGAGGTGCTCACGGGCCTCACGGCTGCTAAGGTGCATAGCCTCATCGCCGATGGCACTATTTCAGGGGGTATGTTGCCCAAAGTGAACTGCGCCTTGGATGCCGTGCAAAACGGGGTGAAGACCGCGCACATCATTGATGGCCGCGTGCAACATGCGGTGCTCTTGGAAGTGTTAACGGATGAGGGGATTGGTACGTTGATTCGCGGCGCTTCTGCTAACCGCGGGGGCAATACACCCGGTTAAGCGGGGTAGATGGCGCCCAGCAACACCGGCCCATGGGCGCCGGTAACCGCGGGCAAGTTGCCGGGTTGATGGTCCAGCAGCGCTTTCGCCAACCATGCGAAGGCGCTGGCTTCCACCAAGTGCACCGGAATACCCAGAACATCTGTGGTCAGTACTTTCACGCCGGGTAAAAGCGCCTGTATGCGCTCAACCACCACATTATTAAACGCGCCTCCACCGCAGCAGTACACTTCCAGCCCGGGCACTTGTTCAGCAGCAATACAAACTGCTGCCGCCTGTGCGCTCAGTTCCGCTAAGGTGGCCTGCACGTCTTCGGGTTTTAGCCCCTTTACCTCAGGCAAGGCATCCAACCAACGCAAATGAAACTCATCGCGCCCGGTACTCTTCGGTGCTGAGCGTTTAAAGTGGGGGTGAGCCAGTAACGCTTTTAGGAGCGGTTGCGACACCGCACCGCTGCGCGCCCAAGCTCCATCCGCATCAAAAGACAGTCCACGGTGGCGTTCAATCCAACCATCCAGCAACACATTGGCGGGCCCACAATCATAACCCCCGGTTTCGCGTCCGGGCAGCAACAGCGTGAGGTTAGAGAAACCGCCCAAATTGAGAATCATGCGCGGGATGGTCTCGCTGCGAAACACCGCATCGTGAAAAGCGGGCACCAAGGGCGCCCCTTGCCCGCCTGCTGCAATATCACGCGACCTAAAATCCGTCACCACGGTAATACCCGACAGCTCGGCCAATAACGCGCCATTACCCAGTTGAATGGTGTAACCCAGTTCCGGGTGGTGGCGTACGGTTTGACCGTGGCAACCAATGGCGGTGATTCGCCCAGGGCCTAAGCCTGAACGGGCGATGGCTTCGCGCGCCATGCGTGCGTAATGCTGCGCCAACTCTACGCCGGCGCGCGCGGCACGGTCCAATTCGTTTTTACCATCGGGGTCGTTTAGGTCCAGCAGCGCCACACGCAAACGTGGGGGCATGGGAAACGATGCTTCAGAGAGAACCTTGGGCTTTTTTTCGGAGAAGTCCACCACTACGGCATCAATGCCGTCTAAGCTGGTGCCGGACATGAGGCCAACAAAGCAGTCCGTCATGGCTTATTCAAACTTGGCGAGCGCTAATCCGCGGATGGCATTCAAAGACGTGATGTAGGGGGCGGTGGCGCTCATAAACTGTGCCTTGGCGCGCCCTGTTAAATTGGTGGACGCTACGCGCGGCACTTCAGGACCTTGGGGGTCGCGCTGAATGCCGGCGATCTTAAATTCGTAATGCAAATGCGGACCGGTGGCCAAACCGGTCATCCCCACATAACCAATCAAGTCGCCCTGGTGGATATGGGTGCCCGCGTGCAGGCCCGCAGCAAAGGCCGACAGATGTCCGTACACCGTATCAATACCCATGGCATGGTGCAATTCAATCACGTTGCCGTAGCCGTTGCGCCAACCCACAAAGGTCACTGTGGCATTGGCCACCGATACCACGGGCGTGCCCGTGGGGGCGGCCAAATCAATACCCTGATGGGCGCGCATGGTGTTGAGAATGGGGTGCAGGCGCATGGCCATGAAGCCGGAACTTACGCGCGAGAACTCAATGGGGGAGCGTAAAAAGGCGGTACGAGAACCAACTCCATCAGCGGTGTAATAGTCACCTCCCTCAGGGCCATCAAAGTACACCCGGCGCACCGGAATGCCTTTGTTCACAAACTCTGCAGCCAAGATTTTGCCGGGCTTCACTTGGTCGAAATCATCTTGGGTGGCTTCGTATACCACAGAGAAAGTATCGCCCGTGCGCAGGTCGTTGTGAAAATCGATATCCGTAGAAAAGAGTTTGCTCAGTTGATGGGTTACGTTGTCCGGCAACCCAGCGGCATCGGCTGCGGCAAAGAGCGAGCTTTCAATGGTGCCAGAGGCCTGTACCACACGGCGCAGGCTGCCCACGGCCACGCTAGCGGCTTGAAACTGATCGCCCAAGCGCTCCACCACCAGGGTGTGGCTGTCGGATTGAGGAAAACGTAAGGAGATGAGGTCGCCATTGGCGCGTTTCTGTACGCGAATGGGTTTGCCCGGAGACATTTGTTGGAAAATGGTTTTGGCGATGGCATTTGTGCGCATAAAGTCCAGCGCGGCGCGATCATCCACACCCATACGAAACAGCAAGGAGGCTAAGGTGTCGCCGCTGCGCACCAAGTCTTGTTGGGTATAGATGCCCGGTGTTTCCACGGGAGTGAGGTTGTCACGGGTAATGTCTTCAATCACAGCACTTACCGGTATGGGGCTTAAAGAAGTGCCCGGCGTGAGGCCAAAAGCAGTAGCCACACCAAAAGACAGGATCAGCAGGGTGGCCACCATGCCGTTGCGACGGGAATCGGAAGCCTTAACGGTGGATTTTTGCGTTAAAATCCAACGATTAAGCGCTTGCGCACAAATTTTGATCATTTTCATCAGGCACACTCTATCAGAAACCAGGACTCAAGACAAATTCCCATGAAATATCAAGTAGTAAGCAAAAACCATTGCATTTTTTGGAGCTCTACACAATGACGTTTGAGAGCACCTTTAACGAAATTAAACGGGGCGCAGAAGAGATTTTGCCCGAAGCCGAACTCATCTCTCGTCTTAAAACCGGCAAACCCTTGCGCGTAAAAGCGGGTTTTGACCCCACCGCACCCGATCTGCACTTAGGGCACACGGTGCTCATCAACAAGCTTAAAACAATGCAAGATCTGGGCCATGAGGTGACGTTCCTGATTGGCGACTTTACCGGCTTGATTGGCGACCCCACGGGGCGCAATGCCACACGCCCGCCTTTAACGCCGGAACAAATTGAGGCCAATGCCGCCACCTACACCGCCCAAGTATTCAAAATTCTGGATCCTCAACGCACCACCGTGGCCTTTAATTCCACCTGGATGAACCAATTGGGTGCGGCGGGCATGATTAAGCTGGCGGCCACCCATACGGTGGCGCGCATGCTGGAGCGCGACGATTTCTCTAAACGCTATAAGACCGAGCAGCCCATCGCCATCCACGAGTTTCTCTATCCTTTGGTGCAAGGCTATGATTCTGTGGCCTTGAAAGCCGACCTGGAATTGGGCGGTACGGACCAGAAATTCAATCTGCTCATGGGGCGCGAATTGCAGAAGCATTATGGCCAGACGCCTCAATGCATTCTGACCATGCCGCTTTTAGAGGGTACGGACGGCATCAACAAGATGTCGAAATCCATGAACAACTTCATCGGCATCAGTGAGGCCCCCACAGAACAGTTTGGCAAATTGATGTCCATATCCGATGAACTCATGTGGCGCTACTTGGAGCTGCTCTCCTTCGAGTCCTTAACCACTTTGAGCGCGTGGAAGAAGGAAGTGAATGAGGGGCGCAACCCCCGTGACATTAAGGTGGCGCTGGCGCAGGAAATCGTGACGCGCTTTCACGGCCAAGCGGCCAGTGTGGCGGCCTTGGAAGATTTTGAGGCGCGCTTTCGCGGCAACGCCATACCAGAAGATTTACCGGAATGTTCATTGGAAGCGGGGGCTGAGGGGTTGCCCATCGCGCAGGTGTTAAAGCTCTCGGGCCTATGCGCCAGTACATCCGAAGCGCTGCGCATGATTGAGGCGGCCGGCGTGCGCATAGATGGCGAGCGGGTTAGTGACAAAGCGCTTAAGCTTCACGCAGGGGCCAACGTGGTGTTGCAAGTAGGCAAGCGCAAATACGCCCGAGTGGTCTGCCATTGAATCTGTTACTGCAGCGGCGCTTCGGCCCGCTGTTCTTCACCCAATTCTGCGGCGCCTTCAACGACAACCTCTACAAAAATGCCCTCATCATTTTAATCGCCTTTGAGGGCCAGTCCTTTTTTGGGATGCCTCCTGCCTTACTGATTAACCTTGTGGCGGCCTTATTCATTCTGCCTTTCTTGCTGTTCTCGGTAAGCGCGGGCGAATGTGCCGATAAGTGGGATAAGGCGCGCCTGATGCGCCTGATTAAACTATTGGAAATTATCTTGATGGCGGTGGGGGCTTTGTCGCTCATCACGCATCAATTGATATTGGTGTTGTTGGTGATTTTTTTATTGGGCTGTCACTCGGCGTTCTTTGGTCCTTTAAAGTTCGCCATCTTGCCGCAGCATGTGCCGGCGGACCAATTGTTGCTGGCCAACGGTTGGGTGGAGATGGGCACCTTTGTGGCGATTTTATTGGGCACCAACGTGGGCGGCTTGCTCATGGGGGCGGGCGAGGCGGGCCGCATGGCTGTGGCGGTGCTGGTGTTATTGGTGGCCATTACAGGATATGGGTTTAGCCGCGCCATTCCCTGCGCACCCTCTGCCATGCCCGATCTGCGTTTAAGTTTTAATCCCTTGGGTGAAGCCTGGCGCAATCTGCGTCGTGCGGGTGCGGACCGCGTGGTGTTGGTGGCATTGCTGGGCAACTCGTGGTTTTGGTTTTATGGCGCCACATTCCTCACCCAGTTTCCTTCCTATACCCGCGATACCTTGGGCGGAACCGAAGCGGTGGTCACATTGCTGTGGACGGTGCTGACCTTGGCCGTGGGCACGGGCTCTTTGATGGGCGCGCGTCTGGCCCGTGGAAAACTAGGCTACGCCTTGGTGCCTTTGGGGGGCTTGGGCATGACGTTCTTCGCCATGGATTTGGCCAGCGCCCATGGGGTTGTGATGAGCGTGGGGAGTTTTACAGTAATGGCTTTTATCAGCAGCCTGCGTGGGGTTCATGTGATGGTTGATACCGCGCTTATAGGGTTCAGCGCCGGGGCCTACATCGTGCCGCTGTATGTGCTGATTCAAAGTCGAACGGCACAAACGCACCGCGCACGTATGATGGGCACCACCAATTTACTCAACGCCTTGTTTATGGTGGTGGCCTCCTTGCTGGCGGTATGGTTGTTGGGCAAGGGCTTTACTATCCCCAATTTATTTCTGATGGTGGGCGTAATAAATGCCGTGGCCTTGGCGGCACTGATATTGGCCTGCCCCATGCTGTTATCGGGCATCAGCGCGCTGTGGCGGCGTTCGTGAGTGCGCACCCTCTTCCCGCACTGCGCCTTGATGCCCAAGGTCAACGTCATGTGAGTTTGGGGGCGGTGATTGCTTTGGCGTTTCCTCTTTTTTTAAACAGCAGCCTACAAGTGGTTTTAAACCTCACGGACACCTGGTTTATTGGCCGCCTTTCCACAGACGCCATGGCCGCCATGGGGGCCTGCTACTTTTTAATCTTTGTCTTCTTTCTCTTGTTGGGCGGCGTGGGTATGGGGGTGCAAACCTTGGTGGCGCAGGCCTTTGGTGCGCAACGCCGATCTGATGCCGCGCATGCCGCTTGGTGTGGCATTTGGGGGTCCTTGCTCACCACCCCTCTGTTTCTGTGGGTGGCGTTTAATGGCCCCCTGTTCTTAAATAACTTTGGTTTATCGGACCACATTCAAACTTTGGCCAACGAGTTCTGGACGCCGCGCATGTTGGGGGGGTCCGTCTCCGCCGTGTTCTATTCACTCAATTCATTTTTTAATGGCATCAGCCGCCCGCGCTACACCTTCTGGACCATGGTACTGGTGGCCATTACCAATGCCGCACTCAATGAAGTGTTTATGTTCCACCTGGGCTACGGCATTGCGGGAGCAGCCATTGCCAGCTCCTTATCCTTGGTGGTGGGTTCATTGGTGGCACTGTCAATTTTTTGGAGCAAAGGGTTTGACAACGAATTTAATACGCGTCACACCTGGCGCCCTGATTGGGCGGGCATTAAGCGGGTATTTGCCCTCGGTGTTCCCACGGGATTATTCCCCGCCATGGATGTGATTGGCTTAGCACTCTTTCAGCTGATGCAAGTGCGCATCAGTCCTGTGGATGGGGCAGCCACACAAATCGTCATGATGCTCACCTCCATTTCTTATTTGCCGGCCATCGGCATCGCCTTAGCCGGCACCACCTTGGTGGGGCAGTCCATTGGTGCGGGTGATAAGGACTGGGCCATGCGTTGTGCCAGTGTCATCGTGCGCATGGCCATGGTGTACATGGGCGTGTTGGGTGTGGGGTTGGCTTTGGCGGGGAGCTGGGTGGTGCCGCTCTTTGTGTCTGGTCACGGTGCTGAGGCCGCCGCTGTCACCGCTTTGTCACTGCCGCTGTTGTGGATTGCCGCGGGCTATCAAATTTTTGATGCGCTCAATTTGGCCAGCGCCTTTTGCCTGCGCGGTGCGGGGGATGTGCGCGTACCCACTGTGATGTTGCTCATTTTATCTTGGGGCATGTTCTTGCCACTGTGCCACGCCCTCACGTTTCCCGCAGGGCAGGGCTGGGTGCATTTTCTACCGCAATGGGGTTGGGGCGCCATCGGTGGTTGGACCGCCGCTTTGGTTTACACCACCGTGCTGGGTTTTGGCTTGTGGTTGCGTTGGCGCTCGGGTGCATGGCAAAAAATTAATCTTTTTCGCTAACTCAAACCAACCCCATGCGTCTGTTATTTGAGCTATTGCGCCCAAAACCCCAATGTGTTCTCATGCAAGGATGAACCGTTTACACACCATGCGACTGTGGATATTGGCACTGTTCTGTGTAGCCCTGCTGGGTTTACAGGCCATCGAACTGTCGCACCATCACGAATCCGCCGCGCTGGAGCAGTCCTGTTCGGTATGTCAGGTATTGGCGCATCAGGCGCTGGACGGGGCGCTGCCACCCGCAGCCTTGTTCGCAACCGCCTTCTTCTTTCTTTTTGTGGTTATCCAGGTTTCACGTACCCTGCGCTTTAGCCGCATCGATTACCTTTCTTACAACACCCGCGCCCCTCCCATTCGCTTAGTATCTGCGGTTTAAGCCAACGTCTCTCTCGCAACTCGAGAGGAATGATTCGTTTTTGGGAGTGTCCATGTCATTGTTAAAAAAGTGGAAGGCAGGCGCCTCGGCGTTGGCCTTGGTTAGCGTTACCGCCTTTGGGGCGCCCCCTGTTTTGGGGTCAGACCCCAATTCGGGGTCTGACCCCAGCTTGGGGGAGGATGCGGTCGTGAAGGCGCAATCCATCACGGTTATTTCCCGACGACTGGATAATGCGCGCAACGCACTCTCGTCAGATGCCGGCACCTCGCAATATCAGTTCTCTGACGCAGACATTGCCAATTTGCCGCAAGGCAACGCCACGCCACTCAACCAAGTGCTGCTGCAAGCGCCCGGCATTGTGCAAGATGGTTTTGGTCAGGTGCATGTGCGCGGCGATCACGGAAATTTGCAATATCGCGTGAATGGCGTGATTATTCCTGAGGCCATAAGCGGCTTTGGCCAGGTGATTGATACGCGCTTTGCTGATCAAATTAATGTCATCACAGGCGCCCTGCCTGCGCAATATGGTTTTCGTACTGCAGGGGTAGTAGACATTCATACGCGCGGACCAGGCGCGGAACCCGGCGGCGAGTTTTCAGTAACCGGGGGCAGTCGCAACTACGGCGAAATGGGCACTGTGCTAAATGGCTCTGTAGGGGCTTTCAGTTACAACTTGGCCGGCTCATGGTTGACCTCCGAATTGGGTATTGAAAACCCAACCCCGGCGTTAAACGCCCTGCATGATCGCAGTGTGCAAGGCAAAGGCTTCGCCTTCTTGGCCTACGACCTTAACCCTCAGCAGCGCATCAGTCTAACCTTTGGGCATTCTGAAAACGCTTTTCAAATTCCTGATCGACCAGCACTGGTGGCGCAGTACGGTTCAACGCTCACACCCACACCCGTTTCACAAATGCTTAACGCCAACCAAACAGAGCGCAATCAATTTGAAGTGGCCAGCTTTCAATCGCACGACAACGCTTTGGTGGACTATCAAACCTCTTTTTATCATCGCATAACAGATGTGCATTACAGTCCCGACCCAAACTTAGGTGACTTGTTCTATACCGGAGCCAGTAGTGATATCACGCGCCGCAATGAAGCAGAGGGCGTGCAAACAGATGTGGGCGTGCATTGGATGGACGATCATGTGTTGCGCACAGGGTTCATGGTGCAACGAGAGCGTTACCTGACCAGCAATGCGTCACAAGTGTATTGCACGGGCGCCTCTTCAGCGTGCATCGGCGGCAGTCAACTCATCGGCAACATCGCCAGCATGGCCCCCACCGCCATCACGGACAACAGTGCCGGTGTGGGCCACTTCTGGGGCATCTCGCTGCAAGACGAGTGGACATTAGTGCCGCACCTCACCATGAATTATGGTGTGCGTTTTGACCAAAGCAATGTGCTCACCGACGAACATCAAATCAGCCCACGTTTGGCCTTGGTGTGGGATGCCACAGAGCGCACGCGCTTACACGCAGGATTTGCAGAATATTTTACACCGCCTCCAGCAGAACTCATTAACAGCAACACTGTGACGGCATTCGCCAATACCACCAATACCACACCGAGTAATGCCGACACTTCTGTGAAGGCAGAGCGTTCGGACTATTTCGATTTTGGTGTCTCGCATCAAGTGAATGACCATCTGACGTTGGACGTGGATACCTATTACCGTCAGGTGCGCCACTTGCAAGATCAAGGGCAGTTTGGCAATGCGCTGATTTTTTCATCATTTAATTATCAGCAAGGTCGCGCGTATGGGGTAGAGGCGACGGGTTCGTATCATGACGGTCGTTGGAGTGAGTCGCTCAACATAGCCGTCGGTCGAGCGCAGGGCAAGAACATTGAAACCGGACAGTTTAATTTTTCAGCGACGGAGCTGTCTTACATCAGCAACCATTGGATTTATCTGGATCACGATCAGCGCTACACGATCTCTGGCAGCGTAACCTATCACGCCGACTGGGCTAATTTTAGTGCCGACGGTGTTTTTGGCAGTGGGCTGCGCAGCGGATTTGCCAACATGAACACGTTGCCTGCTTACGCCACTCTTAATTTGGCGGCGATGCACACCGTGCGCTCCGATAGTTTTGGCACTTTAGAAGGACGGCTTACATTAATTAATGCGCTTGATCGCAGCTATGAGCTAAGAGACGGCACCGGCATCGGAGTGGGGGCCCCACAATATGGACAGCGTCGCACGATCATGGTGGGGTTGAGCCGCCTGTTCTAGGGTTTACGTTTGGCTCTGGGATGCGCCGCATCGTAAATTTTGGCCAGATGTTGAAAATCCAAATGGGTATACACCTGCGTGGAGGTGATGCTGGCGTGCCCCAACATTTCTTGCACGGCGCGCAGGTCGCCGCTGGATTGCAGCACATGCGAAGCAAAGGAATGGCGCAACATGTGGGGGTGCACTTTTTCCGGCAGCCCCAATTGCACGGCACGCAGCGCCACGCGGGTTTCGATGCTGCGCACCCCCAGTCGTCGCCCCGTGCTGCCCACAAATAAAGCGGCGTTGTCTTCACCAACGCGGTCTCGCTGGGGCAGCCAAGCGCTCAGGGCCTGCAAGGCCATGCGCCCCACGGGCACGATGCGGGTTTTAGAGCCCTTACCGGTCACCGTTACCGTATGTGCCGAATGGTCTACGTCTTGCACATCCAAATTGGCCAACTCAGACAGACGCAATCCCGATGAATAAAACAGTTCCAGCAAGGCGCGATCGCGCAACGCTAAAAAATCTTCCCCCTTCACCTGCATGAGTTGATTGGCCATATCAGGGCTTAATGCGTGGGGTAGCTTGCGTGCAGAGCGCGGAGGGCGCATGCCGGCACAGGGGTTATGTGTAAAACCATGGTCACGCGCCAAGTATTCATAAAAACCGCGCCAGGCAGAGAGACTGCGCGCAATACTGCGTCCGGATAATCCTTGTCCATGCAACACGGCCACAAAGCGGCGCACGTCGTGCGGGCTTAAATCCCCCAAAAGACGCGTTTCACATAATCGCAGTAAAACTGCGCAATCACGGGCGTAATGAATTTCGGTCTGCGGCGATAGGCGCCGTTCGGTGCGCAGGTGGTTAAGATACGCCACCACCAGCGCTTGCTGTGGATGCCTTTCAGTCGTTGAGGTCTTGGGCATGGCTGTGCGCACGCAGTGCGGCACCAATCAACTCGGCAATACGGGTGAGGTAGAGCGTACCCATGTCGGGGTAGAAACGTTTTTCGTCGGGCGAAGCCAGCAGCATCACACCAAATGTTTTTTTATCGCGCAGGGGGAGCAACGCGAAGGAGCGCAGACTGGGAGCTTCGTCATCAAACCAGCGACTGGTTTCATAGGGTGCGTGGTTGCCGCAATGCGGTGCTTCCATGTGGGCGACGAAATTGCGCAAATCTGATTGCACGGGATGAAACTCGGCGCCTTCTGCATCGTGAGGTCGATCATCCAAAATATTCCACAGACGAAGCGCCACATGCGGCACGGAAAACTCATCTTTCAGCTGATGTTGAGCAACATGCAACACGCCTTCTAGGCTGCGCACAGTGGACAACTTAAGGGCCAACTGATGCACCTTATTGCTGATGCTGTCATTATTTTCTGCATAGCCAATCAGTTCGTTTAAGCGAGACTCTAGGGCGCGGGTTTTATCGCGCAGCGCCAGAATTTGTCGCTCGCTTAAAGATACGGCGTGCGTACCATGGGGGTGTGGAATGTTGATGTTGGTCAATAATGAGGAATGCTGATCAAAAAAATCGGGATGCTCTTTTAACCAAGCCGCTACCGATTCTGGGCTTAAAAACATGTTGCCTCCTGAGGAAATTCGGGTAGATCAATCTGTCCGGTAAATACAAATTCAGCGGGACCTGTCATCAACACCGGTTGATGGGTCCCCGCCCATTCAATGGTCAAGGTGCCGCCGCGCGTGGCCACAGTAACCTGCGCATCCAGCAGACCGCGGGTAATGCCGGCTACCACAGCAGCACAAGCACCGGTGCCGCAAGCCAGGGTTTCGCCGGCGCCGCGCTCAAAAACGCGCAACCTGATATGGGTGCGGTCCACTATTTCCATAAAGCCTGCGTTGACGCGTTGTGGGAAGGCCTTATGGTTTTCAATGAGAGGTCCTTCTGTTGCTACGGGTGCGGTGTTGACAGACAGCACCACTTGTACGGCATGGGGGTTACCCATGGAGAGCACACTAAATTCATGCAATTGCCCCGCCACGTCCAAAGAATAGGTCAGCGCTTGAGCGGTTGCGATGAAAGGGATGCGTGCGGGCTCAAATATCGGTGCGCCCATATTTACGATGACTTGGTGATCCTCTGTGAGGGTTAAGGTCATTACCCCACCCAAGGTTTCCACCCGAATAGGAATAGGGGTCAGACCCCGATTCGGGGTCTGACCCCTATTAAGGCCCCGTTCGGTGACATAGCGCGCGAAACAACGCGCTCCATTGCCGCAGTTCTCCACTTCACCACCATCGGCATTAAAGATGCGATAACGAAAGTGGTTGGCCGCATCTTGCGCGGGTTCCACAATCAGTATTTGATCGCAGCCCACGCCCAATTGGCGGTGTGCCAGCCAACGCATTTGCGCTGCGCTCAGCGTTACGGGCGCGGCCAACCCTTCTAACACCACGAAGTCATTGCCCAGACCCTGCATTTTGGTAAAGCTAAGCCGCATGATGTTCTACAAAGAAAAGGAATAACAGGAATGCTAACGCGTTTTGCGTCCACGCGCAGTATTCATAAGGCTTAGTCATAAAAAGAAGGCTCGCCTGGGGGGCGGGTTTTAAAGCGCTTATGGCTCCACAGATATAAGGCAGGGTGCTCTAAGATGCGCGCTTCAATGAATTGATTCATGCGCAGCGCATCGTCCGCCGCGCTGGCGCTGGGGAAGCTTTCCCAAGCGGGGTAAAAACGCATGGTGCAATGCCCGTGCCGAAGGTCTTGGTGAATGACACAGGGCACCACGCGCGCACCGGACACACGCGCCAAGGAGGAGAGCGCGGGAATGGTAGCGGTCTTCACGCCAAAGAAATCCACAAACAAGGAATCTTTAGGACCGTAATCTTGGTCGGGGAAGTAATACAGCACCCAACCGGGTTTTAAGGCACGCAATACTGGTCGAATGCCATCTTGCCTAGAAAAGATTAAGCCACGCTTCCAGCGCTTACGTAGGCGCTGAATCATGTCATCCAAGATTAAATTTTTGTGACGGGTGTGAAAAGAAATCATATCCACATCCGCCGAGAGGCGAATACCTGCGGTGTCTATCCCAAAAAAATGTGGTGTCATCATAATCACAGGGCCCGCGTTCACGGCGGCTTGCAAATATTCAAAACCTTCGTAGCGCACAATCTTTTGTAAAGCAGATAAGGGGGAGAACCAACCCACGCCTTGCGCCAGAATGCTGGTCATGAATTCCTGAAAATGCTGGCGTGCTACGCTGCGGCGTTGTTCGGGCGTCCATTGAGGAAAACAGAGCCCTAAATTGATTAAGGTAACGCGCCGACGCTCACGGGCCACACGAAAAGCCAAGGCCCCCAAACCGTTGCCCATGGCCGCCAGCCAAGGAAGCGGCAGCCAATGCAATAGCCACAGCAACGCCAGTGTCAGGCGTAGGCTCATAGGATGGCCTGAACGGGCGTTAAAACCCCAACGCATAAGCCCCTGTGCGCCATTAAACCCAGTAAATTACTGTTATAATCCAAGACTAACGTTTTTCCATGAAAAAGGGCGGGGTTCGCCATGAGTCAATATCTCTTCACTTCGGAATCGGTATCCGAAGGTCACCCTGATAAGGTGGCCGATCAAATCTCCGACGGAGTACTCGATGCTATTCTAGCCCAGGATCCTCAGGCCCGTGTAGCGTGTGAGGTGCTCACCAGCACCGGCATGATCGTCATTTCCGGTGAAATCACCACCAAGGCGCAAATCAATTACATTGATGTGGCGCGCGACGTGGTTCGACGCATCGGTTACAACAGCTCCGACATCGGCTTCGATTACCAAACCTGCGCAGTACTTACGGCACTCAACCGCCAGAGTCCGGACATTGCCGTGGGTGTAAATGAAGGCTCAGGGTTGGATCTGGATCAGGGTGCGGGCGACCAGGGTTTGATGTTTGGTTACGCATGCGATGAAACCGACACCTTAATGCCGCTCCCCATTCATTTGGCACACCGACTGGTGCAACGCCAAGCAGAGTTGCGCAAAGATGGTCGTCTGCCTTTTTTGCGTCCCGACGCCAAATCGCAAGTGACGGTACGTTATGAAAATGGACGCGCGGTAGAGATCGACACGGTGGTGCTGTCCACGCAGCATAATCCGGACATCACCCACGATAAGCTCTCCGAAGCGGTTATCGAAGAAATTGTGAAGCCTGTGCTGCCCCCTGAATTGCTGGGCAAGAACACACGCTATTTAATTAACCCTACGGGTCGCTTTGTGATTGGCGGCCCCATGGGTGATTGCGGCATAACGGGTCGCAAAATTATTGTGGATACCTACGGCGGCATGGCGCGTCATGGGGGCGGGGCTTTCTCGGGCAAGGACCCTTCCAAAGTAGATCGCTCTGCAGCGTATGCCATGCGTCATGTGGCCAAGAACATTGTGGCGGCTGGGTTGGCCCGTCGCTGTGAAGTGCAAGTGGCCTACGCCATTGGTGTAGCCAAGCCGGTAAGCTTGATGGTGGATACCTTTGGCACGGGAACAATTCCTGATGAAGAGTTGTCACAACGCGTGTTGCGTCATTTTGATTTACGTCCCAAAGGCATTATTCAAGCGCTGGACTTGTTGCGTCCCATTTACAGCAAAACCGCAGCCTACGGCCACTTCGGCCGCGAAGAGCCTGAATTTACTTGGGAAGCTCGCGACCGCACACAGGCCCTAAAATCCGATAGTTAAGGAGTTGCAGATGAACGCCGTACCGAAAACACAGAGCACCCCCGACTATAAAGTAGCCGACATTTCTTTGGCCCGTTGGGGGCGAAAAGAAGTGGATATTGCTGAAAACGAAATGCCCGGCCTCATGGCCCTGCGCGAAGAATATGCCGGCAGCCAGCCTTTGAAGGGTGCGCGTATTGCCGGTTGCTTGCACATGACCATTCAAACTGCGGTGCTCATGGAAACTTTGGTGGCCTTAGGCGCTGAAGTGCGTTGGAGCTCGTGCAATATTTTTTCAACACAAGACCAAGCCGCTGCTGCTATGGCGGAAGCTGGCATCCCCGTGTTTGCTTGGAAAGGTGAAACGGAAGAAGAGTTTTGGTGGTGTGTGGAGCAAACCATTTTCGGCCCCGATGGTTGGTTGCCCAATATGATTTTGGATGATGGCGGCGATTTAACGCTCATCATGCACGACAAGTATCCCGAGCTGTTGGCGCATATTCGCGGCATTTCAGAAGAAACCACCACGGGCGTTCATCGCTTAAACGAAATGCTGAAGAAGGGCGAACTGAAATGCCCCGCCTTTAATGTGAACGATTCAGTCACCAAATCGAAGTTCGACAATCTCTACGGCTGTCGCGAATCATTGCTAGACGGCATTAAGCGCGCCACAGATGTGATGGTGGCAGGCAAGATTGCAGTGGTAGCCGGTTACGGCGATGTGGGCAAGGGTTGCGCGCAAGCCTTCCGCGGCATGGGGGCTACCGTATGGATTACGGAGATCGACCCCATCTGCGCGTTGCAAGCGGCCATGGAAGGCTATCGTGTGGTTACCTTGGATGATGTGGCCGGCTTGGGCGATATTTTTGTCACCGCCACTGGCAACGTAGGCGTTATCACACACGAGCACTTGCGCGCCATGAAGCATGACGCCATTGTGTGCAACATCGGCCACTTCGATTCTGAAATCGACATCGCCTCCTTGCGCCAATACACTTGGGAAAACATCAAGCCCCAAGTGGACCATGTGCTATTTCCTGATGGGCGCCGCATTATTGTCTTGGCAGAAGGGCGCTTGGTGAATTTAGGTTGCGGTACGGGCCACCCCAGCTTTGTGATGTCAGCATCATTTACCAACCAGGTGATGGCGCAAATTGAGTTGTGGAACAATCCCGGTAAGTACCCTGTGGGTCTGTACATCTTGCCTAAGCATTTGGACGAGAAAGTGGCGCGCCTGCATTTGAAGAAGATTGGCGCTAAGCTTACAGCCCTTACATCCGCGCAAGCAGAGTACTTAAGCATTAGTCCGGCCGGCCCTTACAAGCCGAACCATTACCGTTATTGAGACTTTAAACACTGTGCAAAGCCAGCAAGCCCTAAAGAAGATTTTTAGCTTTGAATTCTTTCCGCCCAAAACAGAACAGGGCGCTGAAAAGCTGCGTCAAACCTGGCGTCAGCTGGCACAGCTCAAGCCTGGTTTCTTCTCTGTTACTTATGGTGCGGCAGGTTCCACGCGCGAATTGACGCTGGGCACGGTGTTAGAAATTCAACGGGCGGGCTATCCTGCAGCCCCGCACATTTCTTGCATCGGTTCTACACGTGAAGGATTGGCGGAGGTGCTGGCGCAGTACAAAGAAAACGGCATTCGTCACGTGGTGGCCTTGCGCGGTGATTTGCCCTCGGGCACTTTTGGTGGTGGTGAGTTTCGTTACGCCAATGAATTGGTAGAATTCATTCGCGCCGAGACGGGGGACCACTTCTATATTGAAGTGGCGGCTTATCCAGAGGTTCATCCGCAAGCCCGTTCCGCCCAAGAAAATATTGCGCACTTCAAGCGCAAAGTGGACGCGGGGGCGAATGCCGCCATCACCCAGTATTTTTACAACCCCGATGCTTATTTCAGCTTCGTAGATGAGTGTGAAGCGGAAGGAATTAACCTACCTATCGTGCCCGGCATTATGCCGATTGCTAATTTTTCTCAGCTCAGTCGCTTCTCTGAAGCGTGCGGAGCTGAAATCCCCCGTTGGGTACGCATGAAAATGTTGGGCTATGGCGATGACACTGCATCCATCAAAGCATTCGGGTTGGATGTTGTCACGCAGTTGTGCGATCGCCTGCTCACAGCCGGTGCGCCGGGGCTGCATTTCTACACCATGAATTCCGCTGGACTCACCAGCGTCATTTGGGACCGTCTGCACCTCTCTTCTCGCTGAGATTTGGGGTCTGACCCCAGGGGGGGTCTGACCCCTATTTCCACACCTATTTCCTGATGAAATGAATGCGATCCGTTGTGGCGCTGGACAGGCGCAACGCGCCCCGCTCCAATTCTTCTGGGTCAAACAAAGTGTCGCCATCAACGCACTCCATGTGGCTGGACTTTAAGCCCACGAAGTCAAATAAGCGGGTGTCCGCTAAGTGAGAGGGGGTCACGGACTGTAGCGAGGAAAATATATTGTCCACGCGCCCCGGAAAATCGCGCTCCATTTGTACCAACCAGGCTTTAATTTCTTGCCGTTTTAAGTTTTCTTGCGAGCCGCATAAGTCACAAGGAATAATCGGGAATTCTTTGCGACGGGCAAAACTCGCCAAATCTTTTTCCAAACAATAGGCCAGTGGGCGAATCACCATATGGTGCCCATCGTCGCTGACAAGCTTGGGCGGCATGGCCTTCATGCGTCCACCATAGAACATGTTCAAGAAAAAAGTTTCGATAATGTCGTCGCGGTGATGCCCCAAGGCAATCTTGTTGGCCCCCAGTTCTTTGGCCGCGCGGTACAGCACGCCGCGGCGCAAACGAGAGCACAGCGAGCAGGTGGTTTTGCCCAAGGGGATTTTTTCACGCACGATGGAATAAGTGTCGGCTTCAATGATGCGGTAATCTACGCCCAAGGAAGCCAGATAAGCGGGCAGCACGTCCTCC